>Ga0208492_1000392_pt1 | contig 38289 bp, 35 predicted proteins | sample Subbioar_CSW14AB_FD_184820 | JGI IMG/M metagenome (GOLD analysis project Ga0208492, IMG submission 184820) | Serpentinite rock and fluid subsurface biosphere microbial communities from McLaughlin Reserve, California, USA - CR12Mar_CSW14AB (SPAdes) | ecosystem: Environmental > Terrestrial > Deep... | reverse complement strand
CCGCCCCGGAACACGAGCCGAGGCGGCCTACGGTCAGCCGATCGGGTCCGCGACCTCGAGGTCCACGCCGGCCGTCGCCGCGCCGTCCGCGATCTCCACGCGCGCGCCCAGCGACGCATCGACCGCCGCGCCGGGCGATTCGCCGTCGACCGACGCACCGAGCGCCGCCTCCGGGCTCGGGTCCGCCGAGACGCCGGCGCCGATCGAGGCGTCGATCGAGGCGTCGATCGGGGCGTCGACTGCGGCGTCGACCGGGACCGGCACGGTCAGCCCGGCCGAGCCGTCGATCGTCGCCGAGTCCTCCGTGATCGCGATCTCGCCCCGGACCGAGTCCAGTGCGTTCACCCCGGCGGAGACGCCGTCGCCGCCGGCCGCCACGTCGAGATCGACGACCCCCGCGACCTCCGCGGCGACGGTGACCTCGCCGGGCGGCGTGGGTGCCGGTGCGATCGGCACGGGGAGCGACGGCTCGCGAGCCGGGGGCACCACGACGGGCGCCGAAGGGGCCGTGACCGCCGGTGCCGGCGTCGTCTCGGGAGCGGCCGATCGCGTCTCGGCCACCGGTGGGGTGGCGGTTCCGGGCATCGGCGCCTGCGTCGTCGCGAGGTCCGAGACCGGCGCGGGCGACACGGGAGCCGCGGCCACGGCCCCGCCGACCAGGGCGCCGGCCAGCGCCAGGGTCGCGAACCCGGTCGACACGAGCGCGCCGACGGCGAGGGTGCCCGACGCGGCGATCGTGAGCGCTCCCGTGGGCGCCAGCGCGGCGGGAAGGGGCGTGAGGGCGGAGGCGGCCGCCATCGCGCGCCCCGCCGGCGTCAGGTAGGCTGCCGCGGCGGCGGAGCCGATCAGCGCAGGAAGAAGCGCGGGTGCGAGGCGGGTCCCCACGTGGCGAGCCTCCGCGGCCACCTCTGCACACGGTGGGCACGCCTGCAGATGCGCGTCGACCCGCGCACGTCTCGAGGCCGTGAGGGTGCCGCGCGCGTGGGCGCCCAGGCGCTCGATGGTCCGGCGGCAGTCCTCGCCGTCGCCCATCGTGGCCACGTGGGCCTGGATCCAGGCCTCACGCAGGCCCTCGCGTGCACGGAAGGCGAGCTGCTTCACGGCACCCGGCGTCATCCCGAGCAGCGGCGCGGCCTCACCGGGGCCCAGCCCCTCGACCTCGCAGTACCAGAGCACCTCCTGCCAGCGGCTCGGCAGGGTGCGGAACGCGCGGAGGACCCGCCCGTGGTCGTCGGCGGCCAGCAGGGCGTCCTCGGTGGTCGTCGGATCCGGCACCGCCTCGAGCTCGTCGATCGCGGCCGTGTCGTGTCGGGCCCGCGCCCACGACACGGCGGTGTTCCGGATGGCCGTGAACAGGTAGGCGCGGAACGGTCCCGTGGGGCCGCCGCCGCGGCGCAGGATGCCGAACACGCGCGCGAAGGCCTCCTGCACGAGGTCGTCCGCGTCGGCCGCCGCGCCCGTCGACCGAGCCACCGCGAGCGCCGCACGATGATGCCGGTCCCAGAGGGCGGCGAACGCGTCGGCGTCGCCCGCGCGTGAGCGGCGCACGAGCTCCGCGTCGGGGAGCGACGGATCGACGGGGCTGGGTTGCACGGCGGACCTGCTTCGGGGAGTCCCGGCGGCGGCGCCGCCGGGGTGCACGGACCCCTCGATTGTCGCGCGTCGACCGGCCTCGCCCAACGGTGCCCAGGTAGCGCGCGGGCACCCTCGGAAGATCTCGTGGGGAAACCGCGTGACCGATCCGGCATCCGTGCGTCTCTCCTGATGAAGACGTCGCCGGACGCGAATGCGAGGGGGATCCGCGTCCGGCTGCACAGCAGCGATTCGGGTTCGGCTGCCGTGCGGGGCCCGGACTGCTCGGGGGAGGAGCTCCGGGCCCCGACTCTTCCGACCGTCCCCTGGCGGGATCAGGTCGTCGCGGCCGGCCGCCCCGCAGCCGCTACACTGGGCGTGTCGCGACTGGCGTTGAGGTGGTGCACCACCGGGAAGCGACCGAGACGGCATTCGACCGCACGCCTGGGCCGATGCGAGCATCCCTACCCGCACGTCGTCTGGAGATCGCCATGACCGATCCGCTGTTCAACGCCCCCCTCGCCGAGGTCGACCCCGAGATCGCGCAGGTGCTGCAGCGCGAGCTCGACCGGCAGCGCGGATTCCTCGAGATGATCGCATCCGAGAACTTCGTGCCCGTCTCGGTGCTCGAGTCGCAGGGCTCGGTGCTCACGAACAAATACGCCGAGGGCTACCCCGGCCGTCGCTACTACGGCGGCTGCGAGGAGGTCGACGTCGCCGAGGAGCTGGCCATCCAGCGGGCCAAGGACCTGTTCGGCGCCGAGTTCGCCAACGTCCAGCCGCACTCGGGCGCCTCCGCGAACGCGGCCGTGCTGCACGCCATCGCCCGCCCCGGCGACACCATCCTGGGCCTGTCTCTCGACCACGGCGGTCACCTCACGCACGGCATGAAGATCAACTTCTCGGGCCGCCTGTACGACATCGTGGCGTACGGCGTGGACCCCGAGACGTCGATGATCGACATGGACGAGGTCCGTCGCCTCGCCGTCGAGCACAAGCCGAAGGTGATCATCGCCGGCTGGTCGGCGTACCCGCGTCAGCTCGACTTCGCCGCGTTCCGCGCGATCGCCGACGAGGTCGGCGCCCTCCTGTGGGTCGACATGGCCCACTTCGCGGGTCTCGTCGCCGCGGGTCTGCACCCGAGCCCCGTGCCGCACGCGCACGTCGTCTCGTCGACCGTGCACAAGACCATCGGCGGCCCCCGTTCGGGCTTCATCCTGTCGAACGACCCCGAGATCGCGAAGAAGATCAACTCCGCCGTCTTCCCGGGCCAGCAGGGCGGCCCGCTCATGCACGTGATCGCCGCGAAGGCGACCGCGTTCAAGCTCGCGGCGACGGACGCGTTCAAGGACCGCCAGGAGCGCACGCTGCGCGGCGCGAAGATCCTCGCCGAGCGCCTGTCGCAGCAGGACGTCGCGGACGCCGGCATCACGATCCGCTCGGGCGGCACCGACGTGCACCTGGTGCTCGTCGACCTGCGCAACGCCGCGATCGACGGCAAGCAGGCCGAGGACCTGCTGCACGAGATCCGCATCACCGTGAACCGCAACTCGGTGCCGAACGACCCGCGCCCGCCGATGACCACCTCGGGTCTGCGCATCGGCACGCCCGCGCTCGCGACCCGCGGCTTCGGCGACGCCGAGTTCACCGAGGTGGCCGACGTCATCGCCCTCGCGCTTCTGCCCGGCGCCGACCTGCCCGCGCTGCGCGAGCGCGTCGCGCGCCTCGCCGACGCGTTCCCGCTCTACCCCGGTCTCGGCGAGTAAGCGTGGTCGCGCAGAGGCTCGACGGTGTCGCCACCGCGAAGGCGATCAAGGAGGAGCTGGCCCAGCGGGTCGCCGTGCTCAAGGAGCGCGGCGTCACGCCCGGTATCGCGACCGTGCTCGTCGGCGCCGATCCGGCGTCGCAGCTGTACGTCGGGATGAAGCACAAGCAGTCCGAGGCGATCGGGATGAACTCGATCCAGCGGGAGCTGCCGGCGGACGCGTCGCAGGAGCAGGTGGAGGCGCTGATCGACGAGCTCAACGCCGATCCGTCGTGCCACGGGTACATCGTGCAGCTGCCGTTGCCGAAGCACCTGGACACCGACGCGATCCTGGAGCGGATCGACCCGGCCAAGGACGCGGACGGCCTGCACCCGACGAACCTCGGGCGCCTCGTGCTGAACGTCAACTCGCCGATCACGACGCCGCTGCCGTGCACGCCGCGCGGCGTGATCGAGCTGCTCACCCGCAACGGGTACGACCTGAAGGGCAAGCACGTCGTGGTGGTCGGCCGCGGCGTCACGATCGGCCGGCCGATGGGCCTGCTGCTCACGCGCCGCGACGTGAACGCGACCGTGACCCAGGTGCACACCGGAACGCCCGACATGGGCCCGTACCTGCGCCAGGCGGACGTGATCGTCGCCGGCGCGGGCGTGAAGCACCTCGTGAAGGCCGAGGACGTCAAGCCCGGCGCCGCCGTGCTGGACGTGGGCGTGACCCGCGAGCAGGACCCCGAGACCGGCAAGCAGAAGGTGTTCGGCGACGTGCACCCGGATGTGGCCGAGGTCGCCGGATTCCTGTCGCCCAACCCGGGCGGCGTGGGCCCGATGACGGTCGCGCTCCTGATGACCAACGTCGTGGAGGCGGCCGAGCGCTCGATCGCCTGAGCAGATCGCACAAGCGCCCCGGGACCTCGGTCCCGGGGCGCTTGCGTGTGGGGCGGATCAGGCCTCCTGGTGGCGGTCCAGGAACTCGAACACCGCGGTCTCGTCGACGCCGGGGAAGCGGCCGCGGGGGAGCGGCGCGAAGATGTGCGTGTGCACGCGGGCGCTCGGCCAGGCGCGGTCGCGCCAGCGGGCGGCCTGCTCCGCGGGGGCCCGGCGGCAGCAGCTCTCGTCGGGGCACGTCGAGACCTCGCGGTTCTGGGTCTCGCGGCCGCGCCACCACTTCGCGTCGTCGAAGCGCACGCCGACCGTGATCGAGAACCCGCCGTGGTCGCTCGTGCCGGTCTGCGTCGAGCACCAGAAGGTGCCGCCCGGGGTGTCGGTGTACTGGTAGTGCTCGGTCGTGCGGTTCTGCTGGTCGAACGCGTCGCGCGCGGCGAACTTGCGGCACACGATCTGACCCTCGACCGAGCCCGTGACGTCCTCGGGCACCGGCAGGCCGTCGTTCTCGTAGACGCGCTCGATCTGCCCGGCCTCACCCACGCGCAGGAAGTGCAGCGGCATGTCGAGGTGCGTCGTGAGCAGGTTGGTCATCCGCATCGCCGCCGCCTCGTGCGTGACACCGAACGCGTCGCGGAAGTCCTCGACGGCGAGGTTGCGGTCCTTCTTGGCCTGCTGCAGGAACGCCACCGAGTTGCCCTCCGGCATCAGGCAGCACGCGGCGTAGTAGTTGATCTCGAGGCGCTGCTGCAGGAAGTCGGCGTACGACGTGGGCGGCTTGTGGCCGAGCAGGCGGTGCGCCATGGCCTGCAGCGCCATCGAGCGCAGGCCGTGCCCGCCGGGGATGGAGGCGGGCGGCAGGTAGATGCGGCCGTTCTCGAGGTCGGTGATCGAGCGGGTCGACGGCGGCAGGTCGTTCGCGTAGATGAGCTCGAAGCCCAGCTGCTCGGCCATGATGCTCACCGTGCGGTGCGTCAGGGCGCCCTGCACATGGCCCGCGGCCTTGAGCTGCCGCTCGGCCAGCTGCTCCAGCTCCGGCAGGTGGTTGTCGAGCGAGCGCATCCGCAGGCGCAGCTCGGTGTTGGCGCGCCGGGCCTCCTCGGGCGTCGCGATGGCCTCGCTCTCGCGGCGCTGCAGCTCGCGGTGCAGGCCGAGGATCGATTCGATCGTCTCGTCGGGCAGCGTCTTGGTGACCTTCACCGGGGGGATGCCGAGGCTGCGGAACACCGAGCTCGACTGCGCCTTCTCGAGCTCGATCTCCAGGGCCGCGCGGCGGTTCGGCGGCTCGCCCGAGATCAGGTCGGTCACCGCCGTGTGCGTCGCGGCCGCGATGGCCTGCAGCAGCGACAGCTTCGGCTCCCGCTTGCCGTTCTCGATCAGGCTGAGCTGGCTGCCCGCCACGCCGACCGCGGCGCCGAGCTCGTCGAGCGTGAATCCCTGCTGCAGGCGGTAGTGCCGGATCCGGTGGCCGAGCGTCTTCAGCTCGATCCCGCTCTTGTGATCGTCACGAGGGGTCATTCCTTGATCCTATCTAAAGATTCCGGATTCTTTTACTCCGATTGGTCGGAAAGGAGCGCCCGAGCGGGGTCATCCTGGAGAAGTCCCCCGCAACCCTCTTGGTTAGGAACTACGGATGGCCATCATCGAGAGCCCCACCGCCCGTGCGACGACGGAGTTCGCATCGTTCGGCGCCCAGCCCGACATCGACGGACCGGGCATGGCCGCCCTCGTTGCGTGGGTCGACGATGTCGCCGCGCTCACGCAGCCGGACCGCATCCATTGGGTCGACGGCTCGGCCGAGGAGAACGCCGCGCTGCTCGAGCAGATGGTGGCGGACGGCACGCTGATCAAGCTGAACGACGAGAAGCGCCCCGGCTCGTACCTGGCGCGCTCGGACGAGGGCGACGTCGCCCGCCTCGAGTCGCGCACCTTCATCTCGTCGGAGCGCGAGGAGGACGCCGGCCCGACCAACAACTGGGTCGCGCCCGCCGAGATGCGCGCCACGCTGCGCCCCCTGTTCGAGGGCTCCATGCGGGGCCGCACGATGTTCGTCGTGCCGTTCTCGATGGGCAAGATCGGCGGCCCGATCTCGCAGCTCGGCGTGCAGCTGACCGACAGCCCCTACGCGGTCGTCTCGATCGAGATCATGACCCGCGTGGGCGACGCCGTCACGGAGCTGATCGCCGAGGGCGAGCCGTGGGTGCGCACCGTGCACTCGGTCGGCGCCCCGCTGCGCGACGGCGAGGAGGACGTCGCCTGGCCCAGCAACGACGAGAAGTACATCGTGCACTTCCCGGACACGCTCGAGGTGTGGTCGTTCGGCTCGGGCTACGGCGGCAACGCGATCCTGGCCAAGAAGTGCTACGCGCTGCGCATCGCCTCGGTGCTCGGCCGCGACCAGGGCTGGATGGCCGAGCACATGCTCCTCATCCGCGTGCTCGACCCGCAGGGCCGCGCCTACCACGTGGCCGCCGCGTTCCCGTCGGCCTGCGGCAAGACCAACCTCGCGATGCTGCGCCCGACCATCCCGGGATGGAAGGTCGAGACGCTCGGCGACGACATCACCTGGATCCGCCCGGGTGAGGACGGCCGCCTGTACGCGATCAACCCCGAGGCCGGCTTCTTCGGCGTCGCGCCCGGCACGGGCGAGTCGACCAACGTCACCGCGGTGGAGACGCTGTGGGGCAACGTCCTCTTCACGAACGTCGCGCTCACCGACGACGGCGACGTCTGGTGGGAGGGCCTGACCGACGAGGCGCCCGACCACCTGATCGACTGGCGCGGCGACGACTGGACGCCCGACTCGGGCCGCCCGGCCGCGCACCCGAACTCCCGCTTCACGGTCTCGGCCGCGCAGGCGCCCTCGATCGCGGACGACTGGGAGGAGGCGGTGCCGCTCGACGTCATCCTGTTCGGCGGACGTCGCGCCACCAACGTGCCGCTCGTCGTCGAGTCGTTCAACTGGGAACATGGCGTGTTCCTCGGATCGACCATCTCGTCGGAGCGCACCGCCGCGGCCGAGGGCAAGGTCGGCGAACTGCGCCGCGACCCGTTCGCCATGATGCCGTTCTGCGGCTACAACATGGGCGACTACATGGCGCACTGGCTCGAGATGGGCGGCAAGGCCGAGAAGCTCCCGAAGATCTACCAGGTCAACTGGTTCCGCCGCGGTGCGGACGGCCGGTTCCTGTGGCCCGGGTTCGGCGACAACTCGCGCGTGATCGACTGGATCATCCGCCGCCTGCAGGGCGAGGCGGAGGCCGTCGTGACGCCGATCGGCCTCATCCCCGCTCCCGGCTCCCTGAACCTCGACGGCATCGAGGTGCCGCAGCAGGATCTCGACGAGCTGTTCTCGATCGACGCGGACGCGTGGCTCGAGGAGGCCGACCTCACCGAGGAGTTCTACGGCCTCTTCGGCGACAAGACCCCGGCGGCCCTGCGTGCGCAGCTCGATGCGCTGCGCACCCGCCTCAAGGCTGCGAAGGACTGACCGCACTCGGTCCTTCGCCGCGGGCTCGCCCGGTGCCGCACACACCGGAGCCCGCGACGTGGAACGGCCCGCCCCTCTTCCGATCCGGGGGCGGGCCGTTCATGCGTCTGACAGAGTGAGTGCGTGGCGAATTCGCGGTCCGGGGAGTCCGTCGCGCAACGGATCGTGCGCGTGCTTGAGACGTTCGACGTCGACCGCACGGCGCAGACGCCCACGCAGATCGGGCGGCGCGCCGGACTGCCCTCCTCGACGGCGCACCGGCTGATCGCGGAGCTCGTCGACAATGGCATCCTCGATCGAGACGAGGGCGGCCAGGTCCGGCTGGGGGTGCACCTGTGGGAGCTGGCCCAGCGCGGCTCGCGGGCCCTCCGCCTGCGGCAGGCCGCGCTGCCGTTCATGGAGCGGGTGCAGTCCCGCCTGCGTGAGCACACGCAGCTCGCGGTCCTCGAGCAGGGTGAGACCCTGTTCCTCGAGCGGCTGTCCCATCCGGATGTCGTGTCGAACATCGCTCGGGTGGCCGGGCGCCTGCCCTTGCATGCGTCGTCGGCCGGACTGGTGCTGCTCGCCTTCGCGGATGAGGAACTCCGACGGCGGGTGCTGTCCGGGCCCCTGCCCGCGGTCTCGCCCGAGACGGTCACCGATCCTGAGGCCCTCCGGGCGATCCTCGCGCGGGTGCGGCGCGAGGGTGTGGTCGTGGCGCACGGGTATGTAGAGCCGGTGTCGACCGCGGTCGCCGTGCCCGTGCGAGAGCGCGGCCGAGTGGTCGCGGCCCTGTCGGCCGTGCTGCCGCGGGACGCTCCGACCGCCGGTGCAGCGGACGAGCTGCGACGCGCGTCCGCCGGCATCACGCGTGCGCTGGAGGAGCCGCCCGCCTGATTCCCGTTGAACGGGCACGTGATCGCGACGGAGTGCGGCGGCATCCGACACTCGGAAGACGGACCCGGTGAGGACGCCGGCCGCTTCGAGGAGGAAGGGCACACCATGACCGAGCGCACCCAGGTTGCCATCGTCGGGGCCGGGCCCGCGGGCCTGCTGCTCTCGCACCTGCTGGATCGGGCGGGCATCGCGTCCATCGTGATCGACGCCCGCACGCGGGAGGAGATCGAGACGACCATCCGGGCCGGCATCCTCGAGCAGGGGACCGTCGAGGTCCTGTCCGAGAGCGGCGCCTCCGACCGCGTTCGGTCCGTCGGTCATCGCCACGAGGGCATCGAGCTGCGATTCGAGGGCGAGGGCCACCGCATCGACTTCGCCGCGACCGTGGGGCGCGCGGTGTGGCTCTATCCGCAGCACGAGGTGCTCAAGGACCTCGTCGCCGCGCGGCTCGCGGCCGTCCAGGACATCCGCTTCGGGGTGACCGCCGATGCCGTCGACGATGTCGAGACCGACCGGCCGCGCGTGCTCGCGACGGGCCCGGACGGCGAGCGGATCGAGATCGAGGCGGACGTGGTCGTGGGCGCCGACGGGTCGCGCGGCGTGACGCGGCAGGCGGTCACCGGCGCCCATGGCGGCTACTTCCGCGAGTACCCGTTCGCGTGGTTCGGCATCCTGTGCGAGGCGCCGCCCTCGGCCGACGAGCTGATCTACAGCAACTCACCCGCGGGCTTCGCGCTCATCAGCCAGCGCAGCGCCACCGTGCAGCGGATGTACTTCCAGTGCGACCCGGACGAGGATCCGGAGCGGTTCTCGGAGCGCGAGCTGTGGGACATGCTGCAGGAGCGCGTTCCCGGCACGACGCTGCAGGAGGGGCCGATCTTCCAGCGCGACGTGCTGCGTTTCCGCAGCTTCGTCGCGCACCGCCTGCTGCGCGGACGGGTCGTGCTGGTCGGCGACGCCGCCCACACGGTGCCGCCCACCGGGGCCAAGGGGATGAACCTCGCGGTCGCGGACGTCGTCCTGCTCGCGGATGCGCTCCGAGCGCTCCTCCTCGAGGGCGACGACCGGCCGCTCGAGGCGTTCCCCGAGCGCGCCCTCGAGCGCATCTGGAAGGCCCAGCACTTCTCCTGGTGGATGACGAGCATGCTCCACGTGGCGCCGGATGCCAGCGACTTCGACCGCCGCCGGCAGGTGGGAGAGCTGCGCTCCGTGGTCGAGTCGGAGCACGGCCGCGCCTACCTCGCGGAGGCCTACACGGGGTGGCCGCTCGCGCGCTGAGCGGTCCGGCGAACCCGCACCCGTTCGCCGAGTCCGCGTCAGATCGCGCGCGGGGTCGGTGACGGAGTGCGGGTTCGGCGAACGGCCGGCTCAGACCAGCAGCTGGTGGCGGGCGAGGTCGCGATACAGCGGCACGCTCGCCACCAGCTCGCTGTGGGTGCCCTGGCCGATCACGCGGCCGTGGTCGAGCACGATGATCCGGTCGCTGTCGACGACCGTCGACAGGCGGTGGGCGATCACGAGCAGCGTGCGGCCCTCGGCCACCGCGTCGATCGCGTCGCGCATGAGCTGCTCGTTGAGGCCGTCGAGCGACGAGGTCGACTCGTCGAGCAGCAGGACGGGCGGGGCGGCGAGCAGAGCCCGCGCGATCGCGAGGCGCTGGCGCTCGCCGCCCGACAGCATGACGCCGTCCTCGCCGACGGGGGTGTCGATCCCCAGCGGGCCGCGGTCGATCACCGAGCCGAGGTTCACGGCCCGCAGCACGCGCTCGCAGTCCGCGTCGCTCGCGTCGGGGGAAGCGAGGCGCAGGTTGTCGGCGAGCGTGCCGGCCAGCGTCGGGGCGTCCTGCTCGACGTAGCCGAACCGGGAGCGCAGCTCGGTGCGCGACAGCTCGCGCACGTCCTGGCCGTCCAGCTCGATGCGGCCCGAGGTCGGGTCGTAGAACCGCTCGATCAGGGCGAGGATCGTGGACTTGCCTGCGCCGCTCGGGCCGACCAGCGCGACGCGCGCCCCGCGCGGCACCTCGAAGGTCACGCCCCGGAGCACGTCGCCGTGCGCGGCCTCGGCCCCCGCCTCCGCCTCGTCGACCGCGCTCTCGTCGAGCGGCAGGTGCGCCTCGAGGGCCTCCTTCGCGGCGCGCTCACGCGCCGCGACAGCGGCCTCCGGGTAGCGGAAGCGCACGTCGCGGAACGCCAGCGCCGGCGCGCCCTCGACCGGTGCGGCCGGACGCGGCTTGGGATCGGCCGCGGTCTCGTCGGGCAGGTCGAGGATCTCCTGGATGCGGCCCAGAGCGCCGAGGGCCTGGCCCACGCTCGTGATCGCGCCGAACGCGGAGGCGAGCGGCATCACGAGCAGGAACAGGAACATCACGAACGTCACGAGGCTGGACACCGACACGGCACCGGACGCCACGCGCATGCCGCCCACGCCCAGCACGACGAGCATCGACGCCTGCAGCGCGATCCCGGCGATCGGCACCACGAGCGCCGACGCGCGCGCGACCTCGACGCCCGCCTCGAACGCCTCCGTCGCCTTGGCCGCGACGGCGCGCTCTTCGCGGTCGGAGGCGCCCGCCGCGCGGATCGTCCGCACGGCGCCGATAGCCCGCTCGACGCCGCTGGTGAGCTCGCCGACGCGCGCCTGCTGCGCGGCCGTCGCGCGCCGCATCCGGCCGCTCAGCGACACGACCGCGAGCACGCTCAGCGCGAGCACGCCCACGATGCTGAGCAGCAGGATCGGGTCGATCACGAGCATCGCGATGAGCGCGCCGGCGAACAGCAGGATGCTGCCGACGCTGTCGGCGAGGCCCTGCGTGAGCACCGCGTAGAGCATCGTGGTGTCGGTGCCGACGCGCGAGACCAGGTCGCCCGTGCGGCGCGCGTCGAACTCGCCGATCGGCAGGTGGAGCAGGCGCGCGATCAATCGGCGCCGGCTCGACAGGACGACCGCGGTGCCGGTGCGCTGCAGCAGGTAGTGCTGGTACGCGCTGACCGCCGACGAGACGATCACGAAGGCGATCAGCGCCACGATCAGCAGCCCGAGGGGCTCGCTGTCCTGCACTCGCGCGATCACCTCGCCGATGAGGAGCGGCTGGATGAGGGTCGTCAGCGCCGCGATCACGCTCAGGATCGACACCCACACCAGGACGCGCTTGTGCTCGAACACGAACGGCAGCAGCTGGCGCACGGTGGCGCGGGGGCCGTCGTCCCTCGCGGGACGGGCGAACGGGCTGCGGCGCGGTGAATCGGACATCGTGTCCTATTCTCTCGCGACCGCAGCCCGCTCCGTTCCGCCTCTCAGTGCGCCATGGCCTTCAGCGCCTCCTCGTCGAGCACGGCGATCGAGCGGGTGTCCTGGAAGGCGCGGACGCCCTCGATGCCCTGCTCGCGGCCGAAGCCCGACTGCTTCATGCCTCCGAACGGCGCGCGCAGGTCCAGGCGCGTGGCGCCGTGGTCGTTGACCCAGACGTAGCCGCACTGCAGCTGCGCGCCGATCCGCTGCGCGGTCCCGGGATCGGCCGTCCACACCGAGCCGCACAGGCCGCCCCAGGTGTCGTTGGCGGCGGCGATCGCCTCGTCCTCGGTGTCGAACGGGATGAGCGGGATCACGGGGCCGAACTGCTCCATCGTGACCACGCGCAGCGACGGATCGGGGTCGATCACGAGCGCCGGTCGCAGGAAGTTGCCGCCTGCGAGTTCGCCGCCGGGCAGCTCGCCGTACTCGCGCACCTCGGCCCCCGCGTCCTTCGCCTCCTGGATGATCTCCTCCACGAACGCCTTCTGCGCCGGCTGGTGCAGCGGGCCCATCGTGGTGCCCTCGTCGAGCCCGTAGCCGAGCTGCACCTTCTGCAGCCGCGCCTCGAGGCCGGCGACGAGCTCGTCCAGCCGCGAGCGGTGCACGTAGACGCGCTTGGCGTTCATGCAGATCTGGCCGGTCGTGTCGTAGATGGCCGCGAACAGCCGGTCGAGGTGCGTGTCGTCCAGGATGGCGTCCTCCGCCACGACCGCCGCGTCGTTGCCGCCCAGCTCGAGCGCGGTTCCCCGGGCGCGGCGTCAACGCCCGCCGCATCGACCACATCAACTACCTCGCCAAGGACGTCGAGGCCAACGGCGAGTTCCTCGCGAAGGCGCTCGGGATGCGGGAGTCCGAGCGCATCCGGCTCGACAACGGCCGCTTCGCGGCGTGGTGGTTCCACTTCTCGCTCAAGTCGTACGATGTCGTCTACAGCGACGACTGGACCAAGCACGGCAACCGCCTGCACCACATCGCGTTCGCGCCCGACACGCGCGAGGACATCCTGAAGGCGGCCGACATCTTCCTCGAGAACGGCATCCACATCGAGTCGGGCCCGCACAAGCACGCCATCAACCAGACGTTTTTCCTGTACGTGTGGGAGCCGGGCGGCAACCGGATCGAGTTCGCCAACGCCGGTGCGCGCCTGCTGTTGGACCCCGACCAGCCGGTCGTGGAATGGTCGGAGGCCGAGCGCCGCAAGGGCCAGGCCTGGGGCATGAAGACCATCGAGACCTTCCACACCCACGGCACGCCTCTTGTTTAGAAGCGGTCGCACGCGTGCGGGCGCCCCTTCGGGGGCCCTTCGCGAGCAAGGAACGTCGCTTCGCTCCGTTCGGCAGCGCTTCGCGCTGCGATTGGTCGCTTCGCTCCACGCTCGCTTCGCTCGCACGGCGGTAAGTGAGCAGGGTGTGTATTGGTCGTTGAGCGGAGGCGCGCCAGCGCCGGAGTCGAAACGGGCTGAGCGAGCGGAGCGAGTCGAAGCCGACGCTCCGGTTCCGTTGGTCGTTGAGCGGAGGCGCGCCGGCGCCGGAGTCGAAACGGGCTGAGCGAGCGGAGCGAGTCGAAGCCCGACGACGAAGCGGCCGCCCCATCCGGGAGCGGCCGCTTCGTGCGTCGAGGCGTCACCAGATGACGGCGAGACCCGCGTTCAGCAGCGTGAGGGCGCCGATCAGCCAGAAGAACGCCGGCGGCACAGGGCTGCCCTTCTTGGCCCGGCTGGTGCTGATGCCGATCAGCGCGCCGATGATCACGAGCACGACCAGCTTGATGCCGATCTTCATGTAGTTCAGCTCGCCGTCGCCCAGGCCCCACGGCGCCGACAGCACGAGGCCGGCCAGGAATGCGAGGCCGAGGCCCGCGTTCATGAGGGGCGTCGCCTGGTACCGCTTCGCCGCGGCCTCCACGGCCCACGATCCGAACAGGATCGCGAAGCCGACCAGGTGCACCAGAACGACGATGTCGCGCAGAGTCTCGAGGAAGTCCATGCCCTCACGCTATCGCGGTCGTCGTGGTCGGTCACCGGCCCATCCGCCCCCGCCCGGGCGTAGCGTCGGAGCATGACGGTGCGCGAGACGGATGTGGTGGTGATCGGGGCCGGGCCGGTCGGCGAGAACGTGGCCGACCGGGCCGTGCGACGCGGGCTCGAGGCGGTGATCGTCGAACGGGAGCTGGTCGGCGGTGAGTGCTCGTACTGGGCGTGCATGCCCTCCAAGGCGCTGCTGCGCCCCGGCGCAGCCCTGCGGGCGGCGCGAGCGGTGCGGGGCCTCAGCGGCGGGGAGCTCGACCCGGCCGAGGTGCTGCGACGGCGCGACGCGTTCGCGGCCGAGTGGGACGACTCGGGTCAGGTGCGCTGGCTCACGGGCGCAGGCATCGACCTGATCCGCGGGCGGGGCCGCGTCGCGGGGGAGCGGCGGGTCGTGGTCGAGGGTGACGGCGGCGACGTCGAGCTGGTCGCGCGGCATGCCGTCGTGGTCGCGACCGGGAGCGAGCCGCACATCCCCGACATCCCGGGGCTGCGCGACGCGCGCCCGTGGGGCAGCCGCGAGGCGACGTCGGCCCGGGCCGTGCCCGCGCGCCTGGCGGTGATCGGCGGCGGGGTCGTCGCGGTCGAGGTGGCCACCGTGTTCGCGGATCTCGGCAGCGAGGTGACGCTCCTCTCGCGCAGCCCCCTGCTCCACGAGCTCGAGCCGTTCGCGGGGGAGGCCGTGCGCGACGCCCTGCGCGAGCGCGGCGTCCAGGTGCGGGAGGACGCGCAGCCGGCGGAGATCGCCCGCACGGACGACGGCGCCGTGCGCATCCGGCTCGAGGACGGCGACCTGCTCGCCGACGAGGTCGTCGCCGCGACCGGCCGGCGACCGCGCCTGGACGGCATCGGCCTCGACGAGCTGCTCGACGACCGCGGTCGCCTCGGCGTCGACGACACGATGCGGGTGCGCGGATCCGACTGGCTCTACGCCGTGGGCGACGCGGCCGGGCGGGTCCTCCTCACCCACCAGGGCAAGTACGAGGCGCGCGCGGCTGGGGACGCGATCGCGGCCCGCGCCCGCGGCGAGCGGGTCGACGACGCGCCGTGGGGCCGGCACGTCGCGACGGCCGACCACGCGGCCGTGCCGCAGGTGGTCTTCACCGACCCGGAGGTCGCCTCGGCCGGTCTGACCGCGGCCCAGGCCGAGGAACGGGGCCTGCGCATCCGGGTGGTCGACTACGAGCTCGGCGACGTGGCCGGCGCGGGTCTGATCGCCGACGACTACGTCGGCCGGGCGCGCGCGGTCGTGGACGAGGACCGCGGCGTCCTGGTCGGCGTCACGCTCGTGGGGCCGGGGGTGGGGGAGCTCATCCACGCCGCGACGATCGCGATCACCGGGGAGGTGCCGCTCTCGCGGCTGTGGCACGCGGTGCCGGCGTACCCCACGCTCAGCGAGTTCTGGCTGCGGCTGCTCGAGGGCTACGGCCTCTGACGCCGGAGAAGAGGCGAGGCCCCACGGATGATCCGAGGGGCCTCGCCGATGCGCGGGAGATCAGGGAAGGATCTCGACGGCGTCGTAGTCGACGTCCTTGGTCTCGCGCGACAGGATCAGCGCCACGAGCGTGAGGACGCCCGCGCCCGAGAGGTACAGGCCCACGAGCCACGGGTTGCCGCCGCCGGCCGCCCACAGCACGACCGCGACCATCGGCGCCAGGGCGGCACCCAGGATCGAGGACACGTTGTACGCGACGGCCGAGCCGGTGTAGCGGACATGGGTCGGGAACAGCTCGGGCAGCAGCGCGCCCATGGGGCCGAACGTCGAGCCCATCAGCGCGAAGCCGAGGATCAGGAAGAAGATCACCAGCGGGCCGGTCGCGGCGCCCTGCGGCAGCAGGAACACCGGGAAGAGGGCACCGAACACGATGATCCCGATCGTGACCGCGATGAGCACCTTGCGGCGGCCGAGGCGGTCGGCCAGCGGGCCGGCCACGATCGTGAAGATGCCGAAGAACACGACGCCGACGATCTGCATCAGGACGAACTCGACGTAGGTGAAGCCGAGACCGGGCACCCACGGGCCGCTCGCGGCGGCGTCGTAGCCCTCGGGGGCGGCCTGCGCCTTGGTGCCGTACGACAGCATGAAGCTCGTCAGCAGGTAGAACAGCACGTAGGTCGCCAGCATGATGAACGTGCCGAGGATGAGCTGCTTCCAGTAGCGGCGGAACGTCTCGCCGAGCGGGAAGCGCTTGATCGCGCCCTGCTTCCGCGCCTTCTCGAAGCTGGCCGACTCGACGAGCTTCAGGCGGACCCAGAGGCCCACGATGACCATGACGGCCGAGAACAGGAACGGGATGCGCCAGCCCCACGCGAGGAACGCCTCCGAGGGGGCGCCGTTCTCGCCGGGCATCGAGAAGTTGATGATCAGGAACAGGCCGTTGGCGATGATGAAGCCGATGGGCGCGCCCAGCTGCGGGAACGTGCCGTACAGCGCGCGCTTGCCCGCCGGGGCGTTCTCGGTCGCGACGAGCGCGGCGCCCGACCACTCGCCGCCGAGCGCGAAGCCCTGCGCGAGGCGCATGATCAGCAGCAGGAACGCGGCGAACCAGCCGATGGTCTGGAAGGTCGGCAGCAGGCCGATCAGGAACGTCGCGATACCCATCGTGAGCAGCGACGCGACGAGCGTCGCCTTGCGGCCGAAGCGGTCGCCGAAGTGGCCGAACACGATCGCGCCGATCGGGCGGGCGACCATGGCGGCGCCGAACGTCGCGAACGAGGCGAGCAGCGCCGTCGTCGGGTTCCCGGTGGGGAAGAAGAGCGCGGGGAACACGAGCACGGCGGCCGTGGCGTACGCGTAGAAGTCGTAGAACTCGATCGTGGTGCCGACCAGGCTCGCGGTGATCACGCGCGAGCGCGAGTTCACCGGCTGGGAGGCGGGACCCGAGGGGGTCTGAACAGCGGTGGTCATGGACATGCCTGTCTGAGGTGACGGAACGGACGGGTATCGCGGCCCTCTCAGCCGCAATGCAAACCCAAAGTCTATGCGCGTAGGGGTGTCACTTTCGCTCAGTGCGAGCGGATCGTCATCCGCTCGCACTGAGCACTTCGCACAACGATGAGTGAAGGCCCCGCAGATCTGTGCGATCTGCAGGGCCTCACTTGCGTCTCGAGGTGTCAGGCGCGGAGCTCGCGCAGCGTGAGCGCCGTGCGCAGGGCCGCGTCCGCCGCCTCCGCGCCCTTGTCCTCCTTGGAGCCGGGCAGGCCCGAGCGCTCGATCCCCTGCTCCTCGTCGTCGAGCGTGAGCACGCCGAAGCCGACCGGCTTGCCCGTGTCGAGCGCGACGCGCGTGAGCCCGTCGGTCGCGGCCGAGGAGACGAACTCGAAGTGCGGCGTGCCGCCTCGGATGATCACGCCCAGCGCGACCACCGCGTCGGCGCCGGCCTCGAGCGCCGCCTTGGCGACGACCGGGAGCTCGAACGATCCCGCCACGCGGATCAGCCGGTGCGTGGCGCCCGCGGCCTCGAGCGTGCGCTGCGCCCCCGCGATGAGCGCCTCCGTGATGGTCTCGTGCCACGTGCCGGCGACGATCACGACCTCCAGACCGGATCCGTCGAGTCCGGTGCGCTCCGGTGCTCCCTTGCCGCTCATCGTGCTCCCCCTTCGTGCATGCGCGCGATCGCGTCGGCCAGCTCGTCCTCGCCGATGATATGACCCATGCGGTCCCGCTTGGTCTCGAGGTACTGGTGGTTGTTCGGGCCGACGCCCACGATCAGCGGCACCTGCTCGACGACGTCGAGCCCGAAGCCGCGCAGCTGGGCGACCTTGTCGGTGTTGTTCGTGAGCAGCCGGATCCTCTCGATGCCGAGATCCGCGAGGATGCCGGCAGCCGCCGCGTAGTCGCGCGCGTCGGCGGGGAGGCCGAGCGCCGTGTTCGCGTCGACCGTGTCGAGGCCCCGCTCCTGCAGCGCGTAGGCGCGCAGCTTGTTGATGAGCCCGATGCCGCGTCCCTCGTGGCCGCGCATGTAGATCACCACGCCGCCGTCCTGCTCGATCGCGTCGAGCGCGGCCTCCAGCTGCGGACCGCACTCGCACTTGAGCGAGCCGAACGCCTCGCCCGTCAGGCACTCGGAGTGCACGCGCACGAGCGGCGCATCGGCCGCGAGATCGCCCGACACGACGGCGATGTGGTCGGTGCCGGTCTGGCGGTCCTTGTAGGCGAGGAAGCGGAAGGTGCCGTGCGCGGTGGGCACCGTGGCATCGGCGCGCAGGCTCACCTGGCGACGGGTCGCGGGGCGCTCGGCGCCGCGGGGGTCGATCTCGTCGAGGTGGGCGATCAGCTGCTCGATCGTGATGACCGGGATGCCCTCGCGCCGGCCGAGCTCGATGAGCCCGGGCATCCGCATCATGCTGCCGTCCTCCGCGACCAGCTCGCCGATCACGGCGACCGGCTCCAGGCCGGCCAGGCGCATCAGCTCGACAGAGGCCTCCGTGTGGCCGGCACGGTCGCGCACGCCGCCGGGGACCGCGCGCAGCGGCAGGATGTGACCGGGCCGGATCAGGCTCTGCGCGGTCGAGGCCGGGTCCGCGAGCACGTTCAGGGTGTGCGCGCGGTCGGCGGCGCTGATGCCGGTCGTCACGCCCTCGGCGGCGTCCACGCTCACGGTGTACGCGGTGCCGCGCGCATCCTCGTTCGTCTCCACCATGGGCGGCAGGTCGAGGCGGTCGGCGACCTCGTGCGGCATGGGCGCGCACAGGAAGCCCGACGACCAGCGCACGGCCCACGCGATCCACTCGGGCGTGGCCAGCTGCGCGGAGAGGACGACGTCGCCCTCGTTCTCGCGGTCCTCGTCGTCGGCCACGATCACGGGGCGGCCCGCGCGGAGCGCGTCGAGCGCTTCCTCGATCGTGGCGAGGCTTCCGGGCGCCAGGCCCTCGGCGGTCTCGGCGGTCACTGGGCGCCTCCTTCACGGCGGGTGCCCGCGGCGGGAACCGGGGCGAGGGACGGGTCGAGCACGGAGTAGTCGGCGGCGGGCACCTCGGTGGTCGCGAAGGACCAGGGCGCCCGCTCGGGGGCCGGGGCCGCGGCGCCGAATGCGAGCAGACGCTGCACGTGGCGCGCCAGGATGTCGGTCTCGAGGTTCACGCGCTCGCCGGCGACGCGGTCGCCGAGGGTGGTGGCCGCGAGCGTCTCGGGGATGAGCGACACCTCGAACCACGCGTCGGCGACGCCGGCCGCGCTGACCGCGCTGACGGTGAGCGAGACGCCGTCGACCGCGATCGAGCCCTTGTCGACGACCAGCGGGGCCAGGTGGCCGGGCAGCGCGATCCGCACGACGCGCCACTGCGCGCCGTCGCGCACCTGGCGCACGATGCCGGTGCCGTCGATGTGGCCCTGCACGATGTGGCCGCCGAGGCGGCCGCCGGCCGCCGTCGCGCGCTCGATGTTGACCGGCGTGCCGGGGATGGCGGCGTCGAGCGTCGACATGTCGAGCGTCTGCCGCATCACGTCGGCCGTGAAGCCGTCCTCGGTCCAGCTGACCACGGTCAGGCACACGCCGCTCACGGCGATCGAGTCGCCGTGCGCCACATCGACCACGGCGCCCGGCGCGTGCACCGTGAGGCGCACGCCGTCGCCCGACGGCTCGACGGCCGTGATCCGGCCGATCTCCTCGACGATCCCGGTGAACATCAGCTCTCTCCTTCGGATGTCGCGGCCGGGTCATCCGGATCCGCGAGGTCTTCGCCCTCGGCGACGAACAGCGTGTCGGGGCCCAGCGGGATCCGCTCGATCACCCGCAGACGGTGGGCGCGGTCGATCGACGGCACCCCGACGTCGGTCAGCGCGACGCGCGGCCCGCCCAGCAGCACGGGCGCGACGTACGCCAGCACCCGGTCCGCGAACCCGGCCGCCACGAAGGCGCTCGCCAGGGTGGGGCCGCCCTCGATGAACACGCGGTGCAGGCCCCGGTCCCACAGGTCGTCCAGCACGAAGGCAAGGTCGTGGGTGTCGTAGAACAGCGGCTCGTGCGGATGGCGCCGCAGCGCGGCGTCCGGGGGAGTCTCGCGGGCGCCGATCACGACCGGCACGGGCTGCTCGGGACGCAGCAGGTCGCCGTCGCGCGCGGTCAGCGCGGGGTCGTCGGCCAGCACGGTGCCGGTGCCGACCACGATCGCGTCCGCCTGCGCCCGGCGCACGTGCACGTCGGCGCGAGCCTCGGGACCGGTGATCCACTGGCTGGACCCGTCGGCGGCCGCGGCGCGGCCGTCCAGGCTCTGCGCCCACTTCACGGTGACGTGCGGGCGGCCCAGGCGGGTCGCGGTCAGCCACGGCTCGATGAGTGCGCGCGCCGCGTCGGCCAGTACGCCGGCCTGCACGTCCACGCCGGCGGCCCGCAGCCGCTCCGCGCCTCCGCCCGAGACCTCGCCGGGGTCGTCCAGCGCGTAGACGACGCGGGCGACGCCGGCGCGCAGAAGTGCCTCGGCGCACGGGCCGGTGCGGCCCGTGTGATTGCAGGGCTCCAGAGTGACCACGGCGGTCGCGCCGCGCGCGCCGCCCTCGGGCAGCCGCGAGAGGGCGTCGACCTCGGCGTGCGGGGTGCCGGCGCCGCGGTGCCAGCCCTCGGCGAGCACCTCGCCCGTGGGCGAGAGGATGACCGCGCCGACCTGCGGGTTGCGGCTGCGGGGTCCGCGCAGGGCGAGCTCGAGCGCCCGGGCCATCGCGCTCTGCTCGGCGTCCGAGACCGGCGCGGTCGGGGACTCGAGGGCAGAGCGGGGCTCGTCGGGGCTGTGCGCCATGCGACCCTCCTTCAGAACACCGGGGTCGCGAACGGCGCCGCGGCTCACCGCGATGCGCGTCGTGCTGCCTCCCATCCGGACTCGTGCGACTCTCGTCGCACATCACCGTCGGTCCCGGAATTCCACCGGATCAGCCTGGCGCGTCTGGCGCTTCGGCTCGCGGACTGTCACCGCCGGTTCGGATTCCCACCGACCCCGGAGCACGTGTGCTGCACTCAGATTAGCCGAACGCCTGTGCGCGGGTTTCATTCCCGTGTCGCGGGATGACGAGGTGATGCGTCAGCTCACTTGAGCAGTCGGGACAGGCGCCGGTCCGCGAGCACCTTGCCGCCCGTCTGGCAGGTGGGGCAGTACTCGAAGCTGCGGTCCGCCAGGAATACGCTGCGCACGGTGTCGCCGCACACGGGGCACGGCTCGCCCGCGCGCGCATGGACGCTCATGCCCCGGCGCTTGGCGTCCTTGAGCTCGGCCAGCGGGCGGCCCCGGGCGGCCTCGACCGCGGCGGTGAGCGTCTCGCGCAGCGCGGCGTAGAGCCGGTCGACGTCCTCGTCGCCCAGATTCGCCGCCAGCGCGTACGGAGACATCCGGGCCGCGTGCAGGATCTCGTCGGAATACGCGTTGCCGATGCCGGCGACGATCTGCTGGTCGCGCAGGACGCCCTTGATCTGGGTGCGACGGCCCGTCAGCAGCCCGGCGAGAGTGTCGCGTGTGAAGCCGTCGTCCAGCGGATCCGGCCCCAGCTTCGCGATGCCGGGCACCTCCGCGGGATCCCGCACGACGTAGACGGCCAGGGACTTCTTGGTGCCCGCCTCGGTCAGGTCGAAGCCGGAGCCGTCGCCGAAGCCGACGCGCAGCGCGATGGGGGAGCGCCCCGGCTTGATCACGGTGGCCGGCAGCGTCTCGTGCCAGCGCAGCCATCCGGCCTTCGCCAGGTGGAACACGAGGTGGAGGTCGCCGGCGGCGATCCGCACGAACTTGCCGTGCCGGCCCACCTCGGTGACCTCGCGCCCGACGAGCTCGTCCAGCCGCGGGTCGAACGTCTTCAGCGCGGCGATCTGCGTCAGCCGCGCCGAGCTCACCGCCAGCCCGGTCACCCTGCCCCGCAGGAACTCGACCAGTCCCTCGACCTCGGGCATCTCCGGCATGCGCCCATCCTGCCCCGGCCCCGCCGCCCGACACAACGCAGGACTCCAGCGGGATCCCGGGCGTGTCCACGCCGGGCGGGTGCCCGACACGCCGATGGTGGCCAGGAGGTCCTGCGTTGTGTCGGGATGGCTGCCTGCGCACCTCGTCCACAAGCCGTGCCTGGCGGCATCTGTCCCCATCGGGGGGAGTCCGGCTGCCGGCTGCGGTGCGCCTGCGGAGGATCAGGTTCATGCTCAGGTCATCGGCAGCCTTCGCCGCACCGACGCCCACCGCGGCGGTCGGCTATCAGCAGCTCCGTGCGATGGGCTACAGCAGGAAGACGCTCAAGGCGGCCATCGACAGCGGGCACCTGTTTCACGCCCGCCGCGACGTGTATCTCTGGCGCGGTGCCACGCCGCGGCAGCGTTCCGCGGCACGGATCGGCGGCCGGGTCGACTGCATCTCGCGGCTCGCCGAGCTCGGGATCTTCGTCCTGGACGAGACCGAGCTCCATGTTCAGGTGGCGCCGAACGCATCGCGCCTGCGGAGCTCAGCGGATCGGCGGACGCCCCTCGTCCGAGCACCCTCCACCCACCGTGGACGCGTGCACTGGAGGTGCACCGGTGCCGCGCCGGATGACACGGTGACTCCCTTGGTGGAGGCGCTTGCGCAGGCGTTCGGATGTCAGGGGGTGCGGGCGACGATCGCATCGATCGACAGCGCCCTGCACACGGGAAAGCTGTCTGAGCGCGATCTGGATCTGCTGTTCCAGCTGGCGCCGGAGCGGTATCGAGTCATCCGCGGTCTCATCGACGGCCGTGCCGAGTCCGGCCCGGAGACGTACGCTCGGCTGATCGCCCGCGAGTTCGGTCTGCCGATCGAGCTCCAGAAGCGGATCGACGGCGTCGGTCGGGTCGACCTCGTGGTGGACGGATGGCTGGTCATCGAGTGCGACAGTCGTGAGTTCCACAGCACGTGGGAGGCGCAGCAGGAGGACCATCGCCGCGACATGGCACTCGCCGCGCGGGGCTACGCCCGGATCCGCGTCACGGCGCACCAGCTGTTCACGGAACCGCACGTGCTTCGCGAGGCCATCCGCGGCCTGCTCGCCACCCGCCCCGTGGCGTGAGCCGCCCGCCCGCCGCACTGGGCCGCTGCCCGACACAACGCAGGAGCCCAGCGGGATCCCGGGCGTGTCCCGTCGGTTTCGCGCCCCGACACGCCGACGCGCGTGCGGAGGTCCTGCGTTGTGTCGGCGACGGGCCGCGACCGGGGCGGATGGACGCCGGTCAGACGGACCAGGCCTGCGGGATGCGGGGGTCGGTGGCGAGGAGGCCGGCGATCCAGCCGTCCATGCGGGCGCCGTGCCCGGCCAGGCCGCTGCGGCGGACGCCCTCGAGCTGGAAGCCCAGGGACTGCGCCACGCGCGCCGATCCCGTGTTGCCGACGACCGCGTGCCACTCGAGGCGCTCGAGGCGCATCGGCCCGAACGCGAAATCGACCACCGCGCGGGTCGCCTCGGCCATGTAGCCGCGGCCGCGCGCCTCGGGCGCCAGCCAGTAGCCCAGCTCGGCCGCGCCGTCCTTGATGCGGTGCAGGCCCACCATGCCCACGAGCCCCTCGGCGTCGCGCAGCGCCCAGACGCACTCCGACCCGGCGTCCCACCACTCCGCCACGAGGCGCACGAACGATTCGGCGTCCTCGCGTCGGTACGGCGACGGCACGGTCGTGTAGCGCTGGATCAGCTCGTCCTGGCAGATCCGGTGGATCGCGTCGACGTCGGCCTCGACGGGGGCGGACAGCCTCAGGCGGCCGGTGCGCAGCTCGACCGGCTCACCCACGACGCAGCAGGCCGACGCGCTCGTACACGGTCGCGAGCGTCGCATCGGCGATCTCCGCGGCGCGGTCGGCGTTCACGGCGAGCAGGCGGTCGAGCTCCGCAGGGTCGTCGAGCAGCTCGAGCGCGCGGGCGCGCACGGGCTCGAACTCGGACACCACCACGTCGCGCAGGCCCTTCTTGAAGTCGCCGTAGCCGCGACCCGTGTACTCGTCCTCGATCTCGGCGATCGGACGTCCCGAGAGCGCCGAGTAGATCGTCAGCAGGTTCGAGACGCCGGGCTTCTCGGCGCGGTCGTAGCGCACCGACCCCTCGCTGTCGGTGACCGCGCGCATGATCTTCTTCGCGGTCACGCTCGGCTCGTCCAGCAGCCACAGCACGCCGGCGTGCGACTCGGCCGACTTCGACATCTTCGACGTCGGATCCTGCAGGTCGTAGATGCGCGCGGTCTCGGCCTGGATCACCGGCTTCGGCACCACGAACGTGTCGCCGAAGCGCGAGTTGAAGCGCTCGGCCAGGTCGCGCGTCAGCTCGACGTGCTGCTTCTGGTCGTCGCCGACGGGCACCACATCCGTCTGGTACAGCAGGATGTCCGCCGCCATCAGGATGGGGTACGTGAACAGGCCCACGCTGGTCGCGTCCGCGCCCTGCTTCTGCGACTTGTCCTTGAACTGCGTCATCCGGCCGGCCTCGCCGAAGCCCGTGATGGTCGACAGGATCCACGCCAGCTCGGCGTGCGCGCGCACGTGCGACTGCACGTACAGGGTCGAGCGCGACGGCTCGATCCCCGCCGCGATGTACTGCGCCGCCGTGCGACGGGTCTTCTCCCGCAGGTGCTCCGGGTCCTGCGCCACCGTGATGGCGTGCAGGTCGACGACCGAGAAGAATGCGTCGTACTCGTCCTGCATGCCGCGCCACTGCAGGAGAGCCCCGATGTAGTTGCCGATCTGGAGCGAATCGGCGGAGGGCTGCATTCCGGAGTAGAGGCGCTGCTTGGTCACCAGTTGAGTCTATTTGCTCGCTTCGCTCGCGCCGCGCGCTGATCGATCGCTCGCCCGACGCTCCGCGCCGGGACTCGCGATCGATGACACGTCGCTCCGCTCCGTCCGGGGCGCGCTGGTGGGCCGCTTCGCGGCACGCTCGCTTCGCTCGCACGTGGTCGGAACAGCAGCGTCGGGATCCGGAGCAGGCGTTCTCGGTGTGTCAGCCGACGGTGTAGTCCGCCACCACGGGGGAATGGTCGCTCCAGCGGGTGTCGTAGGACGGGGCGCGGTCGACCCGATAGCCCGAGGCGCGCGGCGCCAGCGCGGGGGAGGCCAGGTGGTAGTCGATGCGCCAGCCCGAGTCGTTGTCGAACGCCTTGCCGCGCATGGACCACCACGAGTACGGGCCGTCGACCTCGCCCGCGGCCGCCCGGCCCACGTCGACCCAGCCGAGACCCGTGGCGCCCGCGCTGAAGGCACGGGTGTCGCTGCGCTCGTAGCCGAGACCACGCCCGATGCCCTCCTGGCCGGTCACGGGCTCGCCCGCGGCGGTCAGGAAGCGGTCGAAGTACGCCCGCTCGCGCGGCAGGAAGCCGGCCTTGGTGACGTTGCCCTTCCAGTTGCGGATGTCGAACGGCCGGTGCCCGACGTTCAGGTCGCCGGTCACGAGGGCGAGACCGCCGTCGGCGGACAGCTCCGGCAGCCGGCGCTCCATCGCGTCGAGGAACGCCCACTTGGGATCCTGCTTCGCCGGGGTCTCTGCCTCACCCGTGGGCACGTATGCGCTGACGACGGTCAGTGTCTCGTCCCCGAACTCGAAGTCGGCCTCGATCCAGCGGCCGTTGGACTCGAGCGCGTCGTCGCCGAGCTCGACGCGCGAGATCGAGCACTCCTCGCGGCTCGCGATCGCGACGCCCGCGCGGCCCTTCTGCAGCGACGCGTCGGCCACGATACGCCACCCCGGCAGCGCCGCCTCGAGGTGCTCGAGCTCGGCGCGCACCTCCTGCAGCGTGATGATGTCGGGCTGCGCGGCCTCGACCCACGCGCCCATCCCGTTGCGGGCGGCGGCCCGGATCCCGTTGACGTTGACAGAGGCGATGCGGACCGAACGAGGCATGCCCTAAACGTAACAAGGACCCCCGACATCACGTCCTGCCGCGGAATCCGTCTCTGCACAGTGGAATAGCATGCGCAGGGTGCGCGGTCTTCGAGGGCAGGGTGGCAAGGCGGGCTCCGTCGCGATCGATGTCGTGACGGGGCTCTACGCGCTCGCGCTCGCCGCGTCGGGAGTCATGCTCACGTTCGTCGCCATTGCGGATGGGCTCTCCCTCGCGGTCATCGCTGCTCTCGGGGCGACTTCCGCGGCGGCGCAGTTCGTCTCGCGCGTCGCGGTCGGGGCGCTGTACCGCGTGGCGACCGATCGTGTGATCATGGCGGGCGCCCTCGGGATGCTTGCGGCTTCGATGGTCCTTGTGCTGGCGGCGCCTGGGGTCACAGGGCTCGTGCTCGCCCAGGTCCTGCAGGGTGTCTCGAGAGCGTGCTTCTGGAGTGGCTCGCAGGTGCATGTGATCCGGATCGCGGCCCGACCCGCTCCGCGAATGGCTCGCAACCAGTTCATCGCCAACGGGCTCGGCGCGCTCGGCCCGATGCTCGCGGGCGCGCTGGCGGACGGTGGCCCGCGATCCGCAGCCGTCCCGATCGCTGTCGTCGCTGTGCTGGGCGCGGGGCTGTGCGCGCTGTTGGCGCCGCTGCCGCTCTTCGAGCGCGTGCCGAAGAGCGCCGACAACCGCATCTGGCGGTACCGCGACGTGAGGGTCGGATCCCTGGGAAGCCTCGCGGCAGGGGGCTTCAATGCGATCCTCGTCACGTTCGTCCCGGTGCTGTTCGACGATGTCGGATGGTCGGAGGCGGATGTGGGGCTGCTGGTCGGCACGGCGAACGGTGGGCTCGTGGTCGGCGCGCTGCTCGGTGGGTGGCTGCCACGCCGTCGCCACACGCCTGCACTCACGGCGATGACCGCGGCCATCGGGTTGGGTGTCGTCGCGCTCGCGGCGGCGGACGCGGCACCCGTCCTGTCGATCGCCGGCGTCGTCGGGGCGGGGATCGCGTCGGGTGTGGTCCTGACGCTCGGGCCGACGGTCGTGGGGGCGGCCGTCCCCGATTCTCAACGCGGTAGTGCCGTCGTGTTCGCGGGCGTCTTCCGTGCGGGCGCGCTCCTGGCCATGCCGCTTCTCGTGACGGCGGTCACGCTCGTCGCGCCGATGGCCATTGCCATGGCTGCGGGCGGGATCGCCGCGGGCGCGCCGGGAGTGCTCGCCGCCCTGATCCGTCCGCGCCGCGGCCGGTGAGCACCGCCGAGCGCGGACGGGGCATAGCGGCGGGGGTTGACACGGTCTCGTTCAATCAGAATCATGTTCTGCAAGACAGAAAGCGATGACGGCGGCGTTGTCGCTCCCTTCACAGACGCGCACAGTGGCGTGCGCGGAGAGGACGTAACGTGAGCATTCACGTCGTCGGAGTCGTCGCGCTGGTCCTGGTGTTCGTACTCGGCACCGTGCGCCCCGTGAACATCGGCATCTTCGCTCTGATCGCGACATTCGCGATCGGCGTCACGATGGCAGGCGAGGATCCGAAGGAGGTGCTGGCCGGCTTCCCCGCGGACATCTTCGTGCTGCTCGTCGGCGTGACATACCTGTTCGGCCTCGCCTCGACCAATGGGACGCTGGAGTGGATCGTCGAACGCGCTGCCCGTGCGTTCGGAGATCGTCCGGCACTTGTCCCGTGGCTGATCTTCATCTTCTCGTCGCTGCCCACCATGGCGGGCGCCCTGGGCCCGGCCGGGGTCGCGATGCTCGCGCCGCTGTGCCTTCGGCTCGGCGAGCGCTACGGGCTCAGCCGGCGGATGTCCGCGCTCATGACCATGCACGGATCCTGCGCGGGCAACTTCTCGCCGATCAACGGGCTCGCGATCATCGCACAGAAGGCGGCGGAGAACAACGGCCTGCACGTGTCGGGGACCGCGCTGTTCCTGGGCAACCTCGGGTACAACGTGGCTCTCGCGGTCGTCATCTACTTCGTCTTCGGCGGGCGCACCCTGATGCGCGATGCGCGTGCCCACCGCGTCGCGGTGAGCGAGCGCGTGCTCGTCGCTGCGGACGGCGCGACGATCGGCGCGCCGGGCGCGGCGGTCACCGGTGGGACGTCCGCGGGTGGCCCGGCCAAGGGCGGGTTCACGGAGCTGCTCGGGCACCCGAAGACCCCGATCCGCCTCGATCAGGTGGTCACGCTGATCGTCATCATCGGCGTCGCGATCGCGGCGCTCGTGTTCGACTTCGATCTGGGCTTCGTCACGCTGGTGGCAGCGGCCCTGCTGCACTCGATCTTCGCGAACTACTTCGACGGCGCGGACAAGAAGATCGTCTGGTCCGTCGTCCTCCTGATCTGCGGCATCACCACCCTCGTGGGAGCCATGCAGCGCTTCGGCACCGTCGAGTGGATCGGGGGCGGACTCGCCGACATCGGCGCGCCGCTGCTCACGGCGTTCCTGCTGTGCCTCATCGGGGCCGTGACATCGGCGTTCGGCTCGAGTGCCGGGCTGATCGGCGTACTGGTGCCTCTCGCGGTGCCGTTCATCGCCATGGGCGGGATCGATGCCACGTGGGTGCTGGTCGCGCTCGTCATCTCCGCGACGGTGGTGGACGCGATGCCGTTCTCCTCGGTCGGCGCTCTGACGCTGTCGACCGCGCCGGAGGAGGAGCGCCCGAAGCTGTTCCGATTCATGCTCCTGTGGGGCGGGATCATGATCGTCACGGCGCCGGTCTTCACCTGGCTCGCCTTCATCCTCCCGGCGTCGCTGGCATGACCACCGACATGACGATCGCGAAGAGAGGGAACGACTCCATGGGCGAAGTGCGTGAGCAGGTCTCGCTGTCCTCCCGTGTGCTCGCCGCAGCCGGGCACGGGGATCTCGTCTGGGGGCACGCGTCGGCGCGGGATCCCGAGGGCCGCGGCATCTGGATCAAGGCCGCGGGGTGGGGACTGGACGAGATCACGCCGTCGCGCGTGCATCTCGTGGACGACGACGGCCGCCTCGTCGAGGGCGAGGGGCAGCCGCACAGCGAGTGCGCGATCCACTCCGAGGTGATGGCGGCGCGTCCGGACGTGGGGGCCGTCGTGCACACGCATCCGCCCCACGCGGTCGCGCTCGCCGCGACGGGACAGGAGCTGCGGCCGGTGAGCCACGCCGCGAACATGTTCGTTCCGCCCGCCGTGCCGCGCTTCACGCAGACGGCCGACCTCATCCTGACGCGCGAACTCGGCGCGGCGGTGGCGGCGGCGCTGGGCGAGGCGAAGGCGCTGTTCCTCGTGAACCACGGCATCGTCGCTGTCGGCCGGGACATCCGAGAGGCCACCGTGACGGCCGTGCTGCTCGAGCGGGCGTGCGAGCAGCAGATCCTCACGCACGCCGCCGGTGGATGGCCCAGCTGGTCCGCGACCGAGGAGTCGCTCGCCAAGCGCGGGCACATCTATCACGAGGCCGCGCTCGCGAGCGTGTGGGACTACCTCGTGCGACGGCTGCCGGGAGAAGGAGCGCGCGGATGAGCCTGACCTTCACGATGGCCTGTCAGGCATACGACCGCATGGATCTGCTGCGCCGAGGCGCTGTTCGGCTCGGGGACGCGGAGGTCAACTTCCTCGATCTCCCGGTGGAGGAGACGTTCTTCCGCATGGCGCGGTTCCGCGAGTTCGACATCGCCGAGATGTCGCTGTCGTCCTACACGCTGAGTCTGAGCCGCGGAGCGCCGTTCGTCGCGATCCCCGTGTTCCCTTCGCGTGCGTTCCGGCACAGCGCGATCTACGTGCGCGAGGACTCCGAGATCACCGACGCCGCGCAGCTCGCAGGCCGCGCGGTCGGAGTCCCCGAGTACCAGATCACGGCCGCCGTCTGGATCCGGGGCATCCTCGCGGAGCACCACGGGCTGCCTGTCTCGTCCGTGTCGTACCGCACAGGGGGCCTGGACGAGCCGGGCCGTTACGAGAAGATCGCTCTCGACCTGCCCGACGATGTCTCCGTGACCCCGATCTCCGAAGGCCGGACGCTGTCGCAGATGCTGCTCGACGGCGAAATCGACGCGATCCACAGCGCGCGCAATCCTGGCCCGTACAACGCACCCGGCCATGGCGGCATACGGCGACTGTTCCCGGACACCGAGGCGGTGGAGCGGGACTACTTCGCGCGCACCGGGATCTTCCCGATCATGCACGTCCTGGTGGTGCGCCGCGACGTCTATGAACAGCACCGGTGGCTGCCGCGGGAGCTGATGAAAGCCGCGGAGCTCTCCAAGCGGGTGGGGCTCGCGGGGATCGACGAGACCGCGGCGCTGAGGTTCGCCCTGCCCTGGCTGTGGGCGGAGGTGGAGCGCACGCGCGAGGCACTCGGCGACGACTGGTGGCCGTACGGGCTGGAGGCGAATCGCCACGTGCTGGACACCTTCCTGCGGTACTCACATGAGCAGGGGCTCGCGCCCGAGCGCTATCGCGCCGAGGACCTGTTCGCCCCCGAGACGCTGGAGCGCGTCATTGTCTGAGGTCGGGTGGCTCCAGGGGAAGCGCGCGCTGATCGTCGGAGCAGGGTCGGGGATCGGCAGGGCCGTCGTCGACGCGTACCGCGCGGAGGGGGCGCGGGTCGCGGTCCTGGAGCGGGACCCGGCGAAGGTCGCCGCGCTCCGGAGCGAGCTGCCGGAGGTGCCCGCCGTGCAGGGGGATGCGACGACTCGCGAGGCGAACGAGGCGGCGGTCGCCGCGACCGTGGCCGCGTACGGCGGGCTGGACGTCCTCGTCAGCTGCGTCGGCATCTTCGACTTCTATCGCGGGATCTCGGACATCGACGCGGATCAGATCGACGCCTCGTTCGACGAGATGTTCCGCGTGAACGTGAAGAGCCAACTCCACGCCGTCAAGGCCGCGCTGTCGGCGCTGCGCGAGGCGCGCGGATCGATCCTGCTGACGGAGTCGACATCCGCGTACTACCCGGGGCGCGGCGGCGTGCTGTACGTGCCGAGCAAGTTCGCGGTGCGCGGGCTCGTGACGGCCCTCGGGCACGAGCTGGCGCCGGACATCCGGGTGAACGGCATCGCGCCCGGGGGCACGGTGGGCACGGATCTGCGCGGCGTCGGCAGCCTCGGCCTCGGCGCGCGCAGTCTCGGCGACGTCCCGAACCGCGCGGACGACATCGCCGCGCGAGTCCCGCTGAAGGTCGCGCTGTCCGGCGCGGATCACGCGTGGAGCTACGTGTTCCTCGCGTCCGACCGTGCGCGGGGGATCACGGGGGATGTCATCCACACCGACGGGGGAATGGGGATCAAGGCATGATGCGGGCGGACTTCGCGGCGGAACGGCGGCTCATCGCGGACGCCTGCCGTGTGCTGGCGGGGCGCGGTCTCGCAGATGGCATCCTGGGGCACATCAGCCTGCGCGTGGGCGAGCACATCATGCTCGTGCGGTGCCGCGGCCCGCACGAGCGCGGCCTCGGGTACACCACGCCCGACGACATCCGGCTCGTGGACTTCGAAGGCGAGGCCGCGGCACCAGGTGAGCTCGACGGCTGGTCGGTCCCCAACGAACTGCCTCTGCACGCGGAGGTGCTGCGCCGCCGGCCGGCCGTGGCGGCAGTGGTGCACGCTCACCCGCCTCGCGTCGTGGCGGCCGATCTCGCCGGGATCCGGATCCGTCCTCTCATCGGCGCGTTCGACATCCCCGGCACGCGGCTCGCGGCCGGCGGCGTGCCCGTGTACGCGCGCGGCGTCCTCGTCCGCAACCGGACGTTGGCGGCCGAGATGGCGGACGCGATGGGCGAGCGCCCGCTGGTGGTGCTGCGCGGGCACGGCATCACCAGCGCGGCCGCCGGCGTCGAGCAGGCGGTGCTGCAGGCGATCAGCGTCGACATCCTGGCGGGTCTGTCGCTCGTTGTCGCGTCGGCGGGAGGAGAGATCGTCGATCTTCCCGAGACGGACATGGCCGAGCTGCCGGACCTCGGCACCGGTTTCAACACGGCCACGGCCTGGCGGCATGAGCTCGCCCGGCTGCGGGGCGTCGTCCGCACGGAATGAGCCACCGCGCCGCGCCGAGTGTCCGGAACGCCCGGCCGCGACTCTCCGCGCCGCGCATAGGATTTCTGTCATGAAGAAGAGCGGTACGGTCGACCTCCCGGCGAGCGGCCCCGCGCCGCAGTACCCGATCGAGTCGGTCGACAACGCACTCAAGATCATCCATCTCCTCGGCGCGCGGCCCGAGCTGCGGCTGACCGAGGTGGCGGAGGCACTCGGTGTCGCATCGTCGACCGCGCACCGGCTGCTCGCGATGCTGCAGTATCGCGGGTTCGTCCGCCAGGATGCGGCGTCGAAGACCTATCGGGCCGGCGGGGCGCTCTCGAGCGTGTCGTTCGCGATCCTGCAGCGGTTCGACGTGCGCGAGGCCGTGCGCCCGCTGCTGCGTCGGCTGAACGAGGAGTTCCGCGAGACGGTGCACCTCGCGACGCTCGACGGCGCGCAGGTGCGCTTCATCGACGCCATCGAGAGCCCCCAGGCCGTGCGGGTGGCGTCGCGCCTCGGGCGGACCATGCCCGCCAACTGCACGTCGTCCGGGAAGTCGATGCTCGCGTCGCTGTCGGCCGACGAGCTGCACAGGACGTTCCCCGGTGAGGAGCTCGAGACGCTGACGGAGAAGTCGATCCGACGGCTCCCCGAGCTGGAGCGCGCCTTGGAAGAGGTCCGCCGCCGCGGGTACGCCGTGGGTGACGAGGAGAGCGAGCACGGCGTGTGCTCGGTCGCGGCCGCGTTCCCCGCCGGTGCCCTGCCGATGCGGCTCGCGATCAACGTCTCCGTCCCCGCAAGCCGCATGGACGACACCACGCGCGCCCGCCTCGGCGAGCGGCTCGCGTCGGCGATCGACGAGAGCGCCATCACGGCGCTCTGAGGAGTGCGCGACGCGCAGCCGATCCGTTCAGGAGACGACGGGCGCCGGCGCCTTGGCGGTGATCTCCGTCAGCATCGTCACGAGCGCATCCGCGTCGCCTCGATCGGCCACCGCGCGGCGGGCGGCGATGAGCGCGCGCGGCCAGTTCACGATGACGGCGCCCGTCACGCGCGCGCCGTCGGAGTACACGACGGCGAAGCGATCGTGCGCGGGGTCGCCGATCAGCTGCGATTCGGCGGAGCCCGTGCGGCCAACCACCTGAATCTTCCAGTCGTACTGGTCGCTCCAGACGTACTCGACCGGCACATACGCGCGCGCCTCCGCCGGGGAGAGCAGGTTGTGCGCGACGAGACGCGCCTGATCCGCGGCGCTCGTCCAGTGCTCCAGGCGGGTCGAGCCCGACCCGTCCTCATGCTGCCAGCGGCAGACATCGCCGACGACGAACACGTCCGCGGCGCCGATCGCGCGGAGCCGGCCGTCCGTGACGATGCCGTTGTCGACAACGAGCCCGGATCCCTCGAGCCACTCGGTGTTGACGACGGCGCCGATGCCCACGAGCAGCGCGTCAGCGGTGATCCGCTCGCCATCTGAGAGGCGGACCTCGAGCTCCCGGCCGACGCGCTCGACACCGTCGACGCCCGTCCCAAAACGCGTCCGGACCCCCTCCGCGGCGTGCTTGTCGAGGAAGATCCGCCCGACGTCCTCGTTGAGCACGCGGGACATCGGCGCGGGCAGCGGATCGACGATCGTCACGTCGACGCCGGCCTTGCGTGCGGTCGCCGCGACCTCCGCGCCGATGAACCCGCCGCCCACGATCACGAGACGACGGCCCGGCTGCAGCGCGGAACGCAGCGCGTGTGCGTCGGCGGTCGTGCGCAGCACATGGATGCCCGGCCCCTCGCCCCACGGTGACGTGCGCGCGCGGGATCCGGTTGCGATCACCAGTGCGTCGTACGCCAGCCGCTCGCCGTCCTCGAGCAGCAGCTCCTTCGCCGCAGGGTCGAGCCCCGTCGCGGCGACGCCGAAGCGCCAGGACGCGTCGATCGCGGCGAGGTCTTCCTGATCGATCAGCCGGATCGCGCCGAGGTCGTCCGGCGATGTGAGGTAGGCCTTCGACAGGGGCGGCTTGTCGTACGGGTGCGCGACGTCCTCCTTCTCGACCACGACGATCTCGCCGTCGAATCCTCCGGAGCGCAGACCCTGCGCCGTCTTCACACCGCCGACCGAGGCGCCGACGATGACGATCCTGGTCATCCCCGGATCACCTTCAGCGCCGACACCGGGCAGCTGCGGGCCGCCTCCTCGACGCGCGTCAGCTCCGCGTCCGGGACGTCCGTCTGCAGCAGCACGACCACGCCGTCGTCGTCGATGTCGAAGTAGTCCGAGGCGCCGACCACGCAGTTCGCGTAGCCCTGGCAGGCGCCGAGGTCGGCCTTCACAATGGCGGTCATCTCATCACCTCTCACTCCGCCGGCGACTGTGCCGGCTCCGGGAACATGGGCTCGTACGGCGACGCGATCATCGCCGAGAAGGTCTGCGTCGTCTGCCACGTGAGCGCTTCGAGCTCGAGCGGGTCGAGGGCGATCCACTGGCCCGACTTCGGCGACTCGATCAGCAGGCGCGCACCGTTTCGGGTCTCCACGTGCGATACACGGATCTCGCTGAATTCGTTTGCGATCGTCAGCGGCACGCCGATCGTGCGCTCGACGAGCCGCTGATGCGCCTCGTACGCGCGGTGCGCGGCGGCGCGATCGATGTCCTCGCCTTCCCATTCGAGAGTCATAGGAAGATCGCCAGGTTCTGGGTGCGCAGCACCGACTCGTCGATCATGATCACACGTCGCGCCAGCACGTAGCCGTCCTCCGTGCACCGCAGGACGTCCTCGCGCTGCGCGGACAGGATCGACGCGGGATTCGTGTCGCTGCGGCTGCGGAACAGCAGCACGGCGGAGTCGACGATGAGCTCGCCCTCCACGTCGGTCTCGAACGTGCGCACGTTGGTGACGTAGTGCCGCAGGCGGGACGGGGGATCCTCGGTCCACGCGTGCTCGGTGAGAAACCGCGCTACGCGGCGACTCAGGGAGTACTTGTTCTCGTCCCAGTGCGCCATGCCCGGAGAGGTCGTGTAGCCCGCGCCGAGGGCGGTCGTGACCCGCACGGGCATGAGGTAGTGCACATCGTCCGCGATGGTGGCGAGCCAGTCCTCGTACCGCTGGTCGTCGAGCGTGTACGCCTCCTCGACCAGCCAGCGCGACAGCTCGAGGTGCCGCGCGTCCCCGAAGGACAGCGACGGTCCGACCTTGCGGGCCTGCGTCGCGCCCCGATTCAGCACGGACTCCGCGGACAGCTCCGCTCCGACGAACGTCATGCCGTCACTCCTTCCGTGTCCACCGCGCCGTCGCCGGCCGCGGTGCCCGCGTCGCAGGAATCACCGGTCGCGCAGTCGCCCGCCGCGGCGGCGGCCGCCGCCGAGGGCGTCAGTCGCACCCCGCCCAGTCCGATCGGCCGCTGCGGCTCCGGCGCATCCGCCTCCACGTAGTCGGCCCAGCGCTCGAGCAGGTGGCGCTGGTTGTACTCGCCGTATCCGACGTGCGCGACGCCGGGCCCCGCCCACTCGTCGTCGCCGAGCGGCTCCACGACGGGGCTGCCGTCCTTCAGCATGCCCATGCGGCTGTTCAGCAGCAGGCGCCTCGCCATCGCGCCCTTGGCGGTGTTCGTCAGCGACACCCAGTTCTCGACGTCGTCCTGCTCGAACATGCCGGTCGAGCCGAAGCACATGAGGTACGCCTTGTAGCTGAGCTCCTTGAACTCCTCGGGCGCATCGGCCGCGACCGCGAACCACGAGTAGACCTCGGTCTCGCACTCGCTGATCGGCACCCAGGTGCGCAGCGAGATGAAGGGGAGCACATCGTCGCCGTCCTCCACCTTGGGCCAGTTGTGCACCAGGCTCATGTTCGGGAAGACGGATGCGGCCGAGATCATGAATCCGTTGTCGCCGATCACATCGAGCTGCTCCTGCGACCAGGTCTGCTTCATCCGCTCGATCATGTCGTCGGGATATCCGACGTAGCGCAGCCGCTCCTCGAGCGTCCCCGGCGGCAGTTTGTAGGTGGTGCCGCCGCCGTTTCCGGCCCAGTACGTGTTGCCGTCCTTGCGCTTCTCGGCCTTCGGCTCGCGGAACAGGCCGATCTCCACGACGGACGTGTGCGTCTGGGGCGTGTGGTACATGTCGCCCGCGAAGTTCTCGGCGCCGATCTTCCAGTTGGCGTTCACGCGCCAGCGTTGCGGGCCCCGCAGCTCGATGCCCGCGGCGGACTGCTTCGTGTAGAAGTCGAGGAAGAACGCGAAGTCGCCGAGGTAGTCGGGGAGACTCGGTGCGTCCGGATCCATGCTGATGAAGATCAACCCGTTGTACGTGTCGAGGTTCGGCGCCGGAAGGAGGCGGGCCCCCTTGCGGCTGAAGCCCTCTTCGCCGCCGTACGCCTCCTGATGGAACGGCAGTCCCACGATCCGGCCGTCGTTGCGGTAGGACCAGCCGTGATAAGGGCAGCGGAAGTGCGAGGCGTTGCCCATCTCCGCACGGCACACCTGCATGCCGCGGTGCAGACACATGTTGAAGTGGGCGCGGATCTCGCCCTTCTCGTCTCGCACCACGATGAACGAGTCGTCCAGCACCTTGCGGACGACGTAATCGCCCGGCTGGGGAATCTCCGACTCGTGGCCGACGAACAGCCACGCGCGGCTGAAGAGGTTCCTGCGTTCGCGTTCGAAGATCTCGGCATCGTTGTAGATGTGCGCGGGCAGCATGCCGTTGCGCACCTCGTCGTAGATGGTGGGGCTTGTCGTCATCGCCAATCCTTCACGGTCATCTGCAGAAACGAAATCTGCTCTGCAGAAACTGTACCGCGAGATCCGGAGAGACACCAGCCCGGGCATGCGAAAGGGCCCGTGGCATCAGCCACGGGCCCTTGACGAGCGAGGAGGCGTCAGGCGTGCAGGATCTTCAGCGCCTTCTTCTGCGCGTCGGTGCCGCGGACGAGCGCCTGCTTCACGTCGGCGATCGCCTTCGTGATCTCGATGCCGCGCGGGCACGCCTCGGTGCAGTTGAAGGTCGTGCGGCAGCGCCACACGCCCTCCTTGTCGTTCAGGATGTCCAGGCGCACGTCGCCCGCGTCGTCGCGCGAGTCGAAGATGAAGCGGTGCGCGTTGACGATCGCTGCGGGGCCGAAGTACTGGCCGTCCGTCCAGAACACGGGGCACGACGAGGTGCACGCGGCGCACAGGATGCACTTGGTGGTGTCGTCGAAGATCGCGCGGTCGGACACGGACTGCACGCGCTCCTTGCCCTTCTCGGGCACCGAGTTCGCCTGCAGGAAGGGCTGGACCTCGCGGTAGGCCGCGAAGAACGGGTCCATGTCGACGATGAGGTCCTTCTCGAGCGGCAGGCCCTTGATCGCCTCGACGTAGATCGGCTTCGAGATGTCGAGGTCCTTGATCAGCGTCTTGCAGGCGAGGCGGTTGCGGCCGTTGATGCGCATGGCGTCCGAGCCGCAGATGCCGTGGGCGCACGAGCGGCGGAACGCGAGCGATCCGTCCTGGTCCCACTTGATGCGGTGCAGGGCGTCGAGCACGCGGTCGGTCGAGTACATCTCGACGTCGTAGTCCACCCAGCGCGGCTCGCTGTCGACCTCGGGGTCGAAGCGGCGGATGATGAACGTGACGAGATACGACTGGATGCCGGAGTCGTTCGACTCGGCGGGCGCGGGAGCGGCGGTGTCCTCGGTCACGACGGCGGCGGCCATCAGTACTTCCTCTCCAGGGGCGGGTAGACGAACTCGCCCTTCTCGTTCTTGGTGAATACGACCGGCTTCCAGTCCAGCTTGATGTGGTCCTCGGGGTTCGACGAGTGCGGGTCGCCCGTGAGGTACGCCATCGTGTGCTTCATGTACTGCTCGTCGTCGCGCGCCTGGTAGTCCTCGCGCATGTGGCCGCCGCGGCTCTCGCGGCGGTTGCGGGCCGCGTAGGCGACGATCTCGGCGATGTCGAGCAGGAAGCCCAGCTCCACGGCCTCGAGCAGGTCGGTGTTGTACCGCTTGCCCTTGTCGTCCACGTAGATGTTGCGGTAGCGGTCGCGCAGCTCCGCGATCGTGCCCAGGACGTCCGTCAGGCTCTCCTCGGTGCGGAACACCTGGGCCTTGTCGTCCATCTCCTCCTGCAGCTTCTTGCGGATGTCGGAGATGCGCTCGGTGCCCTTGGCGGAGCGGATGCCCTCGATCATGTCGCGGACGCCCGCGGCGGGGTCCGCGGGCAGCGGCACGAAGTCGGCGCTCTTCACGTACTCGACCGCATTGCGTCCGGCGCGCTTGCCGAACACGTTGATGTCGAGCAGCGAGTTGGTGCCGAGGCGGTTGGCGCCGTGCACCGACACGCAGGCGCACTCGCCGGCGGCGTACAGGCCGGGGACGACGGTCTCGTTGTCGGCCAGCACCTCGGCGTCGTTGTTGGTCGGGATGCCGCCCATCGCGTAGTGCGCGGTCGGCATCACGGGCACCGGCTCGACGACCGGGTCGATGCCGAGGTACGTGCGCGCGAACTCCGTGATGTCCGGGAGCTTGGTCTCGAGCACCTCGGCGCCCAGGTGCGTGCAGTCGAGCAGCACGTAGTCCTTGTTGGGGCCTGCGCCGCGGCCCTCGCGGACCTCCTGCACCATGCAGCGCGCGACGATGTCGCGGGGCGC
>Ga0208492_1000391_pt1 | contig 38399 bp, 30 predicted proteins | sample Subbioar_CSW14AB_FD_184820 | JGI IMG/M metagenome (GOLD analysis project Ga0208492, IMG submission 184820) | Serpentinite rock and fluid subsurface biosphere microbial communities from McLaughlin Reserve, California, USA - CR12Mar_CSW14AB (SPAdes) | ecosystem: Environmental > Terrestrial > Deep... | reverse complement strand
CGCCCAGCGCCGGCCGCTTTTCTTTTTGCACGAATCGGTGGTGAATCCCACACGGCAACCGAACGGCCCGCATGAGAACGCGCAACTTCTGACCGCGCGGCCAGCCCTCGGTCGATAACAGGCCCCGTATGGCTTCATCCAACAGTCGTTCTGCGCGCTCCGCTGGCCTGACGGGCAACCTTGCACGGCGGTCGGCTCTTCTCTTGCTGCTCGCTGTGTGGGCGTTCGTCTTTGCGAGCCTGATCGGGTTCCACCCCGGCGACCCGCCGAGCCACATGGTGTACCCGCCCAACAGCCCGGTGGTGAACTGGTGCGGGCTGTTCGGCGCGACCGTCGCGTACACGCTCTTCAAGCTGGTGGGCTTTGGGGCGTGGGTGCTGGTGATCATGCTGGGGATTGGGCTGCTGTCGTCGGCGGCGGGGTCGCTCCGGCATGCGCTGGTGCGGTTCATGGGCGTGGTGATGGTGACGGCGTCGGTCGCGGGGCTCCAGCACCTGGTGTTCCCCGGTTCGGGCCCGATGCCGGACCTCGCGGGTGGGCTGGTGGGGACAGTGGGCGTGGGGGAGCTGGCCCTGCGGTTCGGCGGGTTTGGGGCGGGGATCATCCTGATCTGCTCGACGCTGATCGGCGGCGTCGTGGCGTGTGACGAGTGGCTGCTGGCGGCGTTCGGCTGGATGTGGCAGAAGACCAAGGACCACGGCGTGCCCGCGGCCCAGACCGTGGGCGTCGCGACGGGCGAGGTGGCGCTGGCCGCGGGGACGGCGGCGGTGAAGGTCACGTCCAACGCCGCTCGGAGCGCGGGAGAGAGCCTGTACGCGACGATCATGGCGACGCTGACGGGCAAGAAGAAGCGGAAGAAGGTGCGGGTCAACGACATCGACGACGACCAGCCGGACACGACAGTGGTGGTCGGTGAGAAGAAGAAGTTGAAGGTCGGGCGTGCGAAGGCGGACGCCGGTGTGGACAACGGCGAGATCACGGCCGAGGCGATCGGCGTCACCGACCCCGACCAGGAGCTTGCGGGGCCGCCGCCCGAGGCTGAGATCGAGGCCAAGCCGGCGAAGGGGAAGAAGGGCAAGAAGGCGAACGCGGAGGTGGCGGAGGAAGACGCGGAGGACGCGGAGTCGATGGAGGTCCTCGATGAGGATGAGGACGTTGATGAGATCGATGAAGATGCCGAGGTTGTGGCCGCGGATGACGAGGATGATGACGACCTTCCGGGCGCTCCCCAGGTGTTCGACCAGGAGGCGCTGAAGGAGAAGATCGCCAAGCTGCCCATCGTGTTCGGGCAGCAGAACAAGGGCGTAGCGACCGAGGAGAACCTCCGGGACTTGCAGGTGGTCGAGGAAGGCGAGAACTACAAGTTCCCAGGGCTGGACATGCTGGAGGAGCCGGAAGAGAACTTCTCGCTCAAGCTCGAGGAGTACGTGCGTTCGCAGGCCGAGGCCCTGGAGGCGGCGCTCAAGCAGTACAAGATCGACGGCGAGGTCGTGGGCATCGAGTCGGGGCCCGTGATCACGATGTACGAGGTGCGGCTCGCGCCGGGCACCAAGGTGGCGCAGGTGAACGCCGTGAGCAGCGACATCGCACGCTCGCTCAAGGCGATCAACATCCGCATCGTCAGCAACATGGCGGGGCGCGACACGGTGGGCGTGGAAGTGCCCAACGAGGTCAAGGAGAAGGTGCGGCTCAAGGAGCTGATGTCCAAGTCCGACCGCTTCAGCAAGATGAAGCTGCCCATGTTCCTGGGCAAGGACGCCAGCGGCGAGCCGCTCATCGAGGACCTCGCGAAGATGCCCCACATGCTCATCGCCGGCACCACCGGCTCGGGCAAGTCGGTGTGCATGAACACGATCATCATGGGCTTCCTCTACACCAAGAAGCCCAGCGAGCTCAAGCTCGTGCTCGTTGACCCCAAGATGGTCGAGATGTCGCAGTTCAAGGACATCCCGCACCTCATGTGCCCGGTCGTCACCGAGATGGGCAAGGCCGCGGCCATCCTCGAGTGGGCGACCACCAAGATGGACGAGCGGTACGAGTTGCTGGCTGACGCGGGCTGCCGTGATATCGCGGCGTACAACGAGCTGGCGTTCGACGACCTGTGCGAGCGGCTCAACGCCAAGACGCCCGAGGAGCAGGCCCGCGTGCCCCGCAAGCTGCCCTACATGGTGTTCGTGATCGACGAGCTCGCGGACCTCATGATGACCAACAAGGAGGTCGAGGGATCGATCATCCGCATCGCCCAGAAGGCCCGCGCGGTGGGCATCCACCTGATCCTCGCGACGCAGCGCCCGCAGGCCAACGTCGTCACCGGCCTCATCAAGTCCAACATGCCCGCCCGTATCGCCTTTAAGGTCGCCTCGGGCATGGACAGCCGCATCGTGCTGGACCAGAAGGGTGGCGAGCTGCTGCTGGGGATGGGCGACATGCTCTTCCTCTCGCCCAGCTCGCACAAGCTCATGCGCTCGCAGGGCACGCTCGTGGATGACCGCGAGATCCGGCGCGTTGTGAAGTTCATGAAGGAGATCGCCAGCCCCAGCTTCGAGCGGCAGCTGCTCCAGCTCCGCGCCCCCGGGGGCGAGGGCAGCGACGAGGACCGGGTGATGGCGAGCCAGAACAACTCCAGCGCGAGCCTCAAGGCCGCGCAGGAGGACCCGATGTTCAACCGGGCGGTGGAGATCGTCCTGGAGACTAAGCGCGGCAGCGTCTCGCTGCTCCAGCGGCGCCTCGCGATCGGCTACACGCGGGCCAGCCGCCTCATCGACCTCATGGGCATCGCGGGGATCATCTCCGACCACAAGGGGTCGGTCGCGCGCGATGTGCAGATCACGATCCAGGACTGGGAGGCGATGAAGCTGATCGCCGCGGAGCAGGCGCGTCTCCAGGGCATCACGCTGCCCACCGAGGGCGGGGCCACGCAGGCGCCGCTCTTTGGCGAGGAGCCGGCGACCCCTGCGGCGACGGCAACGCCTTCAGTGCCCGCGGCCGCAACGCCTCCGCCGCCCGTCAAGCCCGCACCCACGAGCGGCCCGGTACGGGACCGCGCTGCCAAGTCCCTCGCGGTGGATCACAACGCCAACACCGCGCCGCCCTTCGACGCGACCAACGAAGTCGTCACCGATGACGACGACCTTGGCGAGACGAGCTGGGACGCGGAAGAGGACGAGGACACGCAGCCCAAGCGCCGCAGCGCGTAAGCCGGTCCTGACCCCAAGCCACGATCGCGGAGCGTGATCGTGGCACATCAACCCCGATCCACGGCCGTCCCGCGACGGCCGTTTTCATTGCCCGACACTGACCGGCGCGCCCGCCGTGAAGTCTGGATGAACGCTAAGTCCCGCCCCCGCAACGGTGTAACACCAGCCCGCACCCGTGCGTACAAACCGCGCGAGGGGCCGCGCCCGCGTGGACGCGGAACAAGGCCGCAACGCACCGCCACACGGTGGGTTTTTGCCGACCCGCACCTAGGATTGCCCCTCACTCGCACGCGCGAGAGAACACCAAGGCCATTCCCAACCACACCTGTGGACAACTCAGAGAACCACCCCCCGGAGCCGGGAACTGACTCCCGCCCTCCAACTTTGAAAGGACCGCCTCGAATGATCATGCTGAAAGGTCGTACCGCGATGCTCTCCGCCGGGCTCCTGTTTGCCCTCGCCGGCACCGCCCTGGCCGACGTGCCCGCCGTGCTTGACCGCGTGCCCGCGAATGCCGGCATGGTCATCGCCGTGCGGAACATGGAGCAGACCAAGGACCGCATGGAGTCCATGAGCAAGAAGCTCAACGCCCCCATGGACCAGGGCGGGGACGACAACCCGTTGAACATGGCCAAGAAGCTCCTGGGCACGGCCGGGCTCAACAAGACCGGCTCGATGGCCGTGGTCATGATGCCCGGCGACAACGGGCAGATGGAGCTCGAGGGCGAGGAGGGCAAGGAGAACGCCTTCATCCTCGTGCCCGTCAGCGACTACTCGGCTTTTGCCAAGGGCATGGGCGCGACCGACGCCGCGGGCGTCTCCGCCATCACCGTTGACGAGAAGCCCGCGTTCCTCAAGGACATCGGCGGCGGGTACGCCGCGATGGGCCCCTCCAAGGACCGCATCGGCGCCTTCGAGGGCAAGCCGGGCAACCAGGCGACGCACGTCAAGAGCCTGGGCAAGGCGGGCGCGCAGATCGCTGACCGCTCCGACGTCCTCTTCGTCATGAACGTCGCGGCCTTCAAGACGCAGATCGACGAGGGCGTCGCCAAGATGAAGGAAGAAACCAACGACATGGTGGAGATGGCCGGCCCCCAGGGCGAGCAGCTCAAGGGCATGATCGGCGTCATGCAGGGCATCGCCGAGTCCTTCGCCCGTGACGGCCAGGTCGGCATCGCCGGCCTGGGCCTGGGCGAGGCGGGCGTTTCGATCGACTTCGGGGCGCAGTTCAAGGAGGGCTCCGACAGCGCCAAGATGCTGTCCAACACCGGCAACGCCTCGTCGTTCCTGGCCCGCCTCCCCGCGCAGCCCTTCCTGATGGCCTTCGCGATGGACATGACCAACCCCGGCGTCAAGAACTTCATGAAGGCCATGAACAAGGCCGGCGAGCAGAACCCCATGGGCGTGGGCCTGGGCAACCTCAAGGATGTCGAGAAGCTCAACGGCATGGCCATGGTGATGGGCGCGAGCAAGGGCGGCATCATGGGCGGCCTCTTCGCCAACACCACGACCTTCATCTCCACCGCCGACCCCAAGGCCTACGTCGCGTCCCTGCAGGACACGATGAAGGAGATGAACGGCAAGGAGGTCGAGGGCATCAAGTTCAGCACCGAGTACAAGCCCGCCGAGGCCGACGTCGCCGGGGTCAAGGCCGACACCTGGACTATGAGCATGGAAGCGGACGAAGAGAACCCCCAGGCGGGCATGATCGGCATGATGCAGCAGATGATGTTCGGGCCCGAGGGCCCCGGCGGCATGCTCGCCCCCGTCGAGAACGGCGTCGTGATGAGCATGAGCAAGAACACGCCCCTCTTCACCAGCGCCGTCGAGGCGGGCAAGTCCGGCAACGGCCTCGCCAACGAGGCGATGATCAAGGACGTGCAGGCACAGCTCCCCAACAACCGCATGTTCGAGTTCTACCTGGGCACCAAGTCCATCATGGAGGCGATCAACGGCGCCATGGGCATGATGGGCGGCGGCGCCCAGATGAAGGTCCCCGCCAAGGTCAGCCACATCGGCATGGCCGCGGGCGCCGAGGGCGGCGGCGTTGACTTCCGCATCTTCGTCCCCACCGACGTGATCGAGACGATCGCGGCGGCGGCGAAGGAAATGCAGCAGATGGAAGAGGGCGAGGACGAAGAGGGCGGCGACGGCGAGGCGGCCCCGGCGGACAGCAAGCCGCGGTTCTAAAAGCGAACAGCGAAAACCGAAAAGCGAAAATCGGAAAGGCCCGCGCTCATGGGAGCGCGGGCCTTTATGTTTACCGGAGCGAAAGTCCTTCCGGTCCTGCCACCGGCGCGGTACCTTACAGGTCGATCCATGACCGCGTACGTCGAAAACCTGAGCGACTGGCGTTCGCGGCTGGCGCGGCTCGAGGTGCAGATCGCCCTCAGCGAGCGGGCGGGTGAGATCAACTGGCACCTGCGGATCCGGGCCCGGGTCCTGCGGTACCTCCTGTCGCGGTACAGCGAACCGGAATGGGAGCCCTTCTGGCCGCTGTTCATCGAGAGCCCAGCGCCCCGCGCCGTGACCCTCGAGCCCGACACTCCCGCCCGCGCCGACGATGACGACGCCGCGGCCTCCCTGCGGGCGATCACCGGCGTGCATGAGAGCACGGACGCCCTGCCGCAGCTCACCTGGCGTGACGTGTGCTACTGCCTCCTCCCCTGGGAGCAGCCCTTCTGCCCGCCGGGCTCCGCAGACTTCGAGACCCCGCCCCGCCCCGCCGAGGTGCTCGCGGACCGCCTGCGCAACATCCAGGCGCTGAACACCGCATCCCCGCGGCGGCGCTGGTTCTACCGGCGGAAGTAGAACTCGCCGCGCCAGGCGGCGCTCAACACGCGGCGCTCAACTCGCCGCGCTCAGCACGCCCCGCCCCCGAGCACCCGGAAGAAGCTCTCGATGTCCGCGTCGGTGCCGAAGTCCCCGTCGCCGTTGAAGTCCGAGCCCCCGGCGTAGCACGTCGGGCAGCAGTTCCCGGCGAGGCACGCGAAGAAGGCTTCGATGTCCGCATCGGTGCCGAAGTCACCATCGCCGTTGAAGTCGCTGGTGCCGCACGTCGGCCCCGTGCAGCCGAAGCTCGCGACGTACCCCGCGGGGACGCCCCCGGCGGTGGTGAAGAACCCGCCCACGGCCATCCGCCCCGACATCGGGCCGCTGGACATCAGCGTCAGGGCGCGGACGTTGGAGGTGCTCGCGTGCGAGACGCCGGTGCCGATGGGCTCCCACTGGTTTGAGCGGAGGCGGGCGATGTTGGACGCGGCCGCGGCCCCGGCGATGGTGAAGAGCCCGCCCGCGACGAGCGAACCGTCGGCGTCCTGCGCGAGGGCGAGGACGGAGCTGTTCGCGCCGCTGGCGGGCGAGCCCACGGGCTGCCAGAACTGGCCGTCCCAGCGGGTGATGTTGTTGGCGGGGCCGCCGTTGGCGGTGGTGAAACCCCCGCCCACGAAGAGCTGCTGGTCGGTGGTCTGGAGGATCGTCTGCACCGAGCCGAAGATGCCGTTGCCGTACGCGGCGAAGCGGCGCGTGACGGAATCCCAGCGGGCGATGCTGCGCGTGGTGACGCCGAAGGTGGAGGTGAACTCGCCGCCCAGGATGAACTCGCCCGCGCCCAGGGGGAAGAGCGCGTTGACGGGCCCGCCGAAGACGCCGTTGCCGCCCGCGGGCGGGTCGTTGAAGGGCTGCCACGCGGTGCCGTCCCAGTACGCGACGCGGGCAGTCTGCGTCGAGCCCGAGGTCGTGAACATCCCGCCCGCGACGAGCGTGCCGGTGGTGAGCACCGTGAGGGCCCGCACCTCGGCGTCAAACCCCGCGCCCATCGCGACCCACGCCGAGCCGGTCCAGCGGGCGACGAACGTGGCCGGCACGCCGCTGGCGACCCGGAACTGCCCGCCCGCAACCAGGTCGTTGGGCGGGATCACGGCCAGGGCCCTCACCGACGCCGTGCCGCCGGGCATGAAGAAGTTGGTCCCCAAGGTGTGCCACGCGGCCCCGTCCCACGCCGCGATCTGGTTAGCGGGAGCGCCCCCCGCCGTCGAGAAGTTCCCACCCACCACCAGCCGCTCACTCAGCGGCCCCGCCCCGTCCGGGTCCCACCGGCACATCGCGTACACGGCGTTGTTCGTCCCCGGCGCGCCCACCGCCTCCCACGCCGGCACGCACTGGGCGGCCGCGGGGAGGGCGAGCGCGAACGGAACAACAAGGGCGGGAAAGCGGAGGGTGAACATACGAAAACTCCGGGGGTGACTGCACGGGTGTACCGAGAGAGATATCACGTCCTGTAGTTGGAGGCAAGATAAACCCGCGGGAGATTCTTGCCGTGTGCCACTGACGGTGGCGTGTGGCACGACCGTGCTTTGACGGTCGTGGAGATCGTTTGGTGTCATGTGGGGCTGGCGCAGGGTGTGGGGTTCGCACGCTCGCGGCATCAACAACGCTCGCCGACCCCACACCCACACGCTCCCCGCATCAACGGTTGCCAAGACGCGCACGTGCCTTGCACCGTTGATGAGAGGACCCCGTGGGTGTGGGGTCGGGGGATTCAGTTGATGCGGTCAACCACACGAACCCCACACCCTGCGCCAGCCCCGCCTGCTTCTTGCATTTGCCGGATGCCTGAGCGGCGGAGCCGCGCGCAGCCGGTAGCCCAGGGCGTGAGCCCTGGGTCCCGGAGCGGCCACTCCTCTCCTTCTCGGTTGCCTTCGAGCCCCGGACGGGGCGACACTCTTCGTCGCACGCGGGAGACTGCCGCCCCTCCGGGGCTTCGGATCGCGCACGCACGTGGACCCAGGGCTCACGCCCTGGGCTACCGGCTGCACGCACCTCCGGTGCTCGGAAGGGAATCCCTCGGCCTTACTGGTGTCGGTCAAGTTGTACCAGGGCGCGAGTTGTGTCCTACCGACACCTGGGCGGAGCCGACCAAATAGAAATCACAAGGGCGCGGTAAGCTCAGGGGATGCTCAACGGTTCCTTGGTCAAACGATGGATACGCCGGCTTGCCGTGCCTGTGGTAGTTGGTGTATTGATGACGTGGGCCGTGGCGTGGGCCTGCGCACTGTGGGGAGAGCCCGGGGATTGGACAGATCGCGGGAATCAACAATTCGAAGGGGAAAAGGCCAGCGCAATCGCTGGTGTTGTGGGGGAGGTCGTTCCGAGTGACGGTCGCCCTTGGATCGTCGATCGGTCCGTCTCGCGGGGCGTGTTCCTGACGCATCGATCCTTCGCTATTGAGATTGACCCGCAGGGCTCGGGCTACCACACGATCAAGTCCGCGTGGACCGAGTGGGAAGCGGGGTTCCCGTTCAAGGCGATGTCGTACCGCCTCTTCTCATTTCCCCGTTCGCCCGACCGGGACACGGGACTCGATTCTCCGGCGGGACTACCGAACGTCCGACTGCTTGACAATCAAAGCCGACGGCTCCCTGTCCGCATCCTTCCGCTCGGGTTCGCTTTGAACACGATGCTGGTAGCGGGAGTGCTCCTCGCTCTTCTCGAGTTCGTCGGCGTGTGGCGGCGGCGGGCGCGTTACTGGAACGGGCTGTGCCCTTGGTGCGCGTACAGCCTTGAAGGGGTTGTGATTGGCGCTCCGTGCCCGGAGTGCGGGCGCACCCATGGAAAGGCGAAGACATAGCGACGCAGAGCCGTCGCAATGGCACGCCCGTTGCCAACTCTGGGACATGCTCACCCAGAGCGGTGAGCATGCCACCCTGCTGTGCTCGCAAATGTTGTTGACGCTACTTGCCCGCGCGCTGCACCAGCACCGCCAGCCCTCTGCCGATCTTGTCGCCCTGCTCGATCATCTGCTGGAGCCAGCGGCCGAGTTTTTCGAGGGTCTCTACGTCGGGGACGGGGAACGGGGACGGGGTCGGGGTAGAAGAAGCAGAAGATGCAGAAGGGGCGGAGGGAGCGGACATTACAACAGCCTTGACGTTGCGGGCGGCCTCGACTTCGGCGTGGAGCGCATTCAAAGCTCCGTTGACGACTTCCATTTCGGTCTCGAGGCGGCGGGTGACGGTTTCGGCGCGGCGTTCGGCCTCGGTGATGCCGGCGCCCAGTCTCACGCCGGCTTCGGAGACGGTGCTCTCGAGGGTCTGCTGGGCGATCTCGGCGCGGGCGGCGGAGGCGGAGACGCGCTGCACGAGGGCGGCGGCGGAGTCGGCGTGGCGGGCGGCGGCGGCGAGGGAGGCGTCCATGCCCGCAACGAGCGCTGCCAGGCGGGCCTCGTCGCCCGTGAGGTGCTGGCGGACGACCGCGGCCCGCTGCTCGTAGTTCTCGATCGTCGTGCTGAGCGAGTGGCGGGCCTGCTCCAGGGGGGCGAGCAGCGCGGCGAGGCGGGCGTGGATGTCCTTCTCGAGGGTCTCGATCTCCGCGGCGACCTGGGCGCGGACGTGGGCGAGCTGCTCGCGGAGCACTGTGTCCATGATGCCCGCGGCCTCGGCCCGCAGCTGCGTGGCGATGCGCTCGCGCTCGATGGGCAGGGCGCGGGTCGCGGCCTCCTGAAGGCTGGCGACCTTGTCGGAGAGGTCTTTGCCGGTGACTTCGAGGAGTGTCTCGGCCTGCTTCATGCGCTGGTCGAGGGTGGGGATGACGCGGACGGCGGTCTCGACCTTGGCCTGGAGCTGCTGCGTCGCCTCGCGGAGCTGGTTGCCCAGGAGTTTCACTTCGCCGGTCGTTTGGATGAGGGCCCGGCTCTGGCCCGCGGCGTCCTTCATCAGGGCGCGGAGGGAGCCGGAGAGCTCCTCGTACGCCCGCTCGTCGATGACGCGCGGGGAGAGGAAGATCTGGTCGAGCGTGGCGTCGAGCCACTGGTCGGTGGTTTGGGTCTGGGTTTGGGTGGCATAGGTCTCCCGACCGGTGGTCGGGGGAACGTGGGCCCGCACTTCTACCTGAACATCCCTGTTCGATTCGCTCATATCACAGCCTCCGGCCGAGTGTGCGCAGGATAACAGGGTTGAACGCATACCGTTGCCCATGAAGACGGATGGGCCAAAGGACGGCGGGGACGACATCAAGCGGGGCGGGGCCAAGGGCGGCTCCAAGGGCGGGGGGAAGGGTGGGGGCGGGATCGACAAGGGGAACAAGGTGCGTCTCCAGCGGGTGATGGCCGACGCGGGGGTGGCGGCGCGGCGGGTGTGCGAAGAGATGATCGAGAAGGGGCTCGTGAGCGTGAACGGCGAGCCCGTCCGCAAGCTGCCGGTGTTCGTGGACCCCGAGCAGGACGAGATCAGGGTGGAGGGGCGACGCCTGCCCAAGGCCCAGCGGCGGCTGTACCTGATGCTCAATAAGCCCGCGGGGCACATCGTGAGCGCCGCCGACGAGCCGGAGCTGAACCGGCCGACGGTGATGGACCTGATCGACCACCCCTCCGCGCCGCGGCTCTTCCCGGTGGGGCGGCTGGAGTACGACACGACGGGGCTGCTGATCCTGACCAACGACGGGGAGCTGGCCAACCGCCTGACGCACCCGCGGTACCGCGTGCCCAAGACGTATCACGCGTTGGTCAAGGGGACCATCGACGAGGGGACCAAGGGGGCGCTGCAGACCAAGATCCGGGCGGTGGCGGAGCGCGAGCTGGGGGCGCGGATCGCGGTGCCCGCGATCGACATCATCAGCCGCGACGAGGGCCGCACGCTGATCCAGTTGACCATGGAGGAGGGCCCGACGCGGCACCTTAAGGAGACCTTCGAGTTCCTGGGCATGCCCATCAAGCGCCTCACCCGCACGGCGGTCGGGGGCTTGCAGCTCAAAGGGCTCGCCGTGGGCCGCTGGCGCGAACTGACCCGCGAGGAGATCACGCTGCTCCGCAAGGCCGGACCGGGCACGGCCAAGCGCCGGCACCAGGACCACCCGGTGGGGGCGCTGCCGAGCAAGAACCGAAGGCCCAAGCCGCAGGGGCCGCGTCGGGAGAGAGCGACGGAGGGGAGCGAAGGACGGCCGGCGCGCCCTGCACGCGATCCACGTCCATCGGAGACGCCACGTCCGCCGAAGCCAACGCGTGATCGGCGGCCACCGGAAGGCCGCGGCGGTGAGGGGCGTGGTGGGCGGCCTAGCGAGGGACGCCCGCGCGGGCCGCGGCCTGTGCGCGGCGAGGGAGATCGTGGTTCACGGCCGACTCGCTCGGGGCCGCGTACCGATGGCCGCAACCCCCGCCCCCAACGCACCGGCACCCGGGGCGACTCGCGTAACGGCCCACCGTCGGGTCCGCGCTCAGGCCCGCGCGGCGGCCCCCGTTCCGGCCCCGGTCCCCGTCCCCGTCCCGGTCCCGGTGGGGGTCGAGGTGGCCGTGGAGGTCGCGACTAAATGCCCTATCCCCCGCCCCGCAACGGCAAGCGCCACATCAACGAGACCACCGCGTTCACCCGCGGCGTGGGTTTCCTTGACACCCTCGCCCAGCGCCTGACCGCCCGCGGCGAGCGGGCCCGGCGCGTCTTCATCATGGCCCACCTGCTGGTGGTGAACATCCGCCGCACGCAGCTGACCAGGATGGCCGCGGCGTTGTCGTACCGCACGATCTTTGGGCTGATCCCCGTGCTGGTGGTGGGCTTGCTGATGCTGGCGATCTTCGCCAGCCGCGATCAGCTCAAGGACACCATGGGCAGCTTGCTGCACTTCACGGGGTTTGACCGCGTGGTGGTGACGACCCCCACCGAGAGCGGCCCGATGCCCGATGCGTCGGATATGGGCCCGTCACCGGTCGCGGCGGAGAAGGCCGCGGCCGAGACGCGGCTGGACACCTGGATCGCGGATCGTTACGAGAGCATCCGCTCGCTGCCGTCGGGCGCGATCGGGATCATCGGTTTCGTGACGCTGCTGTACGCCGCCATCTCGATGCTCATCGAGATCGAGAAGGCGTTCAACCAGATTTACAACGCGCCCGAGGGGCGATCGTGGATCCGACGCGTCACGCAGTACTGGACGCTTCTCACGCTGGGCATGGGCCTGCTCGCGCTCTCGTTCTTCGTGCAGCAGAAACTGACGAACCTGGCGGCGGTGGACGCGGGGGTGCCGGGGCTCACGGCGGACGACCTCAAGCGGGTGGTGGGCTTCGTGCTCACGGTCTTCATCAGCACGGCCGCGCTGTTCATCATCTACATGATCGTCCCTAACACGCGGGTGCAGCCGCTGCCGGCGATCGTCGGCGCGAGCACGGCCGCGGTCTTGTGGGAGAGCGGCAAGTGGGCCTTCACGGCCTACATCTCCTTCTCGACCGGTTACGCCAAGATCTACGGCGTCATCGCCATCCTGCCCCTGTTCTTCCTGTGGATTTACATCACGTGGCTGATCGTGCTGCTGGGGTTGCAGCTCGCGAGCGCCCTCCAGACCCAGCGGGTGACCAACGCCGAGGGGTTCAAGTTTTCGCTGCTGGCGACCTTCGGCCTGGTGGACGAGGACGCCGTGTCGCACCGTGTCAAGATCGTGGACCCCGCGGCCGTGCTGGTGGTGGTGACGGCGGTCGCGGAGCGCTTCGCCACGGGCAAGACGAGCGACCACGCGGCGATCGCCGAGAAGACTGGCATCGACGAGCAGGCGGTGGCGGAGATGCTGGATCGGCTCGCCGGGGCCGGTCTGTTGGTGCGGGTGTCGGATCCCGACCGCGAGGGAAGCTACACACTCGCCCGACCGCCGGATGCGCTCCCGGCAGGCGCGGTGCTCGCCGTGGCCCGCGAGCTGGTGTCGATCCGCACCTCGCACACCCCGCTGCTGGACACGCTCGAGCAGTGCCGCATCTCGGCGATGGAAGGCAAGTCCGTCGCGGACCTGATGGAGAAGCCGACGGCCGCGGAGATCACCCCGCTGACGAAAGCGATCGAAGTGTGACGCGCCCCGATCATGCCGCATGATCGTGTTCTGAAAGTTCGGGCAACTCAGCGCGGCGTAACCGCGGCCGCGGGCTCGCGCCGCTTGATCTTCAGCCGCACCGTCCGATTGGTGGCGTCAAATCGCAGCTGATTCTGGAACTCCCCGAACTGCGCATCCTTGCTGGGGATGCCGCGCTCCAACTCCTCGAAAGACAGCGTCACCGTCGCCACCAGGGGGATGGTCTTGTCCTGGATCTGCTTGATGAGGTCGCCGGGCCCCGTCACGCGGACGTCCGTCAGGAAGCGGTCCTGCTCGGGGATCTCAATCTCCCAGCGGTTGAGCTCGCCCGGCGCGACCCGCACATGGACCGGCACGCTCGCGACCGTCACAGTCTGGGTCTTGCTCCGCAGCGTGAGGGAGACGTCCACCGCGGCCGGCTCGATCTTCACCCGCGGCGTCCCCGCAAACTTCGGCGGTGGCAGCAGCCGCACGCCTGCGACCGTTTCCTTCTTCCCCGCCGTCAGCCGTGTCAGCGCCGACGGCTCCACCCGCGCGATCACGGCCATGTCGTCCGTGACTTCCTTCGCCAGGGCGCCCGGCAGTGTCAGGTTGGCCGTCGTGATGCGAACCTCGGGCGAGGACTCAAGCTCCGCCCCGGGCACCTCGACGATGACTTTCACGGGGCGAGTCACCAGTTCGTCGATGTTCGCTTCTACCGTTTCGGGCGAGATGCTCCGGAACGTCACGCCCCTGCCCCGCAGCATCGGGTGGGCCGCGAAGATCGTCTCCAGGGCCACGGTGTGCCGACCCGGATCGATGGAGAGCCCGTCCATACCGGGCGAAACGATGATCGGGCTGCGGAGCAACCGCTCCATGGGCTCGAGCGCGGCCGCGGGGCCTTCGATGATCATGTCCACGCGCACGGTATCGCCGCGTACGTTGGGCGTGTCCTGCGAAAGGTCCACGACGTACTTGGACCCCGCCTCCGGCTGGAAGCTGACCTCGACGCTCCGAACCACGGCCGACCGCAGGCTCTCCGCCTCGGCGAAGAACCAGATGGTGATCGTGACCAGCACTACCAGCACCAGGTTGCGGATTGCACGCCACACTCAGTGGTCCCCGTTCAGGCTGGCGGCGTCGGCCGGGTCGCCGTGGTGGTCGTCGCGGTCGTGGCCGTTGTCCGCGGGGGCGGACTTGCGCGCCCGCAGTGAGCGTGTGAGTCGCTCCTCGATCTGCCGCCGCAGCACGTCCAGCGTCAGCGGCTCGGTGAGCCGCCCGCGCTCCGCGATCCGGATCGCACCCGTTTCCTCGCTCACCACGATGACAACCGCGTCGCATTCCTTGCTCAGTCCCACGGCCGCCCGGTGGCGCGAGCCCAAAGTGGGGTCGGGCATTTCCCCCGGCTCGGCCAGCGGCAGCTGCACCCCCGCCGCGGCCACCGTCCGGCCCTTAATGATGACCGCCAGGTCGTGCAGCGCCGAACCCGGGAAAAAGATCGTCTGGAGCAGCCGTCCCGTCAGTTCTGCATTCAGGACCGTCCCGCCCTCCACCAGACCGGCGAGTCCGATGGTCCGCTCCAGCGCGATGATCGCCCCGAACTTGCTCCGTGAGAGGTACCCGACGGCGCTCACGATCTCGCCCGCGATGTGCTGGATGTCCTTCGGCGTTGACCGGAAGAACGGCGTCTCACCCAGGCGCACCAACGCCCGTCGAAGCTCGGGCTGGAAGATCACCACCAGGGCCACCGCGACCAGTGCCACGAACCGGTCATACAGGAGCCCCAGCCGCTGGAAGCTCGCACCGCCGCCGATCACGCGCGATACGACCGTCACCACCACGAGGAGGACCAGCAGCCCCTTGAGAGCGCCGGCCGCGCGAGTCCCGCGCACGAACCGCAGCACGGCGTACACAAACACTCCGATGATCAGCATCTCCAGACCGACCTCCCAGACGTTGTACGTCTGGAGTCGTTCGAGCAGGCTCTGGATGCGCTGCGGCAGTTGCAAAGGTCAGTTCCTGCGTCTCAGTTCGATACCTATGTCCGACCAGATGGAGAACGCCTCCGTCCCCGCCGCCCCACGCTGCCAGTTGATCGGCCAGCCGCGGGGACTTTGCCAACTTTAGCGTTCACTATCCACGGGGCGACCGCGAAGTTGGTCGGACTTCCACTACGATCCGCCCCGCCCGACGAATTCTCCACGGAGAGATCGATTGCCGTACCTGGTCACCGAGTTTCAGGACACGCCGAACCCCAACGCGCTCAAGTGCGTCGTGGACCACCCCATCGCGGCCATCGAGACCCCGGGCATCCGCTCCTACCAGTCCGCCGCCGCCGCCGCCGCCGCCGCCGACCCATTCGCGGCCGCGATCCTTGCCGTCCCGGGGGTGGTGGGGGTGCTCATCAACCCCGCGTGGGTTTCGATCAGCAAGTCGCCCGACGCCGAGTGGAAGCAGGTCAAGCCGGCGCTGAAGAAGGTGCTCAGTGCCATCCCGTAGCGTGACCAAGCCGCCCGGGGCCAAGCGGGCCAAGGCTCCCGCGCAGCCCGACATCGATGCGCCGCTGATCGCGTGGTATCGGGCGAACGCCCGCGACCTTCCGTGGCGGTCCATCGACCCCGCCACCGGTCGGCGCGACCCGTACCGGTCGCTCGTGAGCGAGGTCATGCTCCAGCAGACGCAGGTCGCACGCGTGCTGGAGAAGTACGAAACGTTCCTAGGACGATTCCCGACCCTGGCCGCGCTGGCTGCGTCGCCCCTCGACGACGTACTCGCGGAATGGTCGGGCCTGGGCTACTACCGGCGTGCTCGCCACCTGCACGCCTGCGCTCAGGCCGTGGTGCAAAGGCACGCCGGCGTCGTCCCTCAGGACGTGCCCGCCCTGATCAAGCTTCCGGGCATCGGCCGCTACACCGCCGGCGCGATCGCGTCCCTCGTCTACCACCAGCCCGCCCCAATCGTCGACGGCAACGTCGCCCGCGTCCTCCTCCGCGTCCGCGGCCAACAACTCGACCAGCAGTCCGGCATGGCGTGGTCCTGGACTCAGGCCGAACAACTCGCCGCCGCGTCCAAGGACGTCGCCGCGTTCAACGAGGGGTTGATGGAACTGGGCGCGACCATCTGCACGCCGGCGAACCCGCGCTGTGATCGCTGCCCGCTGGCGGATGCCTGCGTCGCGAAGCGGGAAGGACTGCAAGACCACATCCCGGCGCCCAAGCTCCAGGCGAAGCGTTCGACGATCCACTTTGCCTGCGTCGTGGTGCGAGACAAGCACGGTCGCGTGCTGCTCGAGAAGCGGCCGAGCACCGGTCTGTGGGCGGATATGTGGCAGCCGCCAACCTTCGAAGCCATTGGCAAGAAACCAACAGCGAAAGCAGTTGCGAACGTACTACGGGCCGACGCGCTCCGGCGTGTGGAGACCTTCGTTCACCAGACGACGCACCGCGACGTCCACTTCACGGCCTACTCCGCGGCCATAATCGATGTCACCAACCGCACCTGGTACTCGGTCGCGGAAGCCGAAGCTCTCGCCATGGGCAACCCGCAGAGAAGGCTCCTGCGAAGCCGAGACTGAGGAGTCTTCGACGAAGTCTCGGATCGGTAAACCCGCGACTAGGCTTCGCTCACTCGCGCAACATCCGAGACTTCGCCCAGCGCGGCTCAGTCTCGGCTTCGCGCGAGCGATTCCTCAATCCTCAAAGTACTCCGCCGCGTCATCACCCAACGGTTCCGGCTCGTCCCCATCGATGTTGACGACCTCGGAGAACTCATCGCTGAGAAGCTCCTCGCCCAATGGGTCCAGCGGGTCCTCGCTGAACGCCTCGGCCCCCATCGCCGCGGACATGCGCGAGCCCATCCGCTCGTGCACGCCCTTGCGGCCGCGTGAGACGCGTGCATCGCCCTCTTCGCCCGCCGCGGCGAGATCACCCTCGCGCTGGCGGCGTTCGCGGATGACGATCCGGATCGGCACCTCGCTGAAGGGCAGTTCCTCGCGGAAGCGGTTCATCAGGAACCGCATGTAGTTGGGCGTGAACAGGTCGGGCTTGTTGACCACCAGCGTGATGGTCGGCGGCTCGACGCCCGTCTGCGCCACGTAGTACACCTTTGCGAACGTGCCCTTGATGTCCGTCGGCCCGCGCTGCTCAATGATCGAGCGCACCAGCCGGTTCAGCTTGCCCGTCGTGACGCGCTCGGCCGACTGCTGCCGAAGCTCGAAGGCGAGGTCGATCGTCTGCCCGACGTTCCGCCCTTCCTGCCCCGAGACAAACGAAATCGGCGCGAACCAGAGACCCTTGAGCTCCGCCCGCAGATACTCCGTGAACGTGGCCGTGGTGATCGGCTTGCCCTTGCGGTCCGGCTTGCCCTCGACGAGATCCCACTTGTTCACCACGACGATCACCGGCTTGAAGGCCTTGACCGCCATCATCGCAAGCTGCTCATCCACCTGGCTGATCTTCTCCGTCGCATCAATCAGCAGCAGCAGCACGTCCGCGCGGTCAATCGCCCGCTGCACGCGGTCAAACGCGAAGTGTTCGATCATGTTCTGGAAGCTGCGCTTGCGGCGCAGGCCGGCCGTGTCGATCGCGACGATCGACTTGCCATCCATCTCAAACCGCACGTCCACCGCGTCGCGCGTCGTTCCCGCGATCTCCGACACGATCATCCGCGGTTCGCCCGCCAGCGTGTTCACGAGCGTGCTCTTGCCGGCGTTCCGCTTGCCGACAATCGCGATCTGGAGGTCCGTCGTGGCCCGCTTCTCGTCTTCCTTCTGAGGCATCGGCAGCATCTCATAGATCGCGTCCATGAAGTCGCGCCGGAAGTAGTTGTTCTTGCTGCTGACCGGCAGCGGCTCACCGAACCCAAGCCCCGCCAGCTCCGACGCGTGCGCCTCCCACTTGGGGCCATCCACCTTCGTCGCCACAATCCGGATCGGCGGCCGCTTCTTGGGGGCCGCCTTGGCCGACTTCTCGCCCTTGCCGCCCTTCTTGGTCTTGCTGCCCCCCAGCCGCCCCTCGCGCAGAAGCCGCGCGATTTCCTGGTCCTGCGGCGTCAGCCCCGCCTGGGCATCAATGGCAAACAGCACCAGGTCCGCGTCCCCGATCGCGGCCTCGATCTGCCCCTCGATCCCGGCCGTGAGTTTGGAGAGGTCCTCGCCGATCTCATCAAACCGCTGCCCCTCCGCGACGTAAACCCCGAAACCGCCGGTATCTACGAACTCGACCGGCTTGACGATCCCCCCCCGGAAAGGCGGCTGGAGGTCAACCACGGCCGTCACCCGGTCCCGAGTCACCCCGGGCGTGGGGTCCACGATCGACACCTTCGACCCCGCGATCATGTTCATTAGCGAGCTTTTGCCCACATTGGGGCGACCGACAATGGCGACACGGGGAATGGGCATAGCCCCAATGGTAGGTGCGGTCTTTGGCTTCCCCGGGTCCGAGCGGCCGGACCGCGTGTTTACCCGAAGAACGCCGCCGCGTTCTCGATCCTCGTCTCACCCCCGCGCTGCACCAGGTACTGATACCCCGCGTGCATCGCCGCCGCGCCTACCTCGCCATCCTTCCGCAGCGCGTACAGGGTCACGTTGAAGGAGGGCTCGCCCTTCTCGTTGAGCAGCCGCGGCTCCTTGGTGAGCCGCGCGATCCGTCGCAGGGCCGCCAGGCATGCCTCCGTCGGCGCGAGCCCCGACTCCATCCCGCGCACCACCTCGTACGCCCCGCACGTGTGCAGTGTGGACTCCCCCCGCCCCGTCGCACCCGCCGATCCCACGGCGTTGTCCGTGTACAGCCCCGCCCCCACGATCGGCGAATCACCCACCCGCCCGGGGATCTTGTACGACAGCCCGCTCGTGCTCGTACACGCCCACAAGTCCCCGCCCGCGTCGACGCCCGAGACGTGGATCGTCCCGAACGTGAACGGCACGGTCGGTGACCCGCCGCTCGTTCCCGGCGCGGGGTTGCTCGGCGGCCGCCCCGGTTCCGGGTTGCTGACATGCCCCGCCCAGCGCGCCTGCCCGAAACCGCTCTTCGCCTCATCAGCGCTCAGCCACGCGTCCTTGTGCGACAGCCCCGCCTTCCACGCCAGCCACGCCTCACGGCTCTTCGCCGTGCTCAGGTCCTCTTCCGGAAACCCCAGCTGCCGCGCAAACTTGAACGCCCCCTCACCCACCAGCAGCGCATGGTCCGTCCGCTGCAGCACCTCGTACGCAACCCCCGCCGCGTGCCGGATCCGCCGCAGCCCCGCCACCGCGCCCGCCTTGTGTCGCGGCCCATCCATCACCGCCGCGTCGAGCTCAACCTCGCCGTCCTCATTGGGCAGCCCACCAAACCCGACGGACATCTCCTCGGGGTCATCCTCGACGATCTTGATGCCCTGGACAATCGCACTCAGCAGCGGCACACCACCGGCCGCGAGCGCCGCCGCGCGAGAAGTCGCCGGCCCCGCATTCCAAGACCCCACCATCACAGGCATGTTCATGCCCGCACTTTACTTCACTTCAGCCCCAGCGACACCGACATCGGCAGCTTCGACATCACCAGGTCGATCCCCCGCTGCGTGTCCTCGCGCACCGCCTCCACCTCCCGCAGCAGCGGCGCCTCCAGCGACGCCATGATCGTCGGCTCGCTCCGCGCCGGCAGTCGCGTCAGGATCGAGAGGTCAATCGGCGGGGGTTGCACCGGCCGCGGCGCCTCCGCCACCACCCGCGGCTTCATGGGCTCCACCGCCGCGGGCTTCGTCCACGAGTTCCACACCAGCGCCCACGACAGCCCGCCCGCCAGCACCAGCCCCGCGGCCATCGCCCACGGCCACTTGCTCGGCCTCTTCGCCGGCCGCACCAGGCTCGCCCGCAGCAGGATCCGCGCCGTCAGGTCCGGGCTCGGCTTCGCCCACGTCAGCTGCCGCTTGTTCGACAGCGCCCCATGCACCGCCTCCTGATCGCGGAACGCGGGCGGCACCGGCCCCGGGTACCCGTCATCGAGCACCGCCGAGACGTCGTTGGCGTTCTGTACCTGGCTCATGTCAATGCTCCGTTCGTCACGTCAGGCTCCCTGTCAGCCCGTCTTCGCCCCGCGTCTCACCCCGCCGCATCATCGCCGGCGGCGGCATCCCCGCCTTCGCGTCGTACACCTTGCTCGCCTGCTGCTCCCGCTCGCTCTGCTCCGCCAGCAGCTGGCGCGCCCGGAACAGCATCACCCGCACGCCCACCTGGCTCTTCTTCAGCACCACGGCGATCTCATCGATCCCCATGTCCTCCGCGTACCGCAGCCACAACGCCGTGTGCTGCTCGGGCGTCAACACCTTCCCCGCCAGCCGCCACAGCTTCGCCCCGCTGTTGACATCGTCCTCGCGCTCGAAGGGGGCGGCCGCCTCCGAGTCTTCCTCCTCGATCCACCGCAGCGTCGGGCGGCGCTTTCGGTGGTGGCTCACCGCCAGCCGCGCCGCGATCGTGAACAGCCACGTCGAGAACCGCCACGTGGGCTCATACCGCTGGATCTTCTCCCACGCGCGGATGAACGCCTCCTGCGTCAGATCCTCCGCATCCGCACGGCTGCCCGTCCGCCGCAGCAGGAAGTTGAACAGCCGCACCTCGAACCGCTTGACCAGCTCGCCGAAGGCGTCCAGCGAACCCTCCGCGGCGCGCGCGGCCAGCTGCTCCGGCGTCCGATTCGACGCGGGCTTGGCCTCGAGCCCCGAGCTGGACAGGTCAACACTCACCGTCGGTCTCAGGGCTCCTTTGCCGCGGGCTCCTTCGTGTCCTTTGAATCCTTCGTCTCTTTGGCTTCCTCACCCTTGGGCGCGTCCGGCTTCTCGACCACCAGCTTCGCCGCGGGCCGCTTGCCCTCCTCGCGCTCGATCATCGCCTTCAGCTGCGCCACCTTCCCGATCACCGTCTCCGACCGCTCGCGGGCGACAACCAGCAGCTTGTCGCTCTCCACCGTCACTTTGACAAGGTCAAGCGATTCCACCAGCGGCTGGGCGTCGTTCTCGCGGGCGATCATCTTGCCCAGCGCCATCATCCCCACGCACGTCTGCTTGAGCTCCTCGGCCACCTTCGCGTTGATCGCCGTGAGCGACACCGTCGCGTACATCTCCCGGGGGGCCTCGATCGTCTCGCCGAAGTCCACCACCACGCCCCGCGCGTTGCGCAGGAAACTCGCCCGCGCCTGCGGGTCGTTCCCGATCTCCCTGGCCGCGACGAAGATGATCGACGATCTTTCAGGCTGGGCCGCCACCAGCAGGTTCGCCGGCTGCGGATCCACCGCCAGGCTCGGGGCCACCGCGCTCACGACCTTGAGCCCCATCTCCAGCTTGGCCGCGCTGCCCGCGATCAGGACCAGCCGCTCGTCGGGGATTCCCGCCGCCGACGATCGCACCGCCGCGAAGAACCGCTGCTTCTCGTGCTTGAAGGAGAAGTAGTGGACGCTCCCCTCCACCCGCGTCTGAAAGTCCTCCAGCCCCGCGTTGGGCAGGCTCACCGACAGCTGGTCCGCCTTGCCCGTCGTCGTGAGCACCGCCACGCCATCATCCATGATGTTCGTGCCGTAGACCGTCATGCCCTTGATGTCGCCGGGGGCGATCCCGAACCGCTTGCGGGTCTCCTCGAGCTTGGACCGGTCCTCCGGGCTCAGGGCGTTCAGGATCAGCGCGTGCATCGAAGACTTCTGGGCCGCCTCGGCGTCGATGTGGACGAGCCACGTCGCGTCCCGGTCCACCAGGGCCCGGTTGACCGGCCCCGCGAGGGCCACTCCCGCGACGCCTGCCGCCACCGCAACCGCCGCGGCCGCACCCAACCACGCTGTCCGCAATCCTCGACCCATTACAACCTCCAGCCCAACAGCCAGCCCAACCCAGAGCCCAACGCACAGCCCCGTCAACCCCACCCGCGGCCTTCTCTATAGATACGCCCCAACCCCGCCCATGTTACCCGCCCGCGTTCCAACCCCTGAAGTACCCCATCCCCCCACCCAACCGGGGCCACTCTCCAATGGCACCACCCCGCCCGCGCCTGTACCCTTCCCCCTATGAACCATCGAACCCACCGCACCCCCCTCGCCCTCCTCCTCTCCCTGGCCGCGGCCTCCCTCGCCCTCGCCCAGCCCACCACCAAACCCGCGGCACAGCCCGAGAAGAAGCCCGACACCACCCACCCTGCGCCCAAGCTGACCCCCGACCAGCCCAAGGACCCCGCCGCCCCCAAAGACGACAAGAAGCCCCACGACGACAAGAAGCCCGACGACAAGAAGTCGTCCTTCAAGCTCACCAGCCCCAGCATCGAGCACGAAAAGCAGATGCCCAAGAAGCACACCGTGGACGGCGACCCCGCCGACGCCACGAAGAAAGAGATCTCCCCCGCCCTCAAGTGGGAAGGTGCACCCGAGGGCACCAAGGAGCTCGCACTCGCCATGTTCGACCCGGTCGCGGGCAACTTCGTCCACTGGGTCGTCTACAAGATCGGGCCCGATGTCAAGGAACTGCCCGAGGGGCTCCCCGGCGGCAAGGACAATGCCGAGCTCGCCACCCCCGTGAAGATCACGCAGGGCAAGAACCAGTTCGGCGGCATCGGCTACCGCGGCCCCGCCGGCCGCAAAGGCCGCGTCCACCGCTACCACTTCCGCCTCTACGCCCTCGACACCACCCTCGACCTCAAGCCCGGCGCCACCCGCAAGGAACTCGACGAGGCCATGAAGGGCCACATCCTGGCCGAGTGCGAGCTGGTCGGGACCAACGAGCGTTGAAGCGCGACGCCGGGACTGAGGAGTCCTCGACGAAGTCCCGAGTTCGACAACCAGCCCTCACCACCCACCACAAGACCCGCGCCCCGCGCGGGTCTTGTCACACCACGACTCTTGCCCGACACCAGGCGAACCATTGCCCCGGTTGCGTGTCCGACGCGCTGCGTGGCACGACCGTGCTCTGACGGTCGTGGGTTCACCATCGTGACCGCGCCCTCGCCCACGACCGTCAGAGCACGGTCGTGCCACAGTGAAATCCCTCGGCCTCACTGGTGTCCGTCGAGTTGCGTGAAGGCGCGAGTGGTGTCCTACCGACACCTGGGCGAAGCCGACCAAGTCGTCTTGGCCTTTGGTATTGCGCGTCCGTTGGATCGTGGGGATGGCCGTGGTCCGCTGGGGCTCTGTGCCAGTGCCACTCGCTCGGTCACTTAATCAAGTGCCGAAGCACTGTAAGAAGGATCAGTAGGAGGACAGCGCCCACCGCTCCAATAACGACGGCGGCCAGCGTCGCACCGATGACGCCCGCGCGAGGCGGGGTATGGAGCCTGGCCACGGAGAAAGCGAGGAGTGCGAACGCCAGTGCGGATGCGCCGAGCGCGGCGTCTGCCCACTTTCCTTCCGCGAAGCCGAATGAATCGGTCTCACTCGTGAAGGTCACCATTGCGGCGGCCGGGACGACCAAGAGGACCACGACGACTGAAAACGCGAAGCGGAGGCGGCGACCCGCAGCGGCGCGACCGGGAGCCGCGATGTCGGGCGTGGGGGCGGCCTCTTGCATGCGACAATCGTACCTCGATGAGTCCGAATAGGCGTGAATCACTGACGCGGCGCGCCCGGCGTGAGGGGCGGTTGCGTCTAGTTGAAGGGCGTAGAGCACTTAGGGGGCTACCGCTGGGTGGGGGGCGGGGTGGGTCGTCGGACTCTTACCACCGCGGGCCCCGCACCCGGGGAGGCGTGGGGACTTGCCTTGCGAAACACGGTGCCGGTCAGTGGTGTGGGGCCCGGGGCCGCTCAATCTACGGCCACCCACCCCGCCCCACACCTCAGCGGCAGCAATCCAAATCATGTGGCCTTCGTGTCACCCGTTCGGCCACGAAGCGCGGCAGATAGCAGTCCCGGAGGTCCTGCTCCACCAGAAGCGGTCCCGGTGCTTCCTGCTGTTCCTGCTGCACCTTTCACCAGAACCGCCAAGCTGCCCGCTCCATGTCGCCGGTCATGAACCGCGCGGGGACCAGCTTCTCTCGCACGGCTTCAACGAGCTCCCGCAGCCCCTCGCCGAGCTGCACGCTGACGCGGACGTCCACGTCTTGCGGTGCGCGGCCGAGGTCCTCGCGGAGGGCGACGGTGAGGCAATCACGGTTGGAGGGCAACTCCAAGAACCCCGCCCGCGCATCGCCGCAGAGCAGCACGAGGTCGGCGGCACGGACGACGTCTTCCATGAGGTCGAGGGCGGCGCATTCGATCTCGTCGGTGGTCTCGCGGTAGCCGGGCGTGTCCACGTAGCGGACCACCAGGCCGCCGAGGTCGAGCATGACGCCGACGTGGTCGCGGGTGGTGCCCGGCTCGTCGGCGACGATGGAAACCCCGCGGCCCGCGAGCGTGTTCACCAGCGTTGACTTCCCGATGTTGCTCGCCCCGATCGCCACCACCAGCGGCGGATCAATGAGCCGCTTCAGCACCCGGTCCCGCTCCCGGTTTGTCTTCGCCTTCCCTGTTCCCAGTTCCCTGTTCCCTGTTCCCTCTCCCCCCCCGCCCCACAACTCGTGCTGCGCCAGCAACAGGTCCACCGCGAGCGGGCTGGCCGCGCGTGCGAGGGCCGCGAGGGCCCGGGCCTCCACCTGCGAGCGTGCCTCGGGGTACATCACGGGTGCTTCAAGCTCCCGCGCCTCCGCGATGCCCCGCCCACTCAGCCCACGGCACACCTCCCGCACCACCGCGACGCCCCCGTGCGGCATCAGCTGGCACATGGACGCCGAGTACCGCGCGACGACGCCGCGATCAACCCCGAGCAGGTCGCGGACCCTGACCTCGCCAACCCCGACGCGCGCAACCCCGCACGCCGCGAGGGCCGCGTCCACATCACCCACAAGCTGCACAATCGCCACCGCCCCGGCACCCGCCGGCGTCACGAGCGTCCAGGTTGCCGCCGGCCCGGATGCCACCGCTGACGCCCCCGTATCAAAGCTCAAATCTCAAAGCTCAAATCCGAAATCCGAAATCCGAAATCCCAAATCCCAAATCCGAAATCCGAAATTTCTTCTCTGTGCCTCTGTGGTGGAATCCCGCCTCATTCCATCCCCGACGCCCGCATCTCCTCCACCGCCCTGCACACCTCCAAAATCCCAATCAGCTGCAGGTCCGGCACGATCGACTCCACCACCCCGCCCCCCTCCGCGGCCTCTTCCCCAAACAGCGCCGCCGCGTCCCCGCCCGTCGCCACCACCTGCGGGTACGCCCCGAAGAACTCCGCGTACTTCTCGACGGTGTGCTGCACGAGGCCGCGGACGCTGTTGGTGACGCCCAGCAGCATGGCATTCTTCGTGTCCTTGCCGAAGGGATTCGGAACCAGCGGCGTCGTGGGACCGTCGTCAACCACGTCCCCCTGGATGCGCTGGGCTTCCCCGATGACAAGCGTCTCACCCCGCTCGGGCGTCCCATACGTGAGCAGCGGGAGCTTGGCCGTCTTCTCGTGCAGGGCCGCAAGCATCATGTTGAGCCCGGGCGCGATCACCCCGCCGTGGAAGACGCCGTCGCCATCGACAAAGTCCACCGTCACGGCCGTGCCCGCGTCCACCACCACGCACGCCTGCCCGGCCCGCGCGTGGGCCCCGAAGGCGCACAGCAGCCGGTCCTGCCCGACGGTGCTGGCGTCCTCCAGCGAGTGCTCCATCGGGATCGCGATGTCGCTCCCGATGCGGAAGACGTTCTCCTCGCCCGCGTCAGCGAGGACCTTCTGGAGCGCGTCGGCGACCTTGGGGTTCACGTCCGCGATGACGATGGCAACCCCGTGCTCACCCTCGGCCAGCTTGCCAATCGCCGCGGCGATCGCCGGGACGTCCGTATTCGGCAGCGATTCCGGGTCCGACAGGTCGTTGCCGTGGAAGAGCCCCAGCCGCGTCCGGGTATTACCAACTGCGACCGCCAACAAATGCCCTTGAGAGGTGTCTGCCATGCCGCAGGGTAGGTGGCTTTCCAGCGATCTCCCCGCGTGAGGTCGCCTTCACGTACACTCGCCCCACCTATGCGCTCGTTCGACCTCGTCGTCATCGGCAGCGGCCCCGCCGGCCAGAAGTCCGCCATCCAGGCCTCCAAGCTCGGCAAGTCCGTGTGCGTCGTCGAGGGCTACGGCAACATCGGCGGCGTCGCTGTCAACACCGGCACCATCCCCAGCAAGGCCCTCCGCGAGGCCATCCTCAACCTGGGCCACTCCAGCATCGGCGTCGGCCTGGGCCGCCGTGCCGGAACCAGCGAGGCCGCGGCCAACTCCAAGGACTCCACCCTCGCCAACCTCTGGGAATCCTGCCGACCCATCATCCGCGCCGAGGTCGACCTCGTCCGCGGCCACTTCGCCAGCAACGGCATCGCCCTCTTCAACGGCTGGGCCAGCTTCGAAGACCCCCACACCATCAAAGTAGTGGGGGAGCACCAGAGCGAGCTGATCAAGGCCGCGAACGTCGTCATCGCCACCGGCACCACCCCCGCCCGCTCCTCCAACATCCCCTTCGACCACGAGGACGTCATCACCTCCGACGAGCTGCTGACCCTCCAGAAGCTGCCGCACTCCATGATCATCGTGGGCGGGGGCGTCATCGGCACCGAGTACGCCAGCATGCTCGCGATCCTGGGCGTCAAGGTCACCCTCATCGAGGGCCGCCCGCGCCTCCTGGACTTTGTCGACGCCGAGATCACCGAGGCCCTGCAGTACCACCTGCGGCAGGCGGGCGTGACGCTCCGCTTGGGCGAGAAGGTCGTGAGCATCCGCAAGGTGGACGCTCCCGCCGGCGCCCGCGCCGACAACAACATCATGGCCGAGGCCGTGCTCGAGAGCGGCAAGACCCTCCGCGCCGACTGCCTCATGTACGCCATCGGCCGCCAGGGCGCGACCGACCGCCTCAACCTCCCCGCCGCGGGCCTGGACGCCGACAACCGCGGCCGCATCAAGGTCAACGAGTGCTTCCAGACCGCCGTGCCCCACATCTACGCCGTGGGCGACGTGGTGGGCTTCCCCGCCCTGGCCTCCACCAGCATGGAGCAGGGCCGCCTCAGCGCCTGCCACATGTTCGGCGCCCGTTTTGAGTCCGTCGCCGAGCTCCTGCCCTACGGCATTTATTCGATCCCCGAGATCTCAATGGTCGGCTGGACCGAGGAGAAGCTCACGCAGGAGGGCATCCCCTACGAGGCCGGCATCGCCCAGTACAAAGAAATCGCCCGCGGCCAGCTCCTGGGCGACGAGATCGGCATGCTCAAGCTCCTGATCCACCAGGAGTCGCACTCAATCCTCGGCGTCCACATCATCGGCACCAACGCCACCGAGCTCATCCACATCGGCCAGTGCGCCATGGCCTTCAAGGCCACCGTCGAGTACTTCGTCAACACCGTCTTCAACTACCCGACGCTCGCCGAGTGCTACAAAGTTGCGGCCCTCAACGGCCTCAACAAACTCCGCAACGTGTGAATGTGCCACGATCACGCTTCGTGATCGTGTCTTCGCGCAGACCTACACCCCTACCTCTTCTCGTCGTACCTCACCTCGTCATACTTCGTCGCCGTGCTCGGCTTGCGCCCCACCATCGAGTCCACCGCCCGGTCCGCGGCCGTGTTCGACCGGTACTCCGTCTGCGTCTTCTTCCCCACGCCGCCCAGCCCCCGCGTCGAGACCGTCCGCTCATAGCACCCGCTCATGAGAAGGACGCACCCAAACACCACCAGCGGCATCGCTTTTCGCATCCCCAATCCTACCGCCCCCAACACCCCGCGAACCCCCCGGCTCCACCAGACCACCACCGTCAAAACTGCTACCATCCGGGCCATGAACACCCGCCCGATGTGTGCCGCCCGCGCCGCCCTCCTCGCCGCCGCCCTCCTCACCGGATCCGGCGCGATCGACCTCTCGCCCACCCTCTCCCTCGCGGCCAAGGCCCACGCGCAGGACTTCGTCCAGCGCGTCAACGAGACCTTCGCCACCATCCCCGCCAACCGCCGCAGCGATATCGAGCTGCTCCCCCTCCTCTCGAAGCTCGACAAGGCCCCGCCCACGGTCAACACGCCCGACAAGGCCGCCCTCCTCCCCGCCAGCAGCCCCGACTTCAAGGTCGCCGCCGACTGGGCCCAGGCCGCGCCCCAGAAGGCCGTGCTCGCCGCGCTCCAGAAGATCACGCAGGAGTCCGACTACCGCAAGGCCTGGGCCTTCGGCCAGCCCTACGGCGCCGACGGCGTCTCACCCGACATCATCCGCACCGGCATGTACACCGAGCTCGGCGACCCGCCCATGCTCGGGGCCGCCCGCCACCAGTACATGCCCGCCCTGGACACCATGGCCTGCCTCGTCCATGTCGAGGCCACCCGCCTCGCCGCCGAGGGCAAGCCCGCCGAGGCTGTAAACGTCCTCATCAACCTCGCCTACTTCGGCCGCCAGATGTTCGACCGCGAGTTCTACGCCGAGGCCTCCTGGGGCCTCAACACCATCGCCGATTCCGCACACCGCATCCGCGACATCGCCTACACCGACGTCCGCGGCGCCAAGAAGTACGACTCCGCCGCCATCGCGGGCCAGATTAAGCGCCTCGTCGAAGCCGACCAGGGCTACATGGATATGGATCGCACGCTGTTCCCCATCGGCAACCGCTCCGCCGCCGAGCAGCTCGTCGCCCGCCTCTACAACGGTGCCGACATCAACGAGGCCGCCTTCGCAGCCACCATGGCCCGCATGGGCAGCACCGAGCATCCCTTGCGCCTCTTCTCCGTCGCCGCCCAGTACCAGTCCGCCGCGAAGGGCCAGGAGGGCGGCTACATCGCCACCGACAAGGTCCGCGGCGTCTACTCCGACTTCGAGCGCCGCTGGAAGCTCCCCTACCACGACCCCGCCCGCAGCCTCGTCAGCGAGTACGCCAAGACCAGCCGCGGCAAGCTCGCTGTCCTCGAAGTCACCACTCAGGACTTCAACGAACTCATCGAGCAGCGCATGCAGGCCCGCGTCGAGCTCTCCGGCACCCGCATGGCCCTCGCCCTCGCGGGCTTCACCATCCAGAACGGCAACATCCCCAACACCATCGCCGCCGTCCGCCCCCTCTGGATGGCCCAGATCGAGGACGACCTCTACGACCGCCCCCCACGCGGCCGCTCCTCCGGCCCCATCCAGTACTTCGTCCCGATGCCCAAGCCCAGCAACCCACGCGAGGTCGCCAAGCCCCACGAGATGCAGGTCTACACCGAGAACGCCGAGGCCAACTTCAAGGTCAGCTTCCAGAACGACGTCTTCATCCTCTACTCCATCGGCACCGACTACGCCAACAACGGCGCCAAGCGCGTCCAGAACACCACCAAGGTCGTCCAGGGTGCCGACTACCTCTTCTGGCCCCCCGTCATCAGCCTCTACCGCCAGCACCTCATCGACCGCGGCGACATCAAGGTCACGGAGTAGGGTGTCGGGGACGGGGAACGGGGAACGGGCGAGACCCGGGCCCGCTGCTCGCCCCATTCCCTTAACCCCGCCCGCCCATCGCCTGCGTCTGTCTTCCTCTTCCCCGTCCCCGTTCCCCGTCCCCGTCCCCCTCCTCCCCGTCCCCCCCTCCCCCCATGAATCCCCACAAGGTCGTCATCATCGGCTCCGGCCCCGCCGGCTGGACCGCCGCCATCTACGCCGCCCGCGCGGCCCTCAACCCCGTCGTCTACATCGGCACCCCGCGCCAGGACCCCGGCCCCGTTCTCCCCGGCGGCCAGCTCATGCTGACCACCGAAGTCGAGAACTACCCCGGCTTCCCCAAGGGCGTCATGGGCCCCGAGCTCATGGACCTCTTCCGCGCCCAGGCCGAACGCCTCAAGACCGTCATCATCGATGACGACATCAAGCGCTGCGACTTCTCGACGCGCCCCTTCACCCTCTACCCCGACTCCGGCCCGCCCGTGCAGGCCCTCTCCGTCATCATCGCCACCGGCGCGCAAGCCAACTGGCTCGGCCTGGACAACGAGATGCGCCTCGCCCTCTCCGGCGGGGGCGTTTCCGCCTGCGCCGTGTGCGACGGCGCCCTCCCCAACTTCCGCAACCAGGAGCTCGCGGTCGTCGGCGGCGGCGACACCGCCATGGAAGAGGCGACCTACCTCACCAAGTTCGCCAGCACGGTGCACATCATCCACCGCCGCGACAGCTTCCGCGCCAGCAAGATCATGCAGGCCCGCCTGCTCTCCCGCCCCAACGTGAAGGTCCACTGGAACAAGGCCGTCATCGACGTCATCGGCGCCGAGAAGACCGAAGCCATCCTGATGCAGGACACCGTCACCGGCGAGAAGTCCCAGCTCGCCGTCAAGGGCCTCTTCATCGCCATCGGCCACACGCCCTCCACCAAGTTCCTCAAGGACGTTGGACCCGGGGTGGCCCTCGAGTTCACCGACAAGGGCTACATCGACCTCAAAACCCGCGGCAGCCACACCAACATCCCCGGCGTCTTCGCCGCGGGCGACGTCGCCGACGCCGAATACCGCCAAGCCATCACCGCCGCCGGCATGGGCTGCCAGGCCGCGCTCGACGCCGAACGCTGGCTCGCCGCCCAGGGCGTGGACTGAGCCGCCGCGCCACGTCCCCAGCCCCCGATTTCATTCCCCCCTCAGCGCACCCCGCAACCCTTCACGCGGACGCTGACAATCGTCCCACGGGACCCACCTGCGCGTGAGAAAGAAGGACGAAACTACCCGCCCGCCCGAACACTCCGCCGTCCGCGTCCGAGGCGCCCGCGAGCACAACCTCAAGAACGTCGACGTCGACATTCCCCGCGACGCCCTCGTCGTCTTCACCGGCGTTTCCGGCTCGGGCAAAAGCTCCCTCGCCTTCGGCACCATCTACGCCGAGGCCCAGCGCCGCTACCTCGAGTCCGTCGCCCCCTACGCCCGCCGCCTCTTCCACCAAATCGACAACCCGCAGGTGGACGACATCACCGGCCTCCCGCCCGCCGTCGCCCTCCAGCAGCAACGCGGCAGCCCCACCACCCGCTCCTCCGTCGGCAGCGTCACCACCCTCAGTAACCTCCTCCGCATGCTCTACTCCCGCGCCGGCGACTACCCGCGCGGAGCCCCCCTCCTCTACGCCGAAGCCTTCAGCCCCAACACACCCGAGGGCGCCTGTCCCACGTGCCACGGCCTGGGCCGCGTCTACGACGTCACCGAAAAGTCCCTCGTCCCCGACGACACCAGAACCATCCGCGACCGAGCCGTCGCCGCCTGGCCCCCCGCCTGGCACGGCCAGAACCTCCGCGACATCCTCACCACCCTCGGCCACGACGTTGACGTCCCCTGGCGCACCCTCCCAAAGAAGACCCGCGACTGGATCCTCTACACCGACGAGCAGCCCACCGTCCCCGTCTACGCCGGCTTCACGATCGCCGAGGTGCGCCAGGCGATCAAGCACAAGCAGGAGCCCAGCTACATGGGCACCTTCACCGGTGCCCGCAAGTACGTCCTCGAAACCTTCGCCAAAACCGAATCCGCCTCGATGAAGAAGCGCGTCGCCCAGTTCCTCGTGAGCGCCCCTTGCCCCACCTGCAAGGGCCAGCGCCTCAAGAAGGAAGCCCTCGCCGTGCGCTTCGCCGATCACACCATCGCCGAGATCACCCGCCTTTCCCTCGCCGATCTCGACAAGCTCATCCGGCCCTTCGTTTCCCGAGGCGTAGCCCCCGGCCACGCGCAGGAATCCCACCCCGAAAAAGCCGCCGTCACCCAGCGCATCACCCAGGACATGCACGCCCGCCTCACCGTGATGCTCGACCTGGGCCTGGGCTACCTCACCCTCGACCGCAGCACGCCCACACTCTCCCCCGGCGAACTCCAGCGCCTCCGCCTCGCGACGCAGGTGCGCTCCAACCTCTTCGGCGTGGTCTACGTACTCGACGAACCCTCCGCAGGACTCCACCCCGCCGACACCCAGGCCCTCCTCCGCGCCCTGGACCGCCTCAAAGCCGCGGGCAACACGCTCTTCGTCGTCGAGCACGAGCTCGACGTCATCTGCCACGCCGACTGGATCGTGGATGTCGGCCCCCACGCCGGCCAGCACGGCGGCCGCATCCTCTACAGCGGCCCGCCCGACGGCCTCCGCTCCGTCAAAGAATCCCTCACCCGCCCCTTCCTCTTCGCCGAGCACCGCCAGAACCAGCACACGCCCCGCGAACCGACCGCCTGGCTCAAGCTCAAGGGCGTCACTCGAAACAACCTCGACAACGTTGACGCCGAGTTCCCGCTCGGCGTCTTCACCGCCGTCACCGGCGTCTCCGGCTCCGGCAAGTCCAGCCTCGTCACCCAGGCCCTCGTCGAGCTCGTCTCCCGCCACCTGGGCCGCACCGACAGCCCCGACGAAACCGCCGAACCCGAGCACGGCATCGACCTCGAGCACGACGCCCCCGAACCCACGCAGGGCTCGATCACCGCCGGCGCCGAGCACCTCTCCCGCCTCGTGCTCGTCGACCAGAAGCCCATCGGCCGCACTCCCCGCTCCAACCTCGCGACCTACACCGGCCTCTTCGACCGCGTCCGCACGCTCTTCGCCGAAACCAAGGACGCCCGCCAGCGTCGCTTCAACGCCGGCCGCTTCTCCTTCAACGTCGCCGCGGGCCGCTGCGAAACCTGCAAGGGCGAGGGCTTTGTGATGGTCGAGCTCCTCTTCCTCCCCAGCGTCTACACGCCCTGCCCCACCTGCGAAGGCCGCCGCTACAACGCCAAGACCTTGGAGGTCCGCCTCCGCACCAAGAACATCGCCGACGTGCTCGCCATGACCGTCGACGACGCCGCCGCGTTCTTCGACGACGACCCCACGCTGCACCACTCCCTCGACGTCCTCCGCCAGGTCGGCCTGGGCTACCTCCGCCTGGGCCAGCCCGCCACCGAGCTCTCCGGCGGCGAAGCCCAGCGCATCAAGCTCGCCACCGAGCTCCAGACCGGCGCACGCCCCGACCAGCCGCGCACCTCCGCCCGCACCCGCCGCACGCTCTACGTCCTCGACGAGCCCACCACCGGCCTGCACCCCGCCGACGTCGAGCGTCTCCTCACCCAGCTCCAGCGCCTCGTCGCCGCAGGCCACACCGTCGTCGCCGTGGAGCACGACATGCGCGTCATCGCCGCCAGCGATTGGATCATCGACGTCGGCCCCGGCGCAGGCGCCGAAGGCGGCCGCCTCGTCGTCGCCGGGCCACCGCGCCAGGTCGCCGCAAGCACCCGCAGCATCACCGCGAAGTACCTGAAGCGGTACATGTCTCCCACCGCGGCCGTCTGATCAACCTCTGTCACGCCACCCTCATCACGCCGTGTCCGCCTGCCCACTCCACCTGCTCCGGACTGGCGTCGTAGACGCCGCTCGCTAATGGACCTGCGCACCGCAACCCCTTGCCTTTGTACGGTTTATGATAACCACAAACAAAAACCGCAAAATTGGGTTGTGTTCGTGCCCCAAACCTCGTACATTCCACCCGAGTGCTTCCCGAACCCGCCACATCCCCATTCACCCCTTCCGAAGAAGCCCAGCTCTTCGAAGCCTGCCTCGTCCACGGCCTCTCCCGCGACCACCTCGCCGCCGCCATCAACGATCCACGCCTCTCCTCCCTCGACATCCTCGCCTGGTTCAACCACCCCCAAACCCAGCAAACCCTCGCCGCATTCCGCCGCGCCCAAACCCTCGCCGAAGACCTCCGCACCGCCCAGGCCCGCTTCGCCGCCATCACCACCCTCGAGCACGTCTGCACCCACGACCCCAACCTCACCAACCGCCGCCTCGCCGCCACCAGACTTCTGACCCCAACGAGCCCGAAGCGCCTTCGAGGGTTCCCCTCCGACTCCCCCTCCCAGAGGGAGGGGGCCGGGGGGTGGGTTCGTGAACCTCGCGACGACCAGTCGTTCAACTCGCAGACCGATCCAAGCCGCAATCCGGAGCCCCTCCCTGAGGGAGGGGTTGGGGTGGGTTCGCGCGACTCGTCACATCCAGAACCGGGCGGTCACGCGACCAACCTCACTGGCGCAGTCTCCGAAGCCGGCCCGCGCCACACACCCACTCCGACCCAGTCGCCCCAGCCGACCCAATCCGTCATCGACCACCCCGCCTTCCCCAACCCCCACAACATCGCGGCCGATCACCCGCCCTCTACCGCCGAGCCGCTCGAACATCCCAGCACGAAGCCCCACGCGCACGCAACTCACAGCGCGACCGCCACGCTCACACGTCACGTCGAACCTCACGCCAGCACACATCCCGCGGTCGAACAGATCAACTCAAGCGAGGACGGCTAGCGCCGCGCGCCGCATGCCCACACGACCGCATCCGCCCCGCAATCACACGCTCAAGCCCCCGTGCCCACCGCACGCCCTCATCCCTGCGCCAACCCTCAACCGCTCTTTGAAAACTCAACCTTTGCCCCGTCCACAAACCGTGCCACGACCGTGCTCTGACGGTCGTGCGTGCAGCGCCATGACTCCACGACCGTCAACCACGGCCATGCCACAACAGCCCACGGCCGACCTGCTGAGGTGGCCCAAGCCCCGACACCTCGGCGAAGCCTCCGCATGGCTCGCCGTCTAGATGGCGCGGTTACAATGCGAAATGCCGTCTGTTCAGGAGTACTTTGAACGAGATTTCACCCGAGACCTTGCCATCGGCGACAAGGCGACTTGCGTTCGCGATGGCGAGAGTTTCGAGTTGCCTTGGCGCATGTACTGCAACTTCGAGTCGAACTCGCTGTACGTAACCGTGCATGTGCCGTCAGCGAGGGAACAACTGGATCTCTGTGCCGCATTCGCGGAAGCGCTTCCCCAGATTCTGGCCAAGAGAGACAGTGTCGGCGTTGAGTACAGCATGACGGAAGAGAGCGCGCGGATGAAGCTCAGCGACCTGCGCTTTACCGGGCGAGTGCATTTTTACATTGAAGGCACCATCAGCGATGAATCGGCCATGGAACTTACGGAGAGAGGCAAGCAGCGAGGCTTGTTTTTCCACTTCCGTGATCAGCGGTACGCGAGCAGTCGGACAAATCTCGAGATCCCCTTGGCGTTCATTTCGCATGACTCCAGGGACAAGGACCTCGTGGCTCGCCCACTCGCCCTCTCGCTGCAACGCCTCGGATGTCCCGTGTGGTATGACGAATTCTCACTGAAAGTCGGGGACAGTTTGCGCGGCTCGATTGAATCTGGCATCAAGTCGTGCAAGCGGTGTATTTTGATCCTCACGCCGAGCTTCTTGACAAATCCGGGATGGACCAAGGTTGAGTTCGACTCGGTCTTCACACGAGAGCGTGTTTCCAAGCGGAACGTGATTGTGCCGGTGTGGGTGGGAGTCAGCGCAAAGGACGTTTACGAGTACAGCCCGTCACTTGCAGATCGCGTGGCCCTCACATGGGAGGGGCTGGATGGTGCCGCCGAGATCGCCGCGAACAAGCTACGCCCGATGCTCGTCTCTGAGTGACTCTGTCAGCACGGCGTGTCCTTATACGCCTCCGCGCACTCCACCGGCGCCGGGCAGCTGAAGTCATACACGTTCATCTTCTTAATCGGCGGCGAATAGATGTGCAGTGTCACCAGGTCCTGCCCCGGCGCCTGAAAGTTCGCCACCTCATGGATGTCCGCATCGACCGCCGCGCACACATACCCCGGCCGCATCTCCACGGCCTGCACCGGGCACAGCAGCCCGCTCGCCGTGGGCTTGAACCGAATCTCCGTCCCCGTCCCATGCACCACCTTGAACGCGCAGCTCACGCCCTGATGGTCATGAATGGGCGTCCGGTCCGCCGAGTGCCAGCACAGGGCCAGCAGCTCAAACCACTCCGACCGCGCGATCGTGTTTCGCTTGTAGCCGCGCTCCCCGAAGATGCAGTTGGACCGGATGTCCTCGATCGTGATGTCCAGCTTCTCCAGCATCCCCGACAGCACCGCAAGATCCGCCCGCGCGGTGAGACCGTTGAGGTACGCCAGCACCGGCCGAAGCTTGTCACAAACCGTCGGCGGAGCGGTACACCCATCACTCGTCGAGGCCGAACCTGTGCTGGCAGCTTGCGTCATGAAGAACTCCCGCCAAAGTGTACCACCGCCCCAAATCCATTCCCGAGGCCATCCCCTCCCAGAATCCCCCAATCCAAGGCAATCCCAGACCGGCTCTACCGTTCTTTCTCCGTGTGGCTCCGTGTCCCCCCTCCGCTTTTCCGATCAGAACACCCAGCAGACCCAGAAGACTCAGCGGACCCAGCGCCACACCGAGGTCACCATTTCCATGCTGATCAAAGCCGCCATCACCGCTCTCTTCGCCCTGACCGTCCCCGCACTCGCCGCACCAGCCCAGCCCGACGCGCCCGCCAAACCCACCGCGCAAACCGCAACCAAGGAACGTTTCACCGTTCCCAAGGGCCCCCACGAGGTCACCCAGACCGACGTGACCCTTCGCGACGACGCCCGCAAGAAGGACCTCGAGCTCCGAGTCCGCACCCCCAAACTCAAGCAAGGTGAGAAGCCCCCCGAAGCCGGCTTCCCGCTGCTCGTCTTCAGCCACGGCGCCGGCGGCTCCCGCGACGCTTTCCCCGGCCTCCAGGACCTGCTCGCCTCCCATGGCTACGTCTGCATCGCCGCGACCCACTCCGACTCCATCGCCCTGGCCCGCAGAGCGGGCGGCAAGGACGGTCCGGGCGTTCGCGAGCTCACCACCACCGAAGGCCGCCGCAAGCTCCGCAACAGCGTGAAGCTGAGCGAGCGCGTCGGCGACTGCACCCTGATCCTCGACCAGCTGACCGCCATCTCGACGCTCGTGGAAAAGGCGGGCGGGAGCGCCTTCGCCATCGACCCCCGGCAGATTGCCATCGCGGGCCACTCCGCCGGCGCCTTCACCACCCAGCTGTGCGCCGGCGTGAAGATCCGCGGCGCGGCCGTGGGCAAGCTCGGCCAGGGCATGGCGAGCATCGCCGACGACCGCTTCAAGGCCGCGGTGGTGATCTCGGGACAAGGCACGGCCTCGCCCACCCTCAGTGAGACCTCGTGGGAAGCCGTCAAGGTTCCGATGCTGGTCTTCAGCGGCTCGCTCGACGGATCACCCGAAGGCATGGGCAACGAAACCCCCGCCTCGCGCCGCCACCCCTTCGAAAAGTCCAGGGGCAAAGCCAACGGCGGCCCCGCGGCGTACCTCATGTACATCGAAGGCGCCACGCACTCCGCATACTCCGGCAAGAACGCGGCCCGGCTGCTCGGCGAAAAGCCCGCCACCGACGCCACGTTGGTTGAGAACGCCACAACCGCGGCCGTGCTGACGTTCCTCGACGCACACATCCGAAAAGATGCCAAGGCGCTCGCAACGCTCGAGAGCGACGCACTCTCCCGCACCATCCCCGGCAAGGTCGAGTACCAGCACAAGTAGCTACAGCTTCGCCTCGATCGCCAGCTCTTCCTTCAGCGCCCCCGCCAGATACTCGTACTGCTCCACCGAGTTGTACAGCTGCGCACTGATCCGAATGAACCGGTCCGACCGCCCCGCCAACCCCCACACCGGCACCTGAATCCGGTGCTTGTCGAGCAGCGCATCCTGCAGCGCATCATGGAAGCGAGAAGGCCGCGCCTTGAGCCGCTCCATCCGCGCCCGATCAAACGACGGCAGAATCAAGGTGCAAATTGACCCGATCATCGAGTCCGGCGCCGGAGGTGAAATCGACAAAGCCCGGCACAGAATCTCCCGCCCCCGCAGCACCAGCTCATGGTTCCGCCGCATGATCTCCCCAAACCCACCGGGAACCAGCGACCCCATGTACCCAATCGCATCCTTCACCGCGTAGAACATCGTGTAGTCGCTGGTCCCGACGTAGTCGAACTCCGTCAGGAACTGGGCCCGCCCCGCCCGCGGCTTCTCCGCGTTGTTGCTCAGGATCACCGGCCGCACATCCTCCCGCAGCTCCGGCCGCACATACAGAAACGCCGACCCCTTGGGCGAGCACACCCACTTGTGCAGGTTGGCCGTGTAGCAGGTCGGGTTCATGCGCGACAGGTTGAGCGTCGGCACCATCCCCGGCGCGTGCGCCCCATCCACGATGGACGCGATCCCGCGCCGGTTGAGTTCCTCGACCAGCGGCTCCACCGGCATGACCAGCCCCGTCGGGCTCGTGACATGGCTGACCAGGACCACCTTGGTCTTGTTCGTCACCCGCGAGAGGATCGCGTCCAGCGCCTGCCCCGGGCTGCCGATCGGGAACGGCACCTCCGCAACCACGACCCGCGCGCCCGCCTTGGCCGCGATCGCCCGCAGGTTGTTCTGGCACGCCGGGTACTCGTGCGTGTTGGTGAGCACCTCGTCGCCCTCCTCGAGCGAGAGGTTCGAGAGCGCCGTCGCGACCCCGATGGTCGCGTTGTACACCGGCGCGAGGCAGTCCCACGGCGCGTGCACCAGCCCCGCAAGGGCCCGGCGCGAGTCGTCCATCAGCCCCCAGTGCTGGTTGACGAAGAAGTCCACCGGCTCGCGCTC
>Ga0208492_1000390_pt1 | contig 38426 bp, 32 predicted proteins | sample Subbioar_CSW14AB_FD_184820 | JGI IMG/M metagenome (GOLD analysis project Ga0208492, IMG submission 184820) | Serpentinite rock and fluid subsurface biosphere microbial communities from McLaughlin Reserve, California, USA - CR12Mar_CSW14AB (SPAdes) | ecosystem: Environmental > Terrestrial > Deep... | reverse complement strand
CCGCTATAACCACCATCCACCAGTAGGTTGCAAACCTCAGAGAGGTTGTCTTTGGCTTGGGTAATCATCATGAGCGCCCCTTCTCTGTCAGTTACATTAGCAGTTGTAACAGCAATTGAGGAAATCCTGTTAAGTCTTATGAGTGATAAAAATAAAGAACAAGACAAAAGAGTACCATATGATCGAGACCCGAAATAGTTATCTGGATGGCCTCAGAGGCCTGGCGGCCCTGGTGGTTATGTTCTACCATTATCTATTGAGCTTTTCCCTGCAACTTTTACAACCCAGTTCAAACACAGCCATACAGCTCAGAATATAGAAGCATCTGTTGGAGGTTCTGTTTTTTCTTGTTTGTTTAATGGGAATTTTGCCGTCTGCCTTTTTTTTGTACTCAGTGGGTATGTCCTGAGCATCCGTTTTTTCTCAAAAAAAGATGTTGATTCACCGGTGCCCGGTGTTATAAAAAGGTACTTCCGCCATATTGTCCCGATCAGTATTTCTGTCCTGCTTTCCTACATTCTATTGATCAGCCATGCCTACAGCAATATTCAAACAGGCAACAGCACTTACAATACTTTTTGGCTTGTGCGGCTGTGGGACTTTTCACCAGATCTTTTTGCCATGATCAGGGAAGGTCTTGTGGATTCCGTTCTTAACGGCGGGACGTGCGTGTATAATCCTATTCTCTGGACCATGACGGTTGAATTTAAAGGTTCGGTGATCGTCTTCGCATTTCTTGCCTTGTTCGGGAAGGTGAAGAACCGTTTTGTTATTTACGGGGTACTGATCTTTATTTTTTATAATTCTTATTTTCTCGCTTTTATCCTTGGGGTGGGACTCTGCGATTATCGTTCCGGGAAACATTACAGGCAAATTCCGCAATATCTTACCGTTCCTCTTCTTTTGATCTCCCTTTATCTCGCTAGTTTCGAACTTATTTCCATAGAGCCCGGAAATAAATATGGCTTCCTGGAAGGGACACATGCAAAGCAGAACCAGATCATTTATATCCTGGGCTCTTTCTTGCTGCTGGCCGCGGTGATCCACGAAAAGCGTTTTCAAAAGGCCCTTTCGGGAAAGGTGCTGCAGTTCCTGGGAAGAATTTCATTCAGTTTTTACCTGTTGCATTTAATTGTACTGGGCTCCTTTTCCTGTTTTGTTTTTAACCTGCTTTACATTAACGGGGGGTATACCTATCACATCAGTTGCCTCATCACGTTCTGCATGTCAATTTTTTTATTGATCGTCGTTTCGCATTTTTATTATAAATATATTGATGCAAAAGGCATTGTTCTTTCGGAAAAAATTTACAAACGGTTTTTTGAGATCAAGGTAAAAGAGTCTGAAAGTGTTAAGGCTGAAAATCCTGTTTAGTAGCCGAGAGAGGCTGGCTGAAATAAACGTGATCTACTTTTTTATTTTGGAAGAACCCGGAACTTTGACTTCCAGCTGTTCGATGATAGCATTCAGCAGGCCGATTTCATCGAAGGAAACCGGGAGCCCGATATTTTTTATGCCATAGTTTTTTAACTGGCTGTAAGTAGTGCTGCCAATGGCTACGACCTTTTGACCTTTCAGCAGCTTGTATTTTTCAAAATAGGCCTGCGCGTTGGAAGGACTTGTAAAAACAAGCAGCTCAGATTGTGGGATCTCAAAGTCGATGCGCCTGCTGGTTTTATATACAAACAGGTTATGGCAGATGTTTGTGAAAGAAAGTTGTTTTTGAATTGTCTGTAAGGAGTCAATGGCCTGAGGAAATAAAACAGTATCGTCTTTTATAAAACCCGCGAAGTCTTTCGCGATCTGGGTCACATCAACACCGGTACCAATAAAATCAGCTTTTTTATCAAACTCAGCTAAAAACTCCGCCGATACTGCACTCATGACGCCGTACTTTACACCGGCCTTCACTTCCGGTTTTTGCGCGAAAAAATGCCTGATCGCATTTTTACTTGAAAAAAAGATCCATTTGGTGGAGGGTGTATGCGTAAAACGGATCTGGCTGATCTTTATGAGCGATTCATTTACTACCTCATAACCCATGCTATTCAGTTTAATGAGAATGGGGCTAATTGGTGTTAAGTTCCTGGAGATAAAAACGGTTTTTTTATCAGATGAAACGTCAGAAATTGTCATATACTTAGCCTGTGTGAAGGAGTGTTAATGTTTGTGTGGGGTAGTACAAATATAAAAATAATTGAGAAATTTACGGTAAAAAAGAGCATGTCTTTACGCATTTATGGCAAACTGCCTTCTGGTGAACGACTTAGAAAAATTAAAAGTTCACCGAATTATAAAAACGGTTCCTTTCAGAATATTTCAAAAACAAACGCGATGGCTGAAGACGCTTCATTCTTTAAGACTATGCGCGAATTTTTGAATAAGGACAAAAATGTAAAGCCTCCACGAAAATTACCTTTTGTAAAAACAGACCTGAAAAAACTGCAGGGGGATACCCCTACGATTGTATGGTTCGGCCACTCCTCTTATTTTTTAAAAATAAACGGCACAACAATCCTGGTTGATCCCGTGTTCAGTGGAAATGCGGCGCCTGTTTCCTGCATGGTACGGGCATTTGACGGCGCTGATGAATATAAGACAGAGGACTTCCCCAAGATTGACATCCTGGTATTAACACATGATCATTACGATCACCTGGACTATAAGACCATTTTAAAGTTTAAGGGAAAAATAAACAAGGTTGTCTGTTCACTTGGAGTCGGCTCACATCTTGAACACTGGGGACTGGATAAAAAAATAATCCATGAACCGGACTGGTGGGAAACAATAGAGTTGGGAGACCTGACTATGACAGCAGCTCCGGGAAGACATTTTTCAGGCAGGGGAATTAAGCGAGGACAAAGTTTATGGTCATCTTTTATTTTAAAAACAACTACGCATAATTTATTTCTGGGAGGAGATTCCGGGTATGATTCACATTTTAAAGAGATCGGTAAAAAATACGGTCCATTCGATCTTGCAATATTAGAATCGGGCCAGTACAATACTTCCTGGCCTCACATTCATATGATGCCGGAAGAAACGGTGCAGGCTGCCTTAGACCTGGACACAAAAGTATTGTTGCCGGTGCATTGGGGAAAATTTACATTGGCGATGCATGCCTGGGATGAGCCTATACAGCGTGTGCTTAAAAAAGCAAAAGAATTAAACGTAAACGTTGCCCATCCAAAAATTGGGGAAGCTTATGAACTAGGAGCTGACCTGCCATTGGAAAAGTGGTGGGATTTGTAGTAAGTATTTTCCATTGAGAAGTGCAAGTTCATTCAGATTTATTAAAACATAAGCGGTTTGATTTACGGAAATTGCATATAAAAGGAAATTTGATATTTTTGTAAGCCGAATTTCTAACCCAATATCAATTCTATGAAATTAAATCAGTTACTCACCTTATTTGTATTTTTCGGCACCTGTATTTCGGCGCAAACAAAACAGTTAATTTCTTCAAATGATTCTACAGTAGCCTACTACACGGTTTTAAACAGCAATATAGTAAATTCACGTAAAGTAAATGTTACTGTTGGTGGTGTTTTTGCGGAAATACGTTATTTCAATTACAATAAATTTGTTGTGGGAATTGTGGCAAGTGCTTTTTCAGGTTTAAGAGCAGATTTTTCTTACTGTTATAAAACCAGTAGTCGTAAAAAACCAGCGCTGATCTATTTAGGAAATGCAATTGCAGTAAAGGGAATGACCTATAATTATACAAATGATACAATTATACTCAGCAAAAATTCATGTTTTCACACAGGAATTATTTACGCCCCTGTTCTAATGAACGGAGGTACAAGACTTCGGTCCCTTGGTTATATGCTTGGTCTCGCCAGGTTTAAATTTATGGTGAATAAATACAAGGCTAAATCGAGAGACTTCTTTCTTACTGCAGAAAAAAGTTACAGGAAAAGTATTCACATAGATCTTCTTTATTTTCCGTCTTTTAACTTTGACCGTCCAACAGGAAATGACAGAATTTTAGTTCCGACTAAAGAGAAAAATGTATTTGGTATTTATATGGGATATAACGGCAGTAGTTTGAGACGTAGGGATCCAAGAACCTTCGCGGGTGGGCCTGGCTGGAGAGCCGGATTTGGCGTCACATTCAACGGGCAGTTTTTTCTTGACATAGGCTTAGGCTTTTCTTTTTAATAAAAAAATATGAAGTATTTTTGGTTCTTACTATTCATTTTCCTGCAGGTTTTCTTGTTCTCGCAGCATAATTCAGCCTTGAATAAAGACAGTGTAACTAAAAATGAATTGATCTATTTTTATTCAGCAACGGTTAATAGTTCAACGAATTGGTCCACCTATTCTGGTCAAAGTGCCGGCTCTGCCACTTCGCGCTCCTTAATTCTAAGGTATAAGGTAGGTATTGATGGTGATGTTATGAGTATTGGGAGAAGAGGTAAAAATCTTAAGAAAATAATCAGGAAAGATTCACTTGCACGCAACGAATTTAACCGAGCGTATAAGGTCCACTTAAGGAAGAAAAGAATTTGCAATACAATAGAAGTGTTTTCTTATTTAGTGACATTGGGCTCTGCTGTAACTTTGTTTTTTGGCCTTGACGAGGATCCCCAGTTAAACGGTCTCTCTGTTGCCGGAGGATTAGGAACAACGGCAGGATTTGCTTCCATACTTATATTTAAAAACCGCACAGATAGGCACATGGACGATTTTGCCGCGTCGCTTGCCAAAAGCGTTGAGATCTACAATACCAACCTTTTGAAAAAATGTAATTAGTCTTATTGTTTTAGAATTTTACAGATGAAAACAATGGTCGGAAATTTTAAAACTTGCCCAAAAGACCACATATACTACAAAAGCAGCGATTGTCCGACCTGTCCTGTTTGTGAGGAGGAACGCAGACCCAAAGACGGTTTTTTATCATCATTAGCGGCTCCGGCGAGGCGTTTTGCCTGAACCTCTAAGATGGTCTGAATATATGGAAGTTAGCACAGTATAACCCTTACGGTTATTTTTCAAAAAAAGTAGGGGTAAGCCGCGGCCAGATTGTCTTCCTAGAAGAGTACATTACACCATGGCCAGAATATTCGGGATCATCTTTTTTATCGTTTTACTTTGTTTTGGTGCCTGCCGGAAAGAAACAACACGCTTCGGAAAAACGGATGAAGGACTTTTACAGAACCTTAGCGACTATGGTATTTTTCAGGGTCCGATGTCTGAGCTTGATCCGTCTCCAGGTTTTGTACCATATGATATTTCCACTCCTCTTTTTACCGATTATTCTGAAAAACAACGCCTGGTAAAATTACCGGCGGGCGGGCTGCTGGGACCTGCGGGGGATGGACTGCCGCATTTCCCCGAAGGCACGATGCTTGTGAAAACATTCTATTATTATAAGGACAAACGGGATCTTTCTTCAGAAAAAAAAATCCTGGAAACACGGATCTTACTTTTAAAAAATTCGAAATGGAGCGCAGGGACGTATGTATGGAATGATGCACAAACAGAAGCAACGCTGTTTACAGCAGGATTGAATAAAACGGTTAACTGGATCGATGAACAGGGGAAAGCAAAGGTCATTTCTTACAGGATCCCGGATAAAAAGGCTTGCCTTACCTGTCACCAAAGAGACAACACGGTGTTGCCGCTGGGACCGAAAATGAGGAATCTGAACATAATGGTAAAAAGAAACAATAGTCTCATTAACCAGCTAAACTATTTTGAAGATTCCGGGATCATGAATTTCGTTGATCCTTCTTCCTTTGCCATGCTCCCTGACTGGAGTGATCCTTCCGCAAGCCTGGAAGCGCGAAGCCGGGCCTACCTGGATGTAAATTGCGCCCACTGTCATAATAGTAAGGGTTTTGCTTCCGGTTCCAACCTGTATATGAATTACGAACTTCCTCTTGAAGAAACAAGGATCCGGCAGAAAATGCAGGGGATACTTGAAGAGATGGAAAAAGAGAGAATGCCAAAGATCGGAACAACGGTATTGGATGAGGAAGGGCTGGCTTTGCTGAAAAAATACCTTGCAACCATGAATTAAAGCCGAAAATGAAGCGTATTCCTGAACTTATATTTATTTTATTTTTCACCTTCTGCTTACATGCGCAGGAAACAGATACGCTGCCTCCCCGGAAATTTTCCTGGGGGCTGTCCTTTTCACCCGACAACTGTTACCGCAGTTTAAATTACAGGAATTCCGTACAATGGCTCGAAGCGGAACGGAACCGGGAGGAAATTTCTAAACTAGGTTTTACCTGCGGGATCAGGCTGAGCAGGAGGATCTCCGAAGGGATCAGCCTGGACGCGGGGCTTCTTTTTTCAGACAAGGGAGAAAAAACAAGGTGGCAACATCTCAACTGGGTGGGCGGCGATGTTTCGCGCCCGCTACAAAGCCGGGTTTCTTTTCATTACCAGTATTTCGATGTCCCGGTCAAGCTCAATTATTATTTCAAAAAAAACAAGTTACGCTTTTTTGTTTCCGCCGGCATTTCGTCCAATCTTTTTATACGGCAGAGAACAGTGATCTATTTAAAATACGAGAATGGAGATCGCACAAAAACAAAAAACAACGAGCCCGCAATTTATTCGCGTATAAATTTTTCATTGTTGGTTGGCGCGGGATTAAGCATCGATCTTAGCAAAAGGCTGAGCCTTCGTATTGAGCCGGTCTTCCGGCGTTCATTAAGTCCTGTTATCATGAACGTGCCTGATAAGGAATATTTGTATTCTGTTGGTTTGGATATTGGAATTTACCTGAGATTAAAGAACAGGAAGAATTAGCATTTTCTTCGTGATAGCTCTGTCGGAATTATTGGGCGCTTTTCACGAAACAGAAAACCTCGATATTATTTTCTTTGTTTTTCATGTGAGGCAATTTGAAAATATCTCTTTTTTTTTAAAACTGTCTACCGATAAAGAATTGTTATCTTTACATACAACTGCTTGAACAAAGCCAGATCAATATGATAACAGAAAATAAAAAAATAGCCGTCCTGATAGATGGGGATAATGCGGAAGCCCACCTGATAGACCAGATCCTCAACGAAGCCGGGAAATTCGGAAAAGTAACCATAAAAAGGATCTACGCGGATTTTACCACACAACAAATGAATGCCTGGAAGGACAAGCTGAATGCACATGCGATTCGCCCCATCCAGAAATTCGCATACACAAAAGGAAAAAACTCAACAGACAGCGCCTTAATTATTGATGCCATGGATATTATGCATGCCAAACTGGTGGACGGTTTTTGTATCGTGTCGAGCGACAGTGACTATACCGGGATCGCACACAGAGTGCGCGAGGAAGGGCTTTTTGTGATGGGGATCGGGAAATCGCATACGCCGGAAGCATTTGTAAAAGCCTGCGAAAATTTCACGTACACAGAAATCCTTGCTCCGAAACAGGTAAAAAATATTCAGAAACAGGTTGAAAAACAGACCGAATTACTTCCCTTTAATAAGAAACAGCAGAAAATAAAGAAGGAACCTAAACAGGAAAATCCAAAAACAAGTTTGACGAATATTGTTACCAAAAAACCGATAAATATTGAAATCGTGGAGAGTGCTTTTGAAATGGTTTATGATGATATTACAGGCCAGGCGCTGGCAAGTCAGCTGGGAGCAGCTCTGAAGAAAGTAGATCCCACTTTTGATATCCGCAATTACGGACATTCATCCTTCCGCAAATTCCTGGAGGCGTTAAAACCAACTTTTGAAATTGTTTCAAGAGATGATAAAAATGGCCAGATCTGGGTGAAACGGGGAAATACAAAATAATCAACAAGGATGAAAAACGAGTGATGGTACCCCGACATGTTAAGCAGCGTATTTCCCTTTACATTTTACGTAGAACGTAATATTTATCAATAAAACTTAGAATGATAAAAAAAGAGTGAAAAATAAAAACAGGCATTCAATTTGTAAAGTCTTATTTTTGAATACCAATGAAATTTATCTTTTCTCTTATATTCAGTGGTAATAAACTGATCATCTGGATCCAGCACAGGCTGAGTCCGAAACAATTCCTGATCTTTAGCGCGATTCTCATAGGACTTACAGCGGGTCTGGGTGCTGTATTGCTAAAGCTCTTCGTACATTTCCTCTCAAAAAACATAGAGATCATTTCCGGGAACAAACAGGTTTACATTGCCATGTTTCCCATTGTTGGAATAAGTTTGTGTGCTTTGTATGTACATTACCTGAATGGGAACAAGCTGGGGAAAGGCATCGCAAATATCCTTCACGCGATCGCAAAAAAATCGAGCATTCTTCCGAAGGATCAAACATACAGCCACATTGTAACCAGCGCGCTCACTGTGGGATTTGGCGGATCATCGGGACTGGAATCACCGATTGTGACAACAGGTGCATCGATTGGTTCGAATTTTGGAAGGATCTACAAGCTGAGTTATAAGGAGCGCACACTTTTATTGGCGTGTGGTGCTGCTGCCGGGATTGCTGGCGCGTTTAACACACCCATTGCAGGCGTATTGTTCGCGCTCGAGGTGCTGGTAGTGGAGGCGAATATTACGGCCTTTATCCCGATCCTGATCTCCGCTGCTTCGGGTGCTTTATGTTCCAAGATCATTCTCCAGGAAGATGTATTGCTGAATTTTACCCTGCGCGAGCCTTTTGACTACAAAAATGTTCCCTTTTATTTATTACTTGGACTGGTATGCGGTTTCTGTTCTTATTATTATGCAAAGACCTTTCTTGCCACCGAAAAATATTTCAGGCGCTTTGAACGTAAAACGGTAAAGGTTTTTGTGGGTGGACTGGGTTTGTTTGTATTGATCTGGCTGGTTCCGCCCCTGCTGGGGGAAGGATATAACAGCATCAAACTTCTGGCTAATTTTAAAGCGGAGTCTGTTTTTAAAAATTCGGCTCTTTCGTTCATTCATTTCACAAAACCCATTCTGTATCTTTCTTTAATATGTGTGGTGCTTCTGAAACCCCTGGCTACCGCTTTTACAGTTGGGGGCGGCGGGAACGGGGGAAATTTCGCGCCTTCTTTATTTATGGGGGCCTTTGTAGGTTTTTTATTTTCTTCATTTGTTACCGATCTCGGAATCCCCCTGCCAATAAGTAATTTTACACTGGTGGCGATGGCGGGCATCTTAAGCGGTGTGTTTCATGCACCCTTAACAGGGATTTTTATTATTGCCGAGGTAACGGGAGGTTATGAGCTTATTATTCCGCTAATGATCGTTTCGGCTATGAGTTACGCCGTATCCATTTATTTTATGCCGATGAGTATAGACATGCAAAAGCTGGAGGAGAAAGAAAAGATCGTAACAACCAATATGGATTCTTATCTATTAAGTAATATCGACCTGGGCCAGTTTGTTGAAAGTGATTTTTCGGAAGTGAACGAGGAGGCGACCTTAAGAGGTCTCGTGGAATTTATAGCGGTATCGCGGCGGAATATCTTCCCTGTGCTGGACAGTCATTCGGCTTTGAAGGGCCTGATCACGGTAGACGACATACGGGACGTTATGTTTAAGCAGGACCTGTACGACAAGATTACGGTGAAGGAATTAATGCGCCGCCCTTCTTATATTATTACTGAAAAGGACGATATCCGTTCCTCTATGAAATTATTTGATGAATCGCATCTCTGGAATATCCCTGTGGTTGTGAATGGTGTTTACAAGGGTTTTATTTCCAAATCAACCATTCTTGAAAAATACCGTGAAGTTTTGATAAAAAGTTCACTGGATTAGGCGTTCGTATCTTATCTTAGACGCTGCGTTATAGAGACTAAAACAACGTGCGCCATTGAATACAAAATTCATTTTCAGACTGCTGCTTGCAGTATTTATTTTTGCCACTGCCCCCGATGCATTGTCTCAGGACAAGAGGACCAGGCGGAAAAGTAAATCAGGCCAAGGGCCTTCCAACCCCTATATCGATAAAAAAGCAAAGAACAAACCCAGTGCAAAGCTTGCAAGGAGCAACAAAAAGGATCTGAAAAGAAAAAACAGGGTGATCAAAAAACAAAAGAAGGCGTTGCGAAAAAAACATCCTCATTAATGTGTATTTCAAAAATAATCTGAGTGGCCCGCATTATATGCCAGGTCAGGCAGAGTTTTCCTGAAACTTCATTTTGAAATGCGGTCTGGTAAAATTCAGAACTTGAGATCCTGGATTTTTAATTCTTCTTTTTCTTTGGGGTCGTGCTTAACTTGCCACTGCGCCATGCATTAATAAACTCAGCCCATTTAATAGGGTTAAGCAGGTTGTTCATGGGCTGCTGACCGCTGGTGTAGATCTTTGTATAATAAGCCTGCATCACGTATTTGTAATTTTCAGTCGCGCTGGCGGTCTGTGTTCTTTCCAGGTAGGAAAGTTCTTCGCGGTTAAGATTTTTATCGGCACGGTCGCCATCGGTATCGTTTAGGTCAAGCGCCAGGAACGCTCTTTTAAACTCATCGCGCGTCGGCCAGGAATAAATTTCTACCATTGGTAATTCTACGGTGTCTTTAGTTAATACCTGGATGGCATAATAATACTTCTGCCTGAGCGTATCGGGCACTTTATAGGTCCTGTTTTTATGCGTGATGGAAGAAAACTCCAACTCATCGCCGGGTTTGATGATCAGGCTGAAAAAACCGTTTACGAGACTTACTGTTCCCCGCTCGGTACCCTTAATCACAATCGACACAAATGGAATAGGAGTAAGGCTGTCCTGGTCAAGCACCATCCCCGAAAACTGGATAAGCGGAGCGGTAGGTGTTGTAACAGGTTTGGTCTGGGCCATGCATATGCCCGAGCTAAAAAACAATGCGATTATCAGTTTTAATCCTGTGTTCATGTAAATATCTCCGGTTTTTAGTATATTGTGGTAACAGCTATCTCACTGTTATATAAACTGCCCGTTGTTACGGTTCAGCCTGTGGTTTTAACAATTTGACAAGCATAAAAATAATCATAGTTTTGATGGGGTAAAAACTCTTAACAAATTTTGGGCGGGCCGTTCTTTTCAGAAGAATTTAGTTTAACTTTGTGTAGATGTCAAGATTAATTTCATATCTCATCGTTTTTCTTTTTTTATTTCCTGTTGTTTCCTTTTCCCAGAAAAGACCGGCAAGACCTGTGCCAAAGCAGAATGTAAAGCCTGGCCCAAAAAAATATCCGATGACAACGAATCTGGGAATTGGAGTGGGCGTGACGCGCAGCGTGGTATACCTGGCACGGAATGTAAAACCAAATAATGACGGAACCGGATTAAATACATCGCTGGTTTACGGAGGGTCGCGCCTGTTCCGCGCCAGCCTTGAGTATACACGTTACAAAAAACTGGATATTGCTCCTACCTGGTATGACATTAAGGCAAATACCATTGAATTAAACGCGCACATACTTGCTCGGTTCAGGGGAAAAAACGCGTATTTTTATCCTTTGTTTGGTTTAAGCTACAATACTTTTTCCGGAACTTACACCGGTATAAATGACTATTTAAATCTTGATAAGCTTTATAAGAAAGACCAGAAAGTTGTTACCAGATGGCTGGGTGTAAATATTGGAACCGGTTACGAGATCTACTTTAAACCGGGAAGTTTTTTTCTTGACTACAAAATGCGTGTTGGAATGACAGAAGGCTATAACCAGCTTAACATTCAGGATGTATGTATTACAGCCGGACTGCGGTTTAATTCAAAGATGCCTTCTTTCTACAGCTTGTTTATCTACAGGGGTACCCGCAGCCGTTACCTCCTGGATAAAGCCGATAGAAACTAACATTTTATGGAGTCGTTTCAAACTTACCTATACAATCTGAATCAATTTCTAAACGCGTACCTTCCTTTAAAGAACCCTGTTCTTATCCTGGCGCTTACGTTACTGATCATTCTTTTTTCTCCCTTGTTGTTCAAACGTTTCAGGATCCCCGGCATCATCGGCCTGATCATCGCGGGTATTTTTATCGGTCCGAACTGTCTGCACATCATTGAATCGACCAACAGCTTTGAGCTCTTATCTAAAACGGGTTTGTTGTATATTATGTTTTTGGCGGGACTGGAGATAGACATGCAGGAATTCAGGCACAACCGGTCGAAGAGCCTGGTATTTGGAGCCTTCACCTTCCTCATCCCGATCATAATCGGATATTTTGTATGCGTCAACGTTTTTAAGTTCCCGATCTGGTCTTCCCTTTTGCTGGCAAGCATGTTCAGCACCCATACTCTTTTAAGTTACCCTATTGTAAGCAATATGGGTATTGTAAAGAACCGTGCGGTGCAGATCACTTTTGGCGGGACCATTATTACCGATTCGGCAGTTCTTATTTTGCTGGGAATTATTACAAACGTTGTTACCGGTGAGATCAACAGCGCGTTCTGGCTGAGGATCACGGTTTCAATGGGCCTGTTGTTGTTTGCAACTTTATATCTTTTGCCCAGGGTGAGCCGCTGGTTTTTCCGCAATATCGAAGCGCAGGCGAGTTCTCATTATATCTATGTACTCGCAGTTGTTTTTATTTCAGGGTTCCTCAGTGAACTTGCAGGAGTGGAGCCGATCATCGGCGCTTTTCTGGCCGGGCTGGGTTTAAACAAGATCATTCCACATACCGGAATCCTGATGAACCGTGTGATCTTTATCGGAAATACGCTTTTTATTCCCTTTTTCCTTATCAGCGCGGGGATGCTGGTGGATCTTAAATTATTTTTTAAAGGACCGGAGGCGCTGGCGTTCGCAGGCATCTTGTCGTTAGTAGGCCTCTTTACTAAATATGCCGCGGCCTGGCTGACTGCTTTGATCTATAAATACACCAGGTACGAGCGCAATATTATATTCGGACTAAGTGTCTCGCATGCCGCCGCAACGCTTGCCGTTATTAAGGTGGGATTTGATATCAAACTTTTTGACCAGAATGTCATTAACGGCACCATCATTCTGATCCTGATCTCCTGCCTGGTGAGTTCGTTTGTAACGGAAAGGGCTGCGCGTAAAATAGCCATACAGGAAAAAGAAGTGGTGAGGAAGAATCCAGATAAAATTGAAAGGATCCTGATCCCGGTTAGTAACCCGGATAATATCCAGCGCCTGATCGATCTCGCTCTATTGATCAAAGACCAAAAATCTCTGGAACCCATTTACCCTTTGTCTATTGTGGAAGATGATGCCGACGCCGATGAAAAGATAAATATTGTACGAAAGGTCATAGAAGGAGTTGCGGAGCAGATTGCAAGCGGTGACAAGAAAGTGGAAGTGCTTAAGAAAGTGGACCTGAGCATTGTGGACGGAATTGTGCGCACAGCCAAGGCTTATAATATTTCTGATATTCTAATGACCTATAAGGCTCAGCAGGGCTCTTCGAATATTTTTGGAAACATAGCGACCAATCTTTTAGCTAAATCTAAACAAGGGATCCTTATTTCAAAGATCCTGCAACCTTTAAATACCTTTCAAAGAGTGGTTGTTGTGTTGTCGCCCAATGCTGAGCTGGAAAATGGTTTTGCGCGCTCGGTAAACAAAATAAACGCGCTGTTAAAACAACTGGGCAGCACAGCAATTATTTATGGAACGGTAAATACCTTAGGTGTTTTTACAACGCAGATCGGTGACAAAAAGAAAGCGTTTTATAAGTATTTTAACCTGGAAACGTTCGATGAGATCAAAGAACTGAACGATACCAAAGAGGATGACCTTTTTGTTTTTTTAAGTGCGCGGAAACAGACCCTGAGTTATGATTATCATGTGGAGGACATGCCAAAAAAATTACATAAGAACAATGAATTTACCAGCTTCATTATTTTTTACCCTGATATTTCAAAAACCCTTCAGGATGGCGGTATCACCGACATGACTTCGTCGGCCATTGACAAACGTTATGTGCGGGTGAAACAATTTACGGGGAAAATTACCGGGATCTTTAAGAAGGATGGAGAAGAGGGGAGTCCGGAGTAGAATTCGCGGTCACTAAAAAAGTCGCTCTGAAGGAGTCCTTTGGACAGATTGGGCAGATGACACAGATTCAATGAATTTAAATAAACATCAGTGAATCCATGCTAGCAGAAATGTGATCGGCTGGCACAGGATTCGCTTGAAATTTAGCAGGAAAACACGTAGTTTTGCCTCTTTTTATTGAACTTTGATTATACATATCTGCTTCTTTTCGGTTTTAAGGTATATGAGCCGATGGTTCTTGTCACAAACAGCATTTTTTTTATTCTCTGTGTTACTTACTTTAGTATCCTTAATAAGATAAGCCACCCATATTCCCGTCAGATGGCTTGGTTTATGCTCCTGCTTGGGACGAGCAGCGTGTTCGGCGCAACGGGACATGCGGTTCACATGCAATTGGGAGATCTGTTTTTTAAACTGATCGTTTTTTTGATGAATGCCTTTAGCCTGCTGGCCATTTATTTTTGTTTCAGGGCTGCTTACACCTATTATAATCTTCATAAAGAACCCTCAAAGATCTATATCTATATGGTAATGGCCTGGGTGCTCATACTTCTGATCGTTTCAGGGATCCAGGGAAATTTCCTCATAATTAAGATCCATGCGGCAATTGTACTGTTGTATTCATTCATTATACATTATCTTGTATACAGGCGCACGGAAGAAAAAGGGAGCGGATTGGTCGTACTCGGGATTTTTATTTCCTTCCTGCCGATCATCGTTCACTCATTAAAACTCTCCGTGGATGAATGGTTCAATTACAAAGATATTGCGCATGTGATCATGATCGTTTCACTGGTTGTAATCTACAAAGGGGCCCGGTTGACTTCCGAAAGACTGAGTCATACAAATGAGAATAAGCATGGTCATAAACCCGTTAACATTTAAGGGATCAGTCTTTTTTTTTGGCGGCTTCTTTTCTTTTCACTTTTGCAAGATAAGAGCGGTACAAAGATCCGAGTGACTCAAATTCCACCCTGTAAAAAAAACCTACGCCCTGCGTATAATTACCGCCGGCGAGGGCGATCTGAAGGTTATCGTTGCTCTTGTTAAAACCTTTGAGCCTGAACCTGCCGTCTTGCGATAATTTGTAATCCACATTCACATCGCCTATCAGCCCGTTTGAGTTTTGCGAGGTTGTATTATTATTCACCCCAAAGTTACCGTCCACACTTACCTTATTATCAAGGAACTGCTTGCTGAGAGCGAGATCCACGGTTTCGCTGCTGGTTTGCGTGCCGGGTCTGTAGTTTAACCCGAGCTGAAGATCACGGATACCTGTAAGCGTACCGAAATACGTATTTAAGAATTCACTGACACGGTTACTCAGTAACTCACTTCCGGTGGAGGCCGCCGCTCCGCCAGCTGTTACACCGCCACCGTTAGCGTTGTATATAAGCGGCGTAGTGAAGGTCCTGAATAAAAGGAATGAAAACACCTGCCTGTTCAATTCTGCCTCATCGCTTAACACACTGCTGATCCGTGAGCGGGCTGTCGCGTCAATATTCGGAAAGTCTATATCAAAATTGATATTCGGTGTAAATAATTTACCGGTAATGATGAGCTTGCAATCCACCGGCGTTCTACTTTTATAGGAAGAGGTGTCATTTAACAGCGGCGCCACCGAGGCTCTTTGGCGGTAGCTTGCTACCACATCTATTTCCGCACCGAGCGGATTCCCGCTCCAGGAAATACTGCTTCCGGCTTCAATATCAAATTTTTTGTTGATAACATTCTCAAGTGTAAACAAATAGTCTCCGTCAGTAATAATATAATCACCCGTCATTTCAAATTTTCCCAGGGTGTTCACGGTAAGATTCAGATCGCCCTGTCCCTGGACGTTTAGAACATCTCCTGTGGTTTTATCGATAATGATCTGCACCTGCGCATCCGGTGTCGCGTGAAGAGCGATATCGAGATTAAAGCCACTTAAACCAGTTTCTTTTTTAACGGTGTTGGTATCCTTTTTTACGAATTGTATAAAATCACTTTCCCCGATCTCTTCCGGGCCATCCAATGGAAGATAAAATTTAGTGAACCTGTTTGTAGTGTTCACGATCTTCATATTCAGGTTGTTTAGGAAACCCCAGATCCCCACATTCCCTGTACCATAAACTCTGCCGTAGAATGTTTTATTTTCCTTTTCCGTTGTGTTTAAGATCAGCATGTTGTTGTAAGTAATATCATAGTCGATCTGGAGCCGGTCGAAATTGGAATGGAAGATGTTCCCGTTGATAACACCTTGCGGCAGTTTGGTCCCTTTTTCGCGCATAGCCAGGTCGGAAAACCTGATCTGGTCCGGCATCACTTCAATATCACCTGTAATATTATAGGTCACATTGGTGTAATCTACTTTTACCTCGCTTCTGAACAACCTGAATTTACCATCGATCCTGATATTATCCGGAGTTCCATGGATCTTCCCCGCGCCGTTTACAAAACCATCTTTGATCTCAAGAATGCCTTCAAGAAACGGATTCAGTAATCTCAGGTTAGCAGGCTTCGCCGCAAAATCCACATCAATGGATTCTTCTTTTTTATCAAGGTAATACACTCCTTTGAAGGAGATGTTTTTTGCCTGTTCACCACTTTCGTCCATTATTCCCAGGGAGGTGAAGCCATTTAAGGTGATGAACTTTTCACTGGTATAATAGGTGGTGTTTACTTTTAGTTCACCCACACTGTTATCGTTTATTTTTAATTGGGTCAGGCTCAGATCACCGTTAAAGGCAAAGTTATTGGTAACATTGGAAAGAGTTATGTTGCCGTTCATGATACCGACCAGTTTCAGTTTGATAACCTGCAACAAAGGGTTAAACTGTTCGAGCACAACATTTTTGGTGCTTATCAAAAGGCTGTCCTCCTTCCTTGGAGAAAGAGAACCGGCTATGTTGATGCTCTGGGATTTATTCACAACAGACATAGGAGCAACAAAAAGGCTGCCGCTTTTATCTATCCGGATCTCATTCGGCGCAATTAAATTCCAGGTGCTGTCGTTTACCGTCACCAGGAGTTTTTCGTTCATTAATTTTAGCCCCGAGTCGACCAGAAAAATCTCTCCTTTTATTTGTCCTTTGTTTGACGGGATTTTAAGATTATCCCAATCGATGACATATTTTGAATCCTTGTCGAATGAATTAACGGCGCAGTTAAAATTTCCCATGTTCAGACTATCCGCCAGGTGGACCGATTTACCTGAAACTTCCGCGATCACTGAATTCTGATTTTCATTCAGGATGAATACCAGATCTGTGATAAACATCGATCTGTAATTTATTTTAGAAGAGTTTACCTGTAAATTCAGTTTGTTTTCCACCGCGTTAAAATTACCATCCATTATTGTTCCCTGGCTTATCATGACATCGGGCAAGAATAATTCATTGATCGTTTTAAACTTTTTTATCTTAACCTGGAAGGTCAGTTCATCACTGTATTTTTTGTCGTTCAGTGGTTTTTTGAAAAAGCCGGGATAATAAGAGTACAGGAATGATTCGAAGGCAGGTTTGAGATTGTTCACCTTGTACCGTCCGTAAATTGCCGCATTCAGGTATTCTGTGCTGAGCCTTACCTTCTTGTCGGCAGTATTTTGCTCCATCTGGATATTAAATGTACTCAGTTTAAATGTGCGTGTTTTTGTTTTATAAATGGTATTGTCGAAGTTGATCTGACCACTCAGGTTGTCTATGTTATCGCCGTTTATTTTAAAAAAGATCTGTGAAGACAAGATCCCGCTGTCATTTTTGTTTGTAAAATGCAGAGCTTTCAGGTTTAAGGCATTGATGGTAGAGATAAAATCCATCTCAGGGATCTTATTCTTAAAATCAATTGTGCCATTAAAATCAAAATCGGCGTTTGGATCTTTACTTGAGAGGAGCCCGTTAAACAAGGCCTCGGAGATCTGGCCATTTAACTTAATGTTATGGTAGTTGTAGTTGTTGTAATTAAGATTCCTGATCTCGCCATTAAATTCCGCATCAAGATTTTTTACGTTGATCCCTCTTCCTTTTATTTCTGTATTAATGGTAAGAGCGTTAAAATCATCCAGGCCCAGCATGGTGCCCAGGTCGAAATTTTCAGTGCTTATTTTTCCATGATAACTGATATCGTCAGTTTTCTCACCAATTTTGATACTTAACTGGGTATTTATTTTGCCAAGCCCGGTATTTAAGCGCCCGTAAGTTGTAAAGTCCGTCATAAAACCATCGAATTTCCCCTTATAGGAAATTGTTCCCAATCGTTTGAGCTCTGCCGGAAGCGTTATTTTTTTGTTTTCATTAAACGGATAAGAAGGGATGCGGACAATGTCGTAATAGTTCGCGGAAAGTTCTTTGGCATCGAAATGAAGAAAGGTTGACTTTATATCAGGTAAGCCGCTGAGGGTAAGGTTACCGGTGAAGCGTGTATTCTTCCCGTACGATAATTTTATGTTTCTTAAGATCATGTCGCTTACATACCCTTTTACTTCACCTGACAGGTAAAGGGTTTCGTTCAAACCATTGAGCTCGCTGGTAAAGGCTGAAATATCCCTGAAACTCACATAGGTGCTGTCTCCCAGAATGCAGTTGAGTTTAACTTTATCAATAAAGGCGGGATAATCGTCCCAACTGTTGTAAGTAAAATCTATCCTACCTTTTATTAACGTATGAGGTGTTTTCAGATCAATGTTTTCGCACAAGAGCCGGTGGTCGCTAATCCTGGCCCGGGTGGTGAGCCGGGAAACCTCAAAGCCGCTTTGTTCCCTGGTGCGAAAGTTCGTGAGCTTGAACGCAATGGTATCCTTGTCAAGTTTAAAATCCGAGATTTTTCCATAGGTGTTTTTAAGCCAGATGTCATCAAAATTGATGTTGCTGCTCGCCTGGGTCACATATTTTTCATTGCGGTAAACAAAAGCCACATTATCCAGGTAGAGATCTCCAAACCTCACATCCCATTCGTTTTTGACGGTTGTATCCGTTACACCCGAATCAAAATAATCGATGAGGTACTGGTAATTATAGGTTGAATCTCCTTTGTATTTAATGAGTTTAGACGTTGCATTTTTCATGACAATCTTATCTAGCCTGAGTGTCTTATGCTTAAAATCAAAATTCTTAATGTTCACAAGAATATCACCGTGAAAAATGGTGTCATTGTGCTTGTCCAGGATAAAAACGCCCTCAAGATTTGCCTTTGAGAAAAACTCAAGGTTTACGGTGTGTACGTATACTTTGCTCTTTAATTCAGAACCTAGGTAATTGGTTGCTTTTCTTCCCAGCCAGGTTTGGAATGTATACGTTTGGACACCAAAGTAAAGACCAGTTCCCGCCAAAATAATGAATAGGAGTATGAGTCCCAGTGATTTAAAGAATATTCTTTTAACTTTGCGAAACATGCGCTTCGCATAAAGATAAGGGAAAAAACAAGCTGGGACAGGCTAAAAAATGCAAAATTTAAACACGTACATATTAGCAATTGAGAGCAGCTGCGACGATACATCGTGCGCGGTTTTAAGGAACGAAACTGTTCTTTCAAATATCACCGCGAACCAAAAAATTCACGAACAATATGGTGGCGTGGTTCCGGAGCTGGCAAGCCGGGATCACCAAAAAAATATTGTGCCGGTGGTGGATGCCGCGCTTAAAAAAGCAAACATAGGCTTAAGAGATATAAGCGCTATTGCGATTACCAGAGGCCCCGGATTAATGGGGAGTTTACTCGTAGGCCTTTCCTTCGCCAAATCATTGGCTCTTGCTTTGGATATTCCTTTAATAGAGGTAAATCACATGCAGGGACATATACTTGCGCATTTTATTGAAGAGTTTGATGGAACGATGACAGAAAGGACAAAAGGGAACCAGGATGAAAAGCAAGAAACGGGAAACAAGAAACAAGAAAAGGGAAACATAAAACCAGAGTTCCCATTCCTGTGCCTAACGGTGAGCGGAGGACATACGCAGCTTGTAAAGGTAAAAAGTCATTTGGATTTTGAAGTCCTCGGGGAAACAATTGATGATGCGGTTGGCGAAGCCTTTGATAAAGCCGCAAAAATTCTGGGATTGCCATACCCTGGAGGCCCTTTGATAGATAAGCTTGCGAAAGAAGGTGACAGGACGAGATTTAGTTTTGCGCAGACCAGAGTTCCGGGAAATGATTACAGTTTCAGTGGGATCAAAACCTCCTTTCTTTATTTTATACAGAACAATGTTCAGAAGGATCCGGATTTTATAACTCAAAATCTTGCAGATATCTGTGCGTCTTACCAACATCATTTGATCTCGGTGCTTTTAAAGAATGTAAAACAAGTATTGAAGGAAACCGCGATCAAACAACTGGCAATTGCAGGCGGGGTGTCGGCGAATTCATCTTTGCGGGAACAAATTAAAGCTCTTGAAAAGGAACCAGGAATCAAAACCTTTATTCCGAAATTCGAATACTGTACCGATAACGCGGCTATGATCGGGATTACCGCATACTATAAATTCCTGAGGAAAGATTTTTCAGATCTAACCATTACTCCGCTGGTAAGAATGCAACTGTAATTTACCCTGATCGTTTTTCCAGAACAGGATTCTTCATTTTTTGGGATAAACCGACCAATTTACACGTCTGTTACATGAAACAACACAGATATTACATCTGGGTCGTTTTTCTTGCTGTATTGAATTCTATTTGTGTCCTGATCAGGCACAAGGAATTTTCCGAACACCTTTTGAAAAAGTAGGACGTGTGGAGAGAACGCATCTTTCTAACTTAAAACCAGTATCATGAAAAATTTAAACACGTTTAAAACAATTCTATTTGCACTGCTTTTAATGACCTGCGCGTTCAGTGGCAGAATAGAGGCCCAGGTTGTGGTCTGCGATACATGCACGGGCGCATGGAGCCCTCTAATACGAAAAACATATTTAAACCAGACGATACAGGGTAAAATGCTTTATTGTACTTATAATGTTTACCTGGACATCCAGACCAGGATCTGCAACGGTAAAGTGGAAGTGAGGCTGGTTGATTCATACATAGAGCAATTAAACAACGATCCTAATTGTGATCTGTGGTGCATCCATGTGGGAACACTCATGGAAAAAATCTCCAAGCTCCTGGTCGTTGACCTGGGCGGAAATATCATCCTGAGTAAGCCGGCAGCCTGCTATTACATGCTGGAGTACGAATTGTCTCCTGCACTGGAGCTTTGCATGGGAGCTGAAGCCAGTCTTTATGACCATTGGTACAGCCTGATCCCCTGCGATCAAAACGGCTGCTGCGTTACTGAATATGTGCTGCAGCCAAACGGCGATGTATGGGCGATATCGTCTGTATCATCACCTTGCTTAAATCCTCCGCCTTCGCCTGTTCCTACATCCATCGTGGTGTATTGCTGGGTAAATGGCGTGAGAACCGCTTTCCCTGTTAATGTTGTTCCTCCTACTCAACCGTTAACCTGTGAACCGGTTTGCCATACAACGGGATGGATCTTTTCAGCTAAAACAACAGGTATCGGTGAAACGCAGTCAACCGCAGGTCTTCAGAGTGTTATTTATCCGAATCCGGCCGACAACGAGATCAGCATTTCAGGAAATGTGAAGTGGGAAAAACTGTTGATCATGGATATGCAGGGCAAAATTGTTGAAACGCACCTGAAAACAGAGGGTAAAATCAGTGTCAGGAAACTGGCTCCCGGAAGTTATTTTATATTGTTGAAGAATAACAATGGTCAAACGGAGAAACATCTCCTGATCAAAAAGTAATTTAATTTATATTTAAAAAAGTGAAAGTCATCCTTACAAGCGGATGACTTTCTTTTTTTTGGGTATTATTTTTTTCTTTTACGAAAGCGTTTTGCATCGTAGATACCATAATCCGAATCCATAAGATTAATGATGGACCTTTGGTACCCGATAATAAGCCCAAGGCCAATTGTATGATCGGAGGGTTCATACCTGTTGTTTTTTGACACATAGAAGGAATTGGAATAGCTGAGATTCACGATGCCTAAATATGTAATACCCACCTCTGGCACCAGGCCCAATTCCTTCGTTTCCGCCAGATTGTATACGGCTGCGCTTAGCCTCGCGCAATAACCAAATCCACGCAATGCATAATACAGGCCATTTGTTCCAAAACCTATTTTTGGAATGATGCTGATTTTTTTATTTTCCGGGATGTATTCGCAGGTAAAATAGAATCCGTATTCGGATAAATCGCTTCTGTCTGAGAAATTGTATTTCGTGAAATTTATCCCTGCTTCCACACCGCTTCTTTTTTTGTGGTTATATTTTAATTCTCCGTTGATCAAAAAATCCCATTCTTTTTTATTCATCCCCGGGATTTCTCCAGCAGCAACTATATCTGTTTTTATTACGAGGATGAATAAGAGGAGGAGGTTTTTCATTTTGATTTTTGATACAGATTTTGCATTACTTGTTTTTTGCATTAAAACCAAAAGAGATTCCGAACCTCATTCCATTCTTACCCGGGATGAAGAAGATATTCACCGGCATGTTAAGTTTCCCTGATTTAAAGGTCCTTCCGGCAGCAAGCACAAATGCACTGTGGAAGCCATAAGCGCCCCGGCTGTCAATTCTCTCTGTAATACTATAAGGATTATCTTTCCCCTTGTTTTCAGCTTGCTCGGCCCAATGCCCCTGTAATTGCCACTGGTTATTCGAATCATAATAACCATTTGCTGTCTGGATCAGGTTAAAGGTCGGGCCAAAGGCGAACTCCCAGCCATTTATATTACTTCTTACCCCGTGTAAAATAGTAACGCTCGGAATAAAATAACCCTGATCAAGACCAGTGATCATTGGAATAAATTCAAACAGCGCCTGGATCTTTCCTTCGTTCAGGTATTGTTTTTCGAACTGGTACCCGAACTGGAACATTACGGGGAAAGCGTCGAACCCTCCATTCTTCTTTGATTCCATAATCCGCTCGGCCAATTGTCCGGTGTAAGCGGTAGCTCCCATGCGGGGCCCGTCCAGGCGAAGCCTTTCAACCTTGGGGTTGTTGTTGGTGTTGTCGAATTCGTAAGGTTTGCTGAGCTTGTCCATTAAAGCTTTATCGTAGGCAAGACCAAACATTTCGGCCACCGATAGTTTTACCATGTTCTGGATTTCCTCGGGCAGGTAAAGAAATTCGTGTACATAGGTTTTCTCGAAACTACTTGTTTTAACATCCAGAATATGATAGGTGAAAATCAAATTTTTGCCAAGATGTTCCACGGACCCCGAGAACATTTTATCTGCCTGAAATAAAACACTCATTTCGGTTAAGCAGGTTTTTCCATAACAGTTAGGCATGTTGATATGGTTCTGTTCCATGATGTATTGTATGTCGTATTTATCTTTTACATCGTAGAGATTCAGTTTTTCAATTTCGATGCGAACCATATTTCCCATACTGGCGGGGTCAACACCCATGCTTTTGGAGTCGATGTTCAAAAGTGCCAGGCTTTCCTTTTTATTTTGCGCGCTGGCGGCAAAGAGGCAGCATGTTACCAGACACGTTGCCATGATTTTTTTTACCTGTGTTTTGTTCATGATTTCTGATTTTTGATTGATGTGATTAAAAATTTTGGAGGCCATTTTTTTGTTTTATGTTGTGATTAAAATTTTATTCCGACTGAAGTTTGGAGGGCATAGGGAGGTCCTGCTCCTAATTCCATGATCCAGAAAAATGTATCGGTGAATTTCACCTTCATACCGAAAAGAAACTGAGCGGTAGGCCAGTATTCATTATAACCTGAGTAATATTTGTTTCGCAGATCCCAGTATGAAACACCGGCTGAAACCCCCAGGTAGGTACTGAATTTTTTTTCCTGGTTGCTTAAGAATTTACAGAACCTGAGCCTGAAGTTCTGGCGTTTCGTTTTTTGATCCGGACCGGTGCTGCCAGACGGACTGTATGAATACGAATCATAGGTATATCCCACACCTATCATATATTTCTCTTTCAGGAGCTTATCTATGTGAACATTGTATGGAACTTCTTTTGAAGTAATTACCTGCTGAAGCGCTAAGGCCCAGACACCTACATGCACCCCGCCTGTTATAAAGAGGTCATAATCCTCTTCCTTTTTTGTTTGCAGGGCCTTATCCTGTGCAACTGCCTTTACTGCTGCCAATACAAAACAGAAGAGTATAATTTTTTTCATGGTGATGGATTTAATATTCCGGAACAAAATTAGGATGTGAGGGATGGGATTAATAATTGATCCGTACCGCTCAGTTTGGATCATCTGCACTTTTCATTTACGGGAACAATTGGAGCACTGTAATTAGACATTTTTTGTTTTTTTGCTTAAGAGAGAATCCTGTTTTGCGTTTTTTGCAAATATTAGTAGCTTTAAAAATTGAATTATGCCTAATAAATCAAAAGACTAGTATGGAGCAATTAATAGAATGTGTGCCGAATTTCAGCGAAGGTGTTGATATGAATGTTATTAAACAGATCACCAATGAGGTGGAATCGGTTGAAGGGGTTAAATTACTGAATGTGGATCCCGGCAAGGCCACAAACAGGACGGTGGTAACTTTTGTAGGGAATCCGACAGCAGTGATACAGGCCGCGTTTCTTGCTATTAAAAAAGCGGGTGAACTGATCGATATGGCAAAGCATAAAGGAGAACATCCCAGGATGGGAGCAACCGATGTGTGTCCTCTGATCCCGATCAGTAACATCAGCATGGAAGAAACGGCAAAGTATGCCCAGCAACTGGCGAAACGAGTTGGCGAGGAGCTGAAGATTCCCGTATATCTTTATGAGGAAGCGCAGTCCAACAAAAGCAGGAGTAATTTATCCGTGATCAGGAACGGGGAATACGAAGGTTTTTTCAAAAAAATAAAATTACCGGAGTGGAAGCCGGATTTTGGTCCGCAGGAGTTTGACGTAAAACGCGGCGCAACGGTGATAGGCGCCCGTGATTTCCTGGTAGCCTACAACGTAAATTTAAATACTACTTCCACACGCCGCGCAAATTCAATTGCTTTTGATGTGCGTGAGGCAGGACGTGTGATGCGGGAAGGAAACCCGATCACAGGAAAAATTGTTACAAGTGCAGATGGTAAACCAAAATTTATTCCCGGAAGTTTAAAATCTGTGAAAGCAATTGGCTGGTACATTGAAGAGTATGGAATCGCGCAGATCTCGATGAATCTTACCAATATCAATATTACACCCGTTCACATCGCGTTTGACGAAGTCTGCAAAAAAGCCAATGACAGGGGAGTTCGTGTAACGGGATCTGAACTGGTTGGACTGGTACCTTTAAAAGCCATGCTGGACGCGGGAAAATATTTTTTAAAAAAACAAAAACGTTCCACCGGCGTTAGTGAAAAGGAATTGATCAAGATCGCGGTGAAATCCATGGGATTGGATGAACTGGGACCATTTAAACCGGAGGAGCGGATCATCGAATACCTTTTAAAGAATCCTGCCGATTCAAAACTAGTGGACATGAGCCTGGTGGCTTTTGCAGATGAAACAGCCAGTGAAAGCCCTGCGCCGGGCGGAGGGTCTATCTCTGCCTATGTTGGCAGTCTCGGAATTTCCCTCGCGACCATGGTGGCAAATTTAAGTTCACACAAAAAAGGCTGGGATGAACGCTGGGAAGAATTCAGCGACTGGGCTGAGAAGGGCCAGGAGCTGAAAAACCAGCTGGTTAAAATGGTAGACGCGGATACCAACGCTTTTAACAAGATTATGACAGCCTTCGGCCTTCCAAAATCAACTGACGAAGAAAAAAGGCTCCGTTCGAAAGCCATACAGCAGGCAACACGCTATGCCATTGAAGTGCCATATAAAGTAATGGAGTTAAGTTATGAGAGCATGGAGATCATACAGGCCCTGGCTGAGCACGGTAACCCGAATTCGGTGACTGATGCAGGTGTTGGCGCGTTATGTGCGCGAAGCGCGGTGATGGGCGCTTTTATGAATGTGAGGATCAATGCGTCGGGATATGATGACAAAGGTTTTGTGGAGGATATCATCAAAACAGGGAGAGCCCTGGAAGAGGCTGCCATTGCTAAAGAAGCGGAGATCCTGAAGATCGTAAATAAAAAGATCGGGATGTGATGCCGTGGGAGCCGGTAAAAACATTAAAATTACAACACGTTGTTCGCCTGCTCCTTAATTTTTTCAAGCTCGTCTTTCATTAACACCACAAATTTCTGCATAGGCGCGTCATTTGCTTTGGAACCAATCGTGTTGATCTCGCGGCCGATTTCCTGGCTGATAAAATTTAATTTCCTGCCCGGTGAATTTTCTTTGCAGGTATCCAAAAAATAATCCAGGTGGGTTTGCAGGCGGACTTTTTCTTCATTGATGTCCAGTTTTTCTATGTAATAGATCAATTCCTGTTCAAATCGGTTCTCATCAATTTTATCTTTCCCGATCACGTCCGCTAAATTATTCCTGATCCTGTCCTTTATACTTGTTATCCTGTGAAGGTCAAGTTTTTTTATTTCTTCCAGGTAGGCTGCGATTTTATTAAGCCGGTCTTCAAAGTCTTTTTGCAACGATTTTCCTTCGGTATCCCTAAAACCATTCAGTTGTTTTATCGCTTCGTTCAGGCATTCTTTTATTAATTTCCATTCCTGTTCGTCTGTTTCCTTGCGTTCGCCTTTCATCACGTCTGGGAACTTGAGAATGTGCTGAATGGAATCGGTTATCGGCTCCCTGAGTTCTGCCGCGAGATTTTTTAGTTGCGTGTGATAAGCTTTAGCAAGCTCCATATTTATCTCAACCGGCGTTTCTGTTTTGTTTGATTCCACAAAAATACTCAGGTCGATCTTACCCCGCTCCAGTTGCCTGGATAATTCATTCCGTAGCTCCAGCTCATAATTCCTGAGGCTGGAAGATAAACGCAGGCTGATATCTGCGCCTTTGCTGTTAAGGGCTCTTATTTCCACGGTAATGGTTTTGTCTCCTGATTCCAGGGTGGCTTTACCAAAGCCGGTCATTGATTTGATCATGTTGTAACTTTTTTGTTTTTTTTGTTTACAAGGTACAAGCCTAAAATAATTAAAATCCCCGATAATAATTTGGTTGGGGTCAATTTATCCTCACCCATCATTATAGCAAATAAAGATGCTAAAAAAGGTTGTAAATAAATATAGGCGCTTACTGTATTCGGACTTAATTCCTGTAAACCATAAATATTGAGGAAATAGGCAAAAAAAGTGGTAGCCACTACCACAAAAAACAGAGCAAATACTGCGTGACCTGTAAAGGTCTCCCAGTTGGTATGCATGGTTTCTACAAAACCAATGGGGATAATATAAAGACTGCCGAAGAGGAACATCCAGCGCATAGCGGTTGCCGTGTTGTATTTGGACATAATGGGCTTGGCCATCACGATAAAGATCGCCCACGACACAGAATTGATCAATGTCATAAGATCACCGGCAATCGTATCGCTGCCCACTTCAAAATTACCACGAAGGCTCAGGATCATCGCGGCACCGGTAACAGCCAACATTAATCCACTAACTTTTAAGGGAGTGATCCGTTCTTTTAAAATGAATAAAGTGAAAATAAAAACCATGATCGGGTTGGAGATCATGATAATGGATGAGTTAATGGGCGTGGTAATGCTCAGTCCGTAAATAAAGAACACCTGGTTGATCACCACACCAAATAGCGCGAGCAGGGCCATACGCTTCATGTCCTTCTTTTCTACTTTTTGTGTTTTTACGAAAAGAGAAAGAATCCAGAACAAGATCCCGGCGCCAATAATGCGCAAAAAAACAAGGGCGATGGGTTGTATAAAAGCTGGCATAAGACCTTTGGCGATGGAATAATTCAGTGCATAAATTACCTGGGCGGCAAATAGTGCGATATGTCCTTGCAAAGATTTGGTCAAAACAGGTGCAAATATAGGCAGAGTTAAGGGATTTTGAGTATTTATCGTTTTGGCAGGAGAGCATTTTTCCGGCCTCCGGTATAAAATGCCATTCCTCAGGGACTTAGCGTTATCTTATTTTTTTCTTATCAAAGTACCGCTCCCGCGGAGCCTGACCATTTCAAAAAAAGATCTGCAGGACAGCATGAGAACGCCTTTCACGAGTTTGCCAACGAAGCACTATTTCATGGTTCAGGCGCATTCTGCTAAAAACAATAATAGCAGAGTTTCCCCGGTATTTTTGATCCACAGGTTTAAAGATTATTTTTGCAGCGTATGTATACTTATACTGATCAACTGGGCAATACACTCCGGCTAAATGCGCGTCCAAAACGGATCGTTTCCATTGTTCCATCCCAATCTGAATTTTTATGGGATCTCGGACTGACAAAAGAACTCGTGGGCATTACCAGATTTTGTATCCATCCACCGGAAATGTTCAGAAGCCTTCCGCGGGTGGGAGGGACCAAACAACTGGATCTTGAGAAAATAAGATCACTCCAGCCAGATCTGATCATTGGCAATAAAGAAGAGAACGAAAGATCACAGGTGGAAGAACTGCAAAGAGAATTCCCGGTATGGATGAGTGATATTTTTACATTCGAAGATTCCTTTGCAATGATGGCAGCTCTTGGTGAGATCACAGGGAAAGAAAAAGAAGCTGTTCTAATTATTAAGATGCTCAAAGAATCACTCAAAAACTGCCGGAATATTTTTGAACATAAAAAAGTAGCATATTTTATCTGGTACAAGCCATACATGCTCGCGGCTAAAAACACCTTTATCGATCATGTATTGACCCACCTGGGCCTTGAGAATGCACTTGCGAAAACACAGCGGTACCCGGAACTGGATAAGGAAGAACTAAAAAAGCTTGCTCCTGAAATTTGTTTTTTATCGAGCGAACCGTTTCCATTTAAAGAAAAACATGTGGAAGAATTACAAAAGGTACTGCCGGGGTCAAAAATAATGATCGTGGACGGTGAAGTATTCAGCTGGTATGGCAGCAGGCTGTTGCACCTGGAAAAGTGTGTTCAGTCTTTACCGCTAAAACCACTATAAATCTAAACACAGAGGCTCAAAGAGTAGTAGGCCGGGGAGCATAGTATATGTTTCTAAGTGAAATCCTGTATCCCCTTAAACTCGGTGTTGATTTGTTTAATGTTCCAACAAAGCAAGCACATCACCCACCACAAAAGTACTTCCACCCACAAAAATGAGATCAGTTTTTTTCGCGGCTTTTTTCGCGGCTTTTAACCCTGCTTCTACAGTTTTATAGGATTGCCCTTTGAGCTTAAATTTCTGTGCGTGGTGTAAGAGTTCATTTTCATCCAGCGCTCTCGGGATATTTGCTTTCACAAAATAATAGCTGGCTTCTTTGGGTAAGAGCGCTAAAATTTTTGATACATCTTTGTCATTCACCGTGCCAAAAACAAAATGAAGTCCTGTGTATTGAATGTCTTTTAAATTCTCAAGAATCTGTTTAATGCCATCTTCATTGTGACCAGTATCACCAATAATAAGAGGTTTATCATTTAATTTTTGCCAGCGCCCTCTTAATCCCGTAATACCACACACATTTTTTAAAGCAGCCTTTACCTGTCCGGCTTCAATTAAAAAGCCGGCTTTTTCAATAAACTCAAGAACGTTCAACACGCCCAACAAGTTCTTTAACTGATAGATCCCTGTAAGATCCAGCTCATATTGCTGTATGATATCGTCTTTTTTATTGAGGACTTCTACCTGCATTAGGCCTTTGGAAAGAGTATGTTTAATGATCTTATAGTTTTTATCCGCGTATTCAATGGGCGCTTTTTGTTCTTTGGCCATGGCATTGAATACAGGAGCTGTTTCGCTTTGGTACTGGCTTATTACAACAGGCACGCGGGGTTTAATGATCCCTGCCTTTTCGCGGCTGATCTTCTCGAGCGTGTCTCCAAGCAGGTTCATGTGATCAAAACTGATATTTGTGATCAGAGAGGCTTTAGGCGTAATGATATTTGTCGAATCCAGTCTTCCCCCGAGTCCAACTTCAATGACGGCCACATCCACTTCTTCTGTCGCAAAATAATCCAGTGCCAGTCCAACGGTCCATTCAAAAAAGCTTGGCTCTATTTCCTCAAATTGTTCTTTATATTTCTGTACAAAATCAATGACGTGGTTTTTAGGGATCATTTTACCGTTGATCTTGATGCGTTCCCTGAAATCGGTAAGATGGGGTGAAGTATATAAGCCGGTCTTATAACCACATTGTTGCATAATGGCGGCAAGCATGTGACTGCTCGAACCTTTACCGTTTGTACCTGCTACGTGAATGCACTTTAATTTTAAATGAGGTTTGCCGAGCATTTCGACGATTTTAACAGTGTTAACAAGATCAGCTTTATAAGCGGCTGCTCCAACCCTTTGGTACATGGGTAAACGCGCGAATAAATAATCCAGCGTTTGTTGATACGTCATTTTATCTGAATGAAAAAATTATTGTTATAGTACCTCTTTGTTCCTCAAGTTTTTGGTTCTGACTAAATTTTGTTGCAAGAGCCATTTTCTTGGCTTCCGCTTTTAAACGGGTACTGCTTGTAGTTGTTCCTCTACCATTGGGGCTGGCCTCAATAACATTTCCATTTCCGTCCACTACAATTTCAACGATCACTTTTCCTTCTTCCTGAGTATCGTTCGAAAATGCAGGGGCTTTAACAATGTTTCTTTCACCAAGATCATAACCCAGGCCAGGATTGCCGCTTTCATTTCCGCTAAGTCCTGGAGGTTCTTTTAACGTATTCTCTGTTTCGGGAATTGCGGGACTTGATGTACTATTTTCCACAGGAATGATCTCGCCTTCCGGAAAAGTTCCCTGTTTTTGATCCTCTATTGTTTCCTGTTTTGAACCCGCCGCTTTAGTTTCGTGTTTGCCAGGGGCAGTACCATTGCTGTTCCCGTTATCCATAGCCAGCTCTACTTCCTGTTCAAGCGCGGGGGTGGAAGAATTGGCTGTAATAATATTGGTAAAAACAAAAAAAGCGAGCATGACAAAAAATGAGAACACTGTAACGCCGATTGAAACTTTTTTGTTCCTGTATTCTTCTTTGCGACTTAATTCCATATGCCCGTTTATTTAATTAAAAGAAAATACAATTGTAATGGTTCCTCTTTGTTCTTCATATTTGCCGTCTACGTTAAACTTGGTATCCATCGCGGCCTGTTTTGCTTTTTGTTTTAATGCCGTGCTGCTGGTAGTTGTACCGCGGCCATTAGGATTTGCTTCAATTACATTACCTTTGGCATCCACAACGATGTCAACAACCACCTTTCCTTCTTCCTGAGTATCGCTTGGTAGTTTTGGCTTTTTAAGAACAGTGCGTCCCCGAAGGTCTGCGCCAAATCCTCCACCCGAACCACCGCCACTGCCAGGCCCTGAACCCGGACCGGTGCCTGATCCGTCTCCGCCACCTGAACCGGTTCCCGTTCCGCCTGTACCGCTTTTAGTAGGATCTCCCATGGGCACACCGTTTTGGCCTGCAACATCATTATTTCCGATCCCTCCACCATTTTGCCCTGTGTTCTTTTTGAATTTTTCTGCTAATTTTTCTGCGGCAGTTTTTTCTTTTACAGGTTCTTTAGCTGTTACGGGTTTCGGTTTTACAGGAGTGATCACCATTTTATCTTCTTTTACTTCCGGTACTTTTTTAATATCAACCACTTCCCCGTTGTCAGCCGTTACGATCTCTTCTTTTTCTTTTGTTTCCGCTACTACGTCAGTCACCTTACCCATGCTGCTGTAATCCATCTCGCTATTGCCAACCTGGATCATGCCGAGCGCTATCTCTTGTCCGCCACCTCCACCCATTTCAGGAAACGGGGGATTCGGAGTGATCAGGTTAAACAAAATGAGAAAAAGAAGCAATAAGCCGCAAATCCCGAGTGTGATCATTCCCGAAACAAACCTGTTCTTATTTTCTTCCGTGCGTGTTAGTTCCATATTATTTGTTCGTAGCGGCTGTAGCTAAAACTGTTTTACATTTTAATTTATAACAAATGGTCATGATATCAATTTCATCCTGTATAGAGAGTTCCTTGTCCAGGTGCATAATTACAGTAGGTTCCAGTTGAAGACTCGATAAAGCGGAGATCTCTTTTTCAAGTGTTTCCCGCGATACTTCCTTACTGTTGACAAAGTACTTTTTGTCTTTTGTAATGGCGACGTGGATCGGCTTAACTGTATTCTCAACAGTTGTTTTCACGTCCGATTTAGGCAATGCAACCTTAATAGCGTTAGGACTTACCATGGTTGATAAGATCAGGAAGAAAAGCATCAGGAAGAACATGATGTCACTTAGTGAATCCGTGCTTACCTCTGTTTCCCTGTGTTTTTTGCGTAATGACATACTTAAATTTTTAAGCTACAGATTTCGCGGATGCACAGATGTTTCTGTGAGGCGGAAATCCGAAACGTATTATGAGCACTTTGTTTTGCATTTTTTTTAGTAGTCCAGGTCTTACTATCCGAGAAATCTGTGGCGTTTATTTTGCCGGTTCGTTCAGCATATCCAGGAATTTGATCTGTGTATCTTCCATTTTATGCGCAATTTTATCGATCCGGGAGTTGATCCAGTAATAAAAGATGAAGGCAGTCACACCTACTACCAGACCACCCGCAGAGGATACCATTTTTTGATATAAACCATCAGAGATCTGAACGATTTCTACTGTACCGCTTTGACTGATCTTCCTGAAAATAGTAATAACCCCGATAATGGTACCCACGAACCCAAACATTGGCGCAATGCGGCCAATGATACTCAGGACATTCATGTTTTTTTCCAGTTTGCCAATTTCATTTGACCCGCTTTTATCCATGGCTGTTCTGATCTCCAGCAAGGGCTGACCGATACGTTTCACGCCTTGCTCCAGCATAGCGCTTTCGGGTGAGTTCATGTTTTTACACATGGCAACGGCGCCCGACATATTACCGCTGTGGATCAGTTCCTTTAAACTCTGGATCAGATGCTCATTCCTTTTTCCCGCTTTGCTTAATACCAGTAAACGTTCAATGAGTATATAAATGGCAATAACCAGCAGCAAGGCCAGGGGGTACATGATCGGACCGCCTTTGAGGATCAGGTCGATCAGTGAGATCTTGGTTTCTGTTATCTGGGGAGCGGTTTGAATGCCGGTAACTACGGAGGAATCAGCTGGTAATACGGTATTAGCCGCATTTGCGGCAGATTGTAGAATGAAATTGAGCATCGTTAAATTGATTTAAGTACGAAATTAGTTTTAAATAGAGCAGATAATTGTGGACGCATAACTGATTTTAAACACAGACTTGTTTATTATAGCATAATGTAGGGGAGAGAAAAGGTTACATTTGCAGGTGTTTACACTGTAATTAACACAGATGTACAAGAGATACAGGGCTAAAAAGGACCGGGATATACGATTTCCTCCGTGTCTCGGTAACTCTGTGTTGAAAAAAACAGAGAGTATTAAGGTCTTACTTTGAGATTTTCAGCTACCGAACGCTCCATTTCCGATTTAAGCAAGGAAACGTGTGAAGCCTTGATGCCGAATAGATTCAACCCTTCCATCTCATCATCGTTATAGGTAATGTAGATCTTTCCTTTTTTGGATTCACTCACACGTTTCAGATCCACAAAATACCTGTATTTATGATGCAGAAGAGATTGTTTGATCTCTATTTTATCTTCAAATACAAGGGCAAAGGGATTAAGCAGCCACCAAAGGGACTGGAAAGAAAGTATAGCCCCGGGAACAAGCACAATAAAACCCAAGGGATTGGTGTTTTTTAAGAGGTTGTAACCGGCAAATACGATAGCAGTACTGATAAGGACAGAGATTAACAAAAATAAGGGGCTTCGTTCTATATGTTGCAGGGGCTTTTCTTCTTTTTCCATGTTTTTCACAAGGTAAAGTTAAAAATTAAAGCCCTAACATCTATTTTAATCGTTTTTTAATTTTTAAACTTGTTAAAATTGTAACGAGATCGTTAAAAAAAGGAATTTAATTTTTTATCTTGTAACGTTTTAAAAGTAAGTACGTTTAAGTTACCTAAACCCTGTTTCAACCAAAAAACATGAGATTCCTGAAAAGACACCTTATTTTACCCCTTTTGCTGTTTAGCGTATCGGTAAAATCCCAGTCCATTGCTGTTGAAACGCCTATTGCGGATATGTTGGACAGTTTGTCCACTCAAAAAATGTTTGAGACCGCTTTTTCACGGCCTATCTTCCCTAAAAACAACAAATATAAGTTTGCGCAGGACAGTATTCCGCGTTATGACGATTATACCTACCAGGCCCGTTTGGCTAAGCTGGATGCAGTTTCTCCCTTCGACCTTATTTATAACGCTCACGTAAAGGGCTTTATAGATCTTTATACTGTTCGCAAGCGTGAAAGCGTGAGCCGTATGATGGGTGTTGCGCAATTGTATTATCCAATGTTTGAAGAAGTGCTGGACAAATACAATATTCCCCTGGAATTAAAACATCTTGCGGTAATTGAGAGCGCCCTGATCCCTTACGCCCGTTCAAGGGCAGGTGCTATGGGCTTATGGCAGTTCATGTATCCTACAGGAAAGATGTATGGTTTAAATGTATCCTCCTATATAGATGAGCGTTGCGATCCCTATAAAGCTACCGTGGCGGCTGCCGAATATTTAAAATCCCTTTACACTATGTTTGGCGATTGGCAAATGGTGCTTGCCGCGTATAACGCTGGTCCCGGAACCATCAGCAAAGCAATCCGGAGAAGCGGCGGCAAAAAAACATACTGGGAGATCCGACCATATTTGCCTACAGAGACCCAGGGTTATGTGCCAGCCTTTATCGCAGCTAATTATGTCATGAACTACGGTGCTGAACATAATATTTACCCCGCTGTTCCGCGCAAAACATATTTTGAGGTAGATACAGTGGTGGTGAAAGAACAAATGAATTTTGAGCAGGTTTCGCAGGCGCTTGGCATTACCACCGAAGAGATCCTTTATTTTAACCCGCAGTACCGTAAAAATATTATTCCTTCAGGGGGTAACGCGATCTGTTTGCCTAAAAATAAAATTGGCATTTTCCTGAATAATGAGCAGGCCATCTATGCGGCTATTCATGCACAGCAAAAAGAATCGGATGTGATCGTTGCTGAAGTTAAACGCACACATACGGTTAAGTCAGGAGAGAAATTAAGCACCATTGCGCGCAAGTACGGCGTAACTGTCGCAGAACTTAAAACCTGGAACTATGTCGGTAAAAAAGGAATTCGTCCGGGTAAAAAATTGGTGGTGTATGTGCGTGAACAAAAAACCACTCCGAAGCGTATTGAAATGACCGAACCGGGACTTGTTGCGGCTACAAGCACAGAAAGCAGTGATTCCAAACAACTGGCCGAAAATACTCCGGCAAAATATGTGTATCATAAAGTAAGAAAAGGCGAGAGCCTCTTTGGAATTGCCAAGAAGTACGATGTGGACTTTAAGGACATTAAAGAACTGAATAACCTCAAAAGCAATAGCCTGAAATATGGCCAGTTGCTGAAGATCAAAGCAAAAGGAGAATAGATTTAATTCTTATTGTATTAAGAAAAGTGTTTTGTGAAAACAAAGCATTTTTTTTGCCCGACCGGAATGGTTGAAAAAATAATTGTTTGAAATTTACGTGCTTGAAGGGAATTCATATCTTGTGACACGAAATGTACCCTGTTAATCCTTAACCGGGATTTTTTTGGGGCGAAACCAAAAACAATGAAGCCAGGATTTTACCTTTTAGTATTATTATTTATTTCTCAGACTATCTGCTCGCAGGTCACACAAACCGTTAAGGGAAGGATAGTGGACAAGGTAACCGGAATTGGGATTCCTGGCGCGGTGGTCCAGCTAAAATCATCTACTTACACGATTGTTTCAACTTCGGACAACACTGGTTATTATAAACTTAAGGAAGTCCCTGTAGGGAGACAATCTTTTTTTATTACGTATACAGGTTACAAGCCAGTACCCGTAAGCGATTTTATTGTTACCTCGGGTAAGGAGGCCGTTTTAAATATCGAGCTGGAAGAAAGTGCGGTGACGATGGCGGAAGTTGAGATAAAAGCTTCAACGGATACCGACGTGGTAAATACCATGCAGGCCACCAATATGAAATCCTTTAGCATAGAGGAAACGGAGCGCTATGCGGGCTCGCGGCAGGACCCGGCGCGAATGGCGCAGAATTTTGCCGGAATCCAGGGAACAAATGATTCGCGCAACGATATCGTGGTGCGTGGAAACAGCCCGGCCGGTTTGTTATGGCGCCTCGACGACATAGATATTCCTAACCCTAACCACTTTGCAGTGGCTGGTTCTGCCGGGGGCCCACAGAGTATTATTAATAATAAATATTTATCCAACAGTGAATTTTATACTGGCGCTTTTCCTGCAAATTATGGTAACGCGATGGGAGGGGTGTTCGATCTTAAAATGCGCAACGGGAACAATGAAAAACACGAACGTACGTTTCAACTGGGGATCTTGGGCACCGAGCTTGCGTTGGAAGGCCCGCTGAGTAAAAAATCAGGGGCGAGTTACCTGGTTACATACAGGTATTCCACACTCGCATTGTTTGGAGCAGTTAATTTTAAATTAGGTACCAGTGCTATCCCGAAGTACCAGGATATAGGCGTACGGTTAAACTTTCCCACTAAAAAGGCCGGTGTATTCAGCTTTACAGGCATAGGAGGTCTAAGCAGTATTGACATTGTACTGAGTGACATCCATGAACGTCCGAAGGAACTGTACGGTGATCAGAACCGCGACCAGTATTTTAATACAAATATGGGAGTGGGCATCTTAAGCAATGTGTATGCGTTCAACAGCCGCACAGTGATGAAGACCAGCCTGGCTTTTTCATTGCAGGACATCAGCTCCAACCATTACCTGGTTATACGCGATAAGAATTTTTTACCAAACGATACGCTTCCAAGAATTCTGAACTATGATTTTTCAGAAAAAAAATCGACACTGGCCTGGTATGTAAAAACCAAAATAAATGCGCGCAATAGTGTTAAGGCTGGTTTTTTTGCGAACCGTTATGATGTGGATTTTTACGATGATATCAAGATCAGTTCACTTTATGATACCATTGCCCAAACAATTTTAAACAGACCTTACAAGAACAGGGAAAATATTACGACCAGTTTTTATTTAATTCAGCCCTACATAACCTACGTGCATAAATTTAATGAAAAGCTCAGTTTTAACGCAGGTTTATTTGCCCAGCTTTTGACGCTCAATAATAAGTATGTGGCCGAACCCAGGGCGAGCCTGCGTTACCAGCTAAAACCAAAGCAGGTGCTTAGCCTTGCATACGGATTGCACAGCCAGATGCAATCGACCTATTTGTATTTTGCAATACCTGATACCCTGGTAAGAAACGGTGTACGCACTGCGAATACAAGCCGTGTCATGGACAATGAAGGCCTTGATTTCAGCAGGAGCCAGCACGTTGTACTGGGTTATGATTTTGTGGTAAGCAACTATTTTAAATTAAAGACCGAACTGTATTACCAGTATTTATGGAATGTGCCGGTGTATGCAGTACCTTCGAGCGTTTCGGCCCTCAATAGGGGCGCAACATTTACTCGTTTTTATCCCATTTATACAATGGAAAATACAGGCACAGGCGAAAATTACGGGATAGAACTTACCCTGGAAAAGTCATTTCACAAGCATTATTATTTTATGCTGAACGGAAGTTTGTATGAAAGTAAATATAAAGCGAGTAACGGGAAGGTGGCCAATACGGATTTTAACGGCAACTATATGGTTAATTTTTTAGGCGGACTTGAATACGCAGTCGGCAAACAAAAGAAAAATACGATCAGCCTGGGAACCAAAATAACCTATGCCGGAGGCAAACGTTATTCACCTGTTAACCTGGCAGCCAGCAACGCGGTCATGGATGTGATCGCACAGGATGACAAAGTGAACACACTTCAGTTTGCGCCGTACAACCGGGTGGACCTCCGGATCTCCTACAAAATAAATGGTAAAAAAACGGGAGTGGAGATAGCGCTTGATCTCGTAAATATTTTCAGCGCGAAAAACATTCTTGCCTTAAGTTATTCGCCCGATCCGGCCAACCGGACAGCAGACCCGCTGGTGAAAAATTACCAGCTTGGATTTCTGCCGTTATTTTACGTGAAGGTTGATTTTTAATTCCGTGAAATTAACCACTAAGACTCTAAGAACACTGAGGCTCACTAAGAAAACAACCACGAAGTATAGTCCTGGTGTTTCTTTGTGGCCAGAGTGTCTTAGTGGTTAAATAAAATACTAATTTTGTTCTTATGACAAAAATCCTCATCATTGGCGCGGGGCGTTCCGCCACTTCTTTAATTGAATATTTACTTAAAAATGCCGGGGCGCATAACTGGGAAGTTACCGTATCAGATGTCGATATAAAACTCGCGCAGGAAAAAATAAGGAATTTCCCGAATGCTACGGCGATCAGTTTTGATATCCGTAATGAAGAGCAACGCAGGGTGGTGATCGGTCAACACGATCTTGTGATCTCCATGCTTCCGGCATTTATGCATGGTGACGTTGCCCGGGACTGCGTGGAGCTGGGGAAACACATGGCTACCGCGAGTTATGTAAGCGCAGATAT
>Ga0208492_1000389_pt1 | contig 38467 bp, 26 predicted proteins | sample Subbioar_CSW14AB_FD_184820 | JGI IMG/M metagenome (GOLD analysis project Ga0208492, IMG submission 184820) | Serpentinite rock and fluid subsurface biosphere microbial communities from McLaughlin Reserve, California, USA - CR12Mar_CSW14AB (SPAdes) | ecosystem: Environmental > Terrestrial > Deep... | reverse complement strand
ACGCCGAGGATCAGAAATCCGGCTCAAAATGAGCATGAGCTTCTTCTGATCCGCACCCTTGTCATCCATAACTTTACCCTGGATCGCCATGGGACCTCGGTGGGATCCTTCCCAGCGCTGTCTCACATCTGTCCAGTTATCCTATTCGCCCCAAGATGGTGCGTTCGCCCTGGCGACGACTTCAAAAAACATATTGTGCGCTTCCTGAATTCGATGCTGAAACAACAACGCCGGCCTCACCAATTCGCGGCCAAATGTTTAATTCTGATTCGAAACTCTTACACGACAAGATTCGGCCTCACTAGATTGTCTTTCTCGCTATACGTAGTAATCCGAGTTGGTTTATCGCGAATCCTCGCATCGAAATACGTCACAGGCCCATGAAATACCTCCGCCGCAAGTCCTTTCGTCCTCGCCTAAAATGGGATGGCACCCAATCTTTGGCAGTTTCCTTTAGGAAACCCGCGTCTGGATCTCCTGCCCCAGACTCGCGGATTCTGGTTATTATATAGCGCGAGTATAAGTGGTCGAAAATCCGCATAAACTCACCGAAGTAGATATCTGCAACCCGCGTACTTCCTCTGATAACGAGCATGTTTTCGTCATTTGCATGCTGCGATGTCGAACTAAAATTTGCCGACCCCGTCACGACAACGGGATCATCTCCAAGTGGGTCGACGAGGAGGAATTTGTCGTGGATATAAAGATTTCTATTGAACCCGCTCAACGTTTCGCCGATGAAATTTTCCATGTCTCCCTTTGCGAGCTTCGCGCCGGCAGCGATCACCGTATTTTTCACAGCATCGATTTCGTCCTCTGTCTCGGCGTCCAAGCGTTTATCGAACACCGCATACCGCAGGACGCCGTTGGCTTTTAATAATACTTCACGAAACAGGTCATCTAGGTTGAAGGCGAAGGTCATGCACATTAGACGCTTTGCCGAATCCATTAGGCCAGCGTACCAGTGGAGAGTATTAATCGTATCCCTGTCATCGCGGGGACTGAAGATCGTAAGAATCCGGTCGGCGGGGGGCGCTGTTCCAATTTCAGGCGTCGGCTCTGCTTCAAGGTTTGCCTCGACGAGCGGCGCCCGCGTCACGTCGGGGTCGGCAAGTCGATTCCAGTAATCGAGATATTTTTGGGCGATCGTCTTGTCCCAGATTGCGTGGCCGACATTCGAGTGCCCGAAGATACCACCGGCCGAGATGTTCGTTGAGCCTGTCCACACGCCGATAGGAGTATCATTGTGAATCATCACGATGAATTTATTATGGCGAATCCCGGCTCGCACCTTTTGTGGTTTCGCAATACTCTTGATCGCCGCATCGGAGACCATTTCCTCGTTTTCTTCCTTATAGGACTGAGCCTCGTAACGGATTGCGACATCGGCCCCAGCCGAGCGCGCGGCGGCAAATTCCTTGCCGACTGGTAGGTATTGGAATTCATAGAGCATCGCGCGGAGCTTATACTGCGCGGCATCTCGCCCAGCCGCGCGGGAGATGAACTGCGAAAGCGCCTCGAAAAGGCCGCGGGATAACCATTTCATTTGTTCCGACTCCGGCAATGTCGGGTCGGGCTTGGTCTTGCCGAATTTTCGCGCGTATGCTTGGGATCCAGCCACTCCACGGTTGAAATAGATGTCGTGCGCGGGAAGGCCATCCTCACCAGAATGGCCTTTCTCGGATTCGGTCGTGATTTCCACTGTCACTTCAGAAGCCTCGTCAAGCTGGATAAGTTTAGGCTTTCCATAGACAGGTAGAACTTTAAAGCGGTAAGTGGTGCCAGGCTTCGCGGTGTAGTCTCCCCACTGAAAGGATTGGATCGGATGCTCCGAGGTCGGCATCGGCGTACCCGGCGCGACACCTTCGTCTTTGTGCTTGAATCGCTTGATCCCACGTAGATAATACTGTTCGATCACTACCCCGCCGCTCAGCTCCGAACGTTCAATTGCAAATCCGAGCAGCCCTTCACGCTTTGCTTCCTGTCCAGCGACGAAATCCCACGCAATAGTGATCACGTGAAGACCGCTAATCGCCCGAACTGCCAATACACTGCCAGTTACCAGTTGGCGCACATTAGACTCCTTGCCAAACGTGTGGAACTCGATTAACAAGGTGCATCGAGAACATGTCTCGTACCTATTAACTATTTTCTAGTAAGGTTGTCGCAGACCCACAAGCGGAATGCGCTGGTTCAGCCTCAACAGGAAAAATTGGCTCATATAGTAGATCACAAATCCGCCTCTGATTGGGGTCGCCTGCATTTACCGATTGCCACATTTTGGATCCGTTCAAAGATTGAAACCCGCTTTTTTACAACGGAGTCACTTATTGACGTTCGTGGCACGCAATCCGGGCCGCATGCATCACGAACTGGTGCAGGCCATTCGGGATGCCAGCGGCGATCCCGACGCGCAGGTGGGGGGCTATCTGAAGGTGCTGATGGACCGATTTGGGCTGATCGAACGCAAGTTGCCGGTGTTTGCCAAACCGGAAGCCAAGCGCAGCCGCTACTATGTCACCGACAATTTCCTGCGATCCTGGCTGGCGGCATTGGCCAACCCCGTTTCCGCGATCGCGTTTCGGCCCATTGAAGAACTCGTCGATGAAGCCGACCAGCGTTTGGCCGATGTTGAAGGGTCTTCTCTTGAGAAGCTGGTGGGCCAGCTTTACGAGGAGCGAAGCCGCAAGAGAATCGGTGATTTCCCCATCACCCATAGAGTTCAAGGTTTCTGGGCCAAAGCGGATACCGAAATTGACTTGGTGGCTGTGAATGAACAGATCGAAACCATTCGATTTGGCTCCTGCAAGCGTTCACCGGCCAAGCTCATCTCCGATGTCAATCATTTCAAACGGCATGTTGGACGCTTCCTGCAAACGATGCCGAAATATCAGGCCTGGTCTCAGCAGTTCGTCGGTGTTTCAACGGTATTGGACGCGGATCACCGAGCCATCCTCACCAGGCACGACATCATTCCACAGGATTTGAATGATCTCACGAGGGATCTGGGATAACATAGCTGTTGGCATTGGAAGCCTTCATCATAAGTTGTGCTTCATTCAAAAAACCACAGGTAGGACAAATCCTTGCATCCTACACGCAATAATCCGGCTCTCCATCGCGTCACAGACAGGCTTTACTTTGGTGGCCTAGGAGCCGGCCATCGCGCCGTACCTGACGCCGCCGTGGTCCATGCTTGCAAGGACCCTTGTCACAGACAGGCCTTGGGGTATCAAAAATCCCTCGGTCCAGCGCATCCTAACTATCTCGGCTACGAACAAAATCTGCACCTCTACCTCAATATCGTCGACCCCTCTACGCCGTTATTCACCCCCGAAAGCTTCAAAATATTCCTCGAATTTACCGATCGGCATATTACTGATCGCCCTGTCGTGATTCACTGCAATCAAGGCTTATCACGTGCGCCGAGTTTGGCTTTGCTTTACATGGCCAAGAGGCTGCAACTCCTTCCGAATACGAACTATGCAGCAGCACGTAGTGCATTCGAAGAGCAATTTCCATATTCTCCAGGAAAAGGTATCGAATCCTTTTTGTCAGCGCATTGGGCATCACTTGAGGAATGATCATCCTCAGTCCAAACGAAATGGCCTTCAATGAAAGAAACAGGGGCACTTGGTGCCGAAAGGTGACCGTTGGAGGCATGCCGTGCCAAGATGGAAGAACAATCCCGGGCCACTCAGCAAGGATCCACTAAGGCCTACAGCCGTCTTCGAAGTCTCAATCAGCATTTGCCATGTCAATGTTGCAATCGCATTATTTTGATCGGCGGCCAGGGCCGCACCCGATAATCAGCCTCTCCGTTCTTCTTCGTGTCGTTGCTTCTGCCCAAGGAGGACAATAATAGCAGAGTTATATGGAATAGTTAAATCAACGATAATGCATTATCGCTCTATCTACAATTCCCCTTGATTCTTTGAAAAAAGCGCCTTGTCTGGCATTTTAACAATTTACTTTTTACAAGTCTGCATATTAGATCACCAAACAATTTTTCGTTGCGCTGATTTTCACGGCATATTTATTAAGTCTCCGTTATATCAAGCCCAATGTAGGTGAAAATGGACACATACCTGTCTTTGTACCACAAGCGCTTATTTTTTCCACCATTTTATAGTCCTCTTTTTACCTTTCGTCAAGTATTGTAATTTGGCAGTTTTGATCGTGAAATCAATCCATGGAAATCTGCCGATGGCGAGCAGTGCGTGTTGACTGCGCCAACCCGGCCTTGCCTTCCTGTTCATATCATAGCCAATTTGACTGAAAGCAATATTCGGAGTCAATGCGACGCAAATCCTAGACATCACTAGAAAAGCCTCAAAGGGTCTTCAGATTTGCGATTCCAAACAGGGATTCCGGAAGCGACACCTGGCTAGGATTTTCTCCACCCAAACGCTCAGAATGAGAAAACCAGGCTGCGCATTGGAGAAATTGGAAGGTATCAATTCCGTTGCAATCTAATATGAGCCAACCCTTGAAGCTTGGAATGGCTCCTTGCAGATGAATGGTGTTACGTTGAACTATGATGGACTTAGAGGTACCAATGGAACCAATTGACGTTGCATTCGAGAAATTCAAGTCCTTGGCTCAAAAAGTGAAAGAATCTTCTTATTGGAATTCTGTCATTTCCGAGGAAGATGTACGAATGAAAATCATCAACCCTATCTTCACTGATATTCTAGGGTGGCCAATGCAAGACATTCTTTGCGAAAGCACTGCAGGAAAGCAATATATTGATTATTGCTGCAAACTAAAAGGATTAAATCGCCTAATCATCGAGGCAAAAAAAACTGCGCGCGACTTGGGTATCAATGAGGACCATGCTGCACGATTCTTCCAGCTAAAGGGCGCGGTTTTTCACACTGAGGCGGCACGAGAAGGCATTGATCAAGCGATTCGATATTGCGGACTAAAAAGCGTTGATCTCGCATGTCTAACTAATGGGCATCAATGGGCTGTTTTTCGCGGCCGTGGCAATGAAGGCACTGACACCTTGGAGAATCTCGCATGCGTATTCGGCGGTCTAGATGCCGTTACCACAAAATTCAAGGATTTTTATGAACTACTTTCGTATGAAGCTGTTGAAGGGAATACCTATCGAGCAGTATTTCGCCAAGCCGAGGGGCAACCACTACGTCAGAAGACTATTAAATCTATACCAATATCTCCAGATTCTCGAGAAATGTTAAAGGCTGATAAACTTCACACTGACCTCGAAAAAATAATGCACGCGTTCTTTCGTGATCTCGACCCGGCGCAGGACGCTGAAGCGCGGAGAGCGTGTTTCGTCACAACAAGTGAAAGTGATGCCGCTGAAAAAGGGCTTGAACGTATTTCCGAGGAATTACGCGATAAGGTTCAAAAACTTGATACGGCGCAAAGCACAGAATTGACGGAAATCATTCAGCGCGTCAAGGAAATGCAACGAAATGAATTAGTGCTATTGGTGGGAACAAAAGGCGCTGGTAAAACAACTTTTATTGATCGGTTCTTTGATGACATACTACCGCGCAAAATCATGGAAGATTGCGTTGTGGTTAGACTTGATCTTTCACATTCAGATGGAAGGTCCGATCAAATGCGAACTTGGCTTAATGAACATTTCTTAATCGCCTTGGAGAAGGCAGCATTTCTAAATGGCCATCCAACTTACGATGAAATAGTCGGAATGTGCATGGGTGAATACAAGCGATGGAGTGAGGGCCATAAGAAACATTTGTATGAAACCGACAAATTAAGATTCAAGGATCAGTTCGGCGAACACATCGAAAAATATTTTCGGCAGGATCGCCCTCACGAATATATAATTCATTTATTATTTCATATCGTTAAGAACCATAAAAAAATACCGTGCATAATTTTCGACAACGCGGATCATTTTGACGTGACTTTTCAAGAAACCGTATTTAATTACGCTCATTAAATTTGCTCTGTTTGTATATGCCTGATTATTTTACCTATAACTGACACTACTAGTTGGCAACTATCAAAACAGGGGCCGATGCAGTCATTCTACACGGACTCGTTTTTTCTTCCAACCCCACCAACCGAACTAATTATTCGTCGACGGATTGAGTACATAGAGAAAAAGGTGGCGGAAGAAAGTTCCGAGCCAGGCAAAAAAACGCCGACTGGCACTGGTTACTTCATGTCTCGCGGCCTACGCCTTGAAATTGAGAATATAAAAGGATTTGCAGCATGCCTTCAGACAATCTTCGTGAACACTGGGCAGGTCGCTGACTGGATTGGAAGGCTATCCAACCACGATATCCGGCGAGCCCTCCAACTATCATGCGACATCATCACGTCGCCGTATATTCACGTTGCGGATTTACTTGCGGCGTGGGTTTCCAAATCCACAATGGTGGTCAGGCCAGAGGATGTGAAAAACTCTGTGATCAAAGGAAAGTACAACATCTATTTTTCTACCGTGCAATCATTTGTCCAAAATCTCTTCAATCTCACACCGGAATACGAAACAACCCCGCTTTTGGCGATTCGAATTCTTTATTTCCTTAATGAACATTGGGAAGCAAACAAAGACAATGACGCTCGCTATGTACCCGTTAGCAATATTCTCGAATACTTTCAGACAATGAATATTGACCGCCGTGCGACATCCGCATGTCTGGAACAGGCGATGCAGCTTGGCCTGTGTCTGGGTTACGACCCTACTGCGGTGAAAGTCATTGACGCAACAAAGCTGGAGATTTCGCCAAGCGGAACGCAGCACGTTCAATGGGCGCTTAGGGATTGGATTTATATTGAATCGATGAGCGAAGTTACACCACTCCACGATGCAAATGCGGCCGAAGTTATTCGTAATTGCAGGGAGACCAACGGTCCACATCTTCGCCGAAGAAAGATTGGTACTTTTATTAGCTACCTACTATCTGAGGACTCTCATTTCTGCATCGTTCCTAAACATGCAACTTTTGATGGTCAACATATAATTTCTAATATTTTGAATCAGCAAGCGAGCGACTTATCTTCCATAGCAACTATCTTTCAGTTAAACGGGTACCGACGTAGGATTGGCAAGGTTTTTTCATGGAAGCCAGGTGGCTTTGGGTTTATTAGGGAGAACGGAATAGATGAAGACATTTATATACATATATCTGACGTATTAGACAGCACCGTAACAAATATCCCAGAAGGCACCTTTGTCGAATACGATGTCATTAACGTACCAAAAGGAGAGAAGGCTATACACGTGGTGATATTACATTGACTAAAACGGTCGTTTCTAATGAACAAGAGATAGATGGCCAAAATAAAAATCGGGGTTAATATACTACATATATAATATATATACGACATTCTTTGATCTGAAGATTTACCGAACTCAGCCTCAGAGCATTTCGTAGGTTCCCGATAGAGATTTCATTTCTCGATGGAATGGACGAATATTATCGCCTATGCCAACTTGACTTATTATTTTAGCAACAAATAAGGTACGGTGAACAAATTCGCTCCGATGGGGCATGTTTTGGCTGAAAGTCAGCTTACATTCACGTCAAAGGATTCCAGACAGATCGTAAATCTCGCGATCATCTTTCCGTCAGTCCTGATCGAACTATTCGCTGTAGTCGTGCGGTAGATCACAAAAACCTTCAGGCAAGGACGCAGGCCACTAGAATTGAACTGCGTTCTTCCAGGCACCATCTAGATTTTGCCCTAACGATGAAAAGTCGAAGCACGCCAGTCGAGCTTGGCATTTCATGGCCCAAATCGAGCGACTTCTCCTGCCAAGTTTCCGTAAAAGACGTTTTGACAAGGCTTTATGGATCCTATACCGCTCCTTATCCACTAAGGAGGGCAAGATCTTTCGCAAACCGTATATTTTCTGAAATAACGTGCCCCAGCCGTGTCCTGCCGTAACTCCTTCCTTGGAGCGGGCGCCGATACATGGGTGCATCTCTCATGGATTCCTGGAGGTCCCGGACATGGCGCAGGCAAACAACTTCCCCAAATTGCACAACGCGGCATGGCCGGGGTTAGTGGGTAAGGGGCCGGACTCCGAGCCTCCCATCGACCTGGACACGATGATCAACCTGACCGCCGGGGCTTCGGTGGGCGGGGCGAAATTCGATGGCATGGACCTGTTCCTGTTCGATCCGCATGTTTCCATCGACATCACCGACGACGGCATCAAGAAGCTTGCCGACAAGTTCCAGGGTCGCGGACTGGCCATTGGTTCTGTCGTTGCCCCGGTTTGGCCGCCCACCGGCGGTGGCAGCGCCATGGGTGACGCATCCGATCGGCAGAAGTTCGTCTCGTCGGTGCGTAAGGCTTGCCACATTGCCCAGCGGCTGCGGGAATTGGGCGCGCGGCCTTATGGTGTCGTCCGCATTGACTCGGCTAGCTCTCCGGACGCTTGGTACGCCGATCCCGAGGGAAATCAGAAGAAGATCGCCCAGACCTTCCGTGAGGCGGCCGACGTCGCCGAAGGGTATGGCGAGCGCTTGGCCGCCGAAGGAGAGATATGCTGGGGCGGCATGCACTCGTGGCGGCGCATGGTGGAATTGCTTGAGCTGACCGACCGGCCGCAAACGGTCGGTTTCCAGGCCGACATGGCCCATACCCTGCTCTACACCATGGGCTACAACGCTCCGGAAGACAGGCTCCTTCCCGAGGGCTATGACTGGAAGGACCAGGGTAAGCTCGACGAGGCGCTGACCAAGCTGACGAACGCGCTCAGACCCTGGACGATCGACTTCCACGTGGCCCAAAACAACGGCACCGTCTTCGGCTCAGGCAGCCACGACAAGACCGGGCGGCACTGCCTGGCAACCGACCCCACCGGCAAGCTCGACATCGCCCGGCATGCCGGCTACTGGCTGCGCAACGAAGCGAAAGAGCCTTTGAAGCGCATCCGCCATATCTGTTGGGATGGATGTATGTTCCCGAACGCCGTGCTCCACGATCCAAAGACCTGGAACGACATTCTGAACGCGATGGTCCAAGTCCGTGCCCGCCACGGCTGGCACGAACCCGCATAGGCAGAGTCCTTCGGACTAGAAAGTAGATAGTAGAGAGTTGAAAGTAGAGAGTCCTTCGGACTAGAAAGTAGATAATAGAAAGTGGAAAGTAGAAAAACCGTTCAGATAAGAAAACGGAGGTTTGTCTACTCTCTACTTTCTCTTGTCCACTCTCTGTTCGCCTCCGGCGAACTCGCTTTCTCTTACGGCCCGTGAGCCGGGATGTAGGCGTATCCCCTGCTTTGGAGGTTTACGACCGCCGAGACCGCTGATGCGGCCACGGTAATTCCCGGCCGGACCGACTTGGGATCGAACCCGTTTCTATGCAGGGATTGTCCGCAGACCATCACCTTGACGCCGCTTGCTAATAGTCGATCGATCAGCAATCCGCTGTGGTGCGGGCGCTTGCTTTTCGCCTGAAAACTGGCGTCGTCCAGCGCGGCGATGGTCGCGTCACCGTGTAGGATGACCGCGATTTCGAGGTCCCTCGCCTTGAGACCGCAAGCGCCTGCCAGGTTCAGAAGCCTGGCCGCGCGCTCCAAACCCGGCACCGGTCTGCCCGCCTCTTTCGGCCCCGCGGTTACATCGAATACGATTTTGCTTCCCTTTGCCGGCTGTTCCGCCGCATCGGGTAAGGGAACCACCCCGCCATAACCTTCCACGATCGGAAAAACGAACTTCGATCCCGCCGTGACCACTTTCTCAAAAACGATCTGGGCACTTGCCGAACCGATCATTGCCGAAAGCAAGATCATTCCGAACAGGCTGCAAGCGGCCTTCATGGTGAAAAATCTCCTTTCAATCGGGCTGGGAATGCAGTGCATGGGTTTTCTCCGAATGATCCCTGAAATCATGTAACTGCCCGGCCGCGTGGAACACGCGCCTTCGAACGCCGATCCCTCGGCGCATGCCCGCCCGCTTTGCTACCTGCCACACGGACTGTCAGCCCCTTCCCAGCGCCGATCCTAGGGAGGATGATCCGGACGAGGGGAATGGGTTACAAAAAGATGTTTGCGTTTGGAGAAGAAGGGCTGATGTTCAACCGGGGAATTTCGTTTTCCATTTTGCCCGGAGGGCATCGCGAAACCGGTCCTGAAATCCGGCCGGCATCTGGTAAGGTTCCCCGGCCTTGTAAAGCTGAATGGTTTTGCGGATGTTATCGACCACGAGTTGGCACGGGTTACAACCGGCGAGGTGTTCGGCGAATTCTCGATAGAGCGCGAGCGCCGACTGGTCGTCGATCACCTCATTGAGGGCTTGGAGTAGTTCTTCGCAGGTCATATCTGGCTTACTCCCTCATCTGCGAATCGTTTGACCCGGCCGCCTTGCGGTTGGTTACACAATTCGTCGAGTTTTTCGGACTCTTGGCGCTCAGTGGTCATGATCGGGCCGCACTCGCGTCGACGCGTCCCCCAACTCGCGGGTCAGTCGCTCCCGCAGTTGTAACCGTGCACGCAGGAGCCGCACCTTGACATTCGATTGACTCAACCCCAAGGCTTCCGCGGTCTCCTCGGTCGACATTCCTTCGATATCGCGCAAAACGAATACCACCCGGTACTTATCGTCCAATTCGGCAATCGCGCGGTCGAGTAGTCCGCGAAGCTCGGCCCGTTCGACAAGATCATCGGGCGTTTCCCGCCACTGCGCGATGTACTCGGGGTGAGGCACCGTTGCGAACGACTCATCTTGCTCATCGAAAGAGACGGTCGGCAGCCCGCGCCGGGAGCGGAGGATCTTGAGGGCAAAGTTGGTAGCGATGCGAAGCACCCACGTTGCCACCGCGGATTCGCCGCGAAAGGAATCGATATGCTCAATGAGACTCAAGAATGTCTGCTGGACCACATCCTCGGAATCCTGGCTTTGCCCAAGAATCCGGTAGGCCACCCCATATACCCGGCCTTGCAGACGATTGACCAATCCCTCAAAGGCCGCGAAATCGCCCGTTTGCGCACGACGAAGGAGCGCCAGGTCATCCTCGGAAGTTGTACCGTCTGGTGATTGCGCCATATCGACAATTCTAGGGATTTCATTTGCGCTCAACCGACACGCCAATGCAGTTACCCGCGAGCCGCCGCCACGCCTTCAATGATTGGTTGTAACCGAATCCGTCGTCGTGGATCTCTCCTTGAGAGTCGCGGTTTTTCGAGGAGACGGTGATGACTGAGACCCAAGCGCCCCATGCGAATTTGCGAGCCCCCTCCAGGCGGTGGGCCCATCGAAGGACTTGCATTCTGGCTGGCGGACTCGTTGTGATCGGCGGAATTCTGGCCTTGCTAGTCCATCCGTGGTTTGCGGCCACCGCGATTGTCGGCGGGATCTGGCTCCTATTCGAGCCAGACTCCATGGCTTAGGGTAGGCCAACACCCTAGCACGACACAAGGAGTATGTCGTGAAGACTCCCGCCGTTCACGGTAATGAGACAGAAGTTAAGCCCAGGGACGAAACTCTTCTGCCGCACAGGTTCCCGACCACGGCGATTCGGCCTGGTTTACCTGGCGGTCGACGATCCGAAGAGCGACGCTGCCAGAGAGATGCCCCTTGCCTGTTTCACCGGTAGCAAACCCTCTCTCGAGGACGAAGACATGAACTTGAACAGATTAAGCACATTACTCGCGATGGCTTGCCTGGGGGTGAGTTTCGCCTGGAGCGTCGGCGCTCCCACCGACGATCAGGCGCCCGCGGCCAAGCGCCTGACGACCATGAAAGATGGCTATTGGGTGAAATCTGCCGGCGAGATGCGCGATGTGATGATGAAGGGCAATCTCGAAGCCCATTTCGACATGTCCACCCTGCGGGGAACAAAGGGGCTGTACGCCCTCGGTCCAGTTGCCGGCTTGCAAGGCGAAATCACGGTCCTCGACGGAAAGCCGTCGATCACCACGCTTCGGGAAGGGAAACCCATCGTCAACGAGGCGTGGCCCAAAGCATGCTTTCTCGTCTACGCCCAGGTCGAGGCATGGCAAAAGGTGCCGGTCTCCAAAGAAGTAGAAACTCTCGAACAACTCGAACCCTTCGTGCTCGGGGCCGCGAGGAAGGCGGGTCTTGATGTCGAGAAGCCGTTTCCTTTCCTGGTGTCCGGAACCCCCAACCTTCTGAAGTATCATGTGATCTGGAAATCCGATGGCCTGCCGCACACGAAAGAGCTGCACCAGAAGGCGAAGGTCGCTTTCCAGTTGAAGGATCGGGAGGTCGAGATGATCGGGTTCTACTCAGACAAGCACCACGGCATCTTCACCCACCACGACAGCAACATCCATGTCCACGCCCGCTCGAAGGACGGTAAGGATGCGGGACATGTCGATGCGCTGACCCTCCGTGGCAATATGACATTGCACCTGCCCGTGGCCTCAATGCCAAAGAACCCCGCCGCCGACCTACGAAAGGTGCCAGGCAACCAAGTCAGCGTACAGGCCCACGCCGATGTGGTTTCGAAGTTCGTGGAGAAGGGCTTCGAGGAAAGCCGCAAAGTGCACCCTGTGCCCAGGCCGGGGGAAGGCAAGTGAACGCGCACGACACGAGTTACCCGGCGCCCCCTTCACCGGGAGCAGAACCGCCAGATCCTGAGAGGAGAAAAGTCATGGAACCGCTTATCATTTTGGCCTTAGCCATCGGTTGGATTGTCCTTCAGGCCTGGGTATTGCCGAAAATGGGGATTCAGACCTGAATGGCTGAGTCCTGCCAGCCGCGGTCGCGGCCGAGCAACCCAGAATCGGACCAGTCTCAATCCATCAATCGCAATGGCGAATGACTCTTTGCAATCAAAATGTTGATGACGGGAAGCCAATGATGAACACGGAACACCGTCCGGGGCAAACCACTCGCGTTTTCGGAATCGTTAAAACCGTGGTATCCGTAACGCTCGCGCTCGCTGGCCTTGGGCTATTTCTGGCGTGGATGGGTGGCATGTTTCACGAGAAGGTGCAGCCCGGGGTCGCCATGGTCGAACGCCCCACGGCGGCGGGACGGACGCTTGTCACGACGGAGCGCACGACCGGGATGGAAACGGTGACCGCGGTCGGATCGGTCCAACCGCGCCGCAAGACGGACGTGGCCCCCCAATTGCTGGCCACCGTGCGCGAGATCAAGCCACGGCCAGGCGATCGGGTCAAGGCAGGTGAGATTCTCATCGTCCTTGACGATCGAGAACTCCTGGCTCAACAACGCGAGGCGGTCGCCTCTCTGGCCGCCGCCGAGGCGGATCTCGCGACGCGCCGAGCAAACTTTCAGCGGGTCAATTCGCTGAGAAACGCGGGATCGGCGAGTGCCGAGGAACTCAACAATGTGGAAGGCGCGTTCCGGGTCGCGGAAACACAGGTGAAGCGCGCCAAGGAAACCATCAACCGCATCGAAGTTCAGATCACCTATACGAAGATCGCGGCGAGCACCGACGGTCTGGTTTCCGACCGGTTTGCCGAACCGGGGGACCTGGCCGCTCCGGGCAAACCGCTCCTCGCGATTTACGACCCCAATGACCTCGAACTGCAGGTCCATGTGCCAGAGACCTTGGCGGCAGGAATCGTTTTGGGGCAGAAGCTCGACATCCGCATCGACGCGAACAACTTGGCGACCTCCGTCCCCGTTCGCGAGATCGTGCCGCAGGCCCAGCAGGCTAGCCGGTCGGTGCTCGTGAAACTCGCCTTGCCTCATGCTCCCTCCACGCCCATTCTTCCGGGTATGTATGGCCGGGCAGCCATTCCCGTCGGCCGGGTGGAGCGCGTGTGGATCCCCCAGTCGGCCGTGCAGCATGTCGGTCAACTCGACCTGGTGTCCGTCGCGGGAACCGACGGATCGCTCTCTCGCCGCTTCGTGCGAGTAGGGCGCGTCGCCGGCGACAAGGTAGAAATCTTGTCCGGATTGTCACCGGGTGAACAGGTGGCGCTGAGCGCCAAATGATTGCCTCAACCAAACTCCGCACGGAATCCCCGCCATGACTTCCAAGTCCGCCGACGACGGGTTCGTCGCTCGCCTGATTGAAGTATTCTTGCAAGGCAACTTGTCCGTACTCATTATCCTCGTCATGCTCGCCGGAGGCGCGGCGGCTTTTCTCCTTACCCCGCGCGAAGAAGATCCGCAGATCGTGGTTCCACTCGCCGATGTTTTTATCCGGATGCCAGGCGCGAGCGCGGAGGAGGTCGAGCAACTGGTCTCGTCGAAGTTAGAGCGGCTGCTCTACCAGATCGATGGCGTGGAGTATGTCTACTCGATGTCCCGCCCCGGCGAGGCGGTTGTCACCGTCCGGTTCTATGTCGGCGAAAAACGCGAGAACAGCCTCGTCAAAATCTACAACAAAATCTCGATGAACGCCGATGTGGTCCCTCCCGGCGTGACGGGTTGGGTCGTCAAGCCCGTGGAAATCGACGATGTGCCATTCGTGAATGTCACGCTTTGGAGCAAGACCGCGGACGACTTCACGCTGCGCCGCGTCGCCGAGCAGGTGGAAGTGGCGTTGCAAGGCGTGCCCGAGACGGCACGAACCGAGGTGGTTGGCGGGCGGCGCCGCCAACTCCGAGTGCTCCTTGACCCGGAACGAATGGCATCCCGGCAAATCACGCCCCTGGATGTGGACCGGGTGCTGCGGGGGGCGAATGTGAGTGTCCAAGCCGGAGCGCTTCGCAAGGACAATCAAGAATTCTCCGTCGAAAGCGGCCCCTTCGTGCAAACAACCTGGGAAGCCGAAACGCTGGTGGTCGGCGTTTTTTCCGGTCGGCCGGTTTATCTTCGCGAAGTGGCCACCGTGATGGACGGACCGGAAGAACCGACGACCTACACCCGCATCAGTTTCGGAGTGGGCTCGAAGCAAGAGCACCCATCCGAGGCCGGCGCCGGAGCCGATTTCCCGGCCGTGACGATCGGGATCGCCAAGCGCAAGGGCAGCAACGCCGTCACCGTGGCGCATGCCCTGGAAGCAAAAGTGACGGAACTTCGCCGCGACTTGATCCCCCACGACATCGAAGTGCAAGTGACGCGGAACAACGGAGAGACCGCCGACGAGAAAGTAACGGAACTGATACGCGAACTAGGCCTCGCCATCGTCATCGTTTCCGGCCTGGTCATGTTCTCGCTCGGATGGCGCGAGGCGATCATCGTCGTCACCGCCGTGCCGCTTACTTTCGCGCTCACGCTGCTGGTCAACTACCTGGCTGGCTACTCGATCAACCGAGTCACTCTTTTTGCCCTCATCCTTGCCCTCGGGCTGGTCGTGGACGACCCGATCGTGGATGTGGAAAACATCTTCCGCCACTTTGGCCTGCGGAAGAAGCCACCCAAGGAAGCCGTACTTGAAGCGGTGAATGAAGTTCGCCCGCCGATCATCGTCGCCACGCTCGTCGTGATGGTTTCTTTTTTGCCGATGCTTTTCATCACCGGCATGATGGGACCGTATATGCAGCCGATGGCCTTGAATGTGCCGGTCGCCATGTTCATGTCAATGGTGGTCGCATTCACCGTGACGCCCTGGCTAAGCTACCATGTGCTGAAGGGCATTTACGGCAAGGGCGGACACGAGCCCGTTGACCCACACCAGACGCTCACCTACCGCGTTTACAAGGCCGTGTTAACGCCTTTTCTGAATTCCCGCCTGGCGGCCTGGGCACTCATCGGCTTCACGACGGCTTTACTGCTCGCCTCGATGGTACTGCCAGCGCTTGGCCTTGTGCCTCTCAAGATGCTCCCTTTCGATAACAAGAATGAATTCCAAATTCTGGTCGACTTGCCCGAAGGCTCGACGGTCGAACGAACGGACGCTGTTCTCAAGGCCCTGGCCGACGAAGTGCGGAAAGCCCCCGAGGTGCGGGAGGCGTTGAGCTACGCGGGCACCGCATCGCCCATGGATTTTAATGGCATGGTCCGCCACTATTACCTGCGTCAGCAGCCGCACAAGGGCGACCTGCGGATCAACCTTCTCCCCAAGGAAGAACGACAACATCAAAGCCACGCCATCGTGCTGCGATTGAGAAAGAACCTACAAGACGTGGCGGATCATTTCGGTGCGCGCATCAAGTTCATCGAGGTGCCACCCGGGCCACCTGTGTTGAGTACCTTGGTGGCCGAAGTCTATCCAAAGGCAGGACAGGATACTGCCAGCCTTCGGTCGCAGACGAAGCATGTCCGCAAGCTGTTCGAAGATGCCAAAGATGTGGTGGATGTGGATGACACTTTTGAATCGGAACGGTCCCGCTTCGTTTTCCGCGTGGACAAGGAAAAAGCATCGCTGACCGGCGTGACCACCGAGCAAATTGCCAACACTTTGCGAGTTGGCTTGCAGGGAATGCAGCCGGGCGAGGGAAATGTGCAGGACTTTCGTGCCGGGGCCGCTCACTTGCCCAGGGAACTGAACCCCCTGGCCATCGTCTTGCAACTGCCCCAGCATGAGCGGGGGAGTCTGTCCGACCTGACCAGGCTCGGGGTTAAAACACCGACTGGGGAGATCGTCCAACTTGGAGAGCTCGGCCGGTTCGAGGAATTGCCCGCGGAACAGACCCTGTACCACAAGAATCAGCGTCGAGTGGCCTATGTGTTTGGCGACACCGCGGGCCGCACGCCGGCCGAGGCGGTGATCGGTCTCATTTTCGCGCAATTGCAGAACCCGATGCCGGGAGGAGCGGAAGTCGTGTGGACGGGAGAGGGCGAGTGGAAGATCACGCTCGATGTATTCCGCGACCTTGGCCTCGCCTTTGGCGGTGCGATGCTTTTGATTTACATCCTCATGGTTTATCAGACCGGCAGCTACCTGATCCCTCTTGTCCAGATGATCTCCATCCCGCTGACCATCATCGGCATCATGCCTGGCTTCTGGCTGCTCAATGTGTTCACGGGCACGACCATCGGCGGCTATGCGAATCCGGTGTATTTCACCGCGACGGCAATGATCGGGATGATCGCGCTCGCAGGCATTGCCGACCGCAACGCCATCTTGCTGCTCGACTTCATCCAGCATGTTCGCTCGCGCGGGGCCAGCTTGAAAGAAGCGCTGATCGAGAGCGGTGCGGTGCGGTTCCGCCCAATTCTGCTCACGGCGGGGGCCGCCATGCTCGGCGCCTGGCCGATCACGCTGGACCCGGTGTTCAGCGGCCTTGCCTGGTCGCTCATTTTCGGGCTCACGGTGTCCACGGCGTTTACATTGATCCTGGTGCCGGTGGTGTATTGGATGCTCTATCGCGACGCCGATCCCACGGCCGTCTCGTCTGAAGCCTCGCCCGTTCTTATTCCGGCAGGGCACGAAGCCACCTAGCGTGAAAAAGGAAGCGTCAGCCTTGTGGTGTCAATACTCTCCCAATGAGATCCGTGGACGGCGCAACACACTTGAGAGCCTGCCCTGGCGGTCGGTTTTTTCTCTTGCTCCCCCGCATCATTTGCCTGCCACGAACTGAGTGGAAAGCAGAGAGTTGAAAGTAGAAAGACGCACCAGGTATGTGGTTTGTCTACTCTCCACTTTCTCCTCTCTACTCTCTCCGAGATTTGGCCGCCGCGGCCAAATCTCGGCGGTTAGTTCTTTTTCGGTTCGGAAAGCGGCAGCACAATCCGCGACAGCGCCCCTGGACGGTGGTGAACCTGTTCACTCGCGATCGCGGTCTTGCTGCCAAAGATTCCCTCCGCCGTATTCGGATTGCGGTCGTGTAGGGGAAAGGCCGAACCGCAGATGTCGACGCGGAGTTGGTGGCCCTTGGCGATCGTCGCGGCGCAGGGGCCAAGGTCGACCGTGATCTCGTAGGTTTCACCGGGTTTCATCAATTCAGGCTTGATCAGCGAGTTGCGGTAGCGACCCCGCAGAATTCCCATCGCCAGGTTCTGGGCGAAGCCGTCGGGCCGCACATCTACAAGCTTGACCACCCAATCGGCATCCTGGGTATCCGTGCTGACGAAAAGCTTGGCCTCCACATTTCCCGCAAAGCTGACCGGTTGCGTAAGTGCCTCGGAGGTGTAGACCAGAACATCGTCGCGATCTTCGAGAGCCGCCTGATCGATCGGCCCCCACACGGCCGCCTTGACTGGCCGTGCCGGCGTCACGGGGCAAGCAGGGACAGGCTTTAGCGGGTCGGCCCGGAAGGTGTCGGCCGGTTGTACCTTGTCTGGAGCTTCACGTGTGAGGCGCCCGCTCCCCTTGCGGGTGTTCGCCTTGCCATCCGATTGCAGATAGAACGGCGTCGCTTGAACCCCCTCCGGCGGCCAGGTGTCGGCATCGCGCCAGACATTCTCCCCCATCGAGAAATACTGGACAGGCGGGAACGGCTTCGCATTCGCGGCGGCATCTTGTTTGAGATGCCGGTTAAACCAGTCGAGCTGGATCGCGCCGACATTGAGGGCGGCGGCGGGGCCAAAATCGACCTCGGCAACCTTCGACTGGCCGATCGTCCCGTGATCCCACGGGCCGAGCACGAGCCGCTGCTTCTTGCGCGTTTCCGGGTCGCGCGCCTGTTTCTGCATCAGGGTGAAGTTATCGACCGACTCGCGCGAGAAGAAATCGTAATAGCCGACCACGTGCAAGACCGGCATCTTCAACTCGGGCAGCCGCGTCGTCAGATCGAGCCGCGTCCAAAAACCGTTCGGTTCCGGATGCGTGAGGTAGCCATCGAGCCAGGGCATCGGCCAGCCGATCGCCTCGTCCACATCGCTCAAGGGCAAGCGCATGAGCGCCTGATCCAGTTCGTTCGCCTTCGTCCCTTGCGGCTTCGGCGTGTTCCCCGCAATCCAGGTCGAAATGAGAGCTAATCGCACCGAGCCGCCGAGGTAGAGGTTGCGATAGAAGCTGCTCCAGGTCGCCTGCGGTGCGATGACGACGAGGCCGGGCGGACTCTCCGCGGCCGCCTGCCACTGCACGGCCCCCACATAGGAACCGCCCACCATGCCGACGCGGCCGTTGCACCACTTCTGCGCGACGATCCACTCGATCGTGTCGTATCCGTCCTGGCCCTCGTTGTTGTAAGGAGCGAGCACCCCTTCCGAGTCGCGCGTCCCTCGGCAATCCTGGACGACAAAGGTAAATCCGGCTTTGGCCCAATACTCGCCTGTTTCTTTCTGCCTTGTCCGGTCGTACGGCGTCCGCATGAGGACCACGGGCCCCGGCTTCGATGCGACATGACGATAAATGTCGGTTGCGAGTTTGACGCCATCGCGCATCGGCACGCGAAGCGTGGCTACTTGCACAGGAGCGGCTTGAGCCGAGGCAAAGGAGACCGTCATCAACACGCACAGAATGGCGGATGCGGGAAAAAGGCACTGCCGGTTTCTCATGCCACGATCTCCTTGACGATTTTCGCCTCTTCGATGCCCGTCAGCCGGAAATCGAGCCCCGCATGGCGGTAGGTCAGTTTGCGATGATCGAAACCCATCAGTTGCAACATCGTCGCGTGCAGGTCGTGGACATGCACGCGGTTTTCCACCGCCTTGTAGCCGAATTCGTCGGTCGCCCCCCAGGTGAAGCCGCCCTTCACTCCGCCGCCGGCGAGCCAAACCGTGAAACCGTGGTGATTGTGATCGCGGCCCGTGGGGGTGCCGCCGCCGATCGGAATTTCGACTGCGGGAGTGCGGCCAAACTCGCCGCCACAAATGACCAGAGTTTCCTCGAGAAGTCCGCGCTGAGCCAGGTCGGTGAGCAGGGCGGCGATCGGGCCATCGACTTCACCACCCAGCTTGCGGTGCTCGCCGGCAAGGTTGCTGTGCGAATCCCATGGCTGGACATCGCCGTGGTAGCACTGGACGACGCGCACGCCGCGTTCGATCAAACGCCTGGCCATGAGCAGTTGCCGGCCATGGATCGTGTCGGCCTGGTACAGGTCCAGAATCGTCTTCGGCTCCCTGGAAAGATCAAACGCCTCGGTCGCTTCGGTTTGCATGCGATACGCGAGTTCGAACGATTGAATCCGAGCCTCCAGGTTTGGGTCGTCGCTGCGTGGCTTTTGATGCCTTCGGTTGAGGCTGGCAAGCAGATCGAGCTGGCGCCGCTGCTCCTTGTCCGAGGTGCGCGGGCTGTGAATGTTGGCAATCAGGTCGGTGACCTGGGTCTTGCGCGTGTCGAGATAGGTTCCCTGGTAGATGCCGGGAAGGAAGGCGCTGCGCCAGTTGGAAGAATCGGCCACAGGCAGCCCGGGGCACATCGTCACGAAGCCGGGCAAGTTCTGGTTTTCACAGCCGAGGCCATAGGTCAGCCACGATCCATAACTGGGTCGCGACAGGCGCTCGTCGCCGGTGTTCATCAGCCGCATGCTCTGTTCATGATTGGGGGTATTCGCGTACATCGACTTGATGACGCAAATCCGGTCGGCATGCTGGCTCGCCGTCTTCTGAAAGATCTCGCTGCACCACAGACCGCTCTTGCCATATTGCTTGAACGAAAACGGCGAGGCCAGCGCCGTTCCGGTTTCGCGTTCGGTCGTGAGATTGCCCAGCGGGAGTTTCTTTCCCCCCCACTTCTGCAGCGCCGGCTTGGGATCCCAGGTGTCGACCTGGGAAGGCCCGCCATTCAGATAGATGTGAATGATGTGCTTGGCTTTTGCCCCGAAGTGCGGGAATTGCGGCGCCAGCGGATTGGTCGCCGCATCGGCCTTGGCGGCATCCGCCCGCACCAACCAGGGCAAGGCCAGGAAACCGATCCCCGTACCCACGGTCGCCAGCAGGTCGCGCCGTGTGTATTTTCTTGTTTGGCCCGTTGGGCCAAATTGTCCGACATCAGCAGGAACGCGAGGCATCACGAATTCTCTTGAGCAGTTAATCGACAAACATCAACTCGTTGCTCATAAGCAACACTTGCGCGAACTTTTCCACGGAACTGGCCGCGAGGAAGCGGTCGCACTCCTCGCGCTCTGCCGCGGACGGTTCGCGGCCATAGACGTAGGCGAACAATCGAGGCACCCGTTGCTTGGGCTCCGCCCCAGCCACCCGTTTCGCAAGGGCATCGGCCCGTGCAAGCATGAAGGGCGAGTTGAGCGCGAAAAGGGCCTGCTGCGGCACACTCGTCTGGTTGCGCCGCGGCGTGCTCGTGTCGGCGTTTGCGAAGTCGAACGATTGAACCAGCGCCGGGATATTCTGGCGTTCCACAAAGCCGTAGATGGTGCGACGACGATTCGCGTCGTCGGTCAGCAAGACGGGGCGGCCATACATCGTTTCGTCCAGCTCGCCGGTAATCGCAAGCAAGGAATCGCGCATCTGTTCCAGATCGAGCCGCCGCCGGTTCGCGCGCCAAAGCAATGCGTTATGCGCATCGGCATGAAGGTTGGCCGCCATCTGCTGAGAGTCGGCCACCTGGGAAGAGCGCTGATAGGCGCGCGAGGAAAGGATCAGTTCGTGCAGCGGCTTGGTCTTCCACCCGTGCTCGATGAAATAGCTCGCGAGAAAATCGAGCAGATCGCGCTGCACGGGCTCCTTGGCTTGCAAGCCGAAATCGCTGGGGTTTTCCACAAGCGGTTCGCCAAAGTGGTGCATCCAGACGCGATTGACCCACACCCGAGCGGTAAGCGGGTTCTTGGGGGAGGCAATGGCTTCGGCCAGATCGAGCCGGCCGCTGCCGTGCGTGAAGGCTGAGCGTTCGCCTGACGAAAGGATGCCCAGGAATCGGCGCGGAACCGGGTTGCCCCGGGCAATTGGGTCGCCGCGCTGGAAGATGACCGGATCGCAAAGCAGTTCCGCATCCTGCACGACCATCGCGCGCGGCGCCGCGTCCTTGTGCTTCACGGAAATCGCATCGAGCTGCCCAAGCAAGCCGTGATAGGCATCGGCCGGCTGGCGCGACAGATAGTAGGCCACATCGCGCGCCGGGAACCAGACAGGCCCCTCGCGCGAAATCAATAAACCGGCAAGCGGATCCTTTTCGCTCGCCCCGGCTTTCCAGGCGGCGACCAGGATCGCGCCATAGGCTTTCGCGACTTCCGTTTTATTCGTCGGCTTCGCGGCCACAAGGCCATCAATCACTCGCTGATCGACTCCACGACCTTTCCACTCCTTGGGCTTGAGCTGGAAATCGCGCATCAGATCATGCCATGGCCCAAACACCGGATCGTCGGGGAAGGCGCGGCGGGCGACGAGTTGTCGCCATCTCTTCGTGATCTGGGGCCGCAATTGATCAGGCACCAGCGACAGAAAAAAAATGGTCGTTTCGGAGACATCCGGTTCCACCGTCGCAATGTGCACGAGGTAGTCGGGCGTGCGCTCGCGCGCGATCTTGAGCGTTTCGCTGTAATGGGCCTGTTGTTTATCGGTGATCTCTTTGAATTTCGCGGCGAACTCTTGCTCGTACGCCTTGCCCGCTTCGCCGACCGCTCCGATGCGCGGCCGGTCATACGGTTCGACGCAGCTTGCGAACACGCCATAAAGCGAGTAATAGTCGGCTGTGGGCACCGGATCGTACTTGTGGTCGTGACAGCGGGCGCAACTGATCGAAAGGCCCAGGAAGCCGCGGCCGACGACATCGATCTGGTCGTCGATGACATCGTGCCGGTTGCTATCAAACATGCGGCCGAGCGTCAGCAGACCCATCGCGGCCAGATCGGGAGAATCGGCCGGCAGCCCCAGTTGATCGGCCGCGAGCTGTTCGCGAATGAACCGGTCGAACGGTTTGTCGTCCTGGAAAGCCCGGATCACATAGTCGCGATAGGTGTAGGCAAAGGGACGGATTCGCTGATCCCCATACATCAGCACGCCGTCTTTGGCATCCGAATAACGAGCCACATCGAGCCAGTGACGCGCCCAGCGTTCGCCATACCGCGGCGACGCGAGCAGTTCCTTCACCAGCTTGGGATAATCCTCGCGCGATGTCGTCAATTGCTTTTCGGTGGGCGGCAAACCGATTAGGTCGAAGGTCGCGCGGCGAATCAGCGTGCGCATGTCGGCCGGTTCGGCGGCGACGATGTGCCGCTCGCGTTGTTTGCGCTCGATCAGATCATCGATCGGGTGTTTTCCCGCTTCGACTTTGGGAGCGACAATCGGTTGAAACGCCCAGTGGGTGGCGCCCGCTTTCTCGATGTCGGTGACAATAGTCTTGCCGACGCGCGGATCGTAGGCCCCCTGGCGAATCCAAATCGTCAGAGCTTCGATCTCGGCATCGCTGAGCTTATCGCCAGAAGACTTGGGCGGCATTTGCAGCTTATCGTCGCCATGCGAGACAGCGCGAAGGATCAAACTGGACGACGGATCGCCCGGTACAATCGCCGGGCCACGCCCGCCGCCGCGTTCCCAGCCGTTCTTGGTGTCGAGGCGCAACTTGCCTTCGGCCAGATCCTCGCCATGGCAATCGCAACAGTGCTTGACCAATAGCGGCCGAATGCGCTCTTCAAAGTATTTGATTTTTTCTTTTTTCTCTATTTTTTCTTCTTTTCCCTGCTTCTCCTGGGCCGCGAGGTTCGACCCTTCGGCCAGAGAAACTAGGAGAACCAAGGCTGCGAAGAGAACTCGGCGTGCGAGCGGAGTGGGTAAATGAAATAGTAAAGGGAGAATAAAAGAAATCACGCCAGAATCTCCTGGACGACATTGCCGTGAACGTCGGTGAGGCGGAAGTCGCGGCCGAGGTGCCGCCAGGTGAGGCGGGTGTGGTCGATTCCCAAAAGGTGCAACATCGTCGCGTGCAGGTCGTGAATGTGGACCTTGCCGTTGACGACCCGGTAGCCCATGTGATCGGTATCGCCAAAAGTCAGGCCGCCCTTGATCCCGCCGCCGGCCATCCAGGCGCAGAAACTTTCGGGCTGATGCTCGCGACCGTGCGTATGGATTGGCGCCGTGCCGCTAAGGTCCTGGCTCCACGGCGTGCGGCCGAATTCGCCCGACCAGAGGACAAGGGTATCCTCGAGCAAGCCGCGTTGTTTCAAGTCTTTCAGCAAGGCCGCGACCGGTTGATCCGTCTGCTTGCAAAGGCGAGGTAAATTCCCGCGAATGTCGCCGTGATGGTCCCAGCCATCCATCGTCACCTGCACAAAGCGCACGCCCGACTCGCTCAGTTTGCGCGCAAGCAGACAGGAGCGGCCGTGGCGGTCGGTTTCCGTGGCGTTGATCCCGTAGAGTTCCAGGGTCTCCTTCGACTCCTTGGAGAGATCGACAAGCTGCGGCGTCGTCGTCTGCATGCGGAAGGCGAGTTCCATGTTCTGGATCATCCCTTCCATGTTGGAGTCGCCATGCAGGCCAGCGATGAATTGCTCGTTTTGCCGCCGGGTCATTTCCAGGCGCTTGCGCTGAATTTCTTCGCTTTTTGAGGCATTTCGCAAATTTTCGATCGGCAAAGTGTTGCTATTGAGCGGCACGGTCAAGGGGGTGCCCTGATGGTCGGCGCGAAGAAAGCCCGAACCGTAGGTGCGCACCGCGGGAGCGTGAATGCTGATGAAGCTTGGCAGGTTCTTGTTCTCGGTGCCCAGCCCGTAACTGATCCAGGCCCCCATCGAGGGCCGCACTTCGGTGAAGACGCCCGTGTGAAATTGATTAGTTGCGCTTGCATGTTGCGGGTTGTCGACATTCATGCCGCGCAGCAGACAAATATCGTCGGCGTGGCCGGCCAGGTGAGGCAAAAGATCGGAGATCATCATCCCCGATTGGCCGCGCGGTTTCACGGGCGCGGCCTCAGCCAACGCGAGGAACTTCTCGGTGCCGATCTGGGTGACTTCTTTGCGCAGGGGCGAGTCGATCGTCTGCCCGTGTTTTTTGCGAATGAATTCCTTGGGATCGAAGAGATCGTGCTGCGACGGTCCCCCCGCCATGAACAGGAAAATCACCCGCTTCGCTTTGGGGATCAACCCGGGAATGCGCGCATCGGTCATGGATGCGGCGTGGAGCATGTGCGAAAGAGCCAGTGAGCCGAACCCGCACGCGGTGGCGCGAAGAATCTGGCGACGGGAGGGAGAGGGTCCCGGCATGAGATCGATCCCTTTCTAGATTCGGAAAACGAATTCGTTCGAGGCGAGCAAGCTGTGGCAAAGTTCTTGCCAAAGGAGGGATTCCTTGGCTTCGACGAGCGGACTCATCTCGGCCAGGAATTTGATGGCGTCTGCGCGTTCTTCCTTCGTGATCGGTCGATTGTACACGGTCAGCCACAACCGCTTCAATCGCTCGTCCGGCTTGGAGCTTTGGGCGATCAAGCGATCGGCAAGCACCTTGGCGCGCTTGCGAAACAGGTCGTTGTTCATCAGAAACAGCGATTGCGTGGGCACGACGGTTTGCGAGCGCTGGCCGGCGATCTGGGCCGGGTTCACAAAGTCAAAGAACTCGCGAATGCGATCGGCGCTTGTGGTATTGGTGCGCATCACCGGCAAATAAATCGTTCGCTGAAATTCCTGCGTGGCCCGCGCTTTGCGATGCGTGTAGTTGGGGGGATTGACTCCCTTCAACACAAGATCGCCGCAGTTTTCGAGCTCTTCAAGCACGAGGCCGGGACCGCCCTCGCTAGGCCGCAACTCGCCGCTGACGGCGAGAAGGCTATCGCGAATCGCCTCGGCTTCGAGGCGTTGACGGTTCATGCGCCAAAGCAGCTTGTTGTCCGGATCGAGTTTCCGACCCGCTTCGTCGTTAATTCCGGACAAGCCGTAGACGCGGCTGAGTACGAGGGCGCGCAGCAATTGCTTCTGCGACCAACCATGGTTCATGAATCGGGTGGCAAGGTGGTCGAGCAGTTCCGGGTGAGTCGGCGTTTCCCCTCGTAGACCGAAGTAATCGACGCTACGCACCAATCCTTCGCCGAAGAGCTTTTGCCAGATGCGGTTGACCGTCACTCGGGCCGTGAGCGGGTTGCGTTTGTCGGCAAGCCAGTCGGCCAGTTGCAGCCGGCCGCTTTGCCCCTTGGGAATTTCCGGTAGTTTCTCCCACGACGCGACATTCATGACTCCGCGAGGAACGACCGCACCGATCGCGTACGGGTTGCCCCGGATGTAGATCGGCATGTCGGCGGGTTTATCGCCATCGTGCATGGCGAACGCTCTGGGTGCTTTCGACTGAAAGAACTCCGCATGCTGAAGTGCGGCTGCAAGGTTCCTGAGCTGCTCGGCGAGTTGATCACGCTTTTTGGTAAGCGCTGACTTTTTGTCTTCTTCATTCTTGAGTTTTGCCAGGTCCGCATCAACGGACGCCTTCTCCTTGGTCAACTTGGCCTGTTCCACTTTCATGGCGGCAAGCTTGGCCTGATGTTCGGATTCGAGCTTCAGGCGGGCTTCCCGTTCTTCGGGAGTCTCCGGCAATTCGGTCGAATTGAGTAGGCTCCAGACGCCAAACGGAATTTTGTGCGTCGCGGGGGAACTGCGCAGCATTCCGGCCATGCCGTAGTAATCGGCCAGGCTGATCGGGTCGAACTTGTGATCGTGACAGCGCACACAGCCGAGGGTCATCCCGAGGAACGCCGTGCCGATTTTGGTCATCTGCGTGTCGACATGGTCGGCTTCCATTTTGGCCTTATCTGGTTCGACGATTTCGACATCGCCGACCATGAGGAAGCCGGTCGCGGTGATGTTTTCCGCGCGCTCAGGGTACGTATCCGCTTTCATCAGGTCGCCCGCGATTTGCTCGCGAATGAAGCGGTCGAAGGGTTTGTCGTTATGGAACGCCTTGATGAGATAATCGCGATACCGCCAGGCATGTTCGGCGAAGACACTGTTCGAGGTGCCGATCATGTCGGCGTAACCCGTCAGGTCGAGCCAGTGCCTCGCCCAGCGCTCGCCGTAGGCGCGAGTCGCCAACAAGCGGTCGACGACTTTTTCGCGAGCCTGAGGCGATTTGTCCTGGATAAACTCTTCCACCTCGGCGGTGGTCGGCGGAAGGCCCGTGAGATCGAAGGTCACGCGGCGAAGCCATGAATAGGGATCCGCATCGGCGACCGGCTTAAGGCCCTTCGCTTCCAGCTTTGCCAGTACGAACCGGTCGATCGAATCACGGGGCCAGGCGGCGTTCTTCACAGTCGGCGGCGCCGGATCGGAGACCGGCTGGAACGCCCAAAACTTGCGCCCTTCTTTGGTGTCGACAGTGCGTGGCTTGGAGACAACATCCGACTTGCGCGGGTCGGGCATTCCCATTCGGATCCAGGTTTCGAAATCCTTGATGACCGAGTCGGCGAGCCTGCCTTTCGGCGGCATCTCGATTCCGTCGTATTTCAGTGCCTTCACCAACAGGCTCTTGGCGGCCTGGTTCGGCACGACGGACGGTCCGGTGTCGCCTCCTTTGAGCAACGCTTCGCGGGAGTCGACCCGAAGTCCGCCCTTGATGATCTTGGCCTCGGCCGCGTGACACTTGTAACAGTGTTCAACGAGCACGGGACGAATCTTCGTCTCAAAAAAATCCAAATGCGCTTTCGTCGGCGTAGCGGACTCTTGACCCATAACGATCGGCACGGCGGAAAGCAGGATGATGAGGCCGGTCATTTCGTTCTCTCCCCTTTCCTAGGCTTTCAACCGTTTGAGCACGGCCTGCATGTGTTGCTGCATGGCCCGTTCGGCCGCGTCGGGGTCGTGATCGCGCACCGCGGTCAGGATCGCCTTGTGCAAGCGGCGGCCGGACTGACTATCGCGCTGAGAAGGCGTCGTCCTGACCATTTGCGTCAGCACGAACTCGTAGATCACCTCCATGATGTTTTGCATCAGGGGGTTGCCCGCAATTTCGAGTAGTTTTCGGTGGAAGCGGAAGTCGATTTCCAGCGCTTCGTGATACGGGAGCTCGTCGTCGTCCAGCTGCTTGAGCAAGCGGGTGAGCTCTTCGACATCGTCATCCGTCGCCCGTTCGGCCGCCTGCCGGGCCGCCTGCACCTCGATGGCCGACCGAAGTTCGGCGTAGGTTTGCAGCTCCATCGGCGAAATCGTGACCGCGGACCGCAAGAGCCTTACGCAGTTGGCCAAACTGGTCGCATTGCCAACGAAAGTACCGCGGCCCCGCTGAATATCGACGAGCCCCATGCTCTGAAGCCGCCCGAGTGCTTCGCGCAGCACGGGGCGACTAACCTTCAATTGCTCGACGAGATCGTGTTCTCCCGGGAGGCGGTGCCCCGCCGAGAGCCCTTGATTGCGAATGACCTGGGTAATGCGTTCGACCACCAAATTGACGGTCGACTGGCGCTCAATGGCGGCAATCTGCATGGAGGGAGAGTTTTCAAACCAGGAGGGATGTCAACATGTCAGACATGTTACGACGAAAGGTGGGAGGCGTCAAGGAAGATCGCATGGCCCCCAGGCAGGGTGTGAATCCAAAAAAACGCCTCCCTGCCAATTTTGCTGTCAAGCTCCAACGCTCAGGGAAGGCATGGGAGCGGAGGACCGTGTAACGCACGCCCTTCAAACCGTTGGCTCCGAATCGCAAGGCCTGTGATCAAAAAAGATCTTGAACCAGGAAGAAGCAAAACCATGTCGAACACTCTTCCCCGTAAGGCGCTCATCGCCATCTCCAGTTTCCAGAGGGCCATTTATCCGGGTGGCCACAAAACGGGGCTGTTTCTGACAGAAGCCCTGCACCCGTACGAAGTCCTCGTAGCGGCCGGCTTCGAAGTCGATCTGGCCTCCGAGACGGGGACCTTCGGTCTGGACTTCAATTCGCTGCTGCCGCCGTTCCTTTCGGGAAGCGATTTGGCCATCTACAAGAATCCTGCTTCCCCCTTCATGGCTCAGTTGCATGCGAAACTGAAAAAAGCAACGGAGGTGAAGAAGGGCGATTACGGCGTCTTCTTCGCATCCGCGGGTCACTCGGCGCTCTATGACTATCCGAGCGCCAAGGGATTGCAGGCGATCGCGGCGGACATCTGGAACCGGGGCGGCATCGTCGGCGCGGTCTGCCACGGACCTGCCATCATGCCGGGCATTATCGACGCGAAGACGGGGAAGTCGATCATCGAAGGCAAGACGGTCACGGGCTTCACGATCGAAGGCGAACTCATTTTCAACATTCTGGACAAGCTGAGAGAAGACAAGGTGGTTCCCATCGTGGAAGCCGTCACGGCCGTGGGAGCCGAGTACAGCTCCTCAATGAATGCCTTCGACGATTATTCCATTACCTCGGGCCGAGTCGTGACCGGCACCAATCCGCAGAGTGCACGAAGTACTGCGGAAAGGATCGTGAGGCTGTTCGACAGTCTGTAAATCGCCATCCAAAAAGCGGTGACGGCGAGGATATTCAACAAGGCGACTTCCGAACTGGCCAGCCTGGCCCAATCGGGAAGTTCGCTCTTCGGCATTCAGGAAAGGAACGCGGGCATGGTCGTCACCTTCGGCGGCGGCATTCCCGTCAGGTTCGACGGAACCATCGTCGGTGCCGTGGGGGCAAGCGCCGGCACCGTGGAACAGGATATGGCCGTTGCCGACGCCGCGCCTGCGACCTGACGCTGGACCGGACGGAATCGCATCCGGACCGATTCCTGCTCGCAGGCCGCTACACCTGGTTCAAGTCGCACCGGAAGGTGGCGCCTCTGGGATGAGGTCACTCAACCGCTCGGTCAGAAGCAAGATCCCGCGGTCCAAGCGCCTTTTGACGGTCCTGGAAGCGACACCGAGCACTTCCGCGGCCTCTTGCTCCGTCAGGCCCTGGACATGCACCAGGTCGAACACTTCGCGTTCATCCTCGGGTAGACTACCGATGGTTTCGAGAATGAGCCGGGCGGTTGAGGAAAGCTCAGGATCGCTTTCAGGCAATGCACTTATGACCTTGTCGCCCAAAGGAACCGCGGCCGGCTGGGTATCTAATCGCCGGGCGATATCGCAGAGTTCCCAGCGCAGGTGCTGGCCGGCCAGGGCGAAAAACTGGCGAACCGTTTGCGGACGCACCTCTTTCAAGGCTTTGAGCAACCGCTCAACGACAGCGCCAAGCAGCTCACTGGTTTGGAGGTTGACGGGCGGGCGCCTCAGTCGCGAGAAATTGCGATGCAGTTGGGAGGCACAGAGCTGCTGCAACCGGCAGACGGCCTGTTCCAACAAGGACCGGATGATCGGTTCGGCCGGGGTCTCTCGCCCAAGATCGTCCAGGTAAAGCTGGACCAAGGCCGTGGTGTTCTTGTCAGACATGGATGCCTTATGCTGGGCAGGATGCAATTGCCCAATGATTGCCCGCTCTCCACAATTAACTTAGGAATGGCGGGTCAACCTTGCCCATTGTTGAAGTAACCAGCGACGTAGGAGTGAACCGTGCCCGATGATCCGCGCGTTCAAAGCCTACTGGAAGAGTTGCTCGACTCCGGAGCCACGCCCGAAGCAGTCTGTTCCGCGCACATCGACTTACTTCCCCTCGTCCGCGAACGCTGGCAGAAAGTGGTCCGCATGCGGGCCGAAATCGAGGACCTGTTCCCGCCCAAGCTCCCCTCGACCAGCGGACAATCTCTCTCCTCCACGGTAGTCGACGCGCCCTTTCCCGAAATTCCCGGCTATCAGGTTGAGACTGTGCTCGGTACGGGCGGCATGGGTGTCGTTTTCAAAACCCGTCACTTGCAGCTCAATCGCATCGTGGCGTTGAAGATGACCTTACTCGGCTCCTACGCCGGAACGAAGGAACGGGAGCGGTTCCAGCGGGAGGCGGAGTCGGTCGCGGCCCTGAGGCATCCGAACGTTGTCCAGATCCACGATATAGGCGAGTCGCAGGGCAAGGCGTACTTCACGATGGAGTATGTCGAGGGAGGCAGCCTCGCCGAAAAACTTACGGGCAAACCCATTCCGGCCCGCGATGCCGCCTCGCTCGTGGCGGCCCTGGCGTCGGCCGTGCATGCGGCACACACCAAGGGAATCGTCCACCGCGACTTGAAGCCCGGAAATATTCTGCTGACCGCCGACGGCACTCCCAAGATTAGCGACTTTGGTCTTGCCAGGCGGCTCGATGACGAGGCGGGGCTCACCCGCACCGGCATCGCGCTCGGCACGCCGAGCTACATGGCCCCCGAACAGGCCCGGGGCAAGGCGAATGCCGTTGGCCCCTCCGCCGACATCTATTCTCTGGGGGCCATTCTTTACGAGCTGCTGACGGGCCGGCCGCCGTTTCTTGCGGAAAGCGGCGCGGAAACCGTTCATCAACTGCTCACGCAAGATCCCGTACCGCCGTCGCGGCTCAACAGTAAGGTGCCACGCGACCTGGAAACCATCTGCCTGAAGTGCCTAGCTAAGGAAGCGAAGCTGCGCTACGCCACGGCGGCGGCTCTCAGTGAGGATCTGGGGCGATTTCTCGATGGCGATGCGATTTCGGCGCGGCCGGAAGGGCGCATGCGCCGCGCGATCCGTGCGGTCCGCAGGCGACCCACTCTGACCGTGGGGAGTATTGCGGCCGCACTCTTCCTTGTTCTCGCCCTCGCCGGCGGGATGTGGTTATTCCTTGACCGGGCGTTCATTCATCGAGAGGTGACTAGCGACCTGGTTCAGATCGATGAGCTCTTGCAAAGATATTCCTTTCAGGAAGCGAAAGCCGCGATTGAGCGAGCGGAAGTACGACTCGGTTCCCGTGATGCGACTGCGCTGCGCCAACTCTTGAAGGACCGGTTGCGCGATTGCCAGCTTGCCGACCTGTTGGAGCAGATCAATCTCAACTCGGCGATCAATGTCGATGACCTGGCCGGCTACGAGCAAGCGGACAAGAACTATGACAAGGCGTTTCACGAATTTGGGATCGGACGCTTTGGGGACGATCATCAAACGGTCGCATCCCATATCCGCGAATCGAGAATTCACCGGCCCCTGTTGGCGGCGCTTGATCGCTGGTCTGTCGTTACCAGGATGCAGGAGCGCGGGGCTTGGGTCTTGAGGGTTGCCGACCTGGCGGAACCGGATCGCTCGCCCTGGCGCACCGATGCCCGCGACCCGAAGATCCGTCAAGACCGGAAGGCGCTGCAAAAATTGATCGCCCAGGCGGAGATCCCGAAGGAATCCGCGAGTCTGCTTTTGGCGGTGAGTGCGGCCCTGAAAGCGTTGAACACGCTGGAACCGGGCCCCATGGGGCAGTGGAAATTCGACCAAATCCGCAAGCAGGACAGCGAATACCAGATCCCCTTTCTCACGGAAGTGCAGCGGGCGTACCCCGATAACTTGTGGGCCAACATCTATCTCGGCTTCGCGCTGATCTTGGGAAACAAACCGGACCAGTCGATCCGGTATCTCCAAAACGTCATCGCGCTTCGCCCGAACTGGTCGGTGGGCTATCACTTCGTCGGCATTGCACTGGGTGCGCCGGCCTCGTCCCGCGGGCCGGAGCGTTTTACCGAAGCGATCGAATACTTCCGCAAAGCGGTGAAACTCGATCCCCTTTCGGCCAAGCCCAGTCACTCGCTTGCCGTTGCGCTTGCGGAGGCGGGCAAACTGGACGAGGCGGCTGCACAAGCGGAGATTGCGTTACGACACCAATACAATGTGGGCCGGCTCCACGCGATCTTGGGAGCCAGCCTCAACGCCAAGGGACGAATCGAAGAAAGCCTCGCGCAGTTCCGGCTCGGGTTCGCCGTCGATCCCGATGACTTGTTCGTACTGAATCGATATCGGGCGGTCTTGGCACAAGAGCGCCGGTGGGAGGAGTTACGAACGGCCTGGGGTCAAGCGCTGCAAGGCCATGTGCCCAACCACGATCACTGGTATGGTTATGCCGAGCTGTGCCTTTATCTGGGCCAGGAAGAAGAATACCGCCGCGCCCGAAAAGCCTTACTTGCGCGATTCGCAGCAAATCCCTCCCTGCAAACCGCCGAACGCACGGCCCGCGCGTGTCTACTCCACCCCGCGTCCGCGGAAGAATTGAGCAAAGCCGTGGCGCTCGCCAATTTCGCCGCACAAGCCGACCGGAAGCAGACCAATGGACTGTACGCCTACTACCAGTTCGTCAAAGGTTTCGCGGAATATCGCCAGGGCCACTTCGATCAGGCGATTGCCATGATGCGCGGCGAGGCCTCGAAAATTCCCGGCCCATTGCCCCCGCTCGTGCTTAGCATGGCCCTGCTCGAAGCCGGAAAGGAAGACGAGGCCCGCAAGGTATTCACATCCGTGATGTTGGATCACGAATGGCGAGAGAATCAGATTGGAATGCCGGACACCTGGGTGCGTCATGTGCTGCGCCGCGAAGCGGAGAGAACGATCCATCCGACCTTGGCGGCGATGGTTGAAGGAAAGCAAAAACCACGGAACAACGACGAGCGCCTGGCCCAGCTAGGCATTTGCCGCTTCGAAAATCGCTTCGCGGCCTTGAGCCGCATTTACGCCGACGCCTTCGCCGCCGATGCGAAATTGGCAAACAAATACCGTTTCAGGGCGGCACGAGTTGCCGCACAGGCCGGCTGTGGCCGCGGAAGTGATACGAGCCATCTCGGAGACTCCGAGCGGAGAAAATTACGAGCCCAGGCAAGAGCGTGGCTAGGTGAAGAACTATCCGTCTGGAAGGTAAGATTAGACCGCAATGTCGCTGGCGCTCGCGACGCCGCGCGCCAAGAGCTCACGAAGTGGTGCAAGGAACCGGAACTGGCCGGCATCCGCGAACTGGCCGAGGTGGAGAAATTGCCTGCAGACGAGAAGGAGGATTGCCGAAGGCTGTGGGCCGAAGTGAAGGCTGTACTCGATTTGACTTCACCGCCGAATCGGCAAGGTTAAGGCGCACTGCACAGCATGATATGGTATCGCATCTTCGCCCCACGCAACGAACGGTCGCGGTTCCAGAGCTCGCATCCTCCGCGGACAGATGCGGCATTGTTAAATACAATCTTTTTGGCGAAATCAGATTTATCTAGAAACCAACCCTTTTTGAAGCAACCAGGTCTTTACCAGTTGCGTGAGGGCCAAATAACCGGACATGATCAAGCCCATCAAAAGCCAGTAAATTCCCGGGAGTGGTTCAAATTCGAGAAAGGGGCCAATGGGCGAATAGGGCAGGACGACTCCGACCAACATCACACACAAGGTCGTAAGAACCAAAGGGGTGCTTGCCCGGCTTTGCAGGAAAGGAATGCGGTTGGTGCGAATGACATGGATGACGAGGGTCTGAGTGAGCAGCGATTCCACGAACCAGCCCGTTTGAAACAACGATCGTTTTGCAGGATCCCAGCATCCAAATCCGTAAAGAAGCAGAAAAAACGTGATAAAATCGAAGACTGAGCTACATGGTCCAATGAACAGAATGTACTGAGCGATCTGACTGATCGACCAAGGCCGGGGTCGAGCCACCTGCTCGGGATCGACATCATCACTTGGAATGGCGACCTGAGAGATGTCATAAAGCAGATTATTCGCCAATATCTGAATAGGCGCCATGGGTAAATAAGGGAGAAAAATACTGGCTCCCAAGACGCTAAACATATTGCCGAAATTAGAACTCGCCCCCATTCGAACATATTTGAGAATATTGGCAAAAACCTTTCTTCCTTCGCGCACTCCCTCCTCCACAACGAGCAGGTTTTTCTCCAAAAGAATCAAATCCGCCGATTCCTTGGCAATGTCGGTCGCCGTATCAACCGAAATACCCACATCGGCGGCGCGCAGTGCCTGGGCATCGTTGATCCCATCCCCAAGAAACCCAACCGTATTCCCTGCCTTTTTCAGCGCATGCACGATCCGTTGCTTCTGCGCCGGAGAAAGCCGCGCGAATAGGGTCGCCTTCACCGCGACATCGGCCAATTGGGCATCGTTCAGGCCATCCAACTGGCCGCCCAATACCATCTGATCGACAGGGATGCCGACCTCCTTGCAAATCTTTTCGCTGACCAGTTCATTGTCTCCGGTCAACACCTTCACCGCGATTCCTCCCGCCTTCAGGCCCGCGATCGCGGTCCGGGCCGTTTCCTTGGGCGGATCCAGAAAGGCCACATATCCCTGCAGAATCAGCTTCTGCTCATCCGCCTGCGAGTAGGCTTGCTTTTCTTCCAGCTTGCGCGTTGCGACTGCCAATACCCTGAAACCATCCGCGCTCAGCCGTTCGAATTCTCTTTTTAAATGACCATGGCAGGAATCATTCATTTGGTAAAGCGAGCCGCTCTGCTCATATTCGCCGCAGCGTCTATAGATTTCTTCGGGGGCACCCTTGCAAATGAGTATCGGCGGTTCCTCCGGGGTTTTCACAATCACCGACATGAGCTTGCGCTGCGAGTCGAAGGGAATTTCATCGATCTTGGAATAACCGGCAATGACCTGGGCCCCGCGCACCTGCTCATGATTGAGGATCGCCCGATCCATCAGGTTCTTCAGGCCGGTCTGGAAATGACTATTTAAATAGGCGAACTTCAGAACTTCCGCACTTTCTGCGAGTGTCACATCGCAATATTTTTCCAAAAGAATGCGGTCTTGAGTCAGCGTGCCGGTTTTGTCGGTGCAAAGGATGTTCATCGCCCCCAAGTTTTGAATGGCATTCAGGCGTTTCACGATCACTTTGCGGCGGGCCATCGCGATCGCGCCTTGAGCAAGGCAGACCGTCACGATCATCGGGAGCATCTCGGGGGTCAAGCCGACCGCCACGGCAATCGCGAAGAAGAATGCTCCACCCCAATCTCCCTTGAAGAATCCATTAATGAAAAACACCAGCGGCGCCATCACCATGACGAAATAGATCATCATCCAGGTGAAGCGGCTCATTCCCCGGTCGAACTCGGTCGGCTCCTGGACTTCCGCCAGGTCCGTCGAAATTTCTCCTAGGAAGGTCGTAATTCCCGTTGTGACTACCACTGCGGTGGCGGCTCCGCTTTCGACGCTGGTCCCAAGATAGCAAACACAGCTTAATTCCAGAGGCGGCCGGTCTGGGTGACTCTCGGTAGCGGCAAATTTCTCGACCGGTGTTGATTCGCCGGTGAGTGCTGACTGGGTTAGAAAAAGATCATGACTGGTGAGGAGCCGCACATCGGCGGGGATCATATCGCCTGCCGCAAGTTCAATGACATCCCCGGGTACCAGATGGCTCATGGGAACTTCGTGGGCGTGGCCATCTCGGATAACCGTGGCATGAACGCTGATCATCGCTCTGAGTTTGGCGGCCGCCGAGTCGGCCCTCGTCTCTTGGAAAAGGCGCAAAACCACGCCGATGGCCACCATGGAAAGCATCACCAGAGGAGCAACTCGATCGCCGCTGAGAAACGAAAAGACGGAGATGCCCAACAAAAGAATGACGAGAGGATTCAGAACGGCTTTCATGAAGAGCCGAATCGGGGAATGCCGCCGCTGCTTGGCCACAACATTGGGACCATATTTCCTTAATCTCTTGAAGGCTTCTCGGCGAGATAGGCCGGCCTGACTGGTGCGAAGCTCTTGCAGCACGGCTTGCGCGTCCAATCCTGCTGCCTTGACAAGCTCCGGTGCAACCTTCGCCAACGCGAGGTGCTCCCGCCTGGCTTGCGGAATCGACTTGGGAAGGACAAACGCCGGGGAAGAGGTCATGAAATCCACCCTACATTTTGACAACGCTTTGTACGATTAACCCGTTGCGCCAGCAGACAAGATGCAGCGCATGGCCAGCCTCCGATCGTCGATACCGCATCAATCGGGGGTGGGCTTTGAGTTTAAAGGAATTTTCCGACGGTCGATTTCGCACTTTACGAGTGTTCCGGCCGGTTCGACGGACCGGATCGTCACCGCTGCGCCAATAATCGCGGCACGATTGCGCATGATCTGCTGCCCCAACCCATCATGTTTCTCAGATAACCGGGCAGGCATACCGATACCATCGTCTTGCACGGTCAACACGAACATTTTGCCGGACACCAAGGATATGCGGATATGGCGAGCCCGTGCATGCTTCAGCGCATTGTGGACGGCCTCCTGAGCGATGAGGTACAGTTGCGTGGCGGTCAAGTTATCCGCGAAATTGACAGGCTCGGGGCAATCAAAAATGCAGTCCACCTTCCCCTCAAGTCGAACTCGGTCGGCCAGGTCGGATAGGGAGGCCATGAGCCCTTCGCTGTCGATGGCAACGGGGAGCAGTCCCCGCATGATCGCCCGAAGGGATGCTTGACTGCGGCGCAAGCCCTGGATCATTCGCTCAACGAGTTTTCGGCCGCTGGCGGGATCCGCGGCGAGACTCTGCGCCAGATCGGCGGCCAGGATATTGAGGGCCGTCAGTTCCTGCCCCACGCTATCGTGTAATTCCTCACCGATACGCCGTTGTTCCCGCGAGGCAATTTCCACGACTTCGCGCTCCAGTATTTTTCTGCGCGTGGTATCTCGTAAGACCATCGTAACACGGTGAATGACATTCACTTCACTTAACGCCAGCTCGACGAAGAATTGGGACCCGTCCTTGCGCCTGGCTACGGTTTCTCTGTTAATGGATGGCATCTGCTCGGCGTGCGATCGGATCAGGGCGGGCCCGTTTATGCTCTGTTCTTCAAGAAAGGACTCGGGCAACAGAAGCTGGATATTGCGGCCAATGATTTCGGCGGCCGGGTATCCAAACATTTTTTCGGTTGCGGGGTTCACCGAATGGACGGTCGCCCCGGCATCCACCGAAATGATGGCGTCCGCCGCGGCATCGAGAATCGCCCGAAGTTCCGCTTCGCTTTTTCTTAGAGCGTCCTCGGCTTTCTTGCGTTCCGCTTCCTCGCGGTGCAATGCCTCTTGCGCCAGCCGATGCTTGACGACGCGGCGCAAGCAGTTGCGCAACATCTCCGGCTCCACCGGCTTGATGAGATAATCCTCGACGCCGGCGCGAAAGGAAGCAATGGTGCTCAGAAGGTCGCTGTGGCCGGTAATCATGATGATTGCCGCCTCGGGCGCGCGCGCTCTTAGTTCAGGAAGCGCCTGTTCGGCGGACCCATCGGGCAGCTTGCGGTCAAGTAGAATTGCCGCAAAAGGCGACCAGTCGGACCGATTCATCATTTCGGCGATGCTTCTGGCCAATTCCACATGATATTGGTCGAGTTGGAGGATGCGCCGAAGACCCCGGGCCAGATCAGGATCGTCCTCCACGATCAGGACGGCAAATGGTTTTTCCATGCGAGCGTTCGTTTGCATTTCAAATCGTCTTATCCGATCCATTGACGGCTCGCTGAATTTTTCCGATCAAGTCATCGATATCGAACGGCTTAAGGAAAAAGCCGCTGGCACTGATTTCCGAATCCCCATCGATTTGCAATAGTACTTCAGGCCGCCCGCTCATGAGCATAATGAGCGATTCCGGATTTCGTCTTCTGATTTTTTGAAGAATTTCCAGCCCGTTACAGCCAGGCAGCATGAAGTCCACAAGCACGACGGCACGCGGATATTTGTCGAAGAGGACAATGGCCTCTTCCATGTTGCGGGCCTGGTAAACCTCAAAGGCCTTGGCACTGAGCACGCGGGCCAGGGATGCCAGGAAATCGGGCTCGTCATCGACGATGAGCACTGGTCTGCTGGCAGCCGTGCGTTTGACCAGCCGGCACACTTCATCCAGGTCGACCGGCTTGGACAAGATGGCCGCGGCCCCCTCGTCGCGGGCTTCATTCATCAGCTTGGTGTAACCGGTCATGAGAATCACAAAGACATTGGGGGCCAGCGCTCGAATCCGGCGGAAGGCCTCGACCCCATCGATTCCCGTCATGCGAATGTCCATCAAGATTCCGTGGGGCTTGTTTTGGCGGACATGATCGATCGCTTCCTCGCCGCTTCCCACGGTCGCGACCTCAAAACCACGCA
>Ga0208492_1000388_pt1 | contig 38475 bp, 31 predicted proteins | sample Subbioar_CSW14AB_FD_184820 | JGI IMG/M metagenome (GOLD analysis project Ga0208492, IMG submission 184820) | Serpentinite rock and fluid subsurface biosphere microbial communities from McLaughlin Reserve, California, USA - CR12Mar_CSW14AB (SPAdes) | ecosystem: Environmental > Terrestrial > Deep... | reverse complement strand
CGCCGCGCCGATAACGCACTTCAACGAACACCAGCACCGCATCGGCCAGCATGACCAGATCGAGTTCGCCGCCGCGACAGCGGTGATTGCGCGACACATACTGCATGCCGCGCGCGGAGAGAAAAGCTTCCGCGTGGCGTTCCCAGCGCTCACCGGCGCGTGTCTTTGCGACTGCCGAACGTGTTTCAGTTGACGCCAATCGAGCCGGTCTCGCCGATGGCGGTGGGCACGCCGTCGACGAATTTGATCCATGACATGTTGCGATGGAGCACGCCATCGGCGTCCATCCACAGATCGCCCGTCACGCCCGGCACACGCATGGTGGGGCGGGCGCGCATGCGGGTCAGGAAGGGCAGCACGCGATAGGCGTCGATACCGAAGCCGTAGAGCCGGGTATAGGCCTGGGCCGGCCCCGGCCAACTGCGTCTCACCAGCTGATAGGATTCGACGTCGACGGTGCCGAACAACCAGGGCATGTCGCCGAAGACGAGACCATTCAAGTCGACGTCATCGGACTTGATATTGCCGTTGAACACATTGGAGGTCGCAAAGACCGGAATGTAATCGGCGCCGAAGTAGCGCAGCTGCGGTAGCAACTGACGCGCATTGTTCGGAAAAGCGGCGAGCAGGATGACGTCGACATCGCCACGAATGCGCGCATCGGCATGCAGTGGGACGCCCAGCTTACGACGCAGCGCGGCGGCGCGCGCTTCGCTCATGTCGATGTTCAGAGCACGACGCACGGCGCTGGGATAGGCATCGGCCGAATCGGAATAGGAGATTTGCGCGAGTACCGTGCCGCCGAGTTCCTGCCAGGCCTTGTTGTAGGCGCCGGACAGCCGCGCGCCCCAGGCCGAATTAGGCGCGAGGATGAGGGCTCGACCGCCTCCGCCATAGGCGCGGCGGGCGACCTGACTGGCCTCATCTTCCGGCGTCAGGCCGAACTGGTAGAAGCCCGTGCGAGGTGTGGTGCTGCCCGGTCTGTTCTCGACCACGTTGAGGGCCAGCACGCCGACCGGCATCTCCGGCAGCGTCTTCAGCCGCTCGACCAGATTCTTCTGCAGCGGACCGACGATGAATTCGGCACCGTCGCTGACCGCGCGCTGATAATCCCCAAGGATGTTGTCGCCCGAACTGGCGTAAATACTGACCGCCGGTCGCGCCTGGGTATCGGTGTCACTGAACCAGGCCGTCATGAAACCATCGCGCACCGCGCGGGCCGCGCCACCCAGGGTTTCGTCAAAGGGCAGGATCAAGGCCACACGCTGGGGGCGTGCCGCGGCTGCGGTGGCGCGTTCCAGCAGACCCTCGAGCAAGGGCGTGGCGGGATGGCCGACATGGCGTTGCTGCCAGTCGCCGAGCTTCTGGCGCAGGCCCTCGGCATCAAAGCCGGACTGTTGCGCGATGGCGACGAGGTCATACCAGCCGTGGGTGGCTGGATCGGCGGCGCTGGCACCGAGTTGTTCGGTGATGCGCGCGGCCGGCAGGCGATTCAGCGCCGCCCACGCGGATTGGGTCATGGCGGCCTGTTGGGTGGCCGGATAAGGCAACTGGAATGCCTGCAGCCACGCCGGCGCCGCAGTGCTGAAATCCGACAGTGCGGACGCCGAGGCGGCAATCACACGGGCCTGCACGCCGCGGCCATAGGGCGACAAGGTGCTGGCGCCGGTCTTGCTGGCCAATGCCAGTGCGACATCGGCATGGCCTTCCTGCAATTGCGCGCGTGCCTGGGCCAGGGCCGCGTAGGGCTCGCTCGCTTCGCTGTCGGTCGGAAGAGCGGCCAAGGCCAAGGCGGCGCGTGCGTTGTCACCGGCATCCTGAAAGGCGAGTGCCGCGAGTGCTTGGGCGCGCGCGGCATCCGTCGCCGCCAAACCGCCGGCACTGGCCGCGTAGGCCGCACCGGCGCCGGCATAATCGCCACGTTGCAGGAGCAGCGCCGCGCTGGCGAGCGGATCGGGCGCCGGGGCCGGGGCTTGTTCCTGCACATTGCCTTGCGAAGTGCACGCGCATGTAATGAGCGCGGCGAGACCAACCAGCAGAAAGCGCAGAGGATGCAGTGTCGAAATGAGCGCGGAACGGATCACCAAGGCAGTATCTTTGCCCGTCGTGGACGTGTCAATTGAACGTCCGGGCGTCTATGTCATTGCCACGCCAATTGGAAATCTGGGTGATCTTTCCGCGCGCGCGGCCGCCACGCTGGCGGCGGTCGACGTCATCTTCTGTGAGGACACCCGCCATAGCCGGCGCCTGCTCGATCACTTCGCTATCAACACCCCGTTGACGGCCCTGCATGACCACAACGAGACGCAGATGAGCGAGCAGTTGCTTACCCGACTCGCGGCAGCCGGACAGGCCTGCGCGCTGATTTCCGACGCCGGCACGCCGCTGATTTCCGATCCCGGCTACGCCTTCGTGCGCGCGGCGGCGGCGGCCGGAATCGCCGTGCACAGCGTGCCGGGCGCCTGCGCCATCACCGCCGCGCTCAGTATCGCCGGGCTCTCGACCGCGCGGTTTGCCTTTGAAGGCTTCCTGCCCGCCCAGGCCGGTGCGCGCGACACGCGTTTGCTGGAACTGGCGAGCGATACCCGCACTCTGGTCTTCTATGAAGCGCCCCATCGCATCGTCGCCAGCCTCACCGCCATGCAAACCGCGTTTGGCGCGACGCGTGAGGCCGTGGTCGCGCGCGAACTCACCAAACGTTTCGAGACCATCTATCGTGGCAGCCTGGCCGAGCTCTGCGCGCGAGTCGCGGCGGATGAGGACGCGTCCCGCGGTGAATTCGTGGTGCTCGTGGCGGGGAATGTCGCCGAACAGGGCGCCGACGATGTCGAACTGGACCGACTGTTGCGCATTGCCCTGGCCGAAACCGACCGTCGCGCGGCGGTTCGTATCGTGACCGCCTTGAGCGGGCGCTCCCGTAACCAGGTTTACCAGGCGTCGTTGCGGGTCTCAGCTGCCGATGAGGCGTGAGTGATTGAATTCACGGGCCTGAACTCCCACACTGCGCCCAGCAAGTCGGCCGGGTGATCGCTGTCGTTGGCCCCGGCCCTAAAAAGTCGAGGCGGGGCGATAGAGGAAAGTCCGGGCTCCGCAGGACAGGATGCCAGGTAACGCCTGGGGGGCGTGAGCCCACGGAAAGTGCCACAGAAAATATACCGCCACGCGGCAACGCGGGGTAAGGGTGAAATGGTGCGGTAAGAGCGCACCGCGCCGGCGAAAACCGGTGGCAGGGTAAACCCCATCCGGAGCAAGACCAAATAGGGGAACGTGCCGCGCAAGCGGTGAAGTGTGGTCCGCACCAGTTCCCGGGTAGGTCGCTTCAGGCGCGTGGCGACACGCGTCGCAGATGAATGATCACCGTGCTGCTTCGCAGCAATACAGAACCCGGCTTACAGGCCGACTTGCTCTTTTCCTCGTCTCCCGCCGTCCTCGTCCTCAATGTGATAATTCAGGTGAGCTAGCGAGTTTATCCGGATGATTTATTGAGGCGTTTGCCCACAGGCATTTCTGCTCTGTCGGCACTTTCGAGGCGCCGCCGTAAGTTACTGTAACTAAAGCAAGAATAGGCCCGATTTGCTTGACAGTTTTCGGCCGCCGTCCTTATAGTGCCGGCTGGTGGTAAATAGTGGGGAAAAGTGGATCTGCCGTAATCACCATGCCGGGACCGCATGGGCGTATCCGCCCTGCGCCGTGATGGTTTACAGCCGGTCCCCATCGTCTCGATGTTCCGTGGGCAGAGCACAATCAGCGTCGACGCGAAAGGCCGCCTGGCCGTCCCGACGCGTGTGCGCGAATTGTTGTCCACGCTGTCCAGCCAGGATCTCGTCATCACCTTGAATCCCTGGGATCTGGCCCTGTGGCTGTATCCCATCGCCGAATGGTTGTTGATCGAGGCCAAGCTGGGCGGGCTGTCCGATTTCGATCGTCAGAGCCGGCGCACCAAGCAGATCATGCGGGGCTACGCCACCGACTGTGTATGCGACGGGCAGGGCCGCGTACTGCTGCCGCCACAACTGCGGGAAATCGCCGGCATCGACAAACAGGTCGCTCTGCTGGGCCAGGGCAACAAACTGGAAATCTGGAATGCGGCGACCTGGGCGGCCGAGCGTGACAAGTGGCTGCGCGATGTCGCGGACGGTGCCGACGCGTCGTCGTCGGCCGGTCTGGAATCTCTCTCGCTGTGAGTGACACCGTCATCCGCTCACGTCCCGGTACTGCTGCATGAAGTTCTCGAATTCATGCACGTTCAGCCGTCCGGCACCTATATCGATGCCACCTTCGGTCGCGGCGGACATAGCCGCGCGATACTCGAACGCCTGGGCCCGGATGGACGCCTGTACGTTTTCGACCGCGATCCGCAAGCCATCGTCTGTGCCCATGAGCTGGCCGCCGAGGACTCTCGCGTGAGCGTCGTGCACGCTGCGTTTTCGTCCATCGCGAGCTGTGGCGCGCGCGAGGTCGATGGCATTCTGTTTGACCTTGGCATCTCCTCACCACAGGTCGATGACGCGAGCCGTGGATTCAGTTTCCGTCAGGAGGGTCCGCTCGATATGCGCATGGACCCGCGCACCTCGCCGAATGCCGCTGAGTGGCTCGCGAGTGCCGACGAGCGCGAAATCGCCGACGTGCTGTATCAGTACGGTGACGAGCGGCGTTCGCGCCTGATCGCCAAGCGTGTCGTCGAAGCACGGCGCCGCGCGCCGCTGACCACCACCCTTGAACTCGCCAAGCTGGTGCATTCCTGTTTTCCGCATCACGGCGGTCGCATCGACAATGCCACACGCACGTTTCAGGCACTGCGCATTTTCATCAACGACGAACTCGGTGAAATCGAACGTGCGCTGGCGACGGCCTTGGGGCTGGTCAAGTGCGGCGGGCGTATTCTGGTCATCGCTTTCCACTCGCTCGAGGATCGCTTCGTCAAGCGTCGCTTCCGTGAACTGGATGCACAGGCGCGCGAAGCCGCCGATTCGTCGGCGCCGCGCTTTCGGCTGCTCGCGCGCAAGTCGGTGCAGGCGGGCGATGCCGAACTCGCCGCCAATCCGCGCGCGCGCAGCGCCCGCTTGCGGGCCGTGGAGCGTGTCGCGTGAAGACGATCATCATTGCCGTCATCGCCGGCCTCGTGACCTTTGCGTCGGCCGTTGATCTGGTGCTGTGCCGCCATCAGAACCGGCGCTTGTTCGTCGAGTTGCAGAGCCTGCGTGAAGTGAAGCAGGGCCTGGATCAGGAATGGGGCCAATTGCTGCTCGAGCAGGCGACCTGGGGCGCGGAGTTGCGCGTCGAGCAGATCGCCAGCGACAAGCTCAGCATGGTCGTACCCAGCGCCGGCCAGGTGGTCGAACTGCAATGACCGCCCGTAACGAAAGCCGCCGCGAACTCAAACTGCGTCGCCGTATCGTGGTCGGCATGTTCGTGCTGGGCGCGGCGGTGTTGTCGTGGCGGGCGCTGGATCTGCAGATCAACAAGCGCGAGTTCCTGCAGGGCCACGGCGATGCGCGTTATCTGCGCGTGGAACGCATCGATGCCAATCGCGGCATGATTCTCGATCGCAACGGCGAGCCGCTCGCCATAAGCACGCCAACCCAGTCGGCGTGGGTGCAGCCCCGTCGCTTCGTCGAATCCAAGGACAAATGGGCTAATCTCTGCAAGATTCTCGGTATTCCGCTCGACCAGCTCGAATCGCTGATCATGCCGCGCCTGGAGAAGAAGTTCGTCTATCTGCAGCGTCACCTGACGCCGGACGAAGGCGATGCCCTGAAGCACCTCGAGATCGCAGGCTTGAACCTGCAGGAAGAGCAACGGCGCTATTATCCGGCTGGCGAAGTCGCGGCCCATATTCTCGGCTTCACCAACGTCGATGATCAGGGTCAGGAAGGCGTCGAGCTGTCCTACGACCACATCCTCAAGGGTGAGCCGGGCAAGCGTCGCGTGATCAAGGATCGCATCGGCCGCGTGGTGGAAGACGTCGAACGTCTGCAAGCCACGCGTCCAGGCCGCGATGTCTACCTCAGCATCGACCAGCGCATTCAGTACGCGGCCTATCGCGCCCTCAAAATCGCCGTGCAACAGAACGAAGCGCGTGCCGGCATGATGGTGGTGGTCGACCCGCGCAGCGGCGAAGTGCTGGCACTGGTCAACCAACCGTCGTTCAATCCGAACAATCGCGACAACCTGAGCAGCGAACGCTACCGCAATCGCGCGGTGACCGATCTGTTCGAGCCGGGTTCCACGCTCAAACCCTTCACGCTCGCCACGGCGCTCGAGGCCGGTCAGTACAAGCCGGAATCGACGGTCGACACTTCGCCGGGCCGCTTCAAGATCGGCAAGGACACCGTGCGTGACATCAAGAACTATGGCGTGCTCGATCTCGGCGGCATCATTCAGAACTCGAGCAATGTCGGCGCCAGCAAGGTTGCGCTGTCACTGGAACCGGAAGTGCTGTGGAAGGGCCTGCACAATTTCGGTTTCGGTTCCATCTCCGAGATTGCCTTGCCGGGCGAAGGTTATGGGCGCCTGAACGAATATCGCAACTGGAGCGAAATCGAGCACGCGACGCTCGCCTTCGGCTATGGCCTGTCGGTCACCGCCGCGCAGCTTGCGCGTGCCTACATGGTGCTGGCCAACGATGGCTGGATGCAGCCGCTCAGCATCGTGCGCGTCGATGAGCAAGGGCCGCGCACGCGCATCATCAGCGACAGCACCGCGCAGGAAATCCGCCAGATGCTGACGCGCGTCATCACCAAGGGGACCGGCGCGCTGGCGGCCGTGCCGGGCTATTCCGTGGCGGGCAAGACCGGCACGGTGCACAAGTCCACCACCTCGGGTTACGCCGAGCACCGCTATCGCTCCTTGTTCGCCGGCATGATTCCGGCCGACAAGCCACGTCTGGTGGCGGTGGTGATCATCGACGAGCCGCAGCGCGGCGTGTATTTCGGTGGCAAGGTCGCCGCGCCGGTGTTCGCGAGCGTGATGCGCGATGCGGTGCGCATCCTCAATATTCCGCCCGATCAGCCGGTGCAGGCCACCGCCGAAGCCGTGTGGCTGGCGACCGGTCATGAAGCCGCCGACCGCGCCGCGGAGTCGACGCAATGATGGCCGGCTCCCTGCTGCATGGCATGCGACTTTCGGCGCTGCTCGAAGACATCGTGGCGGTGCCGGCGACGCTCGATCGACATGTCGAGGACATCACGCTCGACAGTCGTGAAGTCCGCGCCGGCAGTTGTTTCGTGGCGCTCGCGGGCCACAAGGACGACGGCGGCCGCTACGCCGCCGACGCCGGCACGCGCGGCGCCATCGCCGTGCTGGCGGAACGTCCGCTGCCGGCACTGCGACCGGACATCCCCGTGCTGCACAGCCCGCAATTGCGCCAGCACCTCGGCGTGCTTGCCAATCGCTTCTTCGACACGCCGTCGGCGGCGCTCAAGCTGTGCGCGGTGACCGGCACCAACGGCAAGACCACCGTCGCCCATCTGCTGGCGCAGGCGGTGGAATGCATGGGCGAAGCGGCCGCTTATATCGGCACCCTGGGCGCCGGTGCCTTGAGTGGGTTGCACCCGCTGGCCAACACCACGCCGGACATCATCACCATCAATCGCTGGCTGGCCGCGAGTCGCGCGCGCGGCTGCGCGGTGGTGGCGCTGGAAGCCTCGTCCCACGCGCTGGCGCAGCAACGTCTGGCCGGGCTGCGCATTGCGGCGGGTGCGTTCACCAACCTGGGCCACGATCATCTCGATTACCACATCGACCTCGATGCCTATGGGGCGGCCAAGCGCCGCCTGTTCGCGCATCCCGATCTGCACGCCGCGGTGCTCAACATCGATGATGCGCTCGGCGCGCAGATCGCGCTCACCCGCCGCGCATCTGATCAGCTCTGGACCTGTTCCTCACGGGATGCCGCCGCGCGACTGCGCGCCGACGGCATCGTCGCCGCAGCCACCGGCATGCAGTTCACGCTCGACATCGATGGTTGGCGCCGCCGCATCGTGAGCCGTCTGGCGGGTCGATTCAATGTCGACAATCTGCTCATCGTCTGCGGGCTGCTGCTCGCCATCGGCTATGAGCGCGAGGCCATCGTCGAAGCACTGCCGAGGCTGCGCGGCGTGACGGGCCGTGCCGAAGAGTGTGGCCAGACCGCGCGCGGCGCGCGGGTGTTCGTCGATTATGCCCACACGCCCGACAGCCTTGCCGCGATACTCGCCACGCTGCGTGAGCTTGCGCCGCGTCGTATCGTGGTGGTGTTCGGCTGCGGTGGTGGACGCGATCGCAGCAAGCGACCGGTGATGGGCGCCATCGCCGAGCGTGATGCGGAGCGGGTCATCGTCACCGCCGACAATCCGCGCGACGAAGACGCCGCCGTGATTGCCGAGGAGATTCGTGCTGGTATGCGCAAACCGGAAGCGGCCGAGGTCATCGTCGACCGTCACCTCGCGATCCGCGCGGCCCTGCACGAGGCCGAGGCGGGGGATTTCGTGTTGATTGCCGGCAAGGGCCACGAGCGCACCCAGGAAAGTGCCGGTCGCATGACGTCCTTCAGCGATCACGCGGAAATCGCCCGCGTGCTGGCGGAGGAGAGCGCGTGATCAGCCTGCGACTGTCCGATGCCGCCAGCGCCATCAGCGCAGCCCTCGAGGGCGAGGACGGACTTTTCACCGGCGTCAGTACCGACACCCGCAGCCTGAGTGCAGGTCAGTTGTTCTTCGCGCTGCGCGGGCCGAACTACGATGCCCATGACAAGCTCGACGACGCGCAGGCGGCGGGCGCCGTCGCGGCGGTGGTGGAGCGTCCCATGCCCTCCGCGCTGCCGCAACTGGTGGTCGCCGATACGCGTCGTGCCCTGGGTGAACTCGCGCGCGCCTGGCGGCAGCGTTTCAAGTTGCCGGTGCTGGCGGTGACCGGCAGCGCCGGCAAGACCACGGTCAAGGAAATGCTGGCGGCGATCATGCGTACCCAGGGGGCGGTGCTCGCCACGCGCGGCAATCTCAATAACGACATCGGTCTGCCCTTGACCTTGTTTCAACTCGACGACACCCATCGCGCCGCGGTGCTCGAGATGGGCGCCAATCACCTCGGCGACATCGCCTTGCTGGTGGACATCGCACGTCCCGAGGTGGGGGTGATCACGCTGTGCGCGCCCTGTCATCTGGAAGGCTTCGGCAGTATCGAGAACGTGGCGCGCACCAAGGGTGAAATGTTCGCCGGCCTGCCCGCCGATGGCGTGGCCATCCTCAATAACGAAGATGCCCAGGCGACGCTGTGGCGCGCGATGGCGGGCCCGCGCCGCGTCGTGAGCTTCGGTGCCGGTGGCGACTTCAGCGCCCACGACATCCAGGTCACCAGCAGCGGCAGTGAGTTCACGCTGCGCGCGCCGCACGGCATGATTGAGATCGCGCTCAAACATCGGGGTCAGCACAATGTGCGCAACGCCTTGGCCGCGGCGGCAGCGGCTTACGCGGCCGGTGTGTCGTTGAAGGACATCCAGGCGGGCCTCGCGCAGGCGGCGGCTGTCGATGGTCGGCTGCAGTACCGCGCCGGTGTCGGTGGCTGCCATCTTATCGACGACAGCTACAACGCCAATCCGGCCTCGATGGCCGCCGCGCTGGCAGTGCTCGGCGCCGAGCCCGCGCCGCGCTGGCTGGTGTTCGGCGACATGCGTGAACTTGGACCCGACGCGGTGGAGTATCACCGCGAAGTCGGCGCCCAGGCCGCGGCCGCCGGTGTCTCCATGCTGTATACCTGCGGCCCGCTTGCACGCCACGCCGCCGAACGCTTCAACGGCTCGGCCGTCCACGGCAGTGACCACGACGGTCTGCTGGCTGCGTTGCACGCCGCCCTGTCGGCCGGCAATGGGCCGCGACCGACCATCTTGATTAAAGGATCGCGGGCGATGGCGCTCGACAAAGTGGCGAATGCGCTCGCCGATCGGAGTGACGTCACGTGTTGATGGTGCTTGCGGAATGGCTGGCGAAATATCACTCCGGCTTCGACGTGTTCCGGTATCTGACCTTGCGCACGATCCTGGGCGTGCTGACGGCGCTGTTCATCGCGCTCATGGTCGGACCGAAGATGATCCACTATCTGGCCAAGTTCCAGATCGGCCAGACCATCCGCGAGGATGGCCCGCAGTCTCATCTGGCCAAGGCCGGCACACCGACCATGGGTGGCCTGTTGATTCTGGTCTCGATCGCGGCCAGCACTTTGTTGTGGAGCAATCTCAACAACCGCTTCGTGTGGATAGTGCTGCTGACGACCCTGGTGTTTGGCGCGGTCGGCTGGTACGACGACTATCTCAAGCTGGTGCGCCGCAATTCCAAGGGACTCGCGCCGCGCTACAAGATGTTTTGGCAGTCGGTGGGTGCGCTGGGCGCGGCGGCGGCCCTGTTCTTCACCGCGCAGTCGCCGATCGAGACGCAACTCATCCTGCCGCTGGTGAAGAGCGTCGCCATCGATCTCGGCTGGATGTATTTCGTCGTCGCCTATTGCGTGATAGTCGGCACCAGCAATGCGGTGAATCTGACCGACGGTCTCGACGGCCTGGCGGTGTTGCCGACCGTGATGGTGGCGGCCGCGCTGATCGTGTTCGCCTACGTTGCCGGCAACGTCAAGTTCGCCCATTACCTGTCCGTGCCCTATGTGAATGGCGTCGGTGAGATTTGCGTGTTCTGCGGGGCGATAGTCGGCGCCGGCCTCGGCTTCCTGTGGTTCAACACCTATCCGGCCATGGTCTTCATGGGCGACATCGGTGCGCTGGCGCTGGGCGCGGCGATCGGCACGGTTGCGTTGACGGTGCGTCAGGAACTGGTGCTCGTGATCATGGGTGGCGTGTTCGTGATGGAAACGGTGTCGGTGATTCTGCAGGTGGCGTCCTTCAAGCTCACCGGCCGGCGCATCTTCCGCATGGCGCCCATCCATCATCATTTCGAACTCAAGGGCTGGCCCGAACCGCGCGTCATTGTGCGTTTCTGGATCATCACCGTGGTGCTGGTGCTGGCGGCACTGGCGACTTTGAAGATTCGTTGAGCATGACGGCCATGAACGCCACCTCGCCCTGCAACGCACAACCCCTGGCGGACTACGCCGTGGTCGGGCTGGGTATCACCGGTCTGTCCTGTGTGCGCTATCTGGCCGCGCGCGGCGTTTCGGTGCTGGCGATGGACAGTCGCGCCGCGCCGCCCAATCTCGACACCGTGCAGCGCGAGTTTCCCGACGTCAGCGTCGTTACCGGCACGCTCGATGCCGAGACCTTGAGCCGCTGCCGTCACATCGTGCTGAGTCCCGGACTGTCACTGGCGGAACCGGCCATCCAGGCCGCGCGCGCTGCGGGTGTGGAAGTGATCGGCGACATCGAACTGTTCGCGCGCGCCGCCAATGCGCCGGTCATCGCCATTACCGGCACCAATGGCAAGAGCACCGTCACGACCCTGGTCGCGCGCATGCTGGAAGCCGACGGCTATCGCGTGCGGGTGGGAGGCAATCTCGGTACGCCGGCGCTCGATCTGCTGGAACTGGTGGCGCCCGATTGCTATGTGCTGGAGCTGTCCAGCTTCCAGCTCGAAACCACCACCTCGCTCGCGCCGCGTGTGGCCTGCATACTCAATATCACTCCCGATCATCTCGATCGCTACGGCAGCTTCGAGGCCTACCGCGACGCCAAGCTACGCATACTCGCGCGAGCCGAGCAGGTGGTGCTCAATGGTGACGATGCGCTGGCAACGGCGCTTGACCGCGCCGCGCCCCGCACGCTGTTCTCGCTCGGTGAACCGGCGGCGGAGCAGTACGGCCTGCGGGTCGGCGAGCAGGGTGAAGCACTGGTCGGGCCGCACGGCACACAGCTCGCGGCCACCGCGCTCAGGATTGCGGGCCGTCACAACATCGCCAACGCGCTGGCCGCGATCGCGATATGCCATGCCTTCGGTGCGCGCGGCGCGGTGCTGCTGACGGCGCTGGCAAGCTTTAACGGTCTCGATCATCGCGCGCAGTTCGTCGCGACGATAGACGAGGTGACGTTCATCAATGATTCCAAGGCCACCAATTCCGGCGCCGCCTGCGCCACCATCCGCGGCCTGTGCCATGGGCGCAGCGGTGTATTGATCGCCGGCGGCGAGCCCAAGGAGCCGGACTTCACCGAATTCGCCGACACCGTCGTCGCCCACATGCGTGCGGTGGTCCTGATTGGCCGCGCCGCGCCGCTGTTCGCCGCCGCCATCGCCGGACGCATTCCGACCTTGTTCGCCACCGACATGCGCGGTGCGGTGGCCGCCGCCGCCGGCGCCGCCCAGGCGGGCGACCTGGTGCTGCTGTCGCCGGCCTGCGCGAGCTTCGACATGTTTGCCAACTATGCGGCGCGCGGCATCGCGTTTCGCGACGCGGTGCTGGAACGGAGCCGCTCATGAGCGTCGCCGCCGAAGCCGTCGGTCAGGCCAAGCCGCAGGTGGCGCGTGGCGACACGCCCGCGTTTCCCTATGACATCTGGTTGATTGGCGGCGCGCTGGCGCTTTTGTGCGTGGGCCTGATCATGGTGGTCTCGACCTCGGTCTCGATTGCCGAGCATCGCGACATGACGCAGCTTTATTACTTCAAGCGCCAACTGTTCGCGGCGGCGCTCGGTATCGTCGGCGCCGGTGTATTGATGCGCACGCCGCTGGTCTACTTCGAACAGTGGAGCACGCCACTGCTGTTCGTCGCCATCGTGTTCCTGATCGCGGTGCTGGTGCCCGGCCTCGGTCACGAGGTCAACGGTTCGATGCGCTGGCTAGGCTTCGGCTTCTTCACCATCCAGACCTCGGAGCCGGCCAAGGTTGCGGTCGCGGTGTATGTGGCGGCCTATCTGGTGCGCCATATCAAGCAGGTCCGCACCGACTTCATCGGCTTCATCAAACCCATTGGCGTCATCACGCTGATCGCCGGCCTGCTGCTGATCGAGCCCGACTTCGGCACGGCGGTGGTGTTGTTCACCACGGTACTGGGCATGTTGTTCCTGGCCGGTGTGCCCTATGTCCGTTTCTTCTTCTGGGGACTGGCGGCCCTGACCGCGCTGGCGGCCTTGTCGATGCTCGCGCCCTATCGTCTCGCCCGTCTCATGACCTTCATGGATCCCTGGTCGGACCCGTTCAACACCGGTTTCCAGCTGACCCAGGCCTTGATTGCCTTCGGCCGCGGCGAGTGGTTCGGTGTCGGCCTCGGCAATTCGGTGCAGAAGCTGTTCTATCTGCCGGAAGTGCACACCGATTTCGTGTTCGCCGTGATCGCCGAGGAGGGCGGGTTCATCGGCTGCCTGACGGTCATCGGTCTGTTCGTGTTCCTGATCTGGCGCATCTTCTATGTCGGTGGACAGGCCGAGCGCGCGAATCTGCTGTTTCCCGCCTATGTGACCTATGGCATCGGCCTGCTGATCGGCATCCAGGCCTTCGTCAACATCGGTGTGAACATGGGCATCCTGCCGACCAAGGGACTGCCGCTGCCGTTCCTGAGCTATGGCAGCAACAATCTGGTGGTGACGCTGGGTGCGATAGGCATTGTGTTGCGTGCCGGTTTCGAAGCCCACGAAGTCACGCATCCACGCGTCGCGGCGCCACAGATCATGACCGCGCCGCCGACGGCGGAGCCGGCCGACGAGGCGGGCTTCGAGGCCTATGACGAGGAGCACGAGCGTGACTAGAACAGTCATGATCGTCGCCGGCGGTACCGGTGGTCATGTCTATCCCGGCCTCGCGGTCGCCGAAGCCTTGCGCGCGCGCGATGTGGAACTTCATTGGATGGGCACCGAGCGCGGCATCGAAGCGCGCATCGTGCCGCTGGCCGGCCTGCCGCTGGTGACCATCCCGGTCAGCGGCCTGCGTCGGCGTGGCTGGTGGCGCTGGCTGGCCGCGCCCTTTGGCGTGAGTTACGCCATCTGGTGCGCGCTGGCGGCAATACGCCGCATACGTCCGCAGGTGGTGCTGGGCATGGGCGGTTTCGTCAGCGGACCGGGCGGCATCGCCGCGTGGTTGAGTCGCCGTCCCTTGATCATTCATGAACAGAATGCGATGCCGGGTCTCAGCAATCGCATCCTGAGTCATTTCGCGCGGCGTGTACTGCAGGGTTTTCCCGGCAGCTTCGCAGCTTCAGTGCATGCCATCACCACCGGCAATCCGGTGCGCGCCGAGATCGCCGCCATCGCCGCGCCGACCGCGCGCGGCCATGGCGCTGGTCGCTTGAAGGTGCTGGTGTTTGGCGGCAGCCGTGGCGCGCGCGCCCTGAACGAACTCGTGCCGCAGGCGCTCGCCGCCTGTGGTGTGCCGAATATCGCCGTGCGCCATCAGTGCGGCGCCGATGATGTCGCGGCGACTGAAGCGCGCTATGCGCAGGCCACCCATATTGAATCGGCGCACGTGGTGCCCTACATCGACGACATGCCCGCCGCCTACGCCTGGGCCGATCTCGTCATCGCGCGTGCCGGCGCCAGCAGCATCGCCGAGATCGCGGCCTGTGGCGTGGCCTCGATCCTGATTCCGTTTCCCTACGCGGTCGACGATCACCAGACCGCCAATGCGCGTTACCTCGCGAGCGTCGACGCCGCCGTGCTGATGCCCGAGGCCGGTCTCACCGTCGACAGTCTCGCGCGCGAAGTCGCCCGTTTGTCAGGCGACCCGAACCTGCGTATCCAGATGGCGGAACGTGCGCGGGCCCAGGCCCGTCCCCATGCCACGGCCGATGTCGCGGCTCAATGTCTGGAGTTCATCGATGCATGACCCTCACGGCACGCTCATGCATCGTGTAGAGCGTATCCATTTCATCGGTGTCGGCGGCTCGGGCATGAGCGGCATCGCCGAGGTGCTGTCCAATCTCGGCTACAAGGTCTCGGGTTCGGATCAGAGCACCTCCAAGGTCACCGAACGCCTGCGCGCCGCCGGCGTCGCAGTGCTCGGTTCCCATGTCGCGAGCAATGTCGATGGCGCCGACGTGGTGGTCTATTCCAGCGCCATCGCCGACGACAATGTCGAACTGGCGGCGGCGCGCTCGCAGCGCATCCCGGTCGTGCCGCGCGCCGAGATGCTGGCCGAACTCATGCGCTTCCGTCGCGGCATCTGCATCGCCGGCACCCATGGCAAGACCACCACCACCAGTCTGGTGGCGACAGTGCTGGCGGAAGCGGGACTGGACCCGACCTTCGTCGTCGGTGGTCTGGTCAAGAGCATCAACGCCAATGCGCGCCTCGGCGCCGGACGCTATCTGGTCGCCGAGGCGGATGAAAGCGACGCGTCTTTCCTGCTGCTGCACCCCCTGGTGGCGGTGTTGACCAATGTCGATGCCGATCACATGGCGACCTATCACGGCGATTTCGCGGTGTTGAAGGCGACCTTCGTCGAATTCTTCCGCCGCCTGCCGTTCTATGGCGTGGCCTGCGTATGTCTCGACGATGCGCAGGCCGCGTCGTTGATCCCGGAGATCCGCGCGCGTGTGATCACCTATGGTGTGCATGAGGATGCCGACGTGCGCGGCTACGATCTGCGCCATGTCGATGGACGCGAACATTTCCGCGTCGCGTTGAAGGGCGAGACGACGCAACCCGAGGCGGAGTTCGTCTTGAATCTGCCCGGTGAACACAACGTGCAGAACGCACTGGCCTCGATCGCGGTGGCGCGTGAACTGGGTGTCGATCTCGATGCCGCGCGTCGCGCGCTGTCGGGCTTTCAGGGCATCGCGCGCCGTTGCCAGATACACCGTGACATCGCCATCGGCGCGCGGCGCGTGACCGTCATCGACGATTACGGCCACCACCCCAAGGAACTCGAGGCGGTGTTGAAAACCATACGCCGCACTTTTCCCGAGCGTCGTCTGGTGGTGGTGTTCCAGCCCCATCGTTACACCCGCACGCGCGATCTCTTCGAGGACTTCGCCGCGGTGCTGTCGCGCGCCGACGTGCTGGTGCTGCTGGAAGTCTATGCCGCCGGTGAAACGCCGATTGCGGGCGCCGATGGTCGTGCGCTCGCGCGTGCCATCCGCACCCGTGGTCATATCGACCCGGTATTTGTCGCCGAACTCGCTGCCGTCAAAGACGTGCTTGCCGACATCGTGCGTGATGATGACGTGGTCGCCCTGCTGGGTGCCGGCAATATAGGCGCAATCGCCGAGGCACTGGTGGCATGACGAGCCAGGCAACGCCTCAGGTGTCGGACTTGAACGCACAATTGCAGGAAGCGCGCCGTGCATTACGCGGCGACTATCGCCGCGGCGAATCCCTGGCGCGCCACTGCAGCTGGCGGTGCGGCGGCCCGGCCGATCATTATTTCGAACCGGCCGATCGTGATGATCTCATCGCCTTCCTGGCGGGCAACGGTATCGACCCGCTGTTCTGGCTCGGGCTCGGCAGCAATCTTCTGATCCGTGATGGCGGTTTGCGCGGCACGGTGATTTCGACCAGTCATCTCGATGACAGCCACTGGACGGATGACAGTCATCTCTACGCCGAAGCGGGCGTGCCCTGCGCGCGCATAGCGCGCACGGCGGCGGCGCAGGATCGCGCGGGTCTCGAGTTCCTGGCCGGCATCCCCGGCACCCTGGGCGGCGCGCTGCGCATGAACGCCGGCGCCCTCGGCGGCGAGATCTGGCAGTTCGTCGAATGGGCGGAAGTCATCGATAGACGTGGTCAGGTCGAGCGCGTGCCGCGTGGCGAATTCGTTGCGAGCTACCGTCATGTTGCGCAGCCGCGCCCGGGCTGGTTCGTCGGTGCGTTGCTGCATCTGCCGCAAGCGGCGCAGGGTCAGGCCGGTGACCGCATTCGCCAAGTGCTCGCGCAACGTGGCGCGAGCCAGCCGACCGGCAAGGCGTCCTGCGGCTCGGTGTTCAAGAATCCGCCCGGTGATTACGCCGGTCGCCTGATCGAGCAATGCGGTCTCAAGGGCTATCGCATCGGCGGCTGTGAAGTATCGACCGTGCACGCCAATTTCATCGTCAACGATGCCGGTGCATGCGCCGCCGATGTCGAGCGCATGATTCGCCATGTGCAGCACACCGTGCGTGAGCGCACCGGCATCGCGCTCGAAACCGAAGTTCAGATCGTCGGCGACGGCATGGAGGCGAGTGCATGAGCGCGCCGGACCGCCGCCAGGTCGAGCACATGGTGGATGTCGCCGGTCGCGTCGGCGTGCTGATGGGCGGTCGTTCGGGCGAACGCGAGGTGTCGCTGAAAAGCGGAGCGGCTGTCACCGCCGCGTTGCGCAGCGCAGGTATCGATGCAACGGCGCTCGACTGGGCGGGGACGCTCGAATCCCTGCTCGCTTTCAAGGGCTTCGATCGCTATTTCATCGCGCTGCATGGTCGCGGTGGCGAAGACGGCCAGATTCAGGCCGCACTCGATCTGCTCGGCGTGCCCTACACCGGCACCGGTGTCGCGGGTTGCGCGATTGCGATGGATAAATACCGCACCAAGCTTGCGTGGCTGGGCGCCGGGTTGCCGACCCCGGAGTTTCGCCTGGTCGATGCGCAGACCGACGTGCAGAGCGTCATCGCCGCGCTCGGTCTGCCCTTCTTCGTCAAGCCGGGGCGCGAAGGATCGAGTCTGGGGGTTTCCAAGGTCACGCTGGCCGATGATTTCGGCACAGCGGTGACGGCGGCACTGGCCTATGACGACCTCGTGCTGGCCGAGCGCTACATCGCCGGCGGCGAATACACGCTCTCGATCGTCGATGGGCAGGCGCTGCCGATGATACGCCTCGAAACGCCCCACGAATTCTACGATTACTCGGCCAAGTATCTGGTCGATACCACGTCATATATCTGTCCCTGCGGCATGTCGGCGGCGGACGAAGCGGCGGCCGCGGCTTTGGGGCTGCAGGCCTTCGAGGCGCTGGATGGACGGGGTTGGGGACGTGTGGATTTCATGCGTGACGCGCAGGGCCGCATGTGGCTGATCGAACTGAATACCGTGCCGGGCATGACCGATCATTCGCTGGTGCCGATGGCGGCGCGCCAGGACGGCTGGTCGTTTGAAGAACTGGTGGTGGCCATCCTGCAATCGAGCCGCGCGCGCGAGGTGAAGGAATGAGTCACGCCGTGCCGAAGGTCACCGAGCCCGTGCCGCCGCCGGTGGCACCGACCACCGTCGTCTTTCTGATCATGATCGTCGCGACCGTGATCGGCATGGTGTGGCTGGCGCGCGAACTGTCCGATCCGGCCGCCTTGCCGATCCGCCGTGTGATGGTGGAAGGCGAGTTCAAGCACCTCACCACTGAACATGTGCAACGCGCGGTGGTCGGTGCGGTACACGCGGGCTTTTTTGGCGTCGATGTCACGGACATCCGCCGACTGCTGCAGGACGAGGCCTGGATACGCGATGCGAACGTCAGCCGCATGTGGCCCGATGGCCTGCACGTCACCATCGTCGAACAGATTCCCGTCGCGCGCTGGGGTGACTACGGCTTGTTGAACGAGCGCGCCGACATCTTCGTGCCCGCGCCCGAAGACCTGCCGCGCGATCTGGTGCAGCTCAATGGCCCGCTCGGCTCGGAGCAGGAAGTCCTCGAGCGCTTCGGCTACATCCGCGCGCAGCTCGCCACCATCGGCTTGAAGGTCGTGGCGCTCAGCCTGTCCGATCGGCGCGCGTGGACCATCACCACCGACGGCGGCCACGAGATTCTGCTCGGCCGACGTTCACTGGAAGAGCGCCTGGCGCGCTTCAAGTGGGGATATACCAAAGGTTTGAATGCGGCCTGGGAGCGCATCGGACATGTCGACATGCGTTACACCAACGGCTTCGCGGTGGGCGAACGCGGTTCAGCGAGAAGGAATGGTTGAAATGAATTGGTTGCGGACTGAAGTCGGCACTGCGCGAACGCGCGGGAGCGAAGCATGATGGTGAAGAAGCCGGACAAGAAGCTGCTGGTCGGCCTCGATATCGGTACGTCCAAGGTGGTGGCCATCGTCGGCGAGATCTCGCCGGATGGTTCCATTGAAGTGGTGGGACTTGGTTCCCATCCCTCGCGCGGCCTGAAGAAGGGCGTGGTGGTCAACATCGAATCGACGGTGCAGTCCATACAGCGCGCCATCGAGGAAGCGGAGTTGATGGCGGGTTGTGAGATTCACTCGGTGTACGCGGGCATCGCCGGCGGTCACATCCGCAGTTTGAACTCGCACGGCATCGTCGCGATCCGCGACAGCGAGGTCACACATAACGATGTCGAGCGCGTGATCGATGCGGCGCGCGCGGTGGCGATTCCGGCCGATCAGAAAATCCTCCACATCCTGCCGCAGGAATTCATCATCGATGGACAGGAAGGCATACGCGAACCGATAGGCATGTCCGGCGTGCGTCTCGAATCGCGCGTGCACATGGTGACCGGCGCGGTGTCGGCGGCGCAGAATATCGTCAAGTGTGTGCGTCGCTGCGGTCTCGAAGTCGACGACATCATTCTGCAGCAGCTAGCCTCGTCCTATGCGGTGTTGACCGAGGATGAAAAGGATCTGGGCGTGTGCCTGTGTGATATCGGCGGTGGCACCACCGATATCGCGGTGTTCGTGCATGGCGCCATTCATCATTCGGCCGTGATCCCGATCGCGGGCGACCAGGTGACCAACGACATTGCCGTCGCGCTGCGCACGCCGACCCACCATGCCGAGGACATCAAGATTCGCTACGCCTGTGCCTTGACCCAGCTCGCCAATCCCGATGAAACCATCGAGGTGCCGAGCGTCGGTGATCGGCCGCCGCGTCGCCTGGTGCGCCAGACCCTCGCCGAAGTGGTCGAGCCCCGTTATGAAGAGCTGTTCAGCCTGGTCGCGGCTGAACTCAAGCGCAGTGGTTTCGAGGAAATGATGGCCGCCGGCGTGGTGTTGACCGGCGGCGGCTCAAAGATGGAAGGCGTGATTGAACTCGCCGAGGAAGTGTTCCACATGCCGGTCCGACTCGGCACGCCGCAATACGTGGCGGGGCTGGTCGATGTGGTGCGCAATCCGATCTACGCGACGGGCGTCGGCCTGCTGCTGTTCGGCAATCAGGCCGGCGGCGGCACCTTCACCCAAGCACCGCGTTTCGAGAGCACGGCAGGACTCTGGGAGCGCATGAAGGCCTGGTTCCATGGAAACTTTTAAGGCTGAGCGCCGCCGGTCACGGGACCGTAGGACGCTACAAGCCAACGCTGGTTGAAACGAAACAGATAACAGTCACCCGTCCCGATGCGGGACGGATAGTAGACGGAGGGAAGAAGATGTTCGAACTCATGGACTCTTACAGCCAACGCGCGGTCATCAAGGTGATCGGCGTCGGTGGTGGCGGTGGCAATGCGGTTCAGCACATGCTGACCGCGGAAATCGACGGGGTCGAATTCATCTGTGCGAACACGGACGCGCAGGTGCTGAAGAACTCGCCGGTCAAGACCACTTTGCAACTTGGCGCTGATATCACCAAGGGTTTGGGCGCAGGCGCCAATCCCGATATCGGCAAACGCGCGGCGATGGACGACCGCGATCGCATCGGCGATGTGCTTGAAGGTTCCGACATGATCTTCATCACCGCCGGCATGGGCGGTGGCACCGGTACCGGCGCGGCGCCGGTGGTGGCGCAGATCGCCAAGGAGATGGGCATTCTGACGGTGGCGGTCGTGACCCGGCCGTTTCCGTTCGAAGGCAAGAAGCGAGCGGCGATCGCCGACCAGGGCATAAGGGATCTCGCGCAATACGTCGATTCGCTGATCACCATTCCGAACGAGAAGCTGTTGTCGGTGCTCGGTCGCGACATCAGCCTGCTGGACGCCTTCAAGGCGGCCAACGATGTGCTGCTCGGTGCGGTGCAGGGTATCGCGGAACTGATCACCTGCCCTGGTCTGATCAACGTCGACTTTGCCGACGTGCGCACCGTGATGTCCGAAATGGGAATGGCGATGATGGGTTCGGGCAGCGCCCGTGGTCAGGATCGCGCACGTATCGCCGCCGAAGCGGCTATTTCGAGCCCGCTGCTGGAGGACATCAACCTGTCCGGCGCCAAGGGCATCCTGGTCAACGTGACCTCGGGTCTCGACCTCAAGATGGGCGAGTTCGAGGAAGTCGGTAACACGGTCAAGGCCTTTGCCTCGGACAACGCGACGGTGGTGGTGGGTACTGTCATCGACCCCAACATGGAAGACGAAATCCGTGTGACCGTGGTCGCGACCGGTATCAGCTGCGAGACACGTCAGAAGGAAGAACCGACGCCGGTCGTGCAGCAGACCGCCACCGCGGCATCTGCGGGGCCGACGCCGGTCTCGACGTCAGCGCCCTCGGCGCGCCGGTCCGACGAGGACATCGATTTCCGTCGCATGGACCGACCGACCGTGATTCGCAATCGGGAAGAACGGGTGCTGCCTGACCTGACCGACGGCAATACCGATTATCTTGATATTCCCGCGTTTCTGCGCCGCCAGGCTGACTGAGTCAGCCTCGAGGCCCGGTTCGGACGCGAGAACAGCAAGCACGGTCGGTTCGTGGAATAAGGACAGGGTTATCAAGCCTATACGGAGGTGTGTTATATTCCTGACCCAAAAGCGGACCTTCTCTCAGGAGAAGCGGAGAACATGATAAAGCAACGCACCCTGAAGAACGTGATTCGGGCGACAGGTGTCGGCCTGCACACGGGGCGCAAGGTATTCCTGACCTTACGCCCGGCGCCGGCGGACACCGGTATCGTATTTCGACGTGATGACTTGAAACCGCCGGTGGAGATCGTCGCGCGGGCCGAGAATGTCGGCGATACCAGTCTTTCGACCAGTCTGGTCAAAGACAATGTCCGCATTTCCACTGTCGAGCATCTGTTGTCCGCGTTTGCGGGTCTGGGCATCGACAACGCCTATGTGGATCTCAGCGCGTCGGAAGTGCCGATCATGGACGGCAGCGCGGGTCCTTTCGTATTTCTGATCCAGTCGGCGGGTTTTGAAGAACAGAACAAGCCCAAGAAATACATGCGCATCAAGCGGCAGATCTCGGTGCGTGACGGCGATAAATGGGCCCGTTTCGAGCCATTTGACGGCTTCAAGGTGTCGTTCGCCATCGAGTTCGACCATCCCTTCTTCCACCAGCGCAGCAAGCACGCCGAGATCGATTTCTCGACCACCAGCTTCGTCAAGGAAGTCGCGCGCGCCCGCACCTTCGGCTTCATGAAGGATGTCGAAATTCTGCGCGAGCAGAATCTCGCGCTGGGCGGCAGCCTCGATAATGCGGTGGTGGTCGACGACTACCGGGTCTTGAACGAAGACGGTCTGCGTTATGAGGACGAGTTCGTCAAGCACAAGATTCTCGATGCGATCGGCGATCTCTACCTGCTCGGCCACAGCCTGATTGGCGCCTTTCATGGCTACAAGTCAGGGCACGAGCTCAATAATCGTCTGCTGCGCAAGATCCTCGCGACCGAGGATGCCTTTGAACTGGTGTCTTTCGAAGGCGAGGAAAACGCGCCGTTCTCCTTCATGCAGCCGATACCGGCACGCTGAGCAAAGCGTTCGCCTAGTCTGAACCGTGCCGCGCCAGGCGATTGAGCGCGGCGCGGATCCTGGTGTCGGTGGTGCATTCCGCCTCGTGCTGCAATACTGCCGCGGCTGCACGGCTCATGTGTCGGCGCTGCGGTTTGATGGTCTTGGGGCGTGGTTCGACGACATTGCGCACGCGCACGCTGCGCACGTCGCGAAACTCGGGGTGCGCTTGCAGCTTTTCAAGAATCTCCGGGGTCTTGAAGCGCAGTTGCGCGGCCCAGGCCGAACCCTCGGCCTGCAACACCAGGCAACCGTCGCGCACCGTGGCCAGACGCACGTGCGGAGCCAATGAGGCCGGCACGCAGGCCATCAGGGACGCATTCAAGTCCCGCAGCCGGTTGGCCCGCTCGGTCAATTGCTTTAGCTGCGAGAATCTGGCGACAATGTCGAAAACAGACAAGGGGGTGCTCACAGCGGCTGGCCTGAGTTCATGGCTGGCATAGCCGTTGCCCAACTGGTGTCATGGAAATAATCATCCTATCAAAATCGCGGGGCACGACCGCGAGGTTTCGTCTCGGTTGGCAGGTGCTGGCGCTCACCGCGCTGGTGCTGGTCGGCGGTTCGTCCAGTCTGGCGTATTGGGGCTACTCCCGCGGCGGCAACGCCATGGTCGAGGAGATCCTCAACAATCCCGAACGTTCGGCGCAAATCTGGCAACGCGAGATCATCAATCAACGCCAGTTCCTCAATACCTTGAATGAAGACATGAATGCGGACTTGAGCGCCTTGTCCGGCGCCATAGGCCGCATGCAGTCGCAATTGACCCGCCTTGACGCAGTTGCCGAACGGGTCGCGAAGTCCGCCCGCATCGACGCCGCCGAATTCGACTTTGGTCATGACCCCGCCATCGGCGGCCCACAAAGCGCCAATGTCCAGGCGCCGCAATGGACCGACCTGTTGGCCAACCTCGATTCCATCAAGAGCGAAGTGAAGCTGCGCGACGACCGTCTGGGCGCCATCGAGGCCTTGATGCAGAACCGGCAGCTGCATGATGACATGAAGCCGGCCGGCCAGCCCCTGAGCGATGGCTGGGTGTCTTCGGGCTTCGGTTATCGCACCGATCCCGTGACCGGCGGACGCGAATTCCACGACGGTCTCGATTTCGCCGGCAAACCGGGCGAACCGGTGCGCGCGGTGGCGGCCGGCGTGGTGACCTGGTCGGGCAAGCGCTGGGGCTACGGCAACCTGGTCGAAATCAGTCACGGCAACGGCTACATCACCCGTTACGCCCATAACCGCGCCAATCTGGTTGCGGTCGGGGAGACGGTCAAGAAGAACCAGGCAGTCGCGCTGCTCGGTTCGACCGGCCGCACCACCGGGCCCCATGTCCATTTCGAAGTGGTCCACAACGGCGATCGGGTCGATCCGCTGAAATTCGTCGGCAACCCGTCGCAATTGCGGGTCCAGGCGGGGACGGTCCTGCAGCGTTGAGCCGCTCGGATCCGGCGCCGCAATAGGCGCTCCACGCACGCGGGATCCGCACTTCCCTTTGCTACAATGACCGCGCCGCGACCGCCGCCTCCTTTGAGGCGGCCTGTCGGTCGCCGCCTTATTCAAATCCAGCGCATTCCAATGGCCGCAACCTCAAAGTCCCTCCCCGCACGCATTCTCCAGTCGGTGTTCGGCAGTCGTAACGATCGCCTGCTGAAGAAGATGCACAAGAACGTGCATGCCATTAATCAGCTAGAGAGCGATATCGCCGCCCTCGACGATGAGGCCTTGCGCGCCAAGACCACCGAATTCCGTGATCGCTACAAGGCCGGCGAAACCCTCGACGAGTTGTTGCCCGAAGCTTTCGCCGTCGTGCGCGAGACCGGCAAACGCGTGCTTGGCATGCGTCACTTCGACGAACAGTTGATCGGTGGCATGGTGCTGCATCAGGGCAAGATTGCTGAAATGCGGACCGGCGAGGGCAAAACCCTGGTCGCCACGCTGCCGGCCTATCTCAATGCCTTGTCGGGCGGCGCGGTGCACGTCGTGACCGTCAATGATTACCTCGCGAAGCGCGACGCCGAGTGGATGGGACGGCTGTACAACGCGCTCGACATGTCGGTCGGTGTGATTCTGACGGGCATGTCCAGTCAGGACCGTCAGCGCTCCTATAGCTGCGCCATCACCTACGCCACCAATAACGAGCTTGGCTTCGACTACCTGCGCGACAACATGGCTTTCCACCCCAGCCAGCGGGTACAGCGTGATCATGCTTTCGCGGTGGTCGATGAAGTGGACTCGATTCTGATCGACGAAGCGCGCACACCACTGATTATTTCCGGCCCGGCCGACGATCGCAGCGACGTCTATACCCGCATCAACAAGCTCATTCCGCAGCTCGAGCGCCAGGCTTACACCGAAGAAAAGGACGCCCCTGAGCAGCCCGGCGACTTTTCCGTCGATGAGAAGGCGCGTCAGGTCTATCTCAGCGAAGCGGGTCACGAGAAAATTGAGCACCTGCTGGTCGAGGCCGGCATGCTGGCCGAAGGCGACAGCCTTTACAGCGCGACCAATATTTCGCTCATGCACCATGTCTACGCCGCGATCCGCGCCCACGCGCTGTTCCAGAAGGATGTCGACTACGTGGTGAAGGACGGCGAAATCATCATCGTCGACGAGTTCACCGGTCGCACCATGCCCGGCCGGCGCTGGTCGGAAGGTCTGCATCAGGCCGTTGAAGCCAAGGAAGGGGTGAACATCCAGCAGGAGAATCAGACCCTCGCCTCGATCACCTATCAGAACTATTTCCGTCTCTATACGAAGCTGTCCGGCATGACCGGCACCGCCGACACCGAGGCCTACGAGTTTCAGGAAATCTATGGCCTGGAAGTGGTGGTCATCCCCACCCACAGACCGATGGTGCGCGACGACCGCGGCGATCTGGTGTTCCTGACCGCCAAGGAAAAATTCGACGCCATCATCGACGACATCAAGGATTGCGCGCAGCGCGGTCAACCGGTGCTGGTCGGCACGACGTCGATTGAGACTTCCGAATATCTGTCCGGTCTGCTGCGCAAGCAGAACATCAAACACGAAGTGCTGAACGCCAAGTTCCACGAAAAGGAAGCGCAGATCGTCGCGCAGGCCGGTCGCCCCGGCAGCGTCACGGTGGCGACCAATATGGCCGGTCGTGGTACCGACATCGTGCTGGGCGGCAATCTCGGCGCGGAACTCGCCGAACTCGGCAGCGACGATGTGGACAAGGTTGCGGCGGCGCGCGCCGCCTGGGAAGAGCGTCAGGCCCAGGTGCTGGCCGCCGGAGGTCTGCACATCGTCGGCACCGAGCGTCACGAATCGCGGCGTATCGACAACCAGTTGCGCGGCCGTTCCGGTCGTCAGGGCGACCCGGGTTCGAGCCGCTTCTATCTGTCGCTCGAAGACAATCTCATGCGCATCTTCGCATCCGAGCGCGTCAGCGGCCTCATGCAGAAACTCGGCATGCAGGAAGGCGAGGCCATCGAACACCCGTGGGTGAGCAAGGCCATCGAAAATGCGCAGCGCAAGGTCGAAGGGCGCAACTTCGACATCCGCAAACAGCTGCTGGAATTCGACGACGTCGCCAACGATCAGCGCAAGCACGTCTACGAACAACGTCGCGATGTGATGGAAGCCGAGGACGTCTCGGAGAACATCCGTGGCATTCGTCATGACGTCGTCAACGCCATGATCGATACCTATATCCGTCCGCAGAGCTTTGACGAAACCTGGGATCTGCCGGGCTTGAGCCATGCCCTGGAAAGTGAATACGCGGTCAACGCCGATGTCGCCGAGTGGGTGAAGGAAGACGACAATCTCGACGAAGACGGCATACGCGCACGCGTGCTGCAACTGGTCGAGGATGCCTACACCGCCAAGGAAGAGCAGGTCGGCGCGGCCGACATGCGCAACTTCGAGAAGGGCATCATGCTGCAGGTCCTCGATACCCACTGGAAGGAACATCTGGCGGCGATGGACTACCTGCGCCAGGGCATCCACCTGCGCGGATTTGCGCAGAAGAATCCCAAGCAGGAGTACAAGCGCGAGGCCTTTGAGATGTTCGCGCGCATGCTCGAAGAGATCACCCGCGACGTGATCGGCATCCTGTCCAAGGTGCAGGTGCGGGCCAAGGAGGATATCGAGGCGGTCGAGGAGCAACAGCGTCGCGCGGCCGCGCTGCAGGAGCAGGAATATCACTATCAGTCGGGGGCCGATGAGCCGCCACCCGCAGCGGCCCTGCCGGCCGATGACGGTGGCAATCAACAGGCGCCTTTTGTGCGCGACGGCCGTAAGGTCGGTCGCAATGAACCCTGCCCCTGTGGATCGGGCAAGAAGTACAAGCAGTGTCATGGCAAACTCGATTGAACGGCCAACGGCCGACACCCAGGCCCGCGTCATTGCCGGCGTTCGTCTCGCGACGGGCGCATCTGGTACGCGTTACAAGAACCGCACGGACCTGACTCTCATCGAAGTCGCGCCCGGCGCGACGGTGGAATGTCTGTTCACGCGCAACAAGTTCTGTGCCGCGCCGGTGACGATAGCGCGTGCGCATTGGGCGACGGGCCGCAATCGCTATCTCATCATCAACGCCGGCAATGCCAATGCCGGCACCGGTACACCCGGTGAGGAGCGCTGCCTGGAAGTCTGCGCCGCGATCGCATCGGCCGCCGGCTGCGCCGCGGCCGACGTATTGCCTTTCTCGACCGGGGTCATCGGCCAGCAATTGAATGCGCCCGCGCTGTCGGCGCCGGCCCCCGCCCTGGTCGCCGCGCTCGAGGCCGACGGCTGGGACCAGGCCGCCGCCGCCATCATGACCACCGATACCCGGCCCAAGCTGCGCAGCGTCGAAGTGCGCAACGGCGCGCAGCGTTTCGCCGTCACCGGTATCGCCAAGGGCAGTGGCATGATCAAGCCCGACATGGCAACCATGCTCGCCTATGTCGCGACCGATGCCGCCGTCACGCCGGCGGTATGGAAGGCCATTGCGCGTCGTGCGACGGACGTCAGCTTCAATCGCATCACCGTCGACGGCGATACATCGACCAACGATGCGTTGGTGCTGATCGCGACCGGCGCCGCCGACACGCCCTGCATCGACGGTCCGCACCACCCCTTGTACGGCGATCTGCTGGCGGCGGTGGAAGCGGTGTGCATCGGACTCGCCCAGGACATCATTCGCGATGGCGAAGGCGCGACGAAGTTCATCACCGTCAAGGTCAGCGGTGGCTACACCGAGCAGGACTGCGTGCGCGTGGCCTATGCCGTGGCCGAGTCACCGCTGGTCAAGACTGCGATGTTCGCGAGCGACGCGAACTGGGGACGCATCCTCGCCGCGGTCGGTCGTGCCGGCGCCGAGCGTCTGGCCATCGACGAAGTGAATCTCGCTATCGGTGGTCTGCCCATCGTAATTGGCGGCGAACCGGCGCCCGGCTATACCGAGGCCGAGGGCTCCGCCGTGATGAAGAAGCCTGACATCGATATCGACATCACCATCGGTCGCGGCCAGGAGACGGCGACGGTGTGGACCTGCGATTTCTCCTACGACTACGTCAAGATCAACGCCGAGTACCGCAGCTGAGCTGAAGCGGCCCATGGCGCACGCGAAGTCCTCGGTCACGCGCACGCTGCGCGTGGCGGCGGCTGCGATACGCCGCGAGGATGGCGCCATCCTGCTCAGCCTGCGTCCCGCCCACACCGCCCACGGCGGTCTGTGGGAATTCCCGGGCGGCAAGCTCGAAGCGCGTGAGCGGCCCATCGACGGACTCGCCCGTGAGCTCACCGAGGAACTCGGTATCAGCATCGATGCCGCCACGCCGCTGATTACCGTGCGTCATCACTACCCCGCCAACAGCGTCGAACTCATCGTGTTCGAAGTGCGGGCCTGGCGCGGCATGCCCCATGGGCGTGAAGGTCAGCACATCGAATGGGTCGAGCGCGCGGCACTGGCCCGGCGCGAGTTTCCCGCCGCCAATGTGCCGGTCACGACCGCGGTCGGGCTGCCACGCGTGGTGCTGGTGACGCCGGACCTCGGCGCCGACGAAGCGGCGTTTCTTGCGCGGCTCGACGCCTGTCTCGCCGCGGGGGTGGAGCTGGTGCAGCTGCGCATCCGTGCCGAGGGCGCGCAACGTCAGCGGGTGGTCACGGCGGCGCTTGCCGCCTGCGCCCGTCATGGCGCGCGGCTTGTGCTGAACGGCACGCCGGATGAAGCGCGGGAATTCAGTGTGCACGGTGTGCATCTCAATCGCCAGCGCCTGTTCGCGTACGAAGAGCGGCCAGTTGCCGGCGACGTGCTGCTGAGCGCCGCCTGCCATGACGCTCGCGAACTGGCGCAGGCCGAGCGCATCGGGGTCGATTTCGTGTATCTCTCGCCGGTCGAGGCCACGGCCAGCCATCCTGGCGCGAACCTGCTGGGTTGGTCCGGGCTGCGCGCGCTGTGCACGGCCACACGCCTGCCGGTCTACGCCTTGGGCGGCATGGCGCCGCGCGCGCTGCCGCGCGCAGTGCGGGCCGGCTGTCAGGGCATCGCGATGTTGAGCGGTTTGTGGGAGAGCGCGGCGCCGCACAGGCTTCTGGCCTCCGCCGCCGGCGCGCTGGAGAAAGCGGCCTATCGTGTCACGCCGCGGTGAGCGACAAGCGGGCCCGTCAGATACCGCAACAGGCCAGTTCGAAGCGCACGTCGTCCTGCACCTGCACCGGACGTGTGGAGGTCTGGCGCTGGGAGTAGAAGCGCACGGTGAAGCGATGCTTGCCGCCGCTGATCTCGGGGAAATTCTCCGCCTCGCCAGGCATCACCACCCGCACAATCTGACACTGCGCGGCGCTCTCGAACTGCTGCTGGTAGAAACCGGCATTGGCGACCGCCATGCGCGGATTGGCGCTTTCGCGTATCAGGGCCAGGATCAAACGGATGGCCTTCTCGATGATGCGGATGTCCTGCATCCATACCATCATCTGACTGCTGCGTTGTGAGGGTTGGGCGTTCAGCCAGAAATGCAGCGAGGGCACGTCGAAGCTGCAGGTGCCGCCTGGAATGCTGATGCGCTGGCGCACTTGATTGGCGAGTTCGTCGTTGCGGATGCGCGCGCCGGGCTGGCAATCCGGTCCCTTCAAATGCACCAGTACTTCACTCATCGAAGCGATGGTCTTGTCGAGCACCGCCGAGTTGACGCTGGGATTGTTGCGCAGGCTGTTGAAGGTCGAGATCTCGCGCTCGAGTTCCTTGATCAGCTCGCCCTTGATATCGGTGCGCACCAGGAAGTCGCTGACCTCTAGGATGCGACCGAGCGCATTACGCGCGCTCCACTGGTCGCCACCTTCAATGCCGGTGTCGATACCGTGAAACAGATGTTCGAGGCGCAGACAGTTGCGGATGCGTTCGTTGAGCGGTTGCTCGTAGATGACCGAGGCGCCAGAGTCCGGGAATAGACTGGCCTGCCTGGCCCCGCGCTCGCCGTCGGTCACAGGAATGCCTTCATGCTTGGGCCGCGGCTAGTTGCAGATACATCTCGTGTAGTTCGTCCACACGACCTGCGAGCGAGGCCGTGTCACCCTCATTGACCACCACATCGTCGGCGATGCGCAGGCGCGTCTCGCGGCTCGCCTGTGTGCGCATGATTGCGGCGACCTCGGCTTCTGTCAAATGATCGCGCTCACGTACGCGCGCGACCTGCAGTGCTTCCGGGCAATCGACCACCAGCACACGGTCGATGAGATCATGGCGGCCACCCTCCGCCAGCAAAGGGATGCCGAGCAGACAATAGGGATCGCGGACCGCCGCGACGTGGGCACGCATGCCGTGCCTGATCGCGGGATGGGTGATGGCTTCGAGTTCAGTGCGGCGCGCCGGATCGGCGAACACGATGGAGCGCAGGCGCGCGCGATCGAGTCGGCCGTCGCTGCCCAATACCTCCTGACCGAAGGCGGCGACGATCGCGGCGAGCGCCGGCGTGCCGGGCTCGACCACTTCGCGCGCCACCTGGTCGGCGTCGATGACCACGATGCCATGGCGTTCGGTAAAGACCCGGCAAACCGTCGACTTGCCGGAGCCGATGCCGCCGGTCACGCCCACCACATAGGCTCTTTTCACAGGGTCGCTCCAGCGTGGAAGAGGCTCGACAGGGCGTCGCCGAAGAACATCGCGATGATGCCCGCGCCGGCCAGAAAGGGGCCGAAGGGGATGGGTTCGCCGCGCTTTGTGAGCCCCGTGGCGATAGCGGTGATGCCGATCACCGCGCCCAGCACCGAGGAAATCAGGATCACCGCCGGCAAGGCCTGCCAACCCAGCCACGCGCCGAGTGCGGCCAGCAGTTTGAAGTCGCCATAGCCCATGCCTTCCTTGCCGGTCACGAGCTTGAACATCCAGTAGATGGACCACAAGCTGAGATAGCCGGCCATCGCCCCGATCACCGCGCTGCCGAGATCGGGCGCGAACAGGCCAAAGAAACCGCAGGCCAGGCCCAGCCACAGCAATGGTTGCGTGATGTTGTCGAACAGGTAACGGGTATCGAAATCGATGAGCGCCAGCGCCACCAGGCTCCAGGCATAACCGGCCGCGAGCAGTGCGCGGACCAGCCACAGGGGCGAATCGGCATCGGCGGCATAGCCGAAACGCCAGGCCGCCAAGCCGCCCAGCAGGCCGCCGGTGGCTTCCACCAGCGGATAGCGTCGGGGGATGGCGACACGGCAATGCCGGCAGCGACCGCCGAGCACCAGATAGCTCACCAGCGGAATGTTCTCCGCCGCGCCGATGGGAGTCGCGCACTTGGGGCAGCGCGAGCGCGGACGGATCAGATCAAAGGCGTCGGTGGTGGCTTCTTCTTCGAGATGCAGCAGGCTGCGGCAATCGCCGCGCCATTCGCGCTCGACCATGATCGGCAGGCGATAGATGACGACGTTCAGGAAGCTGCCGACCAACAGGCCCAGCACAGTCATCGCGCCAACCATGAGGGCAGGTTGCGCGGCGAGGAGGGTGATCATTTCCATGTCAGGAGCGGCCGCCGCCGGTGCCGCCGCCACGACCGCGAACGCGCGGCCATGGCACTACACGGGCTGGCTGCGCCGGGCGTCTGTCGGCCTATACCACCTGGCCCATCTTGAAGATCGGCAGGTACATCGCCACCACGAGACCGCCGATGAGCACGCCCAGCACCGCCATGATGAGCGGCTCGAGCAGACTGGTGAGCGAATCGACGGCATCGTCCACTTCCTGTTCGTACCAGTCGGCGACCTTGCTCAGCATCGAGTCCAGCGCACCGGATTCTTCACCGATGGCGACCATCTGAATGACCATGTTGGGAAACACGTTCACATCGCGCATGGCGGTCTGCATCTGTGTGCCCGTCGCGATCTCGTCGCGCATCTTCATCACGGCTTCGTAGTAGACGATATTGCCGCAGGCACCGGCGACCGAGGTCATGGCTTCGACCAGCGGCGTGCCGGCGGCGAACATGGTTGCCAATGTGCGCGCGAAGCGGGCGATGGCCGACTTGTTGAGGATGTCGCCCAGCACGGGAATCTTGAGCAGCAAGCGATCGACGAAGTGCGCAAATTTGATCGAACGCTTCATGCCCTGAATGATGGCGAACACACCCGCGGCGATGGCGCCCACCAGCACCCACCAGTAGGACTGGAACCACTTCGACATGTTGATGACAATCTGGGTCAGGGCCGGCAGTTCCGCGCCGAAGCCGGAGAACAGATCCTGGAACTGCGGAATGACGAAGATCATGAGAATGCAGGTGATGACGAAAGCCACCACCACCACCGCGATCGGATAGAACATCGCGCCCTTGATCTTGGACTTGAGGGCCTCGGTCTTCTCCATGTAGGTGGCGAGCTTGTGCAGGATGTCCTCGAGAATACCGGCGTGTTCGCCGGCCACCACGAGGTTGACATAGAGCTCGTTGAACTGGCGGGGATGCTTGGAAAGCGCTTCGTTCAGCGAACCGCCCGCTTCGACATCGGCCTTGATGCTCATGATGAGCTGCTGCATGGCCTTGTTCTCGTGGCCACGGCCGACGATTTCAAAGGACTGCACGAGGGGCACACCGGACGACATCATGGTCGCCATCTGGCGACTGAAGACGGTGATGTCCTTGGTCGTGATCTTGCCGCTCGACTCGCCGAACAGCGGCTTGGCTTTCTTCTTGACCTTGAGCGGGTTGACGCCCTGACGCCGCAGTTGGGCTTTGATCAGGGCATCGTTCTGCCCGGACATCTCACCTTTGACGCGCTTGCCATGTCTGTCGACACCCTCCCAGGTGAACATCGACGATTTGACTGCGGCTTCTGCCATGACTTACTCCACTGTCACTCGGTTGACTTCGGCCAGGCTGGTGACACCCGCGCGGACTTTCGAGAGGCCCGAGGTACGGATGTCCCAGATGCCTTCGGCCCGCGCCTGATCCGCCAGCACCACGGCGTTCGCACCTTCGATGATGAGACGTTTCATGGTGTCGGAGATCGGCAGCACCTGATAGATGCCGGCGCGGCCCTTGTAGCCGCTCGGGCAATCGACACCGCCATTGCCGGGACCGAACACGCTGATGCCCTGTTCCACCCATTCCTTGGGAAAGCCTTCCTGCAGCAGGGCCTCCTCGGGCATTTCAATGCGGACTTTGTAATCCGGATGCAGACGTCGGCACAGACGCTGACCAGTGATGAGATTGATGGTGGTCGCAACCGCGAAGGCCTGGATGCCCATGTCCTGCAGACGCGTCAAGGTCTGCGGACCGTCGTTGGTATGCAGGGTCGACATCACCATGTGACCGGTCTGGGCGGCCTTGACCGCGATTGAGCCGGTTTCGAAATCACGAATCTCGCCGACCAGGATGATGTCCGGATCCTGACGCAGGAAGGCCTTCAGCGCCTTGGGGAAGGTCATGCCCGTGCGTTCGTCGACCTGTACCTGATTGACGCCCGGCAGGTTGATTTCGACCGGGTCTTCGGCGGTCGAGATGTTCACGTCATCCTGATTGAGGATGTTGATGCCGGTGTAGAGCGAAACGGTCTTGCCTGAACCGGTGGGACCTGTGACCAGGAACATGCCGTAAGGCTTGTGCAGATTCTTCAGGAAGAGCTTCTTCTGGAAGTCCTCGTAGCCGAGTTGATCGATTTGCAGCTTGGCGGCATCGGAATCGAGAATACGCAACACTGCCTTCTCGCCGAACAGGGTCGGGCAGGTGCTGACGCGGAAATCGATGGCCTTGGTCTTGGACAGCTTGAGCTTGATGCGACCGTCCTGCGGCACGCGACGCTCGGACACGTCGAGACGCGACATGACCTTGATACGCGCGGCTATCTTGCCGGCCAGCGCGAGCGGCGGGCGCGAGACTTCCTGCAACACGCCGTCGATGCGGAAGCGCACCCGGTAGATCTTTTCGTAGGGTTCGAAGTGCAAGTCCGAGGCGCCGCGCTTGATGGCGTCGAGCAGGCACTTGTTGACGAAGCGCACCACCGGTGCGTCGTCGATTTCGGCTTCGTTGCCGGTATCGGGTTGTTCCTGTCCGACTTCGACATCGTCGAAATCCTCGAGGTCCGAATCCTCCATCGCGCCGAGGCCGGTATCGGCGGCTTCCAGTGCCTTGTCGATGACCTTGGCGAGTTTGTCCCATTCGACCACCACCGCTTCGGTGGTGCCGCCGCCGATGTTGAACTTGATTTCGTCCAGCGCCTGCAGGTTGGTCGGGTCGGGAATGCCGATGAACACGCGCGCGCCGCGTTTGAACAGCGGCATCGCATTGTGCTTGGTGATCAGATCACGACTGACCAGCTTGATGGTGTCGGGATCGATGTCGAGGGTATCGATGTCGACCATCGGTACGCCGAACTCACTGGAGGCGGCGTGCGCGATGGCGCGGCCGTTGACGATGCCGTTATCGACCAGAAATTTTACGAAGGGGGTTTTCTTGGCCAACGCATCCTGGAAGGCCTGACCCGCGGCTTCTTCTTCAAGGAGGCCGTCAGCAACAAGTCTGCGTGCGAGGCCGCTCAAGGGCACTCGGTTACTCGATACCGCCATGGGGTCAGCTCGCGAGGTCAGTTGATTCCACACAAAATGGTAGATTAGTCGCTTCTAAATAGCTACTCCGCCGAATGATTTTGACGCACGCGCACGCCCCGGACAGGGGCGTGCGCAGGCACTTGGCAGTAGTGTTTTTCAGGCTGCGGCGGCGCGGGCGCCACCCAGCATGAGACCGTTCTCACCACAATCGACATGCACGGTATCGCCCGCCAGGTAGCGGCCCTTGAGCAACTGCTCCGCGAGCGGCGTCTCGAGCAGGGCCTGGATCGCACGCTTGAGCGGCCGCGCGCCGTAGACCGGGTCGAAGCCGGCCTCGCCGAGCTTGTCGAGGGCCGCAGTGGTGACCTCGAGACCAATGTCCATCTGCGCGAGGCGATGCTTGAGACCGGCAATCTGCACTTCGGCGATGGCCCGAATCTGGGCCTTCTCCAAAGCGTGGAACACCACCACCTCGTCGATGCGGTTGATGAACTCCGGACGGAAATGGTTCGCCACCACGCCCATCACCGCTGACTTCATGCGTTCATAGTCGGCGCTGCCGGTCAGGGCCTGGATGGTGTCCGAGCCGAGATTGGAGGTCATGACGATGACGGTGTTGCGGAAGTCGACCGTGCGGCCATGGCCATCGGTCAGACGGCCGTCGTCCAGCACCTGCAAGAGGATGTTGAACACTTCCGGGTGGGCCTTCTCCACTTCGTCGAGCAGCACCACCGAGTAGGGCTTGCGCCGTACGGTCTCGGTCAGATAGCCGCCTTCCTCATAACCCACGTAGCCGGGCGGGGCGCCGATGAGGCGCGCCACCGAGTGTTTCTCCATGAATTCCGACATGTCGATGCGCACCAGCGCCTGTTCGGTGTCGAACAGGAAGGCCGCCAGCGCTTTGCAGAGCTCGGTCTTGCCGACGCCGGTCGGCCCGAGGAACAGGAAGGAGCCATTCGGGCGATTGGGGTCCGAGAGGCCGGCGCGCGAGCGGCGGATGGCATTGGCGACCGCGGTCACGGCCTCGTCCTGGCCGACCACACGTGCATGCAGGGCTTCTTCCATGCGCAGCAGCTTGTCGCGCTCGCCTTCGAGCATCTTCGAGACCGGAATCCCGGTCCACTTCGAGACCACCTCGGCCACTTCCTCCTCGGTCACGCGGTTGCGCAGCAGCTGGTTCGGCTTGCCATCCTCGCGACTGGATGCCGCTGCGAGCTGCTTCTCCAGCGCCGGGATGACGCCGTACTGCAGCTCCGACATGCGGTTCAGATCGCCCGAACGCCGCGCGGTCTCGAAATCGAGACGGGCACGTTCGAGATCGGCCTGCACCTGATGGGCGCCGGTCAAGGCCGCCTTTTCGGCTTTCCAGATCTCCTCGAGGTCGGCGTATTCCTGCTCGACTTCGGCGAGCTGGGCCTCGAGATCGGCGAGGCGCCGCTTGGAGGCGTCGTCCTTTTCCTTGCGCAGCGCCTCGCGCTCGATCTTGAGCTGGATGGCGCGGCGCGCGAGGCGGTCCATGGACTCCGGCTTGGAATCGATTTCGATGCTGATGCGGCTGGCGGCCTCGTCGATGAGGTCGATGGCCTTGTCCGGCAACTGCCTGTCGGTGATGTAACGGCTGGACAGATGCGCCGCCGCGACGATCGCCGGATCGGTGATCTCGACGCCGTGGTGCACGGCATAGCGTTCCTTCAAGCCGCGCAGGATGGCGACGGTATCCTCGATGGTCGGCTCGTTGACCAGTACTTTCTGGAAGCGGCGCTCGAGCGCGGCGTCCTTCTCCACGTACTGGCGGTATTCATCCAGTGTGGTCGCGCCGATGCAATGCAGCTCACCGCGCGCGAGCGCCGGCTTCAACATGTTACCGGCGTCCATTGAGCCCTCGGCCTTGCCGGCGCCGACCATGGTGTGCAGCTCGTCGATGAACAGAATGACCTGGCCGCCCTGCTTGGAGAGATCGTTCAGCACTGCTTTCAGGCGTTCCTCGAACTCACCGCGGAACTTGGCGCCGGCGATGAGCGCCCCCATGTCGAGGGACAGCACGCGCTTGCGCTTCAGGCCTTCCGGCACTTCGCCGTTGATGATGCGCTGGGCGAGGCCTTCGACGATGGCGGTCTTGCCGACGCCAGGCTCGCCGATGAGTACCGGGTTGTTCTTGGTGCGGCGCTGCAGGACCTGAATCGTGCGGCGAATCTCCTCGTCACGACCGATCACCGGGTCGAGTTTGCCTTCCTCGGCGCGCGCGGTCAGATCGACCGTGTATTTGTCCAGCGCCTGGCGCTGCTCCTCGGCATTGGCGTCACCCACGGTCTCTCCTCCACGCAATTGTTCGATGGCCTTGGCGATGTGCTCGCGATCCGCGCCCTGTTCCTTGAGCAGCCGGCCGATTTCACCGGCGTCCTCAAAGGCCGCGAGCAGGAACAACTCGCTGGCGATGAAGGCGTCCTTGCGTGCCTGGGCGAGCTTGTCCGTGAGATTCAACAGCTTCATGAGCGCGTTGGAGGGATGCACGTCGCCGCCCACGCCGCTGACCTTGGGCAAGCGTTCCAGCGCACGCGCGACGGCCGCGCGCACGCGGCCGACGTTCACGCCGGTGTTCTGCAGCAACTGCGTGACCACGCTGCCATCCTGATCGAGCAGCGCGGACAGCAGATGGGCGGGTTCGATGAATTGATTGTCGGCGCCGAGCGCAAGGCTCTGGGCATCGGACAGCGCCTGCTGGAACTTGGTGGTCAGTTTGTCGGCACGCATGCAGCGTTTCCTCGAATAGTCGGACGAATGACAGGGAAATGGGGCTGCGCGCGTTTAAATCAAGCCTCCAACCATACCAGGGCCGCCATGCGGCCGGTCTCGCCATCGCGGCGATAGGAGAAGAAGTTCGCGGCGTCGCTGTGCACGCACAGGCCGCCGCCGTGAATGCTGGTGACGCCGGCTGCGCGCAATTGCAGCTCGGCGATGCGCGCCAGATCCATATGCCATTGGCCGTCGTGCCAGTGGAAGGCGTCGGCGTTGTGCGCATCGACCATGAGAAAGCGCGTGCGCAGATCCGCGCCGACAGCGTAAGCGTGCGGGCCAATGGCCGGACCCAGCCAGGCGATGACATCGGCCGGCGACGCGCCAAAGGCCGCCACGGACTTCTGAATCAGGCCCGCCGCCAGTCCCCGCCAGCCGGCATGCACCGCCGCCACCTGGCGGCCCTGGGCGTCACACAGGAGCACGGGCAGGCAGTCGGCCACCATCACGGTCGCCACGCGTCCGCGCGTGCGGGTGATGGCGGCATCGCCGCGTCGCGACGCGTCGGCGGCGTCGAGGTCGATGAGGATGTCACTGTGGATCTGCTCCAGCCAGCAGGGTTCGCTCGCGAGTCCCAGGGAGGCGCAGAGGGCGGCGCGGTTGGCGGCGACCGCGCGCGGCTCGTCGCCGACATGGCTGCCGAGATTGAGGCTGGCCCAGGGCGCGCTGCTGGCGCCGCCGCGGCGGGTCGAGAACACCGCGCGCACGCCGGCCGGGGCTGGCCATTCGACTTCAATGCAGCGTGGCGTCGCGCTCACCCGTCCACGCCATGGTGGGTGTCGAAGTCGTCCTGCAGCGCCGCCAGCAGTTGTTCGAGGTCGGCCGGGATCGGCGACTCGAATTCGAGCGGCGTCGCGTCGATGGGATGCTCGAAGGCGAGCCGCCAGGCGTGCAGGGCCTGCCGCGGGAAGTGTTGCAGCGTCTCGCGCAGTGTTGCGGTTGCCGCCGGCGGCAGATGGGGGCGGCCGCCGTAGCGGCTGTCGCCGACCAGCGGGTAGCCGCGCCAGGCCAGGTGCACGCGAATCTGATGGGTACGACCGGTCTCGAGTTCGACTTCGAGCAGACTGTGGGCGCGGTAACGCTCGGCGACGCGGTAATGGGTGACGGCTTCGCGTCCCCCCGGCATGACGCGCATGCGGGTGCGTTGTTGCGGGTCGCGGGCGATGGCGGCATCGATGCTGCCGCCGGCCACCAGCACGCCGTTCACCACCGCCAGGTAATGGCGATGGATGTCACGGCGGG
>Ga0208492_1000387_pt1 | contig 38635 bp, 27 predicted proteins | sample Subbioar_CSW14AB_FD_184820 | JGI IMG/M metagenome (GOLD analysis project Ga0208492, IMG submission 184820) | Serpentinite rock and fluid subsurface biosphere microbial communities from McLaughlin Reserve, California, USA - CR12Mar_CSW14AB (SPAdes) | ecosystem: Environmental > Terrestrial > Deep... | reverse complement strand
CGCCATCTGCAAGCGCATCGTGCTCGCCCACGGCGGCCACATCACGGCGCAAGCCTCGCCCCTCGGCGGGCTGGCCATCCATATTCAACTACCACTGGCGCCATAGCCGGGGATAGACATGCGAGCGCACATTCTCATTGCCGAGGACGAACCGAAGATTTCCGGGCTGCTCGCCGATTATCTCGGCGCGGCGGGCATGCAGGTCAGCGTGGTGGCCGATGGCGACGAGGTGCTGCCCGCCATCAACCGGCTCGCGCCGAGCGCGCTGGTGCTGGATGTGATGCTGCCCCACCGTGATGGCATGAGCATCTGCCGCGAGTTGCGTCAGACCAGCACGCTGCCCGTCATCATGCTGACCGCGCGCGTCGAGGAAATCGATCGCCTGCTCGGTCTTGAACTCGGTGCCGATGACTACCTGTGCAAACCCTTCAGTCCGCGCGAGCTGGTGGCGCGGGTCAAGGCGGTGCTGCGGCGAAGTGCGCCTGCGCTGGCGCCGGAGGCCGGCCCACCGCGGTTCGAGGTCGATGATCACCGCATGCGCGCCAGCGTCAGCGGCCAACGCCTGGATTTGACGCCGGTCGAGTATCGCTTGCTGACGACCTTGCTGCGTCACCCCGGGCGCGTCTATCGGCGCGACGAATTGCTGGACTTGGTTTACGACGACTACCGCGAAATTTCCGATCGCACCATCGACAGCCACATCAAGAATCTGCGGCGCAAGATTGATCTCGTGTTGCCCGGTCGGCCGGTCATCCATTCCGTCTATGGCATCGGCTATCGTCTCGAAATCGACTGATTGCGCGCGGCGCCACGGAGCTGCGCGCTGCTTCCCATCGCGGGGCTAAATCACGACAATACCGCTGTAATTCGTTCGGACCGCCGGTCATGCTCGCCGTCATTTCTCCCGCCAAGACGCTCGATTTCGCGAGCCCGCCCACCGTCGCCAAGCACACTGAGCCGCAGTTCATGGGCGAAGCCGCGGCGCTGGCGGCGTTGATGGCGGGCAAGAAGCCGACGCAGTTGCAGAGTCTCATGTCGATAAGCGCCGATCTGGCGACGCTCAATCACGCGCGCTTTCAGTCCTGGCGGGCGAAACCGCAGCCGGACGCCGTGCGGCCGGCGCTGTTCGCCTTCAGGGGCGATGTCTATCAGGGCCTCGATGCCGACACCCTCAATCCGCGCGACATCGATTTCGCCCAGGGCCATTTGCGCATACTGTCGGGCCTGTACGGGCTGTTACGTCCGCTCGACCTCATCCAGCCCTATCGCCTCGAAATGGGCACCACGCTCAAGAACGCCCGTGGTCGCAATCTGTATGACTTCTGGGGGGCGATGCCGGCGCGTGCGCTCGCCGAGCAGGCCAGGGCCCTGCGCACCCGTACCCTGGTCAATCTCGCCTCCCAGGAATATTTCCGCGCGGTCGACGCGCAGGCGCTCGATCTGGACATCATCACGCCGGTGTTCAAGGATTACGCGCGCGGCCAGTATCGCGTTTTGAGTTTCTTCGCCAAGCGTGCGCGCGGCATGATGGTCCGCTATATGCTGGAGCACCGCTGTCGCAAGCCGTCCGAACTGCTGGACTTCGACGGCGCGGGCTATGCCTTCGACGAGGAAAATTCGACGCCGAATTCACCGGTGTTCCTGCGCCGCGCGGCGGAACCGACCTGAGGCCATGCCTGTCATGGACCCGCGACATCACCAACCATCGGCCCCGCGACGCGGGATACCTTAGCTCAACCCCTTCTGCCTGGAGACTTTCGATGCCCATTCGTATTCTACTGCTGGTGCTCAGCCTCACCTTCGGTTCCGCTTTTGCCGCCGATGACGCGGCCAGTCCGCCGCGCGTGTTGCTTGAGACGTCGGAAGGCAGGATCATCATTGAATTGGCGGCCAGCGAAGCGCCGCTGTCGGTGGCCAACTTCGTCGAATACGTGAAGGCCGGCTTCTACAACGGCACAATCTTTCACCGGGTGATTCCGAATTTCATGATCCAGGGTGGCGGCTTTACCGCCGACATGGACCAGAAGGAAACCCGCGGCAACCTCAAGAACGAAGCCGGCAATGGTCTCAAGAATCTGCGCGGCACCGTCGCCATGGCGCGACGTGCCGAGCCGGACAGCGCCACCGCGCAATTCTTCATCAACCTGACCGCCAACGACTTCCTCGATCATCAGAACGACACGCCGGCCGGCTATGGCTATGCGGTATTCGGTCATGTGACCGAAGGTCTCGAGGTGGTCGACAAGATTGCCGCCACCACGACCACCAGCGTCGGCCCGATGTCCGACGTACCGGTGCAGCCCATCGTGATCAAGAGCGCGACGGTCGTCACACCCTAGCACCGCAGCATTGGCGTCATCACAGACCGGGAGCAGCTCACATGGCCTATATGATTCGAACCACAGACAAACCCGATGCCGCGGAACTGCGCGCCGCCACCCGCGCCGAGCATCTGACCTATCTGCGCAGCTACACGCCGCGCATACTCGCCGCCGGCGGCTTTCTGAACGATGACGGCAGCGTTGGCAAGGGCGGCATGATCATTCTCGACACCGACGACCGCGCCGAAGCCGAACAGCTCATCGCCAACGACCCGTTCAACATCGCCGGAGTATTTGAGAAAGTCGAGATCCAGCGCTGGCGCAAGGTGTTTTTCAACGGCGTCGACTTGAGCCTGTGACCATCCCCGCGCCGCCAGTAACGGGCGGCGCACCCTCGCCTCAGCGATCGCGCACCTGACAGACCCGCACCATGTCCCTGCTCACGCTCAACGACATCAATCTCGATTTCGGCGATCAGCTGATTTTCGATCATGCCGACTTCACTCTGGAGGCCGGCGAACGCGTCTGCCTGATCGGCCGCAATGGTGCCGGCAAATCGACTTTGTTCAAGGTCATCACCGGTGCGGTGGTGCCGGACAGCGGCGCCATCCGTCGTCGTGGCGATGTGCAGATCGGCCAGCTGGAGCAGACGCTGCCGGGCGACCTCGATATCACCGTCCATGATTTCGTCGCAGGCGGCCTGGCCACCCATATCAACCTCATCAATCGCTACAGCGAGCTGACAGCCAGCGAACTCGATGCCGATGGCATGCGTGAAGTCGAAGCGTTGCATCGGGGCATCGAGGCCCATGGCGGCTGGGATGTCGAATCCCAGATCGGAGCCGTCATCACCGCGCTGGAGCTGCCCGGCGAGCGCCTGCTGTCGGAACTCTCGGGCGGTTGGCAGCGGCGTGTGTGCCTGGCCCGCGCGCTGGTCAGTCAACCGGATATCCTGCTGCTCGACGAGCCCACCAACCATCTCGATCTTGCCGCGATCGAATGGCTGGAAAAGCGCATCCGCGCGTTCAAGGGCAGCGTATTGTTCATCACCCACGATCGCGCTTTCCTGCAGGCGCTCGCGACGCGCATCGTCGACATCGACCGCGGACAGTTGAAGAGCTGGCCGGGCGACTACCAGCGTTACCTGGAACTGAAGGAACAGACCCTCGAGGCGGAGGCGCGCCATAACGCGCTTTTCGACAAGAAGCTGGCCGAGGAAGAAGTGTGGATACGGCAGGGCATCAAGGCGCGGCGCACGCGTAACGAAGGGCGTGTGCGGGCGCTTGAGCGCATGCGCGAGGAATTCTCCGGGCGTAACAAACGCGAAGGGAAAGCCCGCATTGCGGTGCAGGCAGCGGAGCGTTCCAGCCGCCGCGTGGTCGAGGCGCGCGGCATCTCCTACGGCTACGGCGACACGCTCATCATCAGGAATCTGTCGGTCAAGATCATGCGCGGTGAACGCATCGGCATGATAGGCAATAACGGCGTCGGCAAAAGTACGCTGCTGCGCCTGCTGCTCGGACAGCTCGAACCGAGTGAGGGGTCAATCAAGTTTGGCGAGCATCTCGAAATCGGATATTTCGATCAGCTTCGCCAGCAGCTGGATCCGAACAAGACGGTCGCCGAAGTGGTGGGCGACGGGCGCGACCACGTCATCATCAACGGCAAGGAAGTCCACGTGGTGGGCTATCTGCGCGGCTTTCTGTTCAGCGCCAAGCGCGCCATGACGCCGGTCGGCTTTCTTTCCGGCGGTGAATGCAATCGCGTGATTCTGGCCAAGCTCTTCACCCGCCCGACCAATCTCATGATCCTCGACGAACCGACCAACGATCTCGATGTCGAGACCCTGGAAGTGTTGGAAGAGCAACTCGCCGACTACCAGGGCACCATCATCGTCGTCAGCCACGATCGCGCGTTTCTGGATAATGTCGTCACCAGTACCCTGGTGTTCGAAGAGAACGGCGAAATACTGCGCTATCCGGGCGGATACTCGGACTGGCAGCGGCAGGGCAAGCGCCTCGCCGCCAAGGACGAGCCGCTGGTCACGCGTGAGACGCCGCCTAAACGCGAATACATCGAGCCCCGATCAGGCACCGACAAAGCCTCGGGCGAGACGCCGCGGCGCGCCGCCAAATTGAGCTACAAGCTGCAGCTCGAACTCGACCAGTTGCCGGCGCAAATCGAAGCGCTGGAGGCCGAAATCGGCGCGCTCGAAGGCGACAGCGCGACAAGCGATTTCTATAGCCGGCCTTTCGAGCAGATCCAGCCGGTGCTGGATGCGCTGGCCGCCAAGCGCGCCGCGCTCGACAAGGCGATGGAGCGTTGGGACGAATTGGAGACGATGCAGCGCGAAGGGGGCTAGCCGCGCCGCCAATGTGCGAGTGAATTCGCACCGTCATCCCATCACGCCCATTCGCCGCGCTAGGTGCCCAATCTGCGCAGCGCCGCGATGGTCAGATACTTGTCGTACACGTCCAGCCCCTGATTGACGAACATCTCGTAGCCGCCGGCGATGCGCTTGACCTGCTTCAAGCGCGTCATGCGATTGGTCTGCACGTCGTGGGCATGCACGTGTGTCCATGACCAATAGGGGTTGGCGCCGTCCATGACTTGCTTGCCCTTGTTGTCGTACAAGGAATAGGCACCGTCAAAGGACTTGAACATCTCGCCGCGCCGATCGTAAGTCACCATGCAAACCGGCAAGCCGGTGCGGGCATCGAACCATACGCGCTTCTTGCTGATCGGCGCCCGCGCGTAGCCGGTCGGCTCGGCCTCCACGATGATGGTCTCGGGTATCAATTCCACCTTGGTGTCCCAGAACGTCGAGCCCAGCGGCCCGCCGTGGGTCTTGCCCTCCCAGTTCTCGTCGTCCGAATCCCAGTTCTCGGTCAGGCCGGCCAGGAAAGGCGCGCGGCCGACGATCTTGTAGTTGCCCCAGGTCAGATAAGGATCGCCCGCCGTCCAGGCGTCGGACAGGTAGAGGCTGGAGCCCGGAATCAGCGGCTCGAAGCGCTGATTGGTCGGGAATTTGCGCACCCGTTTGAATTGCGGCAGATAGCCATCGAGATCGGGAAACTTACGCTGGTCGTAGTACCAGCTGTTGAGAAAGGAGGTGCCCTTGTAGTCCTGCGGAATGGTGAAGAACACCGACTGATAACGCAGCCGATCTTCGTGCCCGGGCCAATAGGGCTTGGGATCGACGACGATGCGCCCGGTCGGCGCGAATTCGCACCATGCCAGTTCGTAGTTGTAGAGCACCTTGCCGGTCACATCGAGCTCGTAACTCTTGACCGGATAGAAGGACACGTCGTGCCGCCCCCAGCTCAATGTGATGCCGGCGAAAATCTCGATGCCACTGGTCGGTTCCGGAAAAGGATTGCCGCCTATCCAAGGTTTGCCGTCCTGGGTGACGACGTTGCCGTCGGCGTCGAACTGCGCCACGCCTTTGTTGCGCAGCGTCGCTTCGATGTACTCCACGGGACTCAAGCGGGTCATGTCGGTGGTCGATGCCACCAGCTCTATCTTGCGGCCCATCTGCTTGATCTGCATATAGCGCACGCCGTCAATCAAGTCCTGCACCAGGTCGACGTTATCGGCGTCGATGATGTCACCGGCCTTGAGCTTGCCCTTGGTGTAATCCTCGATGGATAACAACTCGGCGGGATAGGATTGGGTGAAATCACCGTTCTCGGCCGCCGTGCTCCACACCGGCGCAAGTACGCCCGCGCCGAAGAATCCGGCGGCGGTCTGCTCGAGAAATTTGCGACGACTGTAGTCGGCGGTGTATTTACGTATGCGTATCATGCTTGCTCCCCTCGGTTCCTGTGCGCGGCGTTCAGACGCACAAGGCTTGAAACAACTCGTCTATACGTTGCGTATCGAGATCGCGTCCGATGAAAACCAGTCGACTGGTCTGGTCCGCGTCCGGCCAGCTCTCCAGCCAGCTGACTGGGTAGAACTTGTTCTGCACCGCGTGCAGGATGGCCGGCTTGCCACCCTTCTCGCGAAACGCGGCAATGCCCTTGATGCGCAGTATGTCGTCTTTCATTTCGTTGACGATGCGATTCAGGAACACGCTGGTGCCTGCCAGACTGAGCGCAGCCGGATGGCGGATGACATGCGCGCCATAGCGTTCGCCGTGATCGTGATGGGCATGGGCCGCGCCCATCCAGGCAGCCAATGCCTCGCCGCGCGCTTCGGGCTGAAACAGCGCACGCCCGAACAGATGGCTGGCATCGATTTCGCCATTCGCCACTTCGACGATTTCCGCGCCGGCGTTGATGCCTGTGATGCGTGCACGCAGGGCGTCGAGATGCTCGCGTGGGGCGATGTCGACCTTGCTTACAACCAGAATATCGGCCAGCGCAACCTGATCTTGCGCGGTGTCGTGCTCGGCCAGCGTTGCCAGTCCATGTTCGCCGTCGACCACGCAGACCACGGCGTCGAGTTTGTAGGCGGTCATGAGCGGCGCATTGGCCATGAGGGTATGAACCAGCGGCACGGGATCGGCAAGGCCACTGGTTTCAACGATGACGCGCTGAAAAGACGGGATCTCCTCGAGATACCGTCGCCGATTGAGATCGCGCAGCGTCATCACCAGATCGCCGCGAATGGTGCAGCACAGGCAGCCATCGCGCAGTTCGAGGATGTTTTCCGCGAGATCGGCCACCACCAGATGATCGATGCTCACTTCGCCGAACTCGTTGATGATGACGGCCGTATCCTTGAAGCCGCCCTGTGCCAGGACACGCGATAGAAGTGTGGTCTTGCCGCTGCCTAGGAATCCGGTCAACAGTGCAACCGGTGTCTTGCCCTTCACGATGATTTGCTCAATGGTTTACCTGCGCTGTCGCGCATTGGGCACCGCTGCGTGCTGCGCTGAACTGGGCCTTGAATTCCGCCGGCACGTACTGCTGCTGCTTTTCGAGTTGCTTGAGCAGCGGACACGCTTCGTCGGGACGATTGGACAGGGTGCGGATGCGCACGCGACTCAACATGCCTTCCCACCAGATGGGCATGGTTGGCACTGCCTTGTCGGTGATGACATTCCAGGCGCGATCCGCTTCAAACGGCTGGTCGACAGCTTCCGAGGAGCGCGCCAGGAGACGCCAGGCATCGCCTGACTTGGGGTATTGCTTGATGAAGGCACGCGCTTGTTCATTGGCCGTGGCGCCATCCTTCTTGAGCAACAGGTCCTCGATGAGCAGCATCGCGAAACGGCGGTCCATCTCCGGCTGATCCTTCACTGCCGGGCGCACCAGACGCGCCAGTGTCATGCGCTGGTCGATGTCCTTGCGCTCCTTGATCCACGGATAGAGATACTCGACCTGCCAGGTTGGGATGCCGGCCGCGGCGAGCTTGCGGATGTATTGTTCGCTCTTGCTGCCGTCGCTCATGCGGTCGTACAACTGCAGGCGCGACCACACCAGCGCGCGCTGGATATCGTTGCTGAGATTGCCCTTCTGTTCGATCTGATCGAGCGCCTTCAGCACCGCGTCGGGATCAGGGTCCACCAGCGAACGCATCTCGAGCAGCACGGCGAAATTGAACTGATCTTTCTTGTCTTCCGGTGGCAGGGTCTGCCAGGCCGCGATGCCCTGGCGCGCCAGTCCCGCGCCCTGGGCGGCCTTGCCGCGCGCGACGGCGGCGCTGAAGTCGCGCGCGATGATGCCGAATGCAGTGCGGCCTATCTCGGCTTTGGCCTCGGCCGACGACGCCTGACCGAGCTGCTGCAAGGCGGCGCCGGCGCTGCCGGAAGTCTGTGCAATCATGAGACGCGCGGCGTCGGCGGCTGGATCGTGTGGACTGCGCGAGACGAAACGCGCCGCCGATTCCCGCAATTTCTGCCGGTTCGATTCCGGCGCGCCTCTCTGTTGCCGCGTCGCATAGATGGCATAGAGCAGCTTGGAACCGGCTTCATCGAGTTCGCCCGTCAAACGCGAACTTGCCAGCAGCTTGTTCAGCACATCAATGGCCGGCTCGAAGATGTCGCTCTTGTAGGCGGCCAGCGCCCAGCGATAGCGGTAATTGTTCAAATCCAGATCCGGCGGCGGCTGCACGGCTTTGAAAAATGCCGCGTATTTCTGCATGGCGTTGTACCAGTGCTCGTTCTGCATGGCGAACTCAGCGCCGGCGAGGTCGGTGTAAGGCCCGACATCGACGCCTGACAACTCCTGGGCATAGGTCATCATGTTGGCCAGCAATTCGTCGTCGAGTTTGCCGGCGTCAATCAGTGACTTCAGTCGTGCGGCGGCATCCAGAGGTCGGCCCCCGGTCTTGCGACTCTGTTGCAGAAGAGCGAAGGCTTCGTTTTTGAGCAGCGCGGCGTCATTGCCCGACACCTTGCCGCCCTTGGCGACATAGCTCGACACCGTGCCCTGCTTGGCGTCGAGCATACGCAGTTCAAGACTCACGGCCTGACGCACCGGCGAATCGGGCTCGCTGGCGAGCGCTTCCTCGAGCTTTTTGAAGATCTCCTTCGCGCGGTCCTTGCGTCCGCCTTCGAGCTCGACGTAACCGAGGCCCAACCATCCGCCATACACCAATCCCGGCTTGAACAACTGCACGGAGGCGGCCTTGAAGCCGGCCTTGGCGGGCAGCAGCGCTTTGCTCTTCTCACCCTGCCCGCTGACCGTGCGCGCCAGTTCGAGATCGATCCACGCGCGCCAATAGGGAAAGGCCGCGAGCGCGAAACTCATGTCGTCCCACACGCGCGAGCGATACATGTTTTCGAGCATGCCCTCGCTTTCATGGGCGTCCGCTTCGTATTGATTGAGGCGCTGTTCGGCGAGCTCACGCATGACTTCAAGCTGGCGTCGCACCGCCCCCAGTTGGCTGGCATCGAGACCGGCCTGTCGCAGTTCGTCCACCACCGGGCCCACATCATTGGCGACCGCCGCGAACTCTTCGGATGCCGCACTGGCCGACTGCAGGCGTGACACCAACGCCGCCAACTTGCTCATATCGGCCGCCGCATTGATTCTGGCGGCCGGCGGCGCGGCGTTCGCGGCCTTGGGTGGGCCAGCGGCGTGTGCATGCATGACTGTCATCAGCAAAATGCTCATCGCGAGCATCGACCAGTTTCGAGTAATGGATGCGTGCGCTCTCATAACACGTCCAACAGCGCCTGCATTTCGTTCGCGAACTGATCGCCCATGATGAGCTTGACCAGGCGCCGCGTGAGCTTGGTGTCGCCATCCAGCGTCGCAGTATCGCCGCCACCCGCTTCACCGAGCACCAGCCAGTCCGCCATCGGCGCGTTGCGATAGAGATTACGGCTCACAGCACGACCGAGCTGGGCTTCGAGAAGATGGGGATTGGCCTGATCGCTGACATCGAGCGCCGACAATGTGCCGCCGCTGTGTTTGAAATTCTCGACCAGGCGCGCGACCTTCTTGGCCTGCCCCTCGCGCATGGGCGCGTCACCAATCACGATGATGATCTTGCGCGCGCCGGGGCGCCACCCCGATTCATCGATCGCAGCCTTGATACCCGCGTCGACTGCCTCGAACCAGTCGCCGCCGCCATTCGCCTTCAAGCCTCCAAGGAAGCGATTCAACTTGACGGTGCTGAAGGTGAGCGGTTGCACGCGCGTGGTGAACTCTTCGTTGTCGGTATCGCGATAGGCAACGAAACCGAAACGCGCGATGGGTACCAAGGTGCGCACAAACTTGGCGATATCCTCGATGCGGTCTTTGACCTCGGCCAGCACCCAGCCCATGGAGCCGGTGGCATCGATACAGAAGACGACGTCGAGACCGGATTCTCGCAAGCCCGAAATATAGGCGGCGAAGCGTGACGTACCGTCACCGAAACCGTTGCCGATACCCGACTTGAAGCCACCAAAGCCACTGCCTGCCGTGCCCGGTATCGCACCGAGACTCAAACCTCCGGCTATCTGTATCTGTGGCGTCCCTTCTGAATTTTCATCGCCTCCCGAACCACCGGCCTGGGCTTTCAAAGCCACGGTGACATCGGGCGGCGGGGGCGCGACAGCTTTGGGGGCGATCAATACCTCGGGCGGCTCGAGCTCGAGTTCCTTTTCGAATTCAAGTTGGTCTTCGGGAGGAGGTTGACGTTCGACCAGCTTCTGGGGTGCCGGCGGCACCTTGATTTCGATCTTCTCCTCGCTTGCTGCGAGGCCGAGATTGCGTTCGATCTGATGGCCGACGCGGCCTGAAACAATGGCGTGTATGACGGCGGAAAACGCCAGAAAGCACACCCACAGCACGAGCCGCCGATAGCGATCCATCATCGGGCTCCTGTGCTCGCTGCCGGATTACGTGGGCAGCTCTCACATTTACGCTCGCCCGCCGTCAGCCCGCGGGACCGCTCGATTGCTGGAGATTGTTGGCGCGCTGCAAAGCTCATGGCTGAATGCTGAGTCGTGTACCGCTCGGCTGTTGTTATAGGGTTCGACCGCAAGGACTGGGCTTGTTCATTCCCTGCACCCCCGGACCTGCCCAGCCCTTTGGGTGTGTCAGGCATGATAGCAAAGAGTGATGGCTTGGGCAGTTGGGCAATCGATGCCAGTCAGACGGTCGCTCGCCGTCCCCGATCAACGCTTATCGCATTGCAAAAAAAAGAGCCGGCACAAGGCCGGCTCTTCTCAAGCTCGATGATCCTACTTAGAAGAAGTAGGTCGCGCGAACGAACATTTCGTCGGCGAAATCAAGCGTCTCGGTGATGGTGTCGTTGTGACCGCCCGGCGAACCGATGAGGGTCGCGTAGAGGTCCCACTGCCACTTGGCCGACGGGCGATAGCGCACACCCGGCTGCACCAGATAGCCACCCGCGACGTCAACCAGCACCGCCATGTCGAAGCGCCAGATCAGGTTGGGGAAGGGCTGCTGGAACGCGAACACCACGTAGTCGGCGTTGTCGCTGCCCTTCGGATCCATCGCACCTGGCTCAAATGCCGCCGGCTTGAACTGGCCGGTCTTGGAGTCGATGAACTTGCCAATGTCCGGCGTATTGTTGTTGTCGAGGTCGCGACCGAACAGATCGGTGGCCGTGCGATGCATCCACTGGAAGACCATGTAGGTCGCCGGGAACGAATCGGAGAAGCGGTAGTACTTCTCCAGGATCATGGCCGAGACGATGTCGTCGACTTGCTTGTACTTGAACTCGAGGTCATGGGTAATACGCTTGTTCGGCGTCACCGACACTTCACCTCGGATGATCAACTGGTCGAGCAGCTCATTTTCGGAGTTGACGACGTAGTTGCCACCGGCCATGAACACGGTCTCACGCTTGAACTCGCGGCCCACCCACTGGATGAAGGGGCCGAACGAGGAGCGGAAACCTTCCAGGGTGCGGTAGGTATCGACGAAGTTCTGCTCGTCACCGAAGTTGAAGACGTCACGCACGGCCCACTTGGCGGCCGGGAAGTCGTCGATAACATGGCGCAGGTAGTTCTGGTTGTTCAGACGGGCCTTGCCAATCGTATCCCAGTACTGCAGTGACGGCGTGCCACTCGGGTCCGGCGCGAAGGTCGAGCCGCAACCATTTTCCATATTGCGCGCGCGCTTGTCGAAGGCCGGGAAACCGAACACGTCGGCATTCGCCATGCCGTTGCCACCGTTCAGGAAGTTCAACGTGTCGTTGTACTGGTTCAAGCAACCGGTATTGATACGACCATTGTTGACCGACGGCGCATCGACGTTGCGGAACACACCATCCTGGTTGCGACGGTTCACCACACCCACGATACCGGTCAACTGCTCGGTGATCGGCAGGGTCATGCGCGCACCGAAGTTCAAGGAACCTCGAGCGTCGTCGTAACCTGCTTCATCATTGACGCGGGCGCCGGAGGTGGGGACCAGGTTGTAGGCCGTATTCTGTCCGGGCAGGATGGTCGGCGAGAACATCTGCACGAATGCGTCCAACTCGTAGCCATTGCTGAAGGTGTAGGACAGACGCAGGCCCGGCGAGGCAATACGCTGGTCCTGATACTCTTCGGCGCCCGGCCCCAAGGTCAGGTGGCGACGCAGATCGAGGCCGTTGGCCACGTCCATGGTGCGGAAGAAGTAGGCTTCACCCCAGGCGATGACCTGGTTGCCCGCACGCAGCCACAGCGGGCCTTTGTTCCAGTCCAGATAGAAGGCCGGAATGTCGAGGATCGCATCGGGCGTGTTGGCTTCGAGCAAGGTCTGACGGCGGTTGCTCCACATGCCGCTGCCGTAGCGGCCGGGACCAAAGCTGTCGCCAATCTTGCCATCGGTGAAGTGGCGGGTACCGTCGTAGTACACGCGGGTCTTCATGTAAGCCGAGAACTCGTCGTTGATCTTGGCCTGGATGTCGAACTCGAGACGCGAGTTGAACATGTTGAAGTCGATGCTGTCCTCGTCGTTCAACGCAATGTCGCCGGGCCCAACTATGCTGCCCTTGGCATTGTTCTTCGCGCCAGGAATGAAGTTGGAACCGCCGCCGCCGGGGCACGAGGCGCCAGGGAAGATCGGAAAACCGCCGGGATTCTGGATACCGCCGACGACGCCCACGTTGGCACCGATACCAGGCGAACCGGCAGCCAGTGCCCGCTGTTGACTGTAGTGACAGTCAACCGGTGAATTGGTGTTCCCGCCGGCGGTCATGAACGCGACTGCGCGCGCTGCCGGCGTACCGAACGCCGCTTCCGATGCGGGCGTCGCGCCACGCGGCGCGGGCACCAGATCGCCGTCCGCGCTCTGCTGTTGTCCCCAATAGGTATGCGCGCGCGCGCGGGAGTTTGAACCCGTCGGTTCTGCCTGCGGCAGAAATCCAGCGACTCCGAACGTCGTGAAATAGTCGCCCGGATTGGACGCAGGCGTGGTTGTGTCACCGAAGTTGTGGTGAGTGATATTGGGCTGGATCCGATCGTTGAACGGGTTGTCCATGTCGTTATTCGGATTGCCGTCCGAATTCAGGCTGTAGGCAATTTCCTGCCTGACGAAACCCGTGATATTCCAATCGATAGCGGAAGCAGTGTCAGCGAATAAAACGCCGCCGACCATGCCTCCGGCCATCAGAAATTGGGCGATTGTGTATTTCTTCACTCCCGCTCTCCTCTGTAAAAACCATGTGTCTTTTTGGAACCCCAGTCGTACTCAGGCGACAATCTATCGTTGTCTATCTGGTACAAACGGAAAATTGTGCTGCCGGACCCCCGGCGACGGCGCCATTACGTCCAGGTTTTCATGGCCCTGTCAACGATTTTTGTGCGTCGGGGGAGGCTTGATGCACTTTATTGCAGCGCGCCATAGTTGTATCAATGCAACACCGTTGAGGATCGCACACCACATTTTCTGGGCATTTTTTGACCAGATTTGTCCCTTGCAAACGACGCGGACCAGGCCTCTTCCATACGGCAAGGTGCGGTCCAAAAGGGTGGTCTCGGGGCGAGACAAAAACTTGTGCACCGCAGCGCGAGGATTGCAAGCGGCTGAGCAGGCGGCTGAATGTCTAAATGCGGGATTGCTGCATTGCCGACTCACGGAGGGCGATCAAGTCAGCGGCCGCGACTGGCTGGTCGCCTTTGCGGCCGTTCGATCGGGAGACGGGAAAGGACGTGGGAATGACGTTCGGAAAGCTGGGACCCGCCCAAAAAAAAGAGCCGGCACGCGGCCGGCTCTTTTATGACTCGACGGACCTGCTTAGAAGAAGTAGGTCGCGCGGACGAACATTTCGTCCGCGAAGTCGAGTGTTTCGGTGATGGTGTCGTTGGTGCCACCCGGGGAAGCAATGACAGTCGCGTACAGGTCCCACTGCCACTTGGCGGACGGACGGTAACGGACACCCGGCTGAATCAGATAACCGCCCGCGGTATCGATCAGCAAGGACATGTCAAAGCGCCAGATCAGGTTCGGGAACGGCTGCTGGAACGCGAACACCACATAGTCAGCGTTGTCGCTGCCGCGCGGTTTCAGCTCTTCAGGATCGAAGGCCGCCGGCGTGAATGCACCGGTCTTCGAGTCGATGAAGTGGCCGATCTTGTGCATGTTGTTCTTGTCCAGATCGCGACCGAACATGTCCGTCGAGGTGCGATGCATCCACTGGAACACCATGTAGGTCGCCGGGAATGCTTCCGAGAAGCGCATGTACTTCTCGAGAATCATGGCCGAGACCACGTCGGTCACTTCCTTGTACTCCCACGACAGGTCAGTGGTCAGGCGCTTGTTCGGCGTCACCGACACTTCACCGCGGATGATCAACTGATCGAGCAGTTCGTTTTCGGACTGCACGACGTAGTTGCCACCGATCATGGCGACGGTTTCACGCTTGAATTCGCGACCGACCCACTGGGTGAACGGACCGAACGAAGAACGGAAACCTTCCAGAGTACGCATGGTGTCGACGAAGTTCATTTCGTCGCCGAAGTTGAAGATATTACGCACCGCCCACTTGGAAGCCGGGAAGTCGTTGATGATGTGACGCAGGTAGTTGCCGTTGTCGATACGACCCGATGCGATGTTCGACCAGTAGTTGATCGACGTCGCTGCGTTGTGATCAGGCGCAAACGCCGAACCGCAACCGTTCTCCATGGTACGCGCACGCTTGTCGAAGGTCGGGAAGCCGAACGCCGCAGCGCCCTGCAGACCATTACCACCATTTAGGAAGTTCAGCGTGTCGTTGAACTGGTTGACGCAACCGGTGTTGATGTGGCCGTCCCAGTAGGTCGGCGCATCGACGTTGCGCAGCACGCCATCGGGGTTACGACGGTTCACGACGCCGACGATCATGGTCAACTGCTCGCTGAGCGGCATGGTCATGCGCGCACCGAAGTTCATCGAACCACGCGCATCCTTGAAGCCGGCCGATTCGTTGACGTAGACGTCGTCCGTGACCAGGTTGTAAGGCGTGTTCTGGCCCGGCAGCAGGGTCGGCGAGAACATCTGCGCGAATGCGTCGAGTTCAAAGCCATTGTTGAAGGTGTAGGACAGTCGCACACCCGGCGACGCGATGCGCTGGTCCTGGTATTCCTCGGCGCCCGGGCCAAGAGTCAGGTGACGACGCAGGTCGAGGCCGTTGGCCACGTCCATGGTGCGGAAGAAGTAGGCTTCGCCCCAGGCGATGACCTGGTTGCCAACGCGCACCCACAGCGGGCCGCGGTTCCAGTCCAGATAGAACGCCGGCAAATCGAGGATGGCGTCAGGCGTGTTGTATTCCAGCAGGGTGTTGCGACGGTGGCTCCACACGCCGCTGCCCGACTGACCGGGACCAAAGCTGTCACCAATCTTGCCATCGGTGAAGTGGCGGGTACCGTCGTAGTACACGCGGGTCTTCATGTAGGCCGAGAATTCGTCGCTGATCTTCGCCTGGATGTCGAACTCGAGGCGCGAGTTGAACATGTTGAAGTCAAGCGAATCATTGTTCTTCAGCGAGAAGTCGCCAACCGGCACCAGGCCGCCCTTGGCGAACTGATTGCCACCGGCCTGCGCCGCACCGCCGCCGCCGGGGCAGATCGCGCCGGGGAACGTTGCAAAGCCACCGATGTTGGGACCGAAACCGGCTGAGCCGGCCGCGATCGCGCGTTGCTGGCTGAACTGGCAATCGACCGGCGAGCTGGTGTTGGCGCCGGCGAAGGCGAACAGTTCGCCGCCAATCTGCGTGACGCCCGCACCCGCGTGATCGGCGTGGGCACGCGCGCGGAAGTTGGAGAAGCCCGCGCCCGGCAGGTACAGCTCGGGGTTGGCGGCGGTGGCCGCGGCGGTCGATGCCGCAGTGCCGTAGTTGACGTGCGTGACGTTCGGCGTGATGCGGTCGTTGAAAACGTCGTCCATCGTGTTGTTCGGGTTGCCGTCCGAATTCAGGCTGTAGGCAATTTCCTGACGGACGAAGCCGGTGATATTCCAGTCGATGGCGGTGGCTGTGCCGGCGAACAGAACGCCGCCGACCATGCCTCCCGCCATCAGAATGTTGGCGATTGTGTGCTTCTTCACTCCACTCTCCTCTGTAACGCGATAAATCTTCTTCGGAACCCCTGCCGTGCTCGGACTGCCTTTTTACGTGGTAAAAATGCAACGCACCTCAAAAATAGAACAATTATTCAGAATTCGAACAATCATTCAGAAGACTGATATTACGGGCTATTTGAAAATAGCTGTCAATGCCTATCGCGCTAGAAGTTGGGTAAAAGCATCTTGATGCGGATCAAGTTGTTGCGAGTTGGGGACAACGCCCCACCTAAAGGAGTATGGAAACGAAGCAGGAGTTGCGGGTGAGAAAAGCGGAGAGGCAACGATGGCGGGCGCACAAACGGCAACGCGGCCGGTGAACCGGCCGCGTTGCGAGGGAAGCTTAGGCGGGATCGTTACTTGATGACGCGGGCGAGCGTGCCGCGGTAACCGGCCACGAAAACGTTCTGCTGGCGCAGGAAGCCCTTCTCGCCGGCCTTGGTCTCGGCGACGCCAGCGGCGATACCCTGGAACCAGGTGCGCACGATACCGACGTCGGTGGAGCTGGTGAATGTCGCGCCATCGTCACTGCTACGCAGCATCTGGCGAATACCGACGATGACGACTTCGCTATTGCCGGACCATACGCCCAGCAGGTTGGCATTGGTGTCCGCCTTCAAGCGAGCCCAGGTCAAACCGCCGTCCATGGTTTTCATGATCAGGCCTTCCTGACCCACAGCGTAGCCGCTATTGCTGCCATCGCGGGCCAGCGACATGGCGAATACCGATTCCTCACCCTTGTTGACCGCACGCCAGGTGTCACCACTGTCGTCGGAGCGCAGGATCAAACCGAATTCGCCGCTGACCATGACCGCGCCCTCGGCCGTCACAATCACGCCATACAGATGCGGCTCGTAACCTTCGTCGTTGAAGTCGGACCAGTTGATGGTCAGCGGCTCCCACGTCACGCCAAAGTCCTTGGAACGCCCGACGAAACCGAATTCGCCGACGGTGACTGCCAGTCCGGCATCATTCATGTCAACGTTCAGCAGACGCTTGTCGAAGCCGCTCTTGACTTCCTGCCACTCGCCATCGCCGCTGCGGGTCAGCACCAGACCCTGCTGACCGACCACGACCTGGTGATCGCCGGCACGTTTGACGCCCAGCAGACCCAGGGTGGTCTTGGCGGGCAGGGTTTCCCACTTCGCGCCGCCGTCCTTGGTCTCGAGCATGAGCCCGAAGTTACCAACGGCGAGACCCCAGGGGCCCTTCATGTCGATTGCGAACAGCGCGTCATGCGGAATGCCGGTACGGATGAGTTCAACGGTCTGATCGGCAGCTGGCTGCTCCGGAGCCGCGGCTTCCGGCGCAGCCGCCGGTGCGTCCTCGGCCAAGGCGGGCGCGGCCAGCATGAAGGAGCAGGACAGGACAGCCGCCAGCGATACGTAAAGACGGCAAGAACGAATGAGCTTGTTCATTGTGTTTGGACTCGGCTGGAATGATTTGTTTTATGAAGCCCGGCGTGCGGTTGGCACGCGGGCGGCAGACATTTTGTGGGCGCGTTGTCCGCACCGGCAGCCGCTTCGAATGAAGCTTGGGCTTTGCATTTGATTGACTCTCCCCTGGGCCCGGCAATGTGCTGTCCTGTGAGGATGGCAGCCGAGCGAAACCTTGTTATTCGATATCTTCCACGACGTCGGGCGCCGTGTGAGTTCACTGTCGCTGACATCGTCTCATGACGTTACATCGGCATGCGCCGTAACGCCCACCCCGCCTGGATTATCACAGATTTGCCTACGTCCGTCAGATACCGTAATGGACGTAAGACAAGCTCCCCTGCGCGGCGATAGCCGGGCGAATATAGGGGGGGTCACTACGGGTGTCAACCGCCTAATTTTCATACAAATACCCAGCGAGAAGCGGTCCGGGCGCGGGTCCGCGAACCGCACCATTGGATCGCTGGGGGACGCACTTCGCGAACGCCACATTGCATTCGCACCGAGGGCGCGGGCCAAGGCTCACGATGGGCTATCATTTCCACCAGTCCGAAAGCTGCGAGCACCGGTGGCAACTACTCCGCAACAATCGATGGCGCGCGCCCTGCCCAGCAAACGCGGTAACGAGCTGCTGGACGCGCTTGAGAGCATGGTGCTGCGTGAAGGCTTCGCGAGTCTGGGCGTTTCCGAGATCGCCAATCGCCTGAGCTGTTCGAAACGCACGCTCTACGATCTCGCCCCCAGCAAACGTGAACTGGTGTTGCTGGTGCTTGAACGCTTCTTCGCCCGCATACGTCGCGACGCGGCGCTGGCCAGCGAATCCGCGAGCGATGCCCAGCAACGCATCTATGCCTATCTGCAAGCGGGCGTACGCGCGGCCGAGCACCTGAGTCCGACCACAGTGGTGGACATTCACCGCTGGCCACCGGCGCGGGCCATCTGGCAGGAGCACGTGCGTCTGCGCGTGGAGGGCCTGAGCCGCCTCATCGACCAAGGCACACGGGAAGGTGTATTCCGCAAGATTCCACCGGCTTTTGTCGCCGAAGTCGTGTTCGCGAGCATCAACCGCCTGCGCGAACCGGGCTTCTACGATTCCACCGACCTGACGATTTCAGAGGCCTTCGACGAGCTCTACAGCATGCTGCTCGCGGCCCTGACGCCCCATGGCAATGCTGTCCACGACAGTGCCACGCGGCAGGCGCCGCGCGACCCATCACGCCTGCAACGCGCGCGTGATTGAGACCACGGTTTCCGGCGTCGCGCCGGCGGGAATTGCGCCATAGAGCAAGGCCGCGCCGCCGACCGGCACCGCCACCGAGCCTGCCCATACCCCATCAGTCAGCCCGCCACCCACCTGCGGCTTTGCGCCGGCGACGGGTATGTCCTGCAACGTCCGTTGCGGCCATAGCAATACATCGAGATCGAGTGACACCGAAGCGATCGCGCCCTCGCGGTCGGCCGGCAGGGCCAGCGCCGTCGTCCAGCCGTAATGGCGGGCCGCGCTGATCAAGGGTTCGTAAGCGTCTATCTCGTCGGCGGACAATTCCTGCGCGCGCGCCGTCTCGATCAGCAACGCGGCTATCGGCCGGTCGGAAAAGCGCCGCATGCACGCCGCCAACGCCGTACCGAGATCGTCCATCGCATCGAAGCTCGCATCATCGCCGCCGCCCAGCAGATCCCAGGGCGCGGTGAGCTTGAGAACCAGATCGAGACGACTCTCGAAGCGGTGGACCAGGGCATTCAACGCTTCGCTGACAAATTCCAGCGGTGCGGCGCTCGCGAACAAGCCCGGCAGGTCGCCGGCATCGCCCCCATGGGCCGCCATGAACGGCGCGGTGATATCAATGCTCAGGCAATGCGTGCCGACCACGCCCTGGGCCTGGATCAGGGTCGCCGCGTAGCGCACCGGATCGCGATACCAGTCGGCCGGATCATTGGCGAACACGCGGCACGCATAGGCCTCGAATTCGATCCAGCGCAGCGTCGAATCACGCTGCGCAAGCCAGGTTTTCAGCAGTGCAGTAGCCACGGCTTCTCCGCCTTGCCGTCACGCGGGACGGCCGTTCAGTGTCAGCTCTTGATCTTGGCGCGGGCGGCCGCGAGTTCAGCTTCGAGCTGCTCGATACGCACATCCTTGGGATTGCGCATCATCACCGCGACGATGTTGTCCGCCGGACAGGTGTCGTCCTTGGAACCCCGGTAGATCAGGCTGCGATCCTTCCACGACCCGTAATAAGGCACGCCTTCCGGCGGGTGCTCGGTCTCCCAGCCCTTCACGAATTCCTTGTAGGGCTTGCCGAGCTGCTTGCGCCTGGCGCGCTCGGCATCCCTCTTGGCCGTGGTTGCCGCCATATCCACCGCGCCGCTCTCGGCATCGAGCACGACATGGTAGATGTTGGTCACCGTGTTCATCGAGATGAGATCATCGAGATACTCGCGCGACACCGCTTCCGGCTCGCGCTCGAGCACGTCGCCGTAACCGCCGCCCGATCCCTGGGTGATCATGTACAGCTCACCGGGTTGCGCAAACTCGAGCTGCAGGCCCATGTGATGGGTGGTGTACTTGGCGCCCTTGAAGGGCTGCTCGTTCATGATCTCCTCGACCGTGAAGCGCAGCAAATCGCGATTGTCCTTCATCTGTTCGAACACGTTCACGCCTTTGACCTTGCACAGCGGATAGCAACCCGGCGCATAGCCGCCGAAGATGCCCATGGTCGAGGGGAACTTGGAACCGATACTGCAGCACATGTAGCCCCACATGGAGCTGTCCTTCATGGTTGCTATCTGCTGATAGCCATGACCACCGCGGAACTTGCCATAGCCATTGGCATCGCGCATCAGCTTGTGCGGCACGATCTTCATGAGCGGCACTTCTTCTTCGATCAGCTCCTGCTCACCGATGTCGGCCATGGGCGCGAAGATCGGCGCGATCGAATGCTCACCGTCACGGTTCCAGCGCGCCGCGCCGCCCATGCCGTTCAAGTCCGCGCAGACGTTACCGACCAGTTCCCCATACTGATTCACGCCACCATAGAGGAAGGTGACGATCATGTTGTACCAGCCGGCGATGACGTCGGTGGCGCGATGACCCGCGCTATAGAGGAACTTCGGCACGCCTATCTGCACGGCGGTGAAGCTCGGGAAGAAGGTCATCATGCTCTGCGCGTTCGGTGCGTCCGGCGAGCAATGCAGGGCCGAGCGCTTGTCGGTCAGCAGGGAGATGGGGGCGAACACCGCCTGGTTACGCGGCAGGTCAGGCCATACGAAGCTCAGGAACTCCTGCGCGAGCATGCCCTTCAAGGACGCCAGCACGGTGTTGTTGGCGCGATTGAGAAACTCGGGGGACGAACCGCGGAAATCGATGATCAGCTCATCGCCCCGCTTTTCCAGTTCACAGCGGATCTTGATCAGGCAGTTCTCGCGCAGCGTGCCGTCGGCGAAGAGATTGGTCCGCACCTTGCCGTCGGGCCAGGTGCTGAGGCGACGGCGGGTCTCCTGTTCGGTGTCGACCAGAGTCTTGCGCAGGGTCGCAACCACGGCATCGACGCCGTATTCCGCAATCGCGTCACGCACGCGCACTTCCATGCGCATGGCGGCGAACAGCTTGGACTTCATGCCTTCCAACTGCAGCTTGGGCTCGCGCACCGAGTTCTGCAGGAAGGTCATGATGTCGCGACGGAACTCGTAGTTCTCGCCAACCTTGAACGGCGACATCTTCAGGCCTTCGTCGAACGGCGATTCGGCCGCCGAAGGCATGCCACCCGGTTCACAGGCACCGTTCTCGCCTTCATGCACGATGGCGCCGGTGAAGCAGATCAGCTCGCCTTCGTGGAAGACCGGGATGATCAGGCTCTGATCGGTGTTATGGATGTTGCCGTAGCGCGCATCGTTGTGCATGAAGATGTCGCCGGGACGGATACCGACCGTCGGGTCATCTTTCCAGTATTTCAGGATGAACTTCACCGGATGCTGGGTCAGCACCGAAAAGATCAACACGCCGCCCATGCTCGCCATGGCCAGATCGCCATGCATGGTCCACACGCCGGAGATCAAATCGCCCCATTTGGCACCCGGCGCCGCACCCATCTGCTCGACCATGTCGAACGATTCATTACACGCGGTCTGCAGCTTGTGACGCACCAGGTTGATCTGGTCGGCATTGCTGAAGCTCGCCATCGCCTTCTGTTCACGGTCCGTGATCGGCGCCATCTTGTGGCTTTCCATGATCTCCGGATCGGGGCCGAGAAAAAGCACGTTGTCCTCGAGAAACTTCTCGATGACTGATTTTTCTTTATCGCCACCCATGTCAAATCCTCCCGCGCGGGAACTTCAGTTGTTTCAAGCGTTCTTGACCATGACCGCGGAGCCGAGCAGGCCCATGGTCAAGGTCCAACCGGGCTCGACCAGATAGGTCGTGCGCGGTGTTTCGATCAGCGCCGGGCCGGGTACGGTCATGCCGTCGGTCACCGCCGTGTGATCATAGACCGGCGTCATCATCGGTTCGGCAAGCTGCGGGAAATGACACGGCCGCTCGCTGCGCGCGACCGGCTTGGTTGCGTCGGAAGCGGTCGAACGTTCCAGACTCAGCTTGTCGTGTTCCACGAACGACACCACGCGAATCACGTTGATGCGCACGCCGGCTTCCGGCGCCTGACTGCCCTCGCCGAAGCGCTGGGCGTAGTTGGTGCTGAAGCGGTCGAGCAACGTGATGATGTCGTGCGGCGTCTGCAGCCGTTTGATCGGGCTGGTGACGCTGATCTGCGCGAGCTGATTGCCATAACGCATGTCGAGTTCGACGCGCGTCTGAATCTTCTCGAGCGGCACATTCTGGCGAATCAGATCTTCACGACCACGCTCTTCGAGTTCGGCCACGGTGTCGTTGAAGGTGGTGTAGTCCGACAGCACGGTGCGGAACGTCGCGTCATACAGCATGAGGTACAGCGACTTCTCATGGATATGCAGCTGGTTCATATTGCCGGCGCCGAGCGCCGAGAACACCGAACTGAACGGCGGAATCAGCACCTTGGCCACACCGATTTCCGCGGCGTACCCGCAGGCATGAATAGGACCACCGCCGCCATAGGACAGGATCACGAAGTCCTTGGGGTTGTAGCCCTTGACCGCGACTTCCTTGAAGATGGCCGACGCCATGTTGGCATCGACTTTGCGCTTGATGGCCTTGGCCGCGTCCACCAGCGACAGCCCGGCTGGTTTGGCCACGTATTCCTCGATCGCCCGTTCAGCGCGACGACGATTGAGCTTGATGGTGCCACCGGCGTAGTTCTCTTCGTCGAGGTAACCCAGCACGAGGTTGGCATCGGTGGTGGTCGGCAGCTTGCCGCCACGCGCGTAGCAGGCCGGGCCCGGATCGGACCCTGCCGACTCCGGTCCCACTTCCACTGCGCCCCACAGCCGGTCGTAACGCGCGATGGAACCACCGCCGGCGCCGAGCGTGTGCAGATAGGTCATCGGCGTCGACACCAGCCAGCGATCGATGACCGGGTTGAAGTCGTAGAACTTCACGCCGTCGGCGGTGACGAGACCGATGTCGAACGAGGTGCCACCCATGTCGGTGGCGATGACGTTCGGTTCCTTGAACTGGCCGGCGAGATAGCCGGTCGCTTCGAGGCCCGCCACCGGGCCGGAGTGAATGGTCTGCAGCGAATGGGTCGAATTGAGCTGCGCCATGCCTGAGGTGTTGTGCACCAGCAGCATGGGACGCGCATAGCCATTGGCGCGCAGCGCGACTTCCAAGGTCGACATGCCGTGGTACATCTGATCGTGCAGATAGGCGTCGAGAATCGCCGACATGGTGCGCGAGTATTCCGCCTTGCGGCCGGCGACGCGATGCGACAGCACGATCGGCAGGGCGCCCAGCACATGGGTCGGGTACTCGTTGAGAATGATGCGTTCGACTTCCTTCTCGTGGGACGGATTGACGACCGCATTGACGAGCGCGACGACGAATGCCTGACAGCCCTGGTCGACGAGTTTGCGCACCGCTTTGCGCACGTCCTCGTCGTCGACGGTCATGCTGACTTCGCCCTTGTAGTCGATACGTTCCATGATGCCGACGATCATGGGGATCGGCACCAGCGGCAGGGGCCGATCCGCACCCGGCAGATCGGTCTGGCCGGCGTGGTCGAGACCGTCGCCGTAGCCGCGTGCACGCATCAGCGGCACCGACGACTCGAAGCCCGCCGTGGTGACGAGACCGACGCGCGGGCCGTTGCGCTCGATCAGCGCATTGGTGCCGAGCGTGGTCGCGTAACGCACCGCATCGACCGTCGACAGCACGTCGCGTACCGTCAGATTCAATTCACCACAGGCATTGCCCAGCGCTTCCATGAAGCCCGAGGCCAGATTGTGATGGGTGGTGAGCGCCTTCGCTTCGATGTACTTGCCGTCGTAGGCGAGAAAGCAATCGGTAAAAGTACCGCCGATATCTACACTAACCCGCCGCATCGCTCTTCCCCTCCCCTTGTGCGTGACGTTGCTTCAACTTGTCGATGTCGAGTTCGATATCGTTGGTCAAAGGATGACCCGGCGGCAGATACTCGTTTTCCATCATCGTGCCGCAGCTCGGGCAATAGAACTCGATGATGCGACACCAGCTCGGATCGGGAGCGTAGGTGAACTCGTACTTGTCGGGATCGAGAATCGGTCGATGGATCTCACGCGGGTCACGCTCGTACACCAGCAGCCCTTCTTTATAAGGAGAGCGCGCCGAGCCGATGTCGTGTCCGCAGCGACGGCAGTGCCAGCGCTCGGCATCCAGATCGATTTCGAGATATTCGGTGATTGCGACGGAGTGCTTGGCCATGATTACTTGCTCTCGACAAAGAGGTCGCCGTTGCTCGTTACACGCAGGCGCCAGTCAGCGGCGACCACGCAGGTCAGATAGCTGCCGCGCACCAGCGCCGGCCCGGATACTTCATCCCCGGGTTTGAGCGCGGCGTCGTCGATCAGCGCGAGCTTGCTCGCGCCGCGGCCGTCGAGATTGATCTCGACCGTGGCGCCGCCCGTCAGCGGGGCAAAGCTCTTGACGCTGTCGGCCAGCAACTGGGTGGTCGGCAATTCAAAGATGGCGCGCACGGTCAGGCGCGGGTCGGATTCACCGGCGCTGACGCTGGCTTTGTCGCCGTTCTGCGGGCGTTCGACCGCATACTCGCCGGCCACTGTCCACAGTGAAACGTCGTAGCGACACTTGCCCGGGTCGACACCTTCACCGTACATGTCACGCTCGACACGCCGCTTGAGGTCGGTACGCAGCGCCGAGACGTCGCTGTTGGCCGCGACCGGCGCCTGGTATTCATGGGCAAGATGGCTGAAGCCGATGCCGAAAGCCGAAAACACCGAGGCCAGACGCGGAATCAGCACACGCTTCATGCCCGCCGCCTGGGCGATGCCCGAGGCGATGATGGGGCCGCCGCCGCCGAACGCCAGCAGCACCGAGTTGACCGGGTCGCGGCCGGACGCCTTGATGGCATCGCTGACGTGGCGACCGGCGGTCGCCTGAAACGCGCTGATGATGGCGGCCACGGCCTGCTCGAGTTCGAGCTTGAGCGGCTCGGCGATATGAGTACGTATCGCCTGCTCGGCGCGGCTGCGGTCGAGTACCAGTTCACCGCCGAGGTATTTGTTGGCGTCCAGCACACCCGCCACCAGCAGCGCATCGGTCAGCGTCGCGGACGAGCCGCCACGACCGAAGCAGGCCGGTCCCGGCGCCGCGCCCACGCTGTCCGGGCCGATGGTGATCGCGCCGTCGACGATGCGCAGCACCGAACTGCCGCCGACGCCGAAGCTGTGGATGGTCGGCAGCGCGAAGGACGTCGCCGCGCCTTCGATTTCGCCGTAGGCGAGCTGCTTGACGGTCTTGTCCAGCACCACCGAGATATCGGTCGTGGTGCCGCCGACGTCCATCGCGACCACGGCGTCCAGGTCGTAATGGCGCGCATAGGCCAGCGACCCTTCCAGTCCACCGCGCGGGCCCGAGCCCCAGGTCTTGATGGCGGTGGTCTTGGCGACGCGCGCCGAATCGCCGTCATTGCGGAAAATCAGCAGCGGACGGCGCAGATGCTGTTCCTTGCAGATGTTTTCCGCGCCGTACAGGAAATGCTCCATGCCCGGATGCAGGTAGGAATTGACCACCGCCGTCACGGTGCGACGGGCGAGGTTGGCATCCTGGGCGAGTTCGGAAGAAATCAGGAAAGGGATTGCGCCCAGCAGGTGACGCGGATAGCGGTCGAGCAGCGCGGACTTGATGTTCTGTTCGGCGGCCTCGGAACTCAACGCCACCACCAGACGCAGCGCGCCCTGCGCCAGCAGCTGGTTGATGATGGAGGTCAGCTCACCGGCATCGATGGCACCATCCTTGCCAACTTTGATGCCGACCGGCGCCTGCGGCACCATCGCACTCCATAGATCGTTGTCACCGAGGTTGTCGGTCGCGCCGTAGACGCTCTTCTCCTGCCCGGCATCGACCAGCAGCGCCACCGCGGTGCCCTTGTGCTCGACCACGGCATTGGTGCCCGAGGTGGTGGAGTAGCGCAGGCAGTCCGCTTCGCGAATCAGTCGCGCCGCATCGTCCTCGCCGAACAGTTCACGGGACCCGCGCTTCAGTACTTCCAGGAAACACTGCGTGAGATCGTGGGGCGTGGTCGGCGACTTCGCGTGCACGACCTTGTTTCCATCGCTGATACAGACGTCGGTGAACGTTCCACCATTGTCGATGTTGACCAAGATGCCCATGGCGTGCGCGATCCTCCCCAATAAAACGATGCCGTGAATTTCCCGCCGTGTCGCCATAAGAGGCCACGCAAAGCGGTAGGCAGACGCATACCGAATGCGGGTAGGCAGGTGAACGAAACGGTACCAATTAGACTTTAATGTTACCGGCTGCGCAACCGCCCCCGAGCTTGCACAGACCGCTGCGGCATCATCGTTTGCGACGAACCGCGCGGCAAGTGATCAGCATCAATTGTGCAGCGCGGCAAGAATCATCGTGAAGTGTGTCAGTGCGTTTCTCGTGACGGAAAATCGCGCTGACGATGTGCGACGCGCTCAGTAGGTGGGGGGTTCGACGTCCGGCATTTGCGTGTCCGCGCGATCGATGAGGCCCTGCGTGGCCTCGACGCTGCGTTCGGCGCTGCTCACGCGATCGAAACGGGCGAGATGAAACAAGGCATCGCCTTCATTGATCAACGGCAGACTGGTCTGGCCGATGATGATGCCATCGAGTTCGGAGCGCACTTCGTCTTCCACCGCGCCAAAAGGATCGGAGATGACGCCGAGTCGATCGCCGCGTCGCACATGCTGACCGAGTTTCACTTCGATGCGATGAATACCGCTGCGCGCCGCGCGCAGCCAGCGCGTATGGCGCGCCACCACCGGTTTCGGCAGATTGTTGGCGGCCGCGCGCGCCGGCAGCATGCCGAGCGTACGCAAGGCGCCGAGCACGCCCTGCAGACCGATGCGTATGACATGTTCGTTGAAGCGCAATCGCTCACCGCCCTCGAACAGCACCACTTTCACACCCAGTTCGCCGGCCGCCTGGCGCAACGAGCCGTCGCGGTTGTTGGAATTCAACAGCACCGGCACGTGGAAGCTGCGCGCCAGCCTCAGGGTCTCCTTGTCGTCGAGATTGGCGCGGATGTGCGGCAGGTTGTTGCGATGCGCGGCGGCGGTATGCAGGTCGATGCCGTAGTCGCATTTCGCGGCAATTTCCCGCAGAAACAAATGGGCCACGCGCGACGTCAGCGAGCCGCGTTCGGAGCCCGGAAAGGAACGATTGAGATCGCGCCCGTCCGGCAGGTAACGCGTCTGGTTGATGAAGCCGAACACATTGACGATGGGAATGCAGATCAAGGTGCCGCGCAACTGGCGCAAGGTCGTGTGCTGGCGCAGCAGGCGATGGATGATCTCGATGCCGTTGATTTCATCGCCATGGATGGCGGCCGACACGAACACCGTCGGTCCCTCGAGCCGCCCGCGTATGACTTCGATGGGCATGGCGAGTGGACCGTAGGTATAGAGATCGGCCAGCGGAAATTCGATTTTGACGCGGGTGCCGGCACTGACGTGGGTGCCGGCAATCAACAGCGGCGCCACGCCCATGGACTCAGCCTCGCCCGCGGGTGCGGGTGGTGGAGCCGGCGCCCTGCCCTTCCAGGAATTCGATGATCATGCCGGCGATATCCTTGCCCGAGACCTGTTCGATGCCGCGCAGACCCGGCGAGGAATTGACTTCCATGATCACCGGCCCGTGATTGGAGCGCAGCAGATCCACGCCGCATACGTTCAACCCCAGGGTCTTGGCGGCGCGTTGCGCGGTGGAACGTTCTTCCGGCGTGATCTTGACCGCACTGGCGGCGCCGCCGCGATGCAGGTTGGAGCGGAACTCGCCGGGCGCGCCGGAGCGCTGCATGGCCGCCACCACCCTGCCGCCGATGACGAGGCAACGGATGTCACAGCCCGCCGACTCCTTGATGAACTCCTGCACCAGGATATTGGCATCAAGGCCCATGAAGGCTTCGATCACGCTCTTGGCCGCATTCTTGGTTTCCGCCAGCACCACACCTAAGCCCTGGGTGCCTTCCAGCACTTTGATCACCAACGGCGCTCCGCCGACTTCGTCGATCAACCCGTCGACGTCGTCCAGTGAGTGGGCGAAGGTCGTGATCGGCAGGCCGATGCCCTCGCGCGACAGCAGTTGCAGCGAACGCAGCTTGTCGCGCGAGCGCGTGATGGCCACCGACTCGTTGACCGAGTAGGTACCCATCATTTCGAACTGCCGCACCACCGCCGTGCCGTAATAGGTGACCGAGGCTCCTATCCGCGGGATCACCGCGTCGAACTCGGTCAACTCCTCGCCCTTGTAATGAATGGTGGGGCTGTGCGAGGTGATGTCCATGTAACAGCGCAACACATCGATGACCCGCACCGAATGGCCGCGCGAACGCGCGGCCTCGACCAGGCGTCGGGTGGAATAGAGCTTGGGATTGCGCGAAAGAATGCCGATTTTCATGTTGGATGGGGTCGCGCGCGGCGTGCGACCCTGGTTTTTGCCTTGTCCGGTTTGCCCAGCACGTAGGAACGGTCCGGGTCGATGATGAGGTGGCCTTGCATGGCGCTACGCCCGAGCAGCATGCGAAACCGTAGGGAGTCGCGGTTGGTGATGGTCAGTTCGATCGGCCAGCGCTCCGCGCCGAGCGTGAGTTCGGAGGCGACCACGATGCGCCGTTCGCGATGGCCGCTCGAGTCCGAGACCGTACGCTCGTCGATAATCGCGGTTTCCACCACCAGCACCCGCCCGCCGTCGCGTTGCCGCGGCTGCACATGCAAACGCACATGGGGTGCGCCGCGCTCAGTATAGCGGTCCGACCGCAGGGCATGGAGGGCCGAGGTGCGCGCACCGGTATCGAGCTTGGCCTTGATGCGGGCGATGCCCAGGGTCGGCAAGGAAACCCATTCGCGCCACCCGACCACCGATGGCGAACTCACAGGCAGTCCGCGCAGGCAGTCATGCTGAAGACAGGCGCCACGGACGACGCGGAACACAGACCGGGCGACGGGCGCATCATGGGCAAGAACGGCGCGAACTGATAACGGGCGCCATTCTAGCAGTGTGTCGGAGTCAGGCCGCCAGCGTCATTCTCTCGACTGCGGGCCGTGCCGGGTCGGCAGTTAAATCCGTTGAAGCCTCGCTGCGGACGGGCCTCAGACCACCTGGTCCCAGCCGCGCGACAGGCGCACCGCGCCGTTGATGATGCCGACCATGGAATAGGTCTGCGGGAAATTGCCCCACAGTTCGCCATCGACGGGCGACAAGTCTTCCGACAGCAGACCGGCGGCGTTGCTATGGGCCAGCATCACCTCGAAGATCTCGCGCGCTTCCTGCACGCGGCCGAGTCGCGCCAGCACATCGACCCGCCAGAACGTACAGACATTGAACGCCGTCTCGGGCAGGCCGAAGTCGTCGGGCGCCTCGTAACGCCGCATGAAGGGTCCGTCGCACAGCGTGCGTTCCAGGCAGGCATAGGTGCTGGCGAACTTCGGGTCCCGCGCATCGAGAAACCCGACCTCCGGCATCAACAGCACACTGGCATCCAGTGATTCGCCGCCGAAACTCTCGACGAAACACTGGCGCCGTTCGTTCCAGGCTTCGACCAGCACACGCGCCTTGATGGCATCGGCGCGTTCGCGCCAGTGGGTTACGCGCGTCGGTGATTGCAAACTGGCCGCGACCTTGGCGAGTCGATCGCAGGCCGCCCAGCACATGATGGCCGAGGAGGTGTGCACCCGTGCCCGCGTGCGCAGTTCCCACATGCCGGCGTCGGGCTGGTCGTGCAGGCGCCAGGCCTGTTCACCGATGCTTTCCAGCAGTTTGAAGTCGTCCAGATTGCCGCGCCGGAACAGGCGGTGATCGTGAAACGCCTGCGCCGCGCCGAGCACGATATTGCCGTACACATCGTGCTGGAAATGCTGATGGGCCTGATTGCCGACGCGCACAGGCCCCATGCCGCGATAGCCCGTCAGGTGATCCACGGTGCGCTCCGGCAAGTCCTTCTCGAGACCAATGCCGAACAAAGGTTGGATGTGCCCGCCAGCGCTGTCCTGCGCCACGTCATAGAGCCAACCGAGATAGGTCTCCATGGTGCCGACTTCAGACAGACTGTTCAGCGCGCGCACCACGAAGAAGGCATCGCGCAACCAGCAGTAACGATAGTCCCAGGTACGAATTGTGTGCGGCGCTTCGGGAATGCTGGTGGTCATGGCCGCGACGATGGCGCCGGTGTCCTCGTACTGACACAGCTTCAAGGTGATGGCGGCGCGAATCACCGCATCCTGCCAATCGAGCGGCAGGGCGAGGCGCCGAGTCCAGCGTCGCCAGTAACGGCAGGTCAACTCCTCGAACGCGCGGGTGGTGTCCTCGAGTCCACCTTCGAGCGTCTCGTCCTGCCCGAGCACCATGCTTACACCGTCGCGTAGGGCGAACCAGGTTTCGGCTGACAGATAAGTGAGCGGCAGATTGGTCGTCAGGCGCAACACCGCGCCCGGAATGACGAAACGCAGATGGTTACTGCCGCGCGTCACGCCCGGCGTGCCCGCGCCCCAGTCATAGCGTGGCCGCAGAATGACGCGGATGCGCGGCGCGCCATGCAGAGGTCTTATGCGCCTTATGATCTGGGCGGGGCGAAAAGTGCGGCCGTGATCGGAAAAGCGCGGCGCGAAATCGGTCACTTCGATGCCTTGTCCCGCGCTGTCGAACAAACGCGTGCGCAGCACCGCGGTGCCGGGGTCGTAGGCCTGCTCGCTGCGTTGATGATCGAGCAATTCCACCGCGAAACTGCCATCGCGCGGCAACTCATCACGCGAATCGAGCAGCGCGTTGAACACCGGGTCGCCATCGAAGCGCGGCAGACAACACCAGACGACGCGTGCGCAGCGATCGATCAGGGCACTGATGGTGCAATTGCCAATCATCGCGACATCCAGCGTCGCACGGCGTTGTTCGCAGCCCGGCTGCGTTTGTGTGGTCATGTCATTGATGCTAGCCGAGCAGAACGCTTGTGCAAGCGCCATCGCGCGCGATGCGAAAGAAAATCGCAACATTGGACCTGGTAGCTTGCATGCATCGCGACATGGCGCTAGGGTCCGGACGATGCGACGCCAAATGCGCCTATGCGATATGGCATGACGAGATTAAGACTGCAAATCCGCTTCATCACGCCCTTGCTGGTGATGCTGGTCGGTGTGGCCTATCTCACGCTGCCCTTGATGGACCGCCTGACGCTGCGCTGGTTCGTGCGCGATCTGAATCTGCGCGACGAACTCATCGCAAACTCGATGGCCGACTCCATCGACGATGCCCTGGCGGTCGATGATCTGCCACGTCTGCACAGTGCGTTCGAGCGCGTGCTGCATGACGAACGCCTCGTCGCCATCGGCCTGTGCTCGCTCGACGGTCGCTTGCTGGTTCGCACCGACGCCTATCCCGACTCCCTGCCCTGCGAGCGCGCCCGCGCACTGACCATCGACTCCAACGCCCGCATCAAGATTGCCGGGGGGCGTGTGCATGTCGGTTACCACGCCGTGATGAGCGGCAGCAAACGGGTGGCGTCCATCGTCGCCCTGCACGATTTGAGTTTCGTCGCCCATCGCAGCAACACCACCAAGCGTTATCTCATCGGCATGCTCGCGGCACTCGGGGTGCTGACCTCGCTGATCACCGTGATGGTGGCGCGCGCCAGTTGGGACGACTGGCTCAAGAGCACCCGCGCACTGCTGGGCGGCGATCCACGCGCGCCCTCACCGACCGATGTCGCGCCCGAACTGGCGCCGGTGGCCGATGACCTGCGCGCGCGGCTGCGGGATCTCGAGGACGAGTTTCGCCGCTCCCTGGGGCCGGAAGCGGAATGGACACCGGAACGCCTGCGCTCGCTGTTGAACACCCAGTTGCGCGGCGAACAGGTCATCGTGGTTTCCAATCGCGAACCTTATATCCACGAGCGCGAGGGCGACGAGGTCGTCGTGCGCCGTCCGGCGAGTGGCCTGGTGACGGCTATCGAGCCCGTCATGCGCGCCTGTTCGGGCACCTGGATTGCGCACGGCAGTGGCGATGCCGATCGCGAGGTGGTGGATGAACGGGACAGCATTCGCGTCCCACCCGGCACCACCGACTACACCTTGCGTCGGGTGTGGTTGTCCCCCGAAGAAGAGCAGGGCTATTACTACGGCTTCGCCAACGAAGGTCTGTGGCCCCTGTGTCACGTTGCCCATGTGCGGCCGGTGTTTCGCGAGGACGACTGGGCGCGATACCGGGAAGTCAACCAACGCTTCGCCGAGGCGGTCGTCAAGGAGGCGCGCGACGATAATCCGCTGGTGCTGGTGCAGGACTATCACTTCGCGCTGCTGCCGGCCATGATTCGCGAGCGTCTGCCGCGCGCCACCATACTCATCTTCTGGCACATTCCCTGGCCCAACCCCGAGTCCTTCGGCATCTGTCCGTGGCGCCGGGAAATCCTGCAGGGCATGCTCGGCAGCACCATCGTCGGCTTTCACACGCGCTTTCATTGCAAGAATTTTCTCGAGACCGTCGACCGCTATCTCGAGGCGCGCATCGAGCACGAACACTCGACGATATCCCACCAGAACGACGAGACGCGGGTGGAGAGTTATCCGATCTCGATCGCCTGGCCGGCGCCCGAGGAGGATCCGTCGCGCAGCAGCCCCGAGGCCTGCCGCGAGCGCGTCATCGCCCGACTGGGACTGCCGGCCCAGGCGCATATCGCACTCGGCGTCGACCGCCTCGATTACACCAAGGGCATCCTCGAGCGCCTCAATGCCGTCGAGCGCCTGCTGGAGAAATACCCGGAGTGGCTGGGCAGCTTCGTGCTCGTGCAGATAGCCGCGCCCTCGCGCGGCTCACTCGAGGAATACCAGAACTTCGGAACCCGTCTTCGCGAACGCGCCCGCCATATCAATGCGCGCTTTGGCGACGAGAACTACCAGCCCGTGGTGCTTGTCACCCGTCACCATGACCACGAGGCGGTGACGGAGCTCTATCGCGCCGCGCAGGTGTGCCTCGTCACCAGCCTGCATGACGGCATGAACCTGGTCTGCAAGGAATTCGTCGCGGCACGCGAGGACGAGCGTGGCGTGCTGATACTGAGCCGTTTCGCCGGCGCCGCGCGTGAAATGACCGAAGCGCTGATCGTCAACCCCTATCACGTCGAGGAAACCGCCGACGCGCTGGCCCGCGCGTTGCGCATGCCCGATGGCGAGCAGCGTGAACGCATGGTCAGCCTGCGCACCATCGTGCGCGAGTTCAACGTCTTCCGCTGGGCGGGGCGCATGCTCGCCGATGCCAGTCGCGCACGGGTGCGGGAAAGGATTGAAGCGCGGGTGCAACGTCATCACGGCATCCCGTGAAGCATATCTTCAGCGCCGGCGGCAAGGCGGCATTGCGTAAGGTGATGGCCCGCGCGCCGCTGCTGGCCTTTGATTTCGATGGCACGCTGGCGCCGCTGGTCGCCCACCCGCAGGACGCGAGCATGCCACTCGGCGTCATGCGGCGCATTTCCAGCCTCGCCTCACGGCTGCCGGTCGCCATCATCACCGGCCGCTCGGTGGCGGACGTCCGCGCGCGCCTCGGTTTCGAACCGCGCTACATCATCGGCAATCACGGCGCGGAAGGATTCGGCGGGCAGCCGCTGGACATCTATCGCCAGATTCTGGACGCGCCACGCACTCTGCTGTCCCTGCATCAGGCGCAATTGCGCGATCATGGCGTGCAGGTCGAGGACAAGGGCCTGTCGATTGCCCTGCACTATCGCATGGCGCGCGATCGCCAGCAGGCTGCCGAGTGGATAGCTGCGCTGCTGCGGCGTATCGAGGCGCCACTGATGCTGTCCTTCGGCAAATGCGTGGTCAATGTGACGCCGGCCAATGCGCCGGACAAGGGTGTCGCGCTACGCCGCCTGGTCGAACGGGAGTCCGCCCAGGCGGCGGTCTTCATCGGTGACGACGTCAACGACGAGTCGGCATTCGCGACCGCCGCACAGCACTGGCTGACGGTACGCATCGGCGCCGCCGTGCCGCGCTCAGCCGCGAAATTCTTTCTCGACCATCACGCGCAGGTCGCGGTGTTGCTGCAGGACATGCTGGACATGCTGTCGGCCTGAGCATCGACCACGCCGCCTGCGTCCTCAGTCATCGACCGGATGCAGATCGCGCAGCAGGAGATAACGGTCACGCCGCACTTCGCGCAGGCGCGCTTCGACGGCGGTGTCGCTCGCGCCCAGTCGCGACATGAGATAGGCGTTCAGCATGAGACTGGTTTCCAGCGTTTCCGGCACCACCTCATCGGCGCCCGCCAGCAGCAGCGCTTCGATCCTGCTGTCGTCGGCGCTGCGCACCAGGATGGGAATGTCGCCACGCAGGTGACGGGCCAGTTGCACGGTGCGCAGCCCGGCGCGTTCGTCGGCGAAACTCACCACCAGTGCGCGGGCGCGATCCAACCCCAGGGCTTCCAGGACGTCGCGCGAAGTGGCGTCGCCATAGAACACCTTGAGCCCATCCTCCCAGCCTTCACGGCTGCGCGCGGGGTGCAGATCGACGGCGACGAAAGGCAGTTTCTCAAGGCGCAACAGGCTCGCCACCTGCATGCCTACCCGCCCATAGCCGGCGATGATCACATGGTCGTGAACGTCCTGCGCGGCGGCGGCAATCTCATTGGCCGCCGCGTTCGCCAACGGCGTGGGGGGTGCGGCGACGATGTCCACCAGGCGCCAGTTGTGACGGATGATGAGCGGCGCGATGAGCATGGAAATGACCATCGCCGCGAGAATGGGCTGGGCCTCGCTGCTGTTCATGAGCCCGGTCGAGAGCGCCAGCGCGATGAGCGCGAATCCGAACTCGCCGCCCTGCGCGAGCACCAGGCCTGTGCGCAGCGCGGTGCGCATCTCGCGTCGCCAGCCCCAGGCCAGCGCGGCAATGAGCCCGCCCTTGCCGGCCACCAGTCCCAAGGTCAGCAGCAATACCCAGTGGCCGATGGCAGGCAAGGCGCCAAGATCCAGACGCATGCCGATGGTGACGAAGAACAGGCCCAGCAGCACGTCCTTGAAGGGGCGCAACTCGGCTTCGATCTGATGGCGATATTCGGTTTCGGACAAGGTCATGCCGGCGAGAAAGGCCCCGAGCGCGAGGGACAGGCCGAGCGCCGCGGTCAGCCACGCCGCGCATAGCGAGACCAATAGCACGGTGAGCGTGAACAGCTCGCTGGAGCGCGTCGCGGCCGCTTCATAGAACAATGGCCGCAATCCGTAGCGCCCCAGGCCAAGCATCACGGCAAAGGCCGCCAGCGCCTTGAGGCCCGCCATGCCGAGCGCCATGCTCATGGACAGCGACGCATCGTTCGCCGCCAGGATGGGTATGCCGACCAGAAACGGCACGGCGGCGAGATCCTGAAACAGGAGGATGCCGAGTGCGAGGCGGCCATGGCGAGCCTGCAACTCGGCCTGCGTGGTCAGTTGTTTGATGACTATCGCCGTCGATGACATCGCCAGCGCGCCGCCCACCACCACGGCGGGCGCGAGCGGCATGCCCAGCGCCAGGGCGATGACGGCGCCGCTGGCGGTGCCGACCAGCACCTGCGCGCCGCCGAGACCGAGCAGCAGGTAGCGCATTTCAAAGAACTGCGGCAGAGAGAATTCGAGGCCGATCTCGAACAGCAGAAAGGCCACACCGACTTCGGCCAGCAATTGCACGGCATGACTTTCCGGCACCCAGCCGAGCGCATGGGGCCCGACCGCGATACCGACCATGAGATAGGCGATGACGGGCGGCAGGCGCAGGCGATGCAGCACCGCCACCGTGACCACGGCGCAGGCGATGAGCAGGATGATCTGACCGAGCATGGCAGCAGGTGGTGTCGGCTATCGCAGTGGTTTACAGAGCGCGCTCCTCACGACGCGACACCTGTCCGGCCGCAGCCAGCCTGTATCCCTCAATCGCAATTCGACGTCCAAGCTATGCAACGATGTTCCCGGCGGATCGCGCGCGTACCCACCGCGCGGTGCGCATCACTCATCCCCGACAGGAGTTCATCATGGAATGCATAGCGGCCTGTGCACTCGGAATCGTAGTCCTCATGCTGCTGGCGGCATGGCTGTGCCGCGGCGCGATGCGTCGCTGTTGCGGCGCAGGTCATGACAATTCACGGGCATGCTACGGCGCTAGGCCGACAGAAAATCGCTGACCACGGCGTAGAGCTGCCAGCGTTGCCGCTCCAGCAGCATGAGATGGGTCGCGCCACCGATCATGACGAAGCGACGCGTCGCGGTGGCGGTCAAGCGCGCAAACACCGCCCGGCCTTGCTCGGGCGTGGTTTCCTGATCCCATTCGCCCACCACCACCAGGGTCGGGCAGGCAATGCCGGCGGGATCGTACGTCGGCCGGCCTTGCATCCAGTATTCCATGACATCCTTGACCACACCGGTCGGCGCGCGCAGCAAGGCCGGCGTATGACGCGCGGACTCCGGGTCTGATGCCACGGCCGCCCGCGCCCAGGCCTCGCGATCCGACGCCGCGCCGATGGCGGCCTGCTGCGCGGCGTCGATGCCGACGGTCCAGCGCTTGACGCTGCCCTCGGCCGTGACCAGACGATAAGCGCCGAGCGGGCCGTCCACCGCCACCTGCATCGGTCCGTTCGGCACCCACAGCGCACCGGCCAGCACCAGACGCCGAATCTGCGCGGGACACTCTGTCGCCAGCTGCCCGCCTATCGCCGTGCCCCAGGAATAGCCGATCAGATCGAGCGACGTGACCGCGCGCGCGGCGAGGATGCAGGCGATGGCGCGCTTGACGTCGGCAACTGCCTCCGCGGTATCGACAATGGGGCCATTGGCGTTCGCCGCCTGCGCCATCTGCGCGGGGCGATCCGAACCGCCATAGCCCAATAGATCGATACACCACACGTCAAAACCCGCCGCGGCCAGATGATCCATCCATGACACGCCGTCCAGTGCGTAGTCGAAAGTCACTGTCGAGGGATAGGTGGCGCCATGTACGAACAATACGGGCACCGACTGACCGTGTCCGCGCTTGTTGCTGAGCAGCAGCTCGAGACCGTCGCGACCGCTCGCGACGCGATGTTCGGTGAGCTCGATGGACATGAGCGGTTCTCCATTGGGGCGATGGCCACGGGCTTCAGGCAGTGGCGAAGCTGCACGGTCGGCAAGCTGCACTGCGTCGTCCGCACGGCGCGGCCGCGATGCGTCCATTGCAGCATGGCGATGAAGACAAGCCAAGACGCCGTGCAGCGTCACCATTGCCCGGCGCCGTGGATTTCCCCATCATGCGCCGAGCCGTGAGCCGACGGCGCACGATGAGGGGGAGCGATGACCGCGACGGGCGAAAGCGTTGATCAGGCAGGCCTGTGCTGGGCCTTGCTCGCGGCCTGGGTGGCCACCACCCTCACCAGCCTGTTCGCGCCCGGCGTTCTGAGTTTCGATACCTCGCGATACATCAACGTCGCGCTCATCAGCGCCTTCACCCTCGTCCATGGCGCGGCCCGTTACGGCGGACGCGCCATCACGGTGTACTTCGTCATCGCACTGGTCGTGACCTATGTCATGGAGAACGCCAGCGTCGCGACCGGCCTGCCCTTCGGTCATTACGAACACACCGCGCACATGGGGCCGCAGCTCGGCCGCGCGCCCTGGCTCGTCGGCCCCATCTTCGCGGTTGCGGGCTATCTCGGTTGGGTGCTGGCCGGCATATTGCTCGGCGATGCGTTCGAGACGCGGCGCGCGTCACCCGCCTTCGCCCGTCCTCTGATTGCCGCATTCATCACGACCTCCTGGGATCTGTGTGTGGATCCCATAGGCGGCACTATGAATCGCGACTGGATCTGGGCCGAAGGTGGCGGCTACTTCGGCGTCGGCTGGCTGAATTTCTTCGGCTGGATGGTGACCATGCTCATCATCTTCCAGCTTTTCACGCTGTGGCTGGACCGTCGCGAACCGGCAGCGACGTCCAATCAGTCTTTCCGCTACTGGTTGCAGCCCGTGGTGTTCTGGCTCTTGATCGCGCTGCAGTTTCCGTTGCTCTATGCCATCGTTCCCGACGCCACGCTCGAGGACCCGAGCGGCAGCGTCTGGCAGGCCCGCGACCTGCTGGAAACCATGATGTTGGTCAGTGTGTTCACCATGGTGTTCACCAGCATCCTGTGCGGTCTGTTGCTGTTGCGCTGGCGCGCGGCGGCATCGGCATTGCGATGAAGATCACCCTCGCGCAACTCGATGCCCATCAGGCCTTCCACGGCGATGCCGACGGCTGGGCGCGTTCCACACAGCGCACATCCGACCCGACGGCCGGCCGGCACTGGCCGCTGATCGACGAATTGTTGATGGGTTTGTCGCTCGTCGCCCGCGGTCAAACCGCG
>Ga0208492_1000386_pt1 | contig 38649 bp, 34 predicted proteins | sample Subbioar_CSW14AB_FD_184820 | JGI IMG/M metagenome (GOLD analysis project Ga0208492, IMG submission 184820) | Serpentinite rock and fluid subsurface biosphere microbial communities from McLaughlin Reserve, California, USA - CR12Mar_CSW14AB (SPAdes) | ecosystem: Environmental > Terrestrial > Deep... | reverse complement strand
TCGCGCCGAGCGCCGGCCTGAGGTTCATTCCCGCCCCTGGCCCGCCTCTGCGCGGGCCGTCGGCCGAGCCATGTCCGGCGCGTGGTAACTGGTCATATTCCTGTAAAGATATTCGCGCGCGAACCGCTAACGGGAACGACAGCGTTCGCGGGGCAAGACAAGGATTGCAGGCCGCGACCCGCCAACGGACAGGAAAACGGCCAATGACCATGAACTTTCGCAGTCTCATCACCTTGCTGGTGACCCTCCTGCTGCCACTATGGCCGGTGCTCAGTCAGGCCGGCGAGAGCGCCAAACCTGAACTGGTGATCCTGAACTGGGCCGACTACATCGACCCGGATCTGATATCGGCTTTCGAGCGCAAGCACCACGCCAAGGTGCGCGTGATCAATTTCGAAGACGACGACAACCGCGACCAGTTGCTGCTCGCCACCGAAGGCGCGGGCTATGACATCGTGCTGGTCAACGAAACCCATGTCGGTCTGTATCGGTCGCACGGCTGGTTGGCCGAGGTCGGCGACGCGGAAGTGCCGAATCTCAAGCACGTCGATAACGCCTGGATGGACAAGGCCAAGGACGCCAAGGGTTACGCTGTGCCCTACTTCTGGGGCACGCTGGGCATCGCCTATCGTCGCGACCTCGTGAAGAAGGCGCCGGAGCATTGGTCCGATCTGTTTCTGCCGGCACCCGACCTGCGCGGCCACATCGCAATGCTGAGTTCCCAGCGCGAGATTCTGGGTATGGCGCTCAAGGCCGCCGGCCACTCGGTCAACAGCACCGAACATGGCGAGATCGACGAGGCCATGAAGATTCTGGTCGCGCAGAAGCCTTTCGTGCGCGCCTATCAGCAAGCCCTGCTGAACGAAAAGTCCGAGCTCGTCACCGGCGAAGTCAGCATGCGCATGATGTTCAACGGCGATGCCCTGCTGCTCCGCAAGTTCAATTCCAACATCGATTATGTGGTGCCGCCGGAAGGGGCCGCCGTATGGGTCGATTACATGACCGTCATGGCGAACGCGCCCAATCCCAAGCTCGCCTTCGCATTCCTGGATTTCATCAACGATCCGGCCAATGCCGCGAAGAATGCCGCTTACCTGAATTTCGCCACACCCAATGTCGCGGCAGCCAAACTCATGCCATCGGAATATCTCAAGAACCCGAGCATCTTTCCCCATCCCGATACCTTGGCCAACTCGGAACTTTTCGCTCCTCTGCCGCCGCGCGCACTGAGTTACCGCAACACGCAGTTCGCGCACCTGCTGCAGAACTGAGCGTTTCCCGCCAGCCGCGATGAAGCTGCATGCCAAGATCCCGGCGTTGGTCCTGCCGCTGGTGGTCGCACCACTGCTGGTGCTGGGCGCGCTCGCCTATTCGAAAATCCACGACAACATGCGCCAGCGGGTCGAGGCGGACGCGCAACGCGGTCTGCGTACCGTGTCCAGTCAGTTGTCACAGGAAGTGGCCGCCGCGCGCGGCAACCTGCAATTGTTCCTGAGCAATATCGTGGTGGCCAAATATGCCACCAGCGACGAGAACGATCGCTACGGGCTGCTGCAGAAACCCCTGCTCGAAGTTTTCAAGGCCTGTCAGGCTGCCTTTCCGAGCTATTTCGAAATCCGCTTTCTGTTGCCCGACGGCTATGAAGACGCCCGCCAGTCGCGCAGCGACCTCGGCAACGCCAGCGACGAGGAGGGCAGCAGCGCGTGGTTCAAAAGACTGACCAGCACTCCCCGGGACGACTATGCGACGGTCTACGCGCACGCCGACACCGGCAAACCGGCGCTGTTCATCGGCGCGCCCGTCAAGTTGCGCGACGCGACGACGGAGACGGGTGACGATATGCGCACCCTGCGCGGCTATCTCGGCATCACGGTGGACATGACCGACTTCGGCCGTGCCATTGCCGATGCACGCGTGGGCGACAGCGGTTACATGTTCGCGACCGACAGCGAGGGGCAGGTGTTGTTCGGCAATGAGGACTTGCGCCTGCCGGCGGATTTCATGGCGCGCGTGACGCAGGCATTGACTGCCGATGCCGAGGAGATATCGATAGACCTCGACGGCACACCGACGGGCCTGCATGCGCGCCGACTGAACGACAATCTGGTGCTGTTTGCTGCCCATCCCGATTCCGAGATCGAGAGTCTTGCCGTGGAGTCGGCGACGGTGGTGCTGTTCGGCGTGTTGCTGGTGGTGGCGGTGACCGGCGGCGGACTGGTCGCGGTGCTGGCGCGCCATATCGTGCGGCCGGTGGAAAGACTCGGCACGGTGGCGGCAGAGATCGGCAGCGGTAACTGGGATGTCGAGAGCGGCATCAAGAGCAACGACGAGATCGGCGCGCTCGCCCGCTCGGTCGAGGACATGGCGCGCAACCTCAAGGACGCCGACGACCGTGTGCGCTTTCTCGCCTATCACGACAATCTGACCGGCCTGCCGAATCGCGCCATGTTCCGCGACTACCTGACGCGCGCCTTGTCGCAGGCCGAACGGGCCGAGCAGAAACTCGGCATCCTGTTCCTCGATATCGACGGATTCAAACGTATCAACGACACGCTCGGACATCAGACCGGCGATCTGCTGCTGAAGGAAGTGGCGAAGCGCCTGACCTCGCGCCTGCGCGAGGAAGACATGGTGACCCACGGCGACGGCAACACCGGCGCGGAAGGCCTGCTGGCCCGGTTGGGCGGTGACGAATTCATCGTATTGCTGACCAACATCCACGATCTGCACGGGCCGGGCTCGGTGGCGCGACGTTTCATCAAGTCACTGGGCGAGACCATCACCCTCAATGGGCAGAACTGTCACATCGGCGCCAGCATCGGCATTTCCATCTATCCCGATGACGGCAGTGATGCCGGCGAACTGATCAAGAACGCCGACATCGCCATGTACCACGCCAAGAGTCTGGGCAAGAACGCCTATCAGTACTTCCAGTCCTCGATGAATTCCGCCGTGCTGGAACGCGCGGCGCTGGAAGCGAAGCTGCGCAAGGCCATAGACGAAAATCAGTTCTCCCTGCATTACCAGCCGCAGATCGATCCCCTGACCGGCATGGTGCTCGGTCTCGAAGCCCTGTTGCGCTGGACCGACCCGGACGCAGGGCCGATTTCACCCGGGGCGTTCATTCCGCTCGCCGAGGAGACCGGCCTGATCCTGCCTATTGGCGAATGGGTGATAGACGAAGCCTGTCGTCAGGCACGGCAATGGGATGGACGAGGCCTGCCGTCGGTGCCGATCTCGGTCAACGTGTCCGGGGTGCAGTTCGAGCGCCAGGATGTCGCCGAGATCGTGCGTCTGGCCGTGGGACGTCACCATCTGCCGGCGGGGCGTCTGGAGATCGAGATCACCGAGTCTGCCATCATGCGCCACCCGGACCGCGCGGTGGCGGCGCTCAAGACCATGCGCGAATCGGGCGTGGGCATCGCCCTCGACGATTTCGGCACCGGCTATTCCTCACTCAGTTATCTGCGCCGCTTTCCCATCGATACCCTCAAGATCGATCGCAGCTTCATCATGGAAATCGATGAGAACGAGGAAGACGCGGAAATCGTCGCGGCCATCGTCGCGATGGCGCACACCCTGGGACTGCGTGTGATAGTCGAGGGCGTGGAAAGCCAGTCGCAGTTGGACGTCATCGTCGCCAAGCACTGTGACATCGTGCAGGGCTACGTCTTCAGCCGACCATTGCCGGCCCACGAGATCCCGGCCTTGCTGAGCGGGCCGCTCAAGCGCAGCGCCTAGCGTCTTTCCACGACCGGGTTTTCCGGATGTGCGAATGAATTCGCAACTACAGGGCGCTGCGCGTCACCTCGACGCGTGCATCAAAGGCATTGCTGCCGAAGGCGAGATCGGACAGGCCATCGGGCGTCAGGGCGTTGGCCGACGAGCCGTTCAGGGTCGATGACGGCCACCAGTTGAAAGGCAGGTAGACCACACCCGGCGCGGTGTCTTCCGATACCCGCGCAATCGCTTCCACCGCCCCGAGGTCATTGAACATCCGCACGCGATCACCACCGGCGATGGCGCGCGCAGCGGCATCGTGCGGATTCAACTGGATCTCCGGCCGGTGTTTGCGCGTGCCGGCGTGCGGCAGATTGACGTAACCGGAATTGAGAAAGTGCGCGGTCTTGGCCGATACCAGCCGCAACGGCAGGGCACCCTCGCCGGCGGGCGCATCTGCGACGGGCACATAGTTCGGCAGCGGATCGTGACCGGCGGCGGCGAGCGTCGCCGAATAGAACTCGCATTTGCCACTGCCGGTGGTGAATCCGCCGGCGGCGCGCGGACGCCAATCCGCCGGCAACCTGAGCTTGGCCCAACCCTGCGCCATGAGACTGTCGAAGCTTATGCCATCGAGGTAGGCGTGGCCGCTGCTCAGCAACTGGCGTATGCGTTGTTCATCGCTGGCGTGCAGATAGTCCTCGCTGTAGCCCATCGCGCGGGACAGGCGGCGGAACAGTTCGCTGTTGGCGACCGCCTCACCGAGTGGCGCGACGGCGGGCGGGTTGATGGCGAGATAGGTCTGACCCCAGGAACCCATCAACTCCCATTGTTCGAACTGCGTGGTGGCGGGCAGCACGATATCGGCGAAGCGCGCCGTATCGGTCATGAACTGCTCGTGCACGACGGTGAACAGGTCTTCGCGTTGCAGGCCGGCGATGATGAGATTCTGATTGGGCAGGGTGACGACGGGATTCAGGTTATAGACCAGCATCCAGGTGATGGGCGGCGCCAGCGTGCTGTCGGTCAGCACACGACCGAGCTGGGCGAGGTGCACACTGCGCGCGGGTTTCGGCAACGAGGCCGGCGCGAGCACCGCGCTGTAATCGAGCGCCTCGTAGAACAGGTCGCCGGTGAAATGGCAGATGCCGCCACCCAGTTCACGCCAGGCGCCGGTCAAGGCCGGCAGACAGGCCACCGCGCGAAAGCCGAGGCTGCCGTTCGAATAGCGTTCCATGCCGACCATCAGGCGCAACGCCGCCGGGCGCGTGGTGGCGTACAGCCGCGCGAGCTTTTCGACATCGCTGGCGCTGAGGCCGGTGATCGCGGCGACGCGCGCCGGCGGGTAGTCCTTGACCCGCTCGACCAGGGCATCGAAGCCGATGGTGTGTCGCGCGATGTAATCGGCGTCGTGCAGTTCATCGCGGATGATGACGTGCATCATGCCGAGGGCGAGCGCGGCATCGGTCGCCGGTGTCAATTGCACGTGCCAGTCGGCATGGGCGGCGGTCGCTGTGCGGACCGGATCGATCACCACCACCTGTGCGCCACGTTTGCGCGCCTTGGCGATGGCACCACCCCACAGGTGGACATTGGTCGCGACCGTATTGGTGCCCCAGATCAGGATCAGACGGCTGTGCTCGAGATCCTCGGGCAGCAGGGCCGGCCCCGCGCCTATGGTCGACGCGACCGCGTCGTAGGCGACGTTGCCGCAGATCTGCCGATCGACCTCGGTCGCGCCGAGACGGGCAAAGAACTGATCGCCCGCGTAACGCTGCAGAAGGCCGATGGTGCCGGCGAAGTTGCACGGCATGGCGGTCAGCGGGCCATGCTCCGCCATGCTTTGCTCGAGGCGCGTGGTGATTTCCGTCAGGGCTTCGTCCCAGCCGATACGCGTGAATTCGCCGCTGCCCTTGGCGCCGCTGCGCCGCAGTGGATAGAGAATGCGTTGCGGGCTGTAGACCCGCTCGGGAAAGCGCTTCAACTTCGCGCACAGCGCCCCCTGGGTGTAGGGATGCGCGGCCGTGCCCTGCAATTGCACCGCGCGCCCGGCATCGTCCACCGTCACCTCCCAGGCGCAAGTGTCGGGGCAATCGTGGGGGCAGGCGCCATGGACTTGTTTCATCACCGTCACTCGCGTCGATATGCCGCCCATGATGCGCCACGGCGCGGCGCGCTCCAAGTCATGGCGCGTGACTGGCAGGGACTTCCCACTGCTCGCCGATTGTGCTCAAGTTCGAACCGCCCCAGGGGGCACCGGGGAGGACGACATGGCCATGCTCCGCGCCGACGACGGCGTCTATCTCTATTACGAAGACACCGGCAGCGGCACACCCATCGTATTCGTGCACGAATACGCGGGCGACGTGCGTAGCTGGGAACCGCAGGTGAGGCATTTCTCACGGCGCTATCGGTGCATCACCTTCAACGCGCGCGGCTATCCGCCGTCGGACGTGCCCGAAGATGTCGACAGCTATTCCCAGGCCCGCGCGCGCGACGACATCCTGGCCGTGATGGATGGCCTCGGTCTCGCCCGGGCACACGTGGTCGGGCTCTCGATGGGCGCCTTCGCGACGCTGCATTTCGGCATGCGCTATTCGCCGCGCGCGCTGTCGCTGGTGGTCGCCGGCTGTGGGTATGGCGCCCATCCCGACGGCTATGCCGCCTTCCAGGCTCACGCCCGCGACAACGCGCGCCTGATCCGCGAACAAGGCATCGCCGCCTTCGCCGCGAGCTACGGTGTGGGCCCCGGCCGCACGCAATTGCGCGCCAAGGACCCGCGCGGTTTCGACGACTTCCTGCACAACTTCTGCGCTCACTCGACGCTCGGTTCGGCCAATACCATGGAGGGCTATCAGGCCCGTCGTCCATCGCTCTATGCGCTGGAGGCGGAGATGGCCGCCATCACTGCGCCCTGCCTCATCGTGGCGGGCGATGAGGACGATCCGACGCTCGAGCCCGGCCTGTTCATGAAGCGCCGCATCAAGAGCGCGGGCCTCGCGGTGTTGCCGCGCAGCGGCCACGTGCTGAATCTGGAAGACCCGGCGCTCTTCAATCAGCTGGTCGAGGACTTCTTCCATCAGATCGAAAGCGGCCGCTGGCGGGCGCGCGAAGCATGAAGGTTTGCGCATGACGGGCGCCGGTGCACTGACGGGACTCAAGGTCATCGACCTGACCCGCGTGCGTGCCGGCCCGAGTTGCGTGCGCAATTTCGCGGATTGGGGCGCCGATGTCATTCGCGTCGAACAACCGGGTGACGGCGAGGACGGCTTCGGGCCGCGCGCCGGCGCGGACTTTCAGAATCTGCATCGCAACAAGCGCAGCCTGACGCTCAACCTGAAGGACGCACGCGGCATCGCCTTGCTCAAACAGCTGGTGGCGGGCGCCGACGTGCTGGTCGAGAACTATCGACCGGCGGTGAAAAGCCGTCTCGGCATTGATTACGAGACCCTGGCCGCGCTCAATCCGCGCCTCGTCTACGCCAGCATTTCGGGCTTTGGTGAAACCGGCCCTTATCGCGATCATGCGGGTTTCGATCAGGTCGCGCAGGGCATGGGCGGACTCATGTGGACCACCGGCCTCGCGGGGCAAGGCCCGCTGCGCGCCGGCACGCCGATCGCGGATTTGAGCGCGGGCCTGTATGCCGCGCTCGGCATCCTGATCGCCTTGCAGGAACGCAGCCGCTCCGGGCGCGGCCAATGGGTGCAGACTTCGCTGCTCGCCGCGATGATCGCGATGATGGATTTCCAGGCCGCGCGTTATCTCGTCGACGGCGAGGTAGCGGGCCAGGCCGGCAACGATCATCCGACCTCCATGCCGACCAGCGTCTATCCCTGCAAGGATGGCTTCATCAACATCGCCGCGAGTGGCAATGCCATCTATGCGCGGCTGTGCACCACGCTCGGCGCCGAGGATTTGATTGACCATGCGGCGTTCGAGAGTTCGGCCCTGCGCTCACGCAACCGCGCCGCACTGAACGAAGCCATCGCCGCGCGGACCGCGACCTGGAGCAGTCAGGACCTCATCGCCAGACTCAATGCGGCCGGCGTGCCCTGCGGCCCGATTTACAAGATGAACGAAGTGTTCGACGACCCGCAGGTGCGTCATCTCGGCATGGCGACTGCGGTGCCCACCCCGCGCGGTGACACGCTGTCGCTGGTCGCGCCGGCGTTCAGGCTGTCGCGCACGCCACCGCAGATGCGTCACACCCTGGGCTCGGCCGGTGCCGACAATGCAGCGGTGCTGCGCGAGCTGGGGCTGAGCGATGCACAGATAGCCGGGCTCGCGCGCGACAAAGTCATCTGATACGCCTGCCATTCCATTCGACCAGAGGACAGCCCATGAGCAGCGGCACATTACGCATCGAACGCGACGGCCCGATCGGCTACGTGGTGCTCGACAACCCGGCGCGACGCAACGCCATCAGCGCCGCCATGTGGCACGCTTTTCCGGGGGTGATGGAAGAACTCGGCAAGGATCCCGCCATCCGCTGCATCGTCTTGCGCGGCGAGGGCGAGGTGGCGTTTGCGGCCGGTGCCGACATCTCGGAATTCGCAAGCAACCGCGCCAGCGATGACGGCGTGCGCAGCTATGAAGCGGCCACGGCCGCCGCCCACCATGCGCTGGAATCCACGCTCAAGCCGGTCATCGCCCAGATTCGCGGCTTCTGCATCGGTGGCGGACTCGCCATCGCCTTGAGTTGCGACCTGCGCTATTGCGCCGACGACAGTCAGTTCGCGATCCCCGCCGCGCGTCTGGGCCTGGGCTATGGACTGCACGGCCATCGACGTCTGGTCGCAACCGTCGGGCACGCCAACGCGCGTGAGATCATGTTCAGTGCGCGCCGTTATGACGCGCACGGTGCGCGGGAACTCGGATTGGTGAATCGCGTGCTGCCGAGCGCGGTGCTCGATGGCCATGTGCGCGCGCTGGCGGCCGATCTCGCCGCCAACGCGCCGCTCACCCAGGCCGCCTCCAAGGCCGCCATCAACGCCATGCTTGCGGCGCAGGGTGATTATGCGCAGTGCGAGGCCTTGATCGCGCGCTGCATGCAGAGCGCCGATTATCGCGAGGGGCGCACCGCCTTCATGGAAAAGCGCAAGCCGAAGTTCGAGGGGCGGTAGGTGTGTGATCAGCCGACCGGCCCCCCTCACCCCCGCCCTCTCCCCAAACGGGGCGAGGGGGTAAGAGGGGCGCGATGCATCTCCTTACTCCCTTTCCCTCAGGGAGAGGGCAGGGGTGAGAGCCAGAACGTATCGCAAGCTCAAAACTTCGGCGTTTCCCACCACGGAAAGAACTCCGGCATGTCGCGACTGACCTTGCCGGGAAACTTCGGCGCGCGCTTCTCGAGAAACGAACTCACGCCTTCCTTGGCATCGGCGGTCTGGCCGAGCTCGTAGATGCTGCGTGAGTCCAGGCGATGGGCGGCCATCGGATGGTCTTCGCTGAGCATGCGCCACAGCATGTGGCGAATCATGGTCACCGAGATGGCCGAAGTGTTCTCGACGATTTCGGTCGCAATGGCGCGCGCGCGGGGCAGCAAGTCCTCCGGCGCCAGTACTTCACTCACGAGCCGCGCCTGCAGCGCTTCGGCGGCGGGGAATACGCGACCGGAGTAGGCCCATTGCAGCGCCTGCGACACGCCAACGATACGCGGCAGAAACCAGCTCGAGGCCGCTTCCGGCACGATGCCGCGGCGCGCGAACACGAAACCGAAGCGCGCATCGCTCGATGCAAGTCGAATGTCCATGGGCAAGGTCATGGTCACACCCACGCCAACCGCCGCGCCATTGATGGCGGCGATCACGGGCTTGCGCGATTCGTAGATGCGCAAGGTCAGCAGGCCGCCGCCGTCGCGATGGGTGTCGGCGTTGCGATCGTCCTCGCCGGCATGATCGAAACTGCCGGCGCCGGCCGACAGATCCGCCCCCGCGCAAAAGCCGCGCCCCGCGCCTGTCACGATTATCACCCGCACATCGTCATCGGCATCGGCCCGGTCAAAGGCGTCGATGAGTTCACGCAACATGGTGTGCGTGAAGGCGTTGAGCTTGTCGGGGCGGTTCAAGGTCAGGGTCAGGATGCCCTTGTCGATGGCGTAGAGAATGTGTTCGTAGTTCATGGGCGGTGGGTCAGGTCATTTATGAATGTGCGAATGGATTCGCACCTGCGAAGAACGATCGTCTTTCTTGCAGGTGCGAATTCATTCGCACACTGAAGGCCGGCAGAACGCCGAGCCTTCAGTGTGCAGCGCTCGCTCAGGACACAAAGCGCCCGAGCATCAAGTCCTCGACCGTGGTGGTCGTCAGCACGTTCAACTCCTTGTCGAGGATGTCGAACAGGCGGCCGTCGTCGGCTTGCATGCTGAACAGCACCACCGTGCCCTGCGGACCGCCGTACTCCATGTGCAGGTCTCCGCCGTTGTTGCGCACGAAGTGGCCGGCCTGACGCACCTTGTGCACGGTCTCGGTGGCGGTGTTCTCCACCACATGGTGTTCGCCCTCCAGCACCAGGGTGGTGGTGGCGCCGATGTGACGGTGGAAATGGCAGTAGGAATTCGGCTCCCACTTCACCAGGAAATCGACGCGGCCCGCAGCGATGTCGCCGCCGAGCACCGCAATCCAGTAGTCGATCGGGTAATCGAAGTTCGCATCGCCAAGCAGGTGGTGCCAGGTGATGTCATCGGTCTTGAAGCCGGATAGCGAAGTGGTCGGAACAGCTTGCAATTTGGCCATGGTGGACAATCTCCGTGAAGGGTGGGCCGATTGTACGGGCCGCCCGCGGCCGGCGCGACCTTCGAAAGATCACCTGACAGGCGAGGGCAAAGCGACGGCGCTCGTCATCCTGCGCCCGCGCAACCGCCTGTCGACCGCCGGTGTGCGAGGCTTTGTTGCACTGCGCGAGATCAGCGGAACTGCTTCTCGCGGCTGACCCGGGCCGCGCCCGGCAAGGCCCCGTCCCTGGCAAACGTCTCCACCCCATTGGCGAGCACGCGAACAGGTTTGCTGCTGTAGCCATCGGCCCTCGGTGGCCGGGCCAGCGAGTTCCAGCAGATTCAGCAGTGAGTGCCGTAATGCGGACAGGCCTGGTAATCGTTCAAAGGCAGGCGCGGCATTGTTTGCGGAACGCAGCGAACTGCGCCAGCAACCCGTGCTCTAGTGTCACGACGCCGATTGATCCCATTGAGCATGGGCGACCTTCCTCCGCTGGCTCAGCACGGCTCGGGGCCCATGCAGGACGCGCCTGTCAGCGATGATGGGTGTGCAATCCGTGCTAGTCTGGCTCGAACTGTCGAGCCTGTTCAACCAACCACACCGACAGCGTGCAAGCTTCGCGACCCGTCCGGAATTCAACCCACATGGCCCAGCTTCAAGCCTGCTCCGTGACAGCGCCACGCCATGGCTGCGGCATGCTGCTGTTCGCGCTGTGCCTGCTGAGTTATGCCTATTTCTATCAAGGCGGCGGCTGGAACCAGAACAGTCGTTTCGATCTGACCCGTGCCATCGTCGAACAGCACAGCTTCGCCATCGATGCCTATGCCGACAACACGGGTGACATCTCCGCGCGCGACGGTCACATCTATTGTGACAAGGCGCCCGGCCAATCGCTGTTGGCGGCACCGGTCTATGCCTTGTTCATGCACGGCGTCGATGAGCCGACCGCCGCGCAACTGAACAACGCCGCCTATGTCATCACCGTGGTCACGGTCGCACTGCCGAGCGCGGCGGCGGTGTGGCTGTTGTTTCATCTGCTGTTGCGCTGGGGCACGCGCAGTACATGGGCGGCGGCGATCGCCCTCGGCTGGGGCCTGGCAAGCATGGCCTGGCCTTACGCGACGATGTTGTTCGGCCATCAACTGGTGGCGGCCCTGCTGCTGCTCGCCTTTGCGCTGTTGGTGCGCGATGACGACGGCCCCTCGCCATGGGCGACCGTGCTCGGCGGTGGGCTGCTCGGTCTCGCCTGCATGGTCGAATACCAGGCGCTGCTCGGCGCCATGGCTATCGGCGCGCTGGCGCTGCGCGGTGGTCCGCGCGCGGTGCTGCGCCTGGGTTTGGGCGCCACGCCACCTCTCGCGCTGCTGGCCTTCTATCACTGGCAGGCCTTTGGCGCGCCGTGGACGCTGGCTTACGAGTATTCCACCATGCCGTTCCGTCATCAGGGCTTCTTCATGGGATTGGGGATACCCAATCCCCACGTGCTCGAGGAGATTACGTTCGGCCCTTATCGCGGCCTGTTCCATTCCTCGCCGTGGTTGCTGCTGGCAGTGCCGGGTGCCCTGTTGTGGTTGCGCAAGGGGCGTGTCGCCGGCCCCCTCGCCGCGGCGGCGGTGGTGGTGCTCTACCTGTGGATGAATGCTTCACTGGTCGACTGGCAGGGCGGCTGGACTTACGGACCGCGTTTTCTGGTGCCGGCCTTGCCCTTCCTCGCCTTGCTGGTCGGTGGCCTCGGCGCCGAGGTCTGGCACAGCAGGCTGGTCGGCGGCGCGCTGGCGGCACTGATGTGCATTGCGCTGCTGTTCTCCTATGGCGCGACACTGATCGGCACCGCGGTCAATCCGCAGACGCCACTCGGCATCAAGCGCCCCTTCGCCGATTACCTGCTGCCGCAGTGGCAGGCCGATCGCATCGGTCTCGTGCAGCAAGGCATCACCATGAAATGGCCGCAGCGCACGACGCAGCCCGCGGGCTGGAATCTCGGCCAGAAATTCGGTTTGACGGGGCGCGCTTCGCTGGCGCCTTTGCTGGTGTCTCAGTGCTTGGTAGCCGTGCTGGTCTGGATCGGCCTTACGCGGCGCAGCCTATCGCCCAGGGGCGCATCGTCCCCAGCGTGACGCGACTCAGTCGCGCGCTTTCCTGGCGCGCGGTGTCTTGCTGGCATGCTTCTCGCGCGCGTCGGGATGGCAGGCCGCGCAGTCTTCAATCTCCGTGATGCCTTCTTCGCGATGCTCGGCGAGCAGGGCTGCCTGTTTGTGTTCATGACAGCCATAGCAGGTGTAGTGCGTATAGTCGTCGTTCAGATGACAACGGCTGCATTGCTTGTCGTGGTGGCGATCGAGTTTGAAGTATTGGTCGTGGTCGAAACTCGCCGGCTTCCAGTGCGTGTCGCGATGACATTGCCCGCACGCGCCGTCGATTTTCCCATGTAGCTTGTCGCTCGGCGCGGTGTGACAGGACGCGCATTGCTCGCGCACCTTCGGTTCCAGCAGCGCATGGAAGAATGGCGGGCGCTCGCGATGGCTGAGTGGTGGCAGGCGATGTGCGCGGTGACAGGCCATGCAGTCCTTTTCCAACAGCGAGGTGTGGAACGTGGTCTTGGGTTTGCCGAGGTTGATGGCGACCCCTTGGGTGGTACGCACGCCGATTTCGTCCAGCTCATGGCAGCTGATGCAGCGCTCCGCGCGCGCGCCGCGCAGGGGCGCATGGCAGGCGAAGCAGTCCGTTTCGAGCTCGCCATGGCCACCTTCCAGTGGACCGGGCGCGACCATGAACTGCGGATAGACGAATGCCAAGGTCAGCAGCGCCACGAGATTGGTCGCGATCAGCGCGACTATCCAGCGCCGTGTCATTTCCATCCCCAGAAGAGGAATATCGTCAGGATGTGCGCGATGGCCAGCACGGCAAAGGCCGTCGCGATCGGAAAGTGCACCACTCGCCATTTTCTGACCATGTCGAAGGTCAGGCTGTCCCAGTGCAGGCGTTGTTCGATGACATCGTCGGCCAGCCCTTCGGCGCGCAGCCGCTGACGGGATGCTTCGAGGCGTTTGCGCGCGCGACTCAACAGGAATTTGCCGCTCAGGCCGCTGGTCACGTTGATCAGCATGGCGCCCACTGCCAGCCAACCCAGCAGTCCGTTGAAGTGGATGCCGGCATGCACCAGCACCAGCAGCGATCCAACCCAGGCCATACGTTCATGCAGTCGCAGCAAGGTCATGGGGTGACCGCGCTGGATGATTTTGCGTTTACGCAGTGAGTAGCCGAAAGACCCCACAATGAGCAGCGTGCCGGGAATGCCGAGATAGCGCCCCAACCATACGCAGTCATAGAGATGCAGCAAGGCATCGACGGCGATGGTCGCGAGTGCCAGCGCCAGCAGCGATAAGGCGAAGGGCAGCACCTCGCGATTGAACAGGCTGTGACTGACGTCAGCGACAAGCGCGTCGCCGGGTCCCGCGCGCGGTATGCGGTTGCGCCACCACAGCACGCCGACGCCGCAAGTCAGCTGTAACACCAGTGCCAGCGTGACCCAGCCGAACAGACTGGCAGTTGTCATGCGGTGTTCGCCGGGATGTGAGGGGAGACAGTCAAGTCCAAGGCTGTGCCGAGGTTGCGATTCACGACTCTGGCACGGGCCTTGGGCTGCGGTAAAGCGGGCGCATGCGATGACGCCTGACCTCGATCAAGGCAGTGACAATGTGCCGGTCATTCACGATGGCCTATAGTTGAGCCGCAACGAACGCCATGGTGTTGATACATGAAACGTAGCAAGGCACTCGCGCCGCTGGCGCGTGAACACCACAGCGCACTGGTGCTGGCCCGTCGCCTGCAGCAGACAGGGCAGGAAGAGGCAACGCTGGTGGCGGATTTGCGCGCCGCGTGGCGTGAGTTGCTGGTGCTGCATTTCGACTGTGAGGAGCGTCTGCTGCTGCCCGCCTTGCGAGCGGCGGGGGAACAGACACTGGTCGAACGCACGCTCGCCGAACATGCGCAACTGCGCGCCTTGATGGTGGCTATCGAGGCCGGCGATGCCAGCGCCATCGCCCGCTTCGGCGCGCTGCTCAGCGCCCATATCCGCTTCGAAGACAGGGAATTGTTCGTGCGCGCTGAGGCGCGTTATGCAGCAGCGGAACTCATGCGGCTCATGGCCGAGCCCTGAGCTCCGACATTCAAGGACGCTCTGACGAAGCTACGGCGCGCCCGGGCGCGCGCGCATGTTCGCCACGCTCAATCAGACCTTCCTCAACTCCACATCGCGCGCGCCCGCTGCTTCAGATCGACGCGCAGATCCTGACGCCAAGCCGCCCGGCCGGTCGGGCGACTGGCCCAATGGGTCTGATCGAGCGTCGCCAGCACCGGGTCGGTGAGAAAGCGGCTCTTGGTGCCATAGACGTGGCGGTCGCCGAACTTCGGCTGCTGCACGACGAAATACTTGAAGGGGTTGACCAGCACCAGCTTGTTCCTGGCACGCGTCAGCGCGACATAGGCCAGGCGCCGCTCCTCTTCGAGTTTCTTGTCGTCACCGGCGGCGAATTCATTGGGAAAGTTGCCGTCGCTGAAATGCTGCACGTAGACCGTGTCCCATTCCTGACCCTTGGCCGAATGCACCGTCGACAGCACCAGAAAGTCTTCGTCGATATGCGGCGCGCCCGACAGATCGCCGCTGCCACTCGGCGGGTCCAGGGTCAGTTCCGTGAGGAAGGCGCGCCGTGAGCTGTAATCGTTGCTGAGTTGCAGCAGTTGTTCGAGATCGCCCTCGCGCGGGAAAGCGTGGTCGTAACGGCGTTCGAGGTGGGGCTGATACCAGCGCGTGACCTGTTCGAGCTGGCCCGGCCACGGCGCGCTGACCAGCGCGTTCATGAGTGCCGTGGTGGCGGCCCACGCGTCACGGCTGCCGGCCGGAATGCCGGCCACGCCGTCGAGCGCCCTGAAGTCGCCGTCCGCTGACTGCAGTTGATCGCAGGCCTTGCGTGCCGTGGCCGGGCCGATGCCATCCATGAGTTGCAGCGCACGAAATGCCGCCAGATCATTGCGCGGATTCTCCGCCCAGTTCAGCACCGACAGCACATCCTTGACGTGGGTCGCCTCCATGAATTTCAGGCCGCCGTATTTCACGTAGGGAATGTCGCGCTTGCCCAGTTCCACTTCCAGACGCAGGGTATGGCGGCTGTTACGGAACAACACCGCCTGATGCCACAGGCGCACGCCCTGCTCACGCCGTTCGAGAATCTGCTCGCATAGATACTGCGCTTCCTCCTGTTCATCCTCGACGGTCACCAGTTGCGGCCGATGGCCGGCACCGCGCGCCGCGCGCAAGGCCTTCTGATAGCTGCGGCTCGCTTCGCTCATCAAGGTGTTGGACGTGTCGAGGATTTCCTGGGTCGAGCGATAGTTGTCTTCGAGTTTGATGACCTGCGCGCCGGGAAAATGATCGGGGAAGTCGAGAATGTTCTCGACATCGGCGGCGCGAAAACCGTAGATCGATTGCGCGTCGTCACCGACCACGGTCAGGCCCGCGCCACTCGGGCGCAGACGACGGATGATGCCGGCCTGCAGACGATTGGTGTCCTGGTATTCGTCGACCAGGATGTGATCGAAATGCGCGCCGATGTCGGCGGCGATGTGTTCGTCCTCCACCAGGTAATACCAGTAGAGCAGGAGGTCATCGTAGTCGAGGGTCTGCTGCTTGAGCTTGCGGTCGACATAGGCCGCGAACAGCGTCTTGAGTTCGTCGTGCCACTGCGCGAAATGGGGAAAGGATTCGGCAAGCGTCACCTCGAGACTGCATTGCGCGTTGACGGTGCGCGAGTAGATGTCGAGGCAGGTGGCCTTCTGCGGAAAGCGATCGCGGCTCTTGTGATAGCCGAGCGCCTGACGTTCGACGTCGAGCATGTCGGCGGCATCGCCGCGGTCGAGCACGCTGAAGGATTCCTCCAGGCCGAGACTCTGGTGATAGTGACGAATGAGACGCGCGCCGACGGCGTGAAAGGTGCCGGCCCAGTCGATGCAGGCCGGTGCGCCGGCGCGCGCGCTGTGGTTGCGGGCTTTCAGCGCGGCCTCGACGGTCTGTTGCGAACGCTGCCCCATCTCGCGTGCCGCCATGCGTGTGAAGGTCAGCAGCAGGATGCGATCGGGCGACACCCCGTTCAGGCACAGATGGGCGACGCGATGGGCGAGGGTCGTGGTCTTGCCGGTGCCGGCGCCGGCGATCACCAGCAGCGGCGCGCTGGTCCACGGGCCGTCGGCACGCGCCTCGCCAAAGACCGCGGCGGCGCGTTGCGATGCATTGAGCTTGGCGAAGGGGTCGGTCGTCACAGCGTGCGCCGAATCTCGTAGACGCGGCCGAGGATGCGGAACTCGCCGTCCCCCGGCGCGGGCAGGATGTCGGCATAGTCGGGATTGGCCGCTTCCAGCACCACGCGACGGCCCTGCTTGCGCAAGGTCTTGATGGTGGCCTCGTCGCCGACCAGCGCGACCACGATGTCGCCCGGCGCCACCCGTGCGTCGCGGTCCACCAGCACGATGTCACCGTCATGGATCTCGCGTCCGGCCATGCTCTCGCCGACCACCCGCAGCGCGAAGCTGCGCGCCGCCCGTTCGGCGCGCACCGCCACATAGCCCTCGGCGTTCTCGAGGGCCTGATGCAGGGCACCGGCATGCACGCGCCCGAGGATGGGCACCATGCCGGGCAGAAACGCCCCGGGGATGCGATAGCCGCGATCACGGCCGCTTTCCTGTTCCAGTTCGCCGGCGTCGACCAGCGCGTCGAGATGTTCACGCACGGTGGCGGTGGAGCGAAAGGCGAAATGTTCCTGCACCTCGCGCACCGAGGGTGGTGCGCCGGCCAGGATGCGGCTCAGCACGAAGTCGCGCAGTCGCGCACGGGTCTCACCGGGTGGGGTCTTGGGCATGCGCCCGTTTTACCACACGATCGGGCGGTGTGCCATGGAGCGGCCGTGTCGGGCGGGCTCGAGCGCGGGTCTGAATTCAATCGCACCTTGGACGGCGCGGCTTGGCGCCAACGTCCCGGCACTGCATGTGCGAATGGATTCGCACCTAGGACGGCGGCGTCGATGGCCGTGAGTGGGCGGGGGAGTGTGCGGTCACCCGCCGCAGGAAGGGCACCAGCACCGCGGCCACCGCCGTGGGATTGTCGATGAAGGGCCAGTGCCCGCTGTCCTCGAAATACGCGAGCTCGGCGCGCGGAAACGTCTCGCGCTGCTGCTCGGCAAATCGCCATGGCACGTAAGGGTCGCACTTGCCCCACAGCACCAGGCAGTCGAGATCGCGCGGGCGCAGCGCGGCATGGACGGCTTCGGCGGCGGCGTCCAGCGCGTCGGTGGCGCGATAGAGTTTGAGCACCGCGCGGCGTGTGGCGCGGTCGTAATTGCGAATCATGCGCTCGACGAACGCGTCCGGCAGGCCACGCGGATTGCCGTGTCGCAAGGCGAGGCGGAAACCGGCGCGGGTGGTGATGGCCTGGAACAGCTCGCCCAGCAACGGGGTGCGCCAGATGCGCGCCGCGTAATGCCAGCGATAGCCGCGCATGAGGCCGATGTTGATGAGGGTGATGCTGGCCACCTGCTCGGCTTGGGCGGCGGCCCAGGCCAGGCCCCAGGGACCGCCGAAGTCGTGCAGCACCAGGTGCGCGCGCGTGACACCACGCCCTGCCAGCAGGGCGTCGAGGTGGGCGGCGTAGCCGGCCACGGTGTAATTGAAATCAGCGGGCTTGTCGGCCGTGCCGAAGCCCGGCATGTCGGGGGCGAGGCAGCGGGCGAAGGGGGCGATTTCGGCGATGAGCGGCAGCCAGTCGTCGCCGGTGCCGGGGTTGCCATGCACGAAGACCACGGCCTCGCTGCCCTGCTCGGCGCTGTCATATACCGGCGTGCGCACGCCACCAATCACGACCTGGTGCTGAATCATGGGCCATCCTTCCGCTGTTGACGCCGGGGCAAAGGGCGGGTGATCCGCCCTGCCGGATCTAATAACATGCCGCCAAACGCGAATATCCCATGCACTTCCCCGAGAGGACACCATCATGACCGAAGCCGTTATCGTATCCACCGCGCGTACTCCGCTGTGCAAGAGCTGGCGTGGCGCTTTCAACATGACCCATGGCGCGACCATGGGTGGCCATGTCGCCAAGGCCGCGCTGGAACGCGCTGGCGTCGATGCGGCTGAAGTCGAAGACGTGATCATGGGTTGCGCCAATCCCGAAGGCGCGACCGGCTGGAACATCGCGCGTCAGGTCGCGTTGCGCGCCGGCATGCCGGTCAGCGTGTCGGGCATGACCGTCAACCGTTTCTGCTCCTCGGGCCTGCAGACCGTGGCACTCGCCGCGCAGCGCATCCTGACCGGCGAAGGCGACATCTTCGTGGCCGGCGGCGTCGAGTCGATTTCCTGCGTGCAGAACGAAATGAACCAGCACATGTTCGTCGAGGATTGGCTGAAGGAGCACAAGCCCGCCGTCTACATGCCGATGCTGCAGACGGCCGAGAACGTTGCCAAGCGCTACAAGATCTCGCGTGAGGATCAGGACCGTTTCGGCGTGCAGAGCCAGAACCGTGCCTTCGCCGCGCGCGAAGCCGGCAAGTTCAACGACGAAATCGTGCCGATCACCGTGACCATGAAAGTGGTCGACAAGAACACCGGCGCCGAGACTTTCCGCGAGATCACCGCAGCCCAGGACGAAGGCATCCGTGGCGACACCACCTATGAAGGCGTTTCGCAGATCCGTCCGGCGGTGGAAGGCGGCGTGATCGCGGCCGGCAATGCCAGCCAGTTCTCCGACGGCGCGTCGGTGCAGGTTGTCATGAGCGACGCGCAGGCCGCCAAGCGTGGTCTCAAGCCGATGGGCATCTTCCGCGGTTTCGCGGTCGCCGGCTGCGAACCCGATGAAATGGGCATCGGGCCGGTCTACGCGGTGCCGAAGCTCCTCAAGCGCACCGGTCTCAAGGTCGAGGACATCGGCCTGTGGGAATTGAACGAGGCCTTCGCCGTGCAGGTCATCTACTGCCGCGACAAGCTCGGCATTCCCAACGATCGTCTGAACGTCAACGGCGGCGCGATCGCGGTCGGCCATCCCTTCGGCATGAGCGGTAGCCGTCTCATCGGCCATGCGCTGATCGAAGGCAAGCGCCGTGGCGTGAAGTACGTGGTGGTGACCATGTGCATCGGCGGAGGCATGGGCGCAGCGGGTCTGTTCGAAGTCGCGTAAGTGTCGTCAAGACACCGGCGGCAACGCGCCGCCGGTGTCGGTTTCCTCCTTCCCACAGTTACCGTCCTGCCTCGCGCGCTGCGAGACGGCATCGCCCGCAGGATGCCTTGCCGCAAGTGCGCATTCATCGCACATTCCTGCCCGCTGTCACGGGCGCTGACGCGCCTTGAATGCGCGCATGAATTCGCACCTACAATGATGGTGGGCAACACCGCAGGTAACTCGATATGAACACTGCCATCGTGATGGGCGTCGGGCCGTTGGCCGGCATGGGCGCGCAACTCGCATTGCGCTTTGCGGGTCTGGATCTGGAAGTCTTCATCGCCGGTCGCGACGCAGGCAAGCTCGGCGCGGTGGTCGATGCGGTGCAAGCCGCCGGCGGCAAGGCGCGCGCGGTGGTGGCCGACGCCACACGCGAGCCGGATGTCATTGCCCTGTTCGAGCAGGCCGCCGCGGCCGGGCGCATCGATTGCGCCATCTACAATGCCGGCAACAACACCCCCGGTCGCATCGCCGAGATGAGCGCTGAATATTTCGAGAACGCCTGGCGTATCTGCACCTTGGGCGGTTTCTTGTTCGCGCGTGAGGCGCTGCGTCACATGCAGCCCCACGGGCAGGGCACGCTGCTGTTCACCGGCGCCAGTGCGTCCCTGCGCGGACGTCCCAACTTCGGCGCCTTCGCGGCCGGCAAGGCGGGTTTGCGCGCGCTGGCGCAGTCGCTCGCCAAGGAAGCCGGACCGCAGGGCATACACGTTGCGCATGTGGTCATCGATGGCGCCATCAATGGCGACAAGATTCGCACGCGCATGCCGGAGTACGCCGCCAAACTGGGCGACGACGGCATGATTGCCATGGACGCCATCGTCGACGCCTACGCCTTTTTGTACCGCCAGCCACGCAGCGGCTGGAGCTTCGAACTCGACGTCCGAACCGCGCAGGAATCGTGGTAGGCTCGCCGACATCCGTTCTGCTCCACAGGAGAGTCCGCATGAAATTCGCTTCAGTGCTCGTGCTCGTCAGCCTGTGTCTCACGCTCGGCGCCTGCTTCGACAACGACCATCCGCCGCCCGGTGCGGGTGGTCTCGCGGCCGAGGTCAAGGCGCCGCTCGACACCGCCGCCGGCGTCAATCAGGTGCTCGAGGATCAGGACGCCGCGCAGCGCAAGGCGATGGACGAACAGGGCAGGTAGTTGCGCGTAGCGGTCCACCGCCGGCCGCATCGCCATCACATGGGCATCGCGCGCCGAGCGTGGTGCCGGCGGAATTTCAACCACCTTTGATCAACGGGGAGAACCACACATGGCACTGCCACAGCAGATCACGCCGCTCAATTCCGAGCTCATGGATACCCTGGTACAAGCCAGCAAGACGGAGTGGATGCCGCAACCTTTCGATCCCGAACGCTCTTTCGTCAAAATCCTGTGGACCGGCGCCGAAACCGGCGGCTGGGCAGTGTTGTTGAAATGGAAGAAGGGCTTCGTCGCGCCTCAGCACAAGCACTTGTCCGCATCCCATACCTTCATCCTGAGCGGCAAACTCCAGGTGCGTGATGGCGTTCTGAACGCGGGCGATTACATCTACGAACCCAATGGCATGCTGCATGGCGCGACCACCGCGCTCGAAGACACCGAGTATCTGTTCATAAGCAACGGTGCGGTATTGTTCTTCGACGAAGAACAGGGCTTCACTTCCTACTTGAGCTGGGAAGAACTGCGGCGCATGGAAGATGCCTATAAGGCCAAGGGCCGCGGCAAGGCCAGACCGGCTGCGAAGGCCAAGGCCACGGCCCGCGCCTGACGGCGCACTCGGAACGGCGCGACCCACCATGAAACTCTACTGGTTCCAGGTCGCGCCCAATCCGACCAAGGTACGCCTGTATATCGCCGAGAAGATCGCGGCCGGCGCCGCCATCGAACTCGAAGGCGTGGTGGTCAAACTGCCCAAGGGCGAACAGGCTTCGCCCGCGCACCGCGCGCGTAATCCTTTTGAAAGTCTGCCCGTGCTGGAACTCGACGATGGCTCGACCATCATCGAGTCGCTGTCGATCATCGACTATCTCGAAGAGATGTATCCCCTGCCGCCGATGTGGGGGCTGGAACCGCGCGAACGGGCGCGGGCACGCGAAGTGGAACGCATCGTCGAGCAGCGGCTGCTCAATCCCCTGATCGCCTACGTGCACGCCACCCGCTCGCCGACCGGGCGCCCGCCGAACGACCATGTCGCGCAATGGGCGGCATCGGAGTGGCCGGCGGCCCTGCTGTATCTCGACGCGCTGGTGTCCGATGGTCGCGCATTCCTGCTGGGCGAAACGGTGACCGTCGGTGATTGCAGTCTGGCCGCGGCCTTGCAGTTCGCGCGTTTCAGCAAGGTCGACCTGCTGGACGGACTCGACGCCCTCGCGCGTTGGGACGCGGCCTATCGCGAGCGTTCGGTGCCGCGCATGGTGCTGTCGCTGTAGATGCATTGATGGCCGGGTACATTTTGTACGGCGTCGAGGCGTCGTATTACGCTGCGAAGGTGCGCGCCTGTCTCGCCTGCAAGCAGATCCCGTTCGCAGAGATACAGGCCTCGCGTCGTGTGTATGCCGAACAGATCCTGCCGCGGGTCGGCTGGCCGGTGGTGCCGGTGCTGGTCACGCCCGCGGACGAGACCGTGCAGGACAGTTCAGACATGTGCGACCTGCTCGAGGCGCGTCATCCGCAACGCCCCATCCTGCCGCCGGACCCGTCAGCCCGCGTGCTGTGTCATCTACTCGAATTTCTCGGCGACGAGTGGCTCAAGCTGCCGGCCATGCACTACCGCTGGAATTACAATCACGATTTCGCCGTCGCCGAGTTCGGTTACAACAACGATCCCGATTATCCGCGCGCCGATCAGTTGCGCATCGGCGCCAAGATTGCGCGCCAGTTCCGCGGCTGGTTGCCGCCCCTGGGCGTGCTGCCGGAAAGCCATGCGACGATCGAACAGGATTACCTCGCGTTCCTGCACTTGCTCGACGCCCATTTCGCCGAGCACGCTTTTCTGCTTGGCAGCGCGCCGACGCTGGGCGATTTCGCCTTCTTCGGTCCGCTCTATGCCCATCTGTATCGCGACCCGGCGGCCGGCGAGGTGATGAACGCCCATGCGCCGCGGGTGGTGGCATGGATAGAACGACTGCGTGCCGGCGCGCCCGACGCGCAGCCCCTGGCCGAGCCCGTGACCGTGCCCAGCAGCCTGTGGCGGATAGTGAAACACCTGTGTCGCGATTTCGTGCCCATGCTGGTGACGGAGATGGCCGGCGTGCAGCGCTGGCTGCGCGAACATCCGGGCGATGGGGAACTGCCGCGCCATTGCGGCACGCAGACGCTGGTACTGGGGCGCGGCACGCCGCTCGAAGTCGCAGTGCCGCGCGCGCTGTTCACCTATGACCAGTGGATGCTGCAAAGACTGCAGGATGCGTGGGCGGAGACGCCGGTTGAAATACGTGCCGGGTTGCGTGCCATGTTCGGCGGCGTCGGTGCCGAAGCGCTGCTCGATATCCCCATTCCACTGCGTGTGGAGCGCCACAACTTTCGACTGCGGCGCGTGACCTGATGCCGGCCCTCAAATCTGCAGCGTTCGCGCCGGCGCTGTTTGTCTTTCTATGGTCGACGGGCTTCATCGGCGCGCGCTATGGCCTGCCCCACGCCGAGCCCAATACCTTTCTCGCCATCCGTTTCGTGATCGTGATCGCGATGCTGGCGGTGGTGGCGCGCTGGCGCGGTGCGAGCTGGCCACGCGAACCGCGCATCTTCATGCATCTCGCCGTCAGCGGCGTGCTGATGCACAGCACTTATCTCGGCGGCGTGTTCGCCGCCATCCACGGCGGCCTGAATGCCGGTCTCGCCGCCTTGATAGTCGGCACCCAGCCACTCATCACCGCGGCGGTGGTCGGTCCTTTATTCGGCGAGCGGCTGAACGCGCGGCAATGGGCGGGCTTCGTGCTCGGCTTCGCGGGTCTGACCCTGGTGTTGTCGAAATCCTTTGCGCGCGGCGAGTTGCCGCCCGTGGCGGTGGCCTGCGCGGTGCTGGGCCTTGCCGGCATCACCATCGGCACGCTGTATCAGAAGCGCTATGTGGTGAATGTCGATTTATGGAGTGGTTCACTGCTGCAGTTCTGCGCGGCACTGGTGCCGACCGGCGTGCTGGCGCTGTGCTTCGAGCATCGCGACGTGGCGTGGACGCCGTCGTTCGTGTTCGCCCTCGGCTGGCTGTGCATCGTGTTGTCGTTGGGTGCAATCGGCGTGTTGTGGACCTTGATTCAACGCGGCGCGGCGGCGCGCGTCGCCAGCCTGTTCTATCTGGTGCCGCCCGCCACCGCATTTGAAGCCTGGTTGCTGTTCGACGAAACCCTGCTCGCCATCCAGATCGCCGGCATTGCGTTGACCGCGGTGGGTGTGGCCTTGATCAATCGCGCCACGCCCGCGCGTTGAGCAGCGCAGGGCTGGCGACGCAGCGGCCGCTGCCACATTTCGCGGTCTGATCCCCGCAACCGTGCCGATGCCACCGCAATGACCTGTGGCGCGTTCTCCGACACCGAATGGCAAAAGGTTTATCTCCTTTGACGAATGGCCATCCCCGACCAGGGCGTCGGCGCCATCTATCCCGCCCCGAAGAGAAGCGGTGCTCCATGACACTACCATTGTGTGTGCCGTGAACGCGGGCAGGCACGACGCCAGCATCAGAAGACACTCACGATTGCATTGCCCTTAGAGCGAAATGGGACGTACGCCACGATCGGCGGTGCCGTCATTGGCTCGCACACCATAGTATGCTTCGCCAGGTCCGTCGCAAATTGGGGCTTTTGAAAATCATCGCAGCGGATTGCGCCGCCAGAGGATGCAGACCTATCTTCAGCACAGGAGACATAGACCGCACTGATTGATTGCTCGCCGCAACAGCGAACAAGCGGGCGTATGCGAAGTTGGGTTCGCTCGCTTGTGGACTTGCGTTGTCGCGGGTCTTGATTCGACCCGAACACTCGAAGGGGCCGACTTATGACACGTTCCATCGTTTATCCGCTGCTCGCGATTGTGTTTTGGCTGTCCTGCGCAGCTAGCGTTGCCGCATCTCCCTTGGGCAGTGCCACCTTTGTGTATCCCAGTGACGTATCCATTGACGTCAGGAGGCCAGGATCCGGTCAAAGAAATAATTTAAGGTTTCTTGTCGGCCGGATTGAAGGCTACGCCCTTGGCGGAAGTTCGCCCAGTGTGAGAGTTGCATTGAACGTTCTAAACCAGGACGGTTTCGGGGCAACCCCGGTGCTGGGAAATTCAACTGTGGACTGGTTCATGAGAGTGAGGTCGAACGGGACCGATCCATTCGGCACATTGACGTCGGTGCCGGTCACGATGGATTACTTTGTCAGCCTCAATTCCGCTCCGCAGCAGAATGGCAAAGTAGTGAACGATGCTCTCATCTTCCTCACCAACCGCGATGCGGGATTCCAGGTGACGACCTTGGGGGATTTTCGGTCGTGCGCCAGTACCGAGTTTTCGGGCGTCGTCAGCTGCTTTGGTTCCCATCCAACCCGGCCGAGCGTTTTCGAAGAGGGCACCATGGCGTTTGATCTCGATAGCGGAGATCTCTACGAGATGGGAATTCACGCACACATAGCACTGGTGTGTGCCGACTTTCCCTGTGAAGGCTTTGGCTCGACGCTAATCGATCCCTTGCCGGAAATCAGTGGCACGGCGAATCCACTGGCTTATGGACGTCCAGCCGGCTTTCGCTTTCAGGATCACTATCAAATTGAATTTTCGCCGAATCTCATCACCGCCGTACCTTTGCCTGCATCGTGGGTGCTTCTGCTCTGCGGTTTGGCCGTGTTCACGAGGCGAAGAAAGGCTTTCGTTGGTTGACTCGCATCCAACCGCGGCAGCATCGATGACTATCGAGTTTCTTGCGCTGGGAATGGATACCTTCGTTCATCGTTCATCGTTCATCGTTCATCGTTCATCGTTCATCGTTCGCCGGCGCCGGCGCCGGCGCCGGCGCCGGTCCCGCTGTCGGTGCCGGTATGGCTGCCTGCCTCCGCGCCTGGTGGCGTGGGGCTGTTGCTGCGCAAGGCGGCAGCGACTTTCATCGTCGACTGACGCCTCCATGCGGCAAACCAGAATCCTGCCGCGCCGCACAGGGCAATGGCGAACACCGTCCATTGCATGACGTGCACGCTGCCGCTCGCGCTCCACACCGCGGCCGTCACCAGCGGCGCCAGCGCGGTCATCACCAGCATGGGCGTGCCAATCAAACCCATGGTCCGGCCGAGGTGCTCGCGGCCCAGCCATTCACCCGGCGCGACGCCACGCAGAATGGTGGTGATGCCGTTGGCCATGCCGAAGGTCACGGCGAACAAGGCCAGCCCCGGCAGAGTGGGCGGGCTTAGAATCAGGATCAGGATGGAAATCGGTATCAGGCCGGTGGTCAGCGCACCGAGCACACGCAGATCGGCGCGCTCGCCCAGCCACATCATGCCTATCCGCCCGGCCACCTGACTCGGGCCGATCAGGGCGACTGCCGTCAGCAAGGTGGCACTCGGTACGCCGAGGGCTTTCTGCGAAGGCACCAGCTGGAACACCAGGCCGGCGGCGGTGGCCGAATAGGCCGTGAACCACAGCACCATGCCCCACAGCACCGGGTCACGCAGACGCCGACGCATCACCACGCGCGCGTCTTGTTCGTCTGCGGCGCTGATGGTGGCATGGGCGACCGGTGTGCCGCGCGGCGGCACGAACCAATAATGGATGGGCACGCAGATCACGAGATGGAGGGCGGCGAGTACCAGCAGCACGCTGCGCCACGGATAATTGGCGAGCAGGGTTTCGATCAAAGGAATGCCGACGGTGCTGGCGAAGCCCGCGATCAAGGTCATGGTGGTGATGGCGCGTCGCGCGTCGCTGCCGAAATGTCGACCAACCACCATGAAGGCCGGTTCGTAGAGGATGGCCGACAGGCATACGCCAAGCAGCAGCCAGATGCCGTAGAACAGCGCGATGCTGGTGACCTGCGACCAGACCGCCAGCAACAGCGCCGCGCCCACGGAACCCGCGGTCATGAGCGCGCGACCGCCGTGCCTGTCTATCCATGCGCCGACGCCATAGGTGCACAGGCCCGACACCAGCAGGCCGGCACTGAGGGCACCGTTCATGAGCGTCAAGGACCAGCCGAATTCCTGCTGCATGGGCAGCACGAACAGCGGGAAGCCGTAGTAGAGCGTGCCCCACGACACCACCTGCGCCCAACCGAGCGCCCAGATCATGGGGCCGCGTGCGTAGCGTCGGGACTCGAGCGGTAAGTGGGACATGCAAGGCAACCAATGGAATGCGCGTGGTGACCGCCGGCGGCGGCATGGCCCGACATGATGGCGGGCGGAAGGGGCGCTGCAAAGTCGAATGACACCAAGGCCACGCTGATCACGCTGCTCGGGGCACGTCTTCGCATGCTCGTCGCGCTCGAACAGACTTCCTTGAGTCGATGTTTCGGGACTTTGTCACAAACAATGAAGTTCACGCCGCTGGCGGATTCATCGTACGTGGACAAGCGCGTAAGAGTATTGCCCAGCGTTTGTGCGTTCCGGCCCCGTCCGCAGGACGGCGCACGCGATCAAATTCACACACTGGGAAACATCGAAACCGCCATGAAAAAATCCACCCTCGGCACTATTGCAGTCGCTGCCGCGCTGCTGCTGATCCTGCTGGTGCCCGCGGCCGGTGCCGCGACTCTGCAATACAGCTTCTCCGGTGTCGGTTCGGGCAGCCTTGCCGGCCAGCTCTTTGACGAGAGTGCGTTCATCATCGTCGGCCGCGGCGACCCGACCCAAATCGATTCCTGTCTGCTCGGTTGTCGCTTTCTGGATTTCGAATCCGCCTCGGTGAGCATCGAGGGCCTGGGCAGCTTCGCCATCCTGAGTCCGACCCGGGTATTCAACAACCGCGGCAACCTCGGTCTGTCACGCGCTGGCGCCGATGGTCTCGATCTCTATTCCGCGTTTCTGGTGCCCGAGCTCTACGATTTCGCGTCGAACCTGGGGCCGGTGAACGGCCTGGTCGCCTTCCTGCAGTGGCAGGGCAATGGCATCGACGATGTGTTGACCTCGGGCGGCGTGCTGGTCTTCAACGAAGGGGATACGGAAGGCAGCTTCCGCGCCCAGGCCGTGCCCGTGCCTGGTGCCGCGTGGCTGCTGGGCTCGGCGCTCGGCGCCGGCGTGCTGATTCGTCGCCGTCGCGGCTAGTGCCGCGACTCACACGGCCTCGCCGCCCGGCTTGATCGGCAGGCGCCGATGGCGTTTGCCGGTCGCCGCGAACAGGGCGTTGGCCAGCGCCGGCGCCAAGGGCGGCACACCCGGCTCACCGACGCCGCTCGGCGGTTCGGAAGACGGCACGATATGGACGTCGACCACCGGCATCTGCGACAGACGCAACACCGGGTAGGTATCGAAATTGCCCTGCGTCACGGCGCCCTGGTCGAGGGTGATTTCGCCGCTCAAGGCCGCCGACAGGGCATAGCCCACGCCGCCTTCCATCTGCGCCCGTATCACATCGGGATTGACGGCAACGCCGCAATCGACCGCCACCGTCACACGCTCGACGCGGAAGCCGCCGCTGGTGTCGGTGCTGACCTCGACCACCTGCGCGACCCAACTGCGAAACGACCGATGCACGGCGACGCCGCGCCCGCGTCCCTCGGCGACGGGTGTGCCCCAGCCGGCTTTGTCGGCCGCGAGATTCAGCACTGCCAGACGGCGCGGATCGTCGCGCAACAGCTTGCGACGCAGGGCGACGGGATCCTGACCCGCGGCGTGGGCGAGTTCGTCGATGAAGCTCTCGACGGCGAACGCGGTGTGGGTATGACCGACCGAACGCCACCACAAGACCGGCACGGCAACGTCGGGCACATGGGCTTCGACGCGCAGATTGGCGATGGCATAAGGCAGGTCCGACGCGCCCTCGTGGATGGTCTTGTCGATCCTGCCGTCGCGGGGTGGGCCGCCCCACAGCGATTGGCTGACGATGCGCTGCTGCCACGCCACCGGCTCGCCCTGCGCATCGAGTGCGCCGCGCAGCGCGTGGGTGGCGGCCGGACGATAACTGCCGGCACGCATGTCGTCCTCGCGCGTCCACTGCAGCCGCAGCGGCTGCCCGTCGCCCAGCGCCTGGGCGATGCGCACGGTCTCCAGCACATAGTCGGCGCGCAGACTCGCGCGCCGCCCGAAGGAGCCACCGGCGAACAACTGATTGATCTTGACCTGGCTGGGCGCGATACCGAGCAGCGTCGCAACCTTGGTCTGATCGCTGGTCAGTGATTGCGCGCCATACCACAACTCGCAGCCCGCGGCGGTGACCTGCGCGACGCAGTTCATGGGTTCCATGGCGGCGTGGGCCAGATAGGGCAGTTCGTAGATCGCTTCGATGCGCGTGGCCGATGCTGCGAGGGCGGCGGCCGCATCGCCCTCGTCGCGCAAGGTGTGGCCGGCAGTGGCCGCGAGTTCGCGATACTGCGCGGTTTGTGCCGCGCTGGAGAGGGTGAGCGCCTGGTCTTCGTTCCATGTCACGCGCAAGGCATCGCGCCCGCGTTGCGCCGCCCAGAAACTGTCGGCCACCACCGCCACGCCTTCGTCGAGTCGCAGCACACGATGCACGCCGGGGATGGCGCGCGCCGCCGCGTCATCGACCGTCGCGGGCGTCGCGCCGAAGCGCGGTGGATGCAGGATGACCGCGCTGCGCATGCCGGGCAGGGCGAGGTCGATGGTGTAGCGCGCCTGACCGTGGGTCTTGGCGACGCGGTCGGTGCGCGGCACATCCTTACCGATGAGTACGAATTGACTGAGTTCTTTGAGACGCACTTCCGTCGGCAGCGGCAAATGCGCCGCGTCCGCGACCAGCGCGCCGAAGCCGGCTTCGCGCTTGCTCGCGGCATGGCGCACACGGCCGTGGCTGACGGTGATTTCCGCGGCTGGCACCTGCCATTGCGCCGCGGCCGCCGCCACCAGCATGGCGCGCGCGCTGGCGCCGGCCTCGCGCATCTGCAACCAGGAATTGTTGATCGATGAACTGCCGCCGGTGCCTTGCGTCGCGCCCCAGTTGAGATTGTTGTAACGACTGGCGTCGGCCGGTGCCGCTTCGATGCGACACTGCGCCCAGTCGGCGTCGAGTTCCTCGGCAAGCAAGGTCGCGAGCCCGGTATGCACGCCCTGACCCATCTCGACGTGCTTGGTGATGACCGTCACGCTGTCGTCACTGGCGATGCGCACGAAGGCATTCGGCACGAAGGCCGTGCTGTCCTCGGCCAGCGCGGTGGTGAGTCGCATACCAAGCAGCAGGCCGCCGCCGGTGGCGAGACCCGCTTTCAGGAAGTCGCGGCGCGTGAGTTTGACGATGACGGCCGTCATGCCAGTTGCTCGGCGGCGCGGTGGATGGCCTGACGGATGCGCACATAAGTTGCGCACCGGCACAGATTGCCATCCATGGCCTGGTTGATTTCGCTGTCGCTGGGGCGGCGCCTGCTTTCGAGCAACGCGACCGCCGCCATGATCTGTCCGGACTGACAGTAACCGCACTGTGCGACCTCGAGGTCCATCCAGGCCGCGATCACCGCTTGCGCGACTTTCGATTGCGCGCCTTCGATGGTGGTGACGGCCTGACCCGCGACCGCAGCAACGGGGGTGATGCAGGCACGCCGCGCTGCGCCGTCGACCAGCACCGTGCAGGCACCGCACAGTGCCTTGCCGCAGCCGTATTTGGTGCCTGTCAGGCCGAGTTCGTCCCGCAACACCCACAGCAGCGGGGTGTCGTCGGCGGAACGGATGTCATGGGACTGGCTGTTGACGGTGAGTTTGGACATGGTGCAAGCCTGTGAGGGATGACTCGAGTATAGGAAACTCTGCTCCAGCTGCCGCACTGCCATGCGGCGTCGCGTGCTCGTTGCGCGACATCACAAGCGCGTCCCGTCGTCCGCCCTCACCGTCGCGCCGGCAGTCGGTTCACCAGCGCAGGTGGAGATTCTTCATGGTGCGCAACTGGCCACTCTCATAGACCGGTTCTGTGCCGGGCGCCAATTCAAAATCAGGAATGCGTTTCAGGAACTCCTCGACCGCGACGCGAATCTCGAGGCGGGCGAGATGTTCGCCCAGGCAACGATGGGGGCCGACGCCAAACGCCGTGTGCACCACTTCCTGTCGCTCGATGTCGAAGCGTTCGGGGTTCGTGCACACCTCGGGGTCGCGCGAGGCGGCTGCGTAATTGAGCGCCACGCGGTCGCCGGCTTTGAGTTGCTCGCCGGCCACTTCGCAATCCTGTCGCACGCTGCGCCCGACCACCACCACCGGCGCATAGAGCCGCACGGTTTCCTCCACGGCGGTCGGCATGCGCGCCGGATCGCGCGCCAGCGCCGCGCGGACCGCGGGGTCGGTGGCCAGCGCATAGATGGCGCCCGAGATCGCGTGGGTGGTGGTGGCGAGGCCGGCGAACACCACGTCCAGCACGACATGCACCTTGTCGTCCCAAGAACAGGGCGCGCCGTCCTTGTCGACGCCGGCCAGGATCACATCGACGATGTCACCGCAGCGCGACGGCTCCCTGGCGCGCGCTGCGAGAAAGCCCTGCAAATAGGTATAGACGCGACCAAAGGCATCAGCGCGCTTCTCCATCGGCCCAAAGGAATAGACATCGATGTCATTGAACAACGTCGGCAGTTCGGCGACCGGCACCGGCAGGATGTGCTTGAACAGGATGAGACCCGGCAGTTGCGCGGCGAAATCGGCGACGAACTCGCAATGGCCTTGCGCCGCGAAGCGCTCGACCAGTTCCGCCGCGTAGGCGCGCGCCGGCGCTTCAAGCTCATCGACCGCGCCGGCGGTGAAAAAGCTGTTCAACGCCCGCCGCCATTCGGTGTGATAGGGAGGATCGAGATCCTCGGGCAGGATGGCGATATTGCCTTCAGGTGGATTGAGCATCCAACCGTCGGCACTGCTGAACGTGCGCCAGTCCATCGCGCAGCGCCGCACATCGCGATAGCGATTGAATACGCGATAGCCGGGCCCGACCGTACTGTGGGCCACCGGGCATTTCGCCACCAGATGACCCAGCACGTCTTCGAAGCGCGTGGCGAACAAAGGGTCGTCTATATCGAAATCCCGTTCGAGATGCCGCAGTTCCTGCCTGCCCTGATCGCTCATGCGCTTGCCCCTTCTGTGTTGTCGACTGTCAGCGCGTCGCGCCCGCCATCAGGCGCGCGATGGTGTTGTGATAGTTCTGCACCGCCGGTTCGTTGCGCCCGAACAGGAATTCGCGATTGGCGCCGCAAGTGAGGCCGTCCTGAATGGTGCGGCCGACCATGTAGTCTTCGTCGCGCACCGCCTGCAGGACCATGGTGCTGAACAATTCCGAAGCCGCGCGTTGTTCGGCGCTGACCGGCGGTTGCGCGACCAGCACGGTCTGGCGGGTGACGGTGGAGGTTGGCGTCGGTCCCGGAAAAATCTGGCTGACCAGGCAATGATCGCCGAGGATGCCAGACACCGACAGATTCGGAAAACAGTTGTGGATGAGACGGATGTGCTTGTCGACATCCCAGTTCGCTTCCGGCTGGTCGACGAGATCGGCCAGCGTCTTGCGGCCGAAGGTCAGGCGCTGATGGGGCCCATAGGTGTCGAGCACCAGCAGATTGCCGATGGTCATCTTGCCGACGGTCTTGCCGTGCAGGGAATTGTGATGATAGGCCTCGAGATAACCATCGAGCGCGACCTTCCAGCCGGGCCCTTCGAGTTCGCGCTGCGTATAGATATGCCAGCTGTCGAGTTGCAGCGTGCCGAGTTCGGCGGCGAAGTCGCCCAGCCAGGCGTCGATATCGAGCGCTTCGCCGGGCGTGAGTTTGACGTAGACCAGGCCCGCGCGTTCGGCGCAATCGAGTTCGGTCAGGCTCAGCGTGGCGTGATCGACATCGCCGAAGGTGTCGGCCGCATAGCGGCTGATGAGGGCGCCCTGATCGCTGTACGCCCAGGCGTGATAAGGACAGGTGAAGACGCGCGCATTACCGCTGCCATGGGCGCAGACCTTGGCGCCGCGATGGCGGCAGGCATTGAGGAACGCGCGCGCCTTGCCGTCCTTGCCGCGCACCACGATCACCGGCACATCCAGCACCTGCATGGCGCGATAGTCGCCGGCGTTGGGGATCTCGATGCTGAGGACGAGCGCCTGGGGCAGATGCTTGAACATCCGCTCGACTTCGCGCTGATAGCGCACCGCATCGATGTAGGCCGCGACCGGCAGGGCCATCACCGCCGGCGCCTGATCGGTCGTGCCATTGCGAAAATGCGCCAGCGCGCGGCGGGTGAGATTCAACATTTCCTCGTGGCGCGTCATGCTCTTCGCTCCCTCACTTGCTCGTCGCGACATGCCGCGCATGGAATTCCCGCCAGCAGGCGAGCGTCTCGGGGTAATCGGCCGGCATGCGCTGGCCACGTATGCTCAAGCGATTGGGGCTCTTGAACACGCCGGCGAATTCCGTGACCGGCACGTAGTAGAGGAAGTTGATGGTGCGATGGGCGAAGTGCCAGCGCCCGTTCTCGCGGCGGTATTCGTCGTTGTAGCGCATCGCGGCGAGACTCACGACCTCGGCCGGGCAGGTCTCGGCATGACTCAGCACCAGCCCCGTCGCGCGATCGGCATCGGCATCGTCGAATTGCACGTTGTGATCGTGGGTCCAATGAAACGCCGGGCCACGCACTTTGAACAGCTCGATGAACATCGCCTCGATGGCGTCGCGACCGTGGGCCACCATCGCACCGCTCGGCGAATCGAATACCGCGTCGACGGTAAACAGACCGGTCAGGCGCGGCATGTCGTGCTCGTCGCAGGCCACCGCATAGGCCGTCACCAGTTCGCTGATCGCAAAGCGCGACTCGAGCCGGTCTACGCTGCGTTTCAATTGTTCGAGCTCGCTCATGGATACTCCCCGCTCACTTGTATGGTTCAGGCGCGCAGCAGACGCCGCGCATTGTCGGCATAGGGGCGCGCTTGTTCGCGCACGTCACCGGCCTGCTGATCCCAGCCGGCGAAATTGGTGCCGAACAGAAGGCGCTCACAGTTGACCCGCGAGCGCAGCAGTTCGACCGATTCCGGTGAGTGCACATGGATGTCGAACCACAGCCGATGCAGCAACGCTTCAAACGCGCCATCGGCGCGCAGTTCCGCGCGTGCCCAGGGCCGTTTGCGCGCGGCGCTCGCCATGCGTCCGAACAGATAGCCGGTCGCACCGCCGCCGTGGCTGACGCAGATGTCGAGCCGCGGGTGGCGTTCGAGTACACCGCCGTAGATCAACGTGCAGACCGCGATGGTCTCCTGGGCGGCGAAGCCGATGATGATGTCGAGATCGAAGCGCTTGAGATTCGGATCGCCCGCCGGCCCGTCGATACCGGCCGGTGCCGGATGGATGAACAGCGGTACATCGAGCGCGACCAGCGCCGCATAGAAGGGATCCAGCGCCGGGTCGTCCAGCGAGCGGCCGAAGTCGCTGCCGATATAGGGCCCGACCATGCCGAGTTCACACACCGCGCGTTGCGTTTCTTCGATGGCAAAGGGGATGTCCTGCATGGGCACCGCCGCGCAGGCCGCGAGCCGTTCGCGATGGGGTGCGACCTGGGCCGCCAGGCCATCGTTATGGATGCGACAGAAATCGCGCGCCAGCGGCGGCTCGATGAAATGGAAATAGGTAAGGGGATTGGGCGACAGCACCTGATAGTCGATGCCGGCGCGATCCATCGCCGCGAAGCGAAGCCCGACATCCATGAAGGGGCTGCCGCGGTAGCGCACGCCCTCGAGTTCGTAGTCGCCGACGCGGAAGCGGGGCTTATCCTCGTAGCCGAGTTCCGGCCCGTAGCTGCCAGCGGCGCCCATGGTCTGTTCGAGCACGGCATGGGCGTGCACGTCTATGCTGGTCGCATCGGCGAGACTCATGGGGTGTGGCCTGCGCCGCGATCGAATTCATCAACGAGCTCGCGCCGCAGAATGCACGTGCCGTAGTGGGGCGCGCGCCAACCGGGTGGGTCGCGGCGCGGTGGCGCGGCGGGCGTGGCAATGACATCGCCATTCAGAATCACATGACGCAGACGTTCGCGTTCGCCGAGCACGCGCACGTCGCGCGCCGGGTCGCCATCGATGACGATGATATCGGCGAGGCGGCCACTCTCGATGGCGCCGGTCTGTCCCTCCAGGCCCAGCGCGAAGGCATTGGCGCTGGTCGCCGCTGTAATCGCCTGCAGCGGCGTCAGACCGATATCGTTCACGAACACTTCCAGTTCGCGGTAATGCCAGTCGCCATAGGGTGTGATGGAAAAGCCCGACTCGGTGCCGCATAACAAAGGCACGCCGGCGTCATAGGCGCGCTTCAACATCGCCGCGCTGTCGGTGATTTCCTTCTGAAACAATTTGCGTATGCCGTCCGAGGCGCCGACCGCCGCGCCATAGTCGGCGAGGTTGGCCTGGAACGTGAAGGTCGGCACGATGGGCACGCGCTTGTCGACCACCGCCGCCAGCGCATCCTCATCCATGTAGGTCGCATGCAGAATCATGTCAAAGCCGGCGAGCGCGGCGTCGCGCGTGCTGCTGGCGCCGCGACAATGGCCAACCACCGGGGTGCCGAGGTCATGGGCGGTGTCGCACACCAGTTTCATTTCATCCAGCGACCAGACCTGCACCTCGCCCTTGATCTTCTGGCGCGGTGTGAGGCCGGTGACATGCACCTTGATCCAGTCCACGCCGATTTTTATCTGACGGCGTACCTCGCGCACGATGTCGTCGCGGCTGTGCACCACCACGCCATAGCCGCGTCGACCTTCGTCGGGAATGAGGCGGCCGGCCGTGCCACCGACCGAGGTCAGGAGCGCATTGCCGCCGGTCGTCATGCGCGGTCCGCGCACGATGCCGGCTTCTATCGCATCGCGCAGATCGACGCCGATTTCCCACAGCGAATCGGCATCGAAGAAACCCGTCACACCGGCCGCCAGCAGCTTCTGCACATTGACGGCGGCGATGATCGCGGCCAGGCCCTCGCGACGATGGAAGAACAATTCGTCGTTGGAGTTCGGCTCGTCGAAACTGATGTGGCAATGGGCGTCGATGAGACCGGGCATGACGGTCAGCCCGCGGGCATCCATGCGCGGCACCTCGCGCGCGGTGCGTGAATGCAAGCCGGCCTCGACGGCCGTGATGCGCTCACCGCTCAACAGGACATCGGCCTGGCGGGGCGCGTGACCGAGACCGTCGATCACCGTGCCGCCGTGGATCAGCAGAGTGGGTGGGGAACTCGAACTCATGGGCTGTGCTGTCCTCAGTAGGCGACCGGCAAGCTGCGCGCGCCGCGCACCCACAGCGAAGGCAACCAGTCCGTGACGGGGTCGAGACGGTGCAACTCGGGCATGCGCTCCATCACCGCTTCCAGGGCGATGGCGCCCATGCGTTTGCCCAGCGCCGCGCCCGGACAGTAATGGGGCCCGTGGGCGAAGGACAGATGATGATGCGCGTCGCGCAGGATATCGAAGCGCTCGGGTTCGTCGAAGCGCCGCTCGTCGCGATTCGCGGAGCTGATATAGGACAGCACATAGGCACCGGCCGGAATCGTCACGCCGTGCACTTGCACATCGTGCACCGCGGTCTGGAACACGAGGTTGACCGGTGACCAGTAACGCAGGGTCTCTTCGATGACATTCGCGCTCAGATTCGGCTGCCTGCGCAGTAGCGTGAGTGCATCGGGGTTCTCGCATAGTGCAATGAAGGCGCTGCTGATCATGTGGGACGGTGTTTCCGAGCCGCCGAAATGGGTCAGTACCGCGATGCTCAAGACCTGAATGGACGTCAGCACATCGCCGCCTTCCTCGGCTTTCACGAGTAGCGAAATGAAATCCTCGCCGGGATCGGCGCGGCGCTCGGCGATGGTCTGCTCGAGATAGGCGCGCAGCTCCGCCACGCTCTTGCGGATGCGTTCGACGTCGACGGGCGTCAAGGACGCGCGATTGGCGGCGTTCAGAAGATCCGCCGTCCAGATCTTGAAGTTCTCGCGCTGGCTCCTGTCGACGCCCAGCAGCTCGGCGGTGACACTGACCGGCACATAGGCGGCGAAGTCCGCGACGAAATCGAACGCACCGCCACGCGCCATGATTTCGTCCAGCAGGCCGTTGACGATGGACTTGATGCGCGGCTCGAGGCCGCGCGTCACCGCTGGCGAGAAGGCCTGGCCGGCGAGCTTGCGCAAAGGTGTGTGGGCGGGCGGGTCCATCGCGATCAATGACGGCGTCTCAGGCACCGGGTCCAGATCGCCGAAGGCCTGGGTGATGAAGTCGCGCGCCGAATAGGTTTCGGGATGCAGGAAGGTGTGCTTGCAATCCTCATAGCGGAACAGGCCATAGGCATTCAGCGCCGGAATGCGATAGACCGGGGCTTCGTCGCGCAGACGGCGGTACCAGGGATAGGGATCCTGCTGCACTTCGCGCAAGGTGGGATTGAATTCAATGCTGCTCATGGTGTTCGCTCGGCTGGCTTACGGAATGCGCTCAGGCCGCGGCAGGCCGACGGTCGTGGGGTGGCGCCCATGGGAATTCGAGGTCGGATAGTAAGCCAGCGTACGAGCGGGTGACAAACGGTGCGCGTCAACACATACAATCAGCTACCGGACGCCGGCGCGGCCCGTCCAACACCACGCTTTTGAGGGGATCACGATGCAACCGATGCAGGGCATAAGAATTATCGACGTCACCACCAACGCCTCCGGGCCGATGGCGACCGGCATCCTCGCTGACCAGGGCGCGGATGTGATTCGCTTCGAAACCGTGGGCGCGGGCGACCCGGCGCGGCATGTCGGCGGTGTGCGCGGTGGCCTGTCGGCCTATTTCGCGCAGATGAACCGCAACAAGCGTTCGATGGCGGTCGACCTCAAGAACGCCGCGCTGCGACCGGCACTCTACAAGCTCATCGAAAGCGCCGATGTGTTCGTGCAGAACTCACGGCCCGGTGCGCTCGACCGCGCGGGTTACGGCTATGAGGATCTGCATCGCATCAATCCCAATCTCATCTATGTCTCCATCTCGGGCTTCGGTGCCACCGGCCCCGCCGCCGCGCAGCGCGTCTACGACCCGGTGATCCAAAGCGTGTCGGGGTTCGCAGCGGCGCAAGGCGTCGAGGGCGAACCGAAGCTCATGAAAACCATCGCCAGCGACAAGGTCGCGGCGCTGACCGCCTGCCAGGCCATCTCGGCGGCGCTGTTTGCCCGCGCCCGTGGCAGCATCGGCGGTCATCACGTCGAGCTCTCCATGCTGGACGCGAGTCTTGCCTTCCTGTGGCCTGAGATTTTCTGGAACGACAGCTTCATCGGCAGCGAAGGTTTCACACCCAAACCGCTCATTGCATCGTTCTACGAATTGTTCCCCACCACCGATGGACACATCACGCTGATCGTCGTGGGCGACGGTGAGTTCGCCGGGGTGTGCAGCGTGCTCGGTCTCGAGCACCTCTTGCAGGACCCGCGCTTCACCTCGCTGACGCTGCGCTTTGCCAACTATTCGCAGATGCTGGGGGAAATCAAAGCCGCGACCACACGTTTCGCGACCAGCGATCTCATCGCGCGTCTGGAAAAGGCCGACGTGCCCTGCGCCAAGGTCAATCGTCTCGATGAAGTGGCCGATGATCCGCGCGTGCAGCACGGCCAGTCGCTGATTGAATACGAGCATCCGCGCGGCGGTCGCATGCGCCAGGCGCGCGCCGCGGCGGTATTCGATGGCGAGCGTCTGGGCGTGCGGCGTCCCGCGCCGGCGCTGGGCGAACACACCGAAGAACTGCTGCTGTCGGTCGGTTGTTCGCCCGCCGATGTCGCGGCATGGCGCGAGGCCGGCACCATCGGCGGTTAGCAGGCTGGTGAAAAACTATGGAACTCGGCGGCCAGACGCGGATCTGATCGCGTGCAGCCCTTGAAGTAAGGGAAAATCGGAGGTCCTATGCGCGGC
>Ga0208492_1000385_pt1 | contig 38816 bp, 23 predicted proteins | sample Subbioar_CSW14AB_FD_184820 | JGI IMG/M metagenome (GOLD analysis project Ga0208492, IMG submission 184820) | Serpentinite rock and fluid subsurface biosphere microbial communities from McLaughlin Reserve, California, USA - CR12Mar_CSW14AB (SPAdes) | ecosystem: Environmental > Terrestrial > Deep... | reverse complement strand
CTTACGCAACCAGCCCATTTTTCGCACCGATAAGGCTCGAAACGAGATCTCTGGTTTGTGGAGACTTCCAGCGGCGCTTCCACTGAGCAAACTGTTTGCGGCCCCTCGCCATACTTTCTTGATGGCTTTTCACCATCGAGGTGACCTGCCTGCCGATCTGTTTCCAGGGTGCTGGGCAAACCCTCGGCATCTCTTCGGCGAGGGTGGTGTAAAAAACCGAGGCGTTATGGTGATCGTTGATCTCGCCCAAGATCTCCTGCATTTCCTCAATGAGCGGGTACAGGTCCTCTCGAAAAGCGGCGTCGAAACAGTCAGCAAAAATCTCCATGGCATAGCGCAATTTCTTACCGACAAGGCGCACCTGGTGCAGTTGGGAATACTGGGTATCGCGTTTGTTCATTTCGGCGGCCAGTTCGCCCAAGAGCGCTTCCAAGGTCGGGAACGCCTGAGCGGACATGGTTTTTGGGTCATCCGCCGAACAGGCAAGCCCTCCCAGCGTCTGCGTCATCATCCGCTCGAAATCGAACGGGAACTCGGGGCAAGCCCTGGCGAGCCGCGTTTGCGCGGGTAGGCGCCTGGCCAAAGCGTACCCCTCAAGGATCAGGACCGACTTGACCGGAGACTTGGCGGCCAGTTTTTCAAGGAACACATCCCAGTCGCGGGCCTCGCCGGCGCGGCGGCGCAAGCGGCGAAGCATCTTCTTGGCCTGATCGTGCAGCCGGTTGGGCAGGCAATTTTCAAAGGCCTCAAGCGCGGCGCCACAGCGTCGCGTCGCCACCCGCAGCTGATGAACATGCTCGATGGTTTCGTCCGTTTTGCGTAGCGCCAACCGGTAGGTTTCGCTCACTGCTCGCATACGCAATCCGAGCACGCGCCGGGCGCCATCAAGGAGCGGCGTATCGGACTTCAGATCGGGAATCCACTTCGAAACCAGAGGATGATCAACGCGCTTCATCACCGGTTCCCCCCGTTTGTGGAAGAGTTCCGGGTGAATACCGACTTCACGGCCTGGCAAACTTCGGGATGGGTGACCCAGAGGTCGATCGCCAGCGGGTCGATCCATTTGCGTTTGCGGCGATTGTCTTCAGGCCAGTTGCGATGCGCCGAGGTCACTTCCATGAAGTAAAGGTCGACTTCCCAGGGCCGGCCTCCCTTGGAATAGCGGTATTTGCCAAAGGGACGAGTGTGGATGCGGCCTTCAAGCCCCGCTTCTTCCCAGGCCTCCATGGCCGCCACTTCCCATTGGCGCATCCCCTTTTCCAGACAGCCTTTGGGAATGGTCCACCGTCGGCCGCCGCGAGAACTGACCAGGCAGATCTTCTCATTCCAAAACGCGATCGCTCCCGCCTGCTTTTCGGACTGCCGTGATCGTGCCATGAACAACACTCCGTCAGCTTCTTCGGCTTCCAAGGGAAGCAGCATCTCTTTCGACCTGATTGCCCCAAGGAAATCAACAGCAACAGGGAATTCCGTTTGATCTTACCATTCCACTGAATTTATCATTCCACGCAACGCTTGCGCTTATCCGCGGCCCCCCCCCAGACTAAACTAACCCTGTCGTGATTATTCGCATATCTTTCTCGCGGGGCGTTCAACATGCGTGGAAATTCCTGGCTGGGTTGGCTTGGGGGGGTGGGAGTCCTCATGGGCTCGGTCTTCCTGGTGACCTTTTTGAATAACTTCATCACCCAGCAACCCAAGGCCCCAACCACACTGACTGGTCCCGCCGTCGTGCCTCTGGCCAGCGTCGCCGAAGTCGGATTCGTCACCCGCAATCTTCCTGCCGATCCGAGCATTCCCGCGCTGATTCAAGAAATCAACGTGCCCGGTTTCCTCGATTTCTGGTTCACCAACGACAACACCCAAACGGCGACCTTCGGCCTCGAACGCAAAAACTGCACCTGTTCCTCCGTCGAGGTTTTTTTGATTCCCGACGCCTGGTTGAAAACCCCCGAAGCCCTGGCGATCGGTAAGGGGAAATCCCCCACCGCGGCCCAGTTGGCCGAAGCCGGTGAAGGGAAAAACCCCGCCGTGGCCGCCCTGCTGGCAAGCCTCACCCCGAAGGCCCTGGAAAACCAGGACCGGATTTCCAATGAGGTCCCCCCCGGAGGAATCGGGGTGGTTCGGTTGCGCTTCAAAAACGACAAGGCCGGCCCCATCACCCTTTCCGCCAGGCTCTGGTACGGGAAACACGATTCCGCAATCACCACCCAACTCGAAATTCGTAACGAAGTTTTGCCGATCATGCGCGCCGACACGAACGAAGTGCGTCTGGGACTGATCTCCAACGGACGCTCTTCAGGCGCCGGCGAAGTGATTGCCTACAGCAGCACCCGCACCCAGTTCGATGTCGCCATGGAGCCCAAGGTGCAAAGTACCAAGGACGACATCATCACCATCAAGGGACCCACCCCGCTCGACGCCAAGGAACTGGCCGAATTCGCCAAGAAAATGGGGGGCCCGGTCAAATCGGCCTACCGCTTCATTGCCCGCGTGCAATTGCCCAAGGGAGGCCTGGACAATGCTCAGACCGAGTTTGGACCCTTTATCCGGCCTTTCCGCCTCGTTTGCCGCGAGCTGGAAGTCAACGATATCTATCGCAATTATCCGGTAAACATCACCGGTTCGATCGAAAGCGAAATCCGCGTTTTGGGAGCCAACAACGAGGGCCTGATCGAGTTTCGCAATTTCCCCTCGGGGCTTGGTAAGAAAGTTCCCGTCCGCCTGGAAACCTCCAACCCCGATATCAAGCTGGAAATCGATGCGGCGCGCACCTCCGCCTTCATCAAGGTCGTGCCGGTGGGCAAGCCCGAGAAAATCAAACATGGTATGGGCTACGATTTCGAAATCGTCATTCCCCCCAATAAAGTCGATGGCGCCTTCCCGCGAAGCGATGACCCGCTGCTTAGCGACAGCGCCTTTTATTTCCGCACGGTCGGCAAAACTCCCCGGCTGATTCGGGTCCCCGTCACGGGACGCGCGGACGGTTAACCGTTCGTGATGGGCGCCCTTGCCGCGCCCATCCGATCGCCTGCGCGCAACGATTGCCTGGCCACCTCAAGGACGATTCCCTTTATGAACCCGTCAGCCCCCGCCGCCACCCAACCGCCTTCGGGTTCGGTGCATCCGATTTTCAAGCTCGCCGGCTTGATCGTTCTCTTAGTTGCAAGCGGCATGGGAGGGACCTGCCTGGCCCGGTGGATGCGATCCGCCACGGAAGAGAATCAAGTGGAGGTCGAGTCTTCACAAGCGGCCAAAGGCTTGCCCGCTGCCTTGGCGCGCTGGAAAAAACCGGACTTAGTCCTGGCCCTGACCGCCCAGCAATATGGCTACCTGTTGCCTTGCGGTTGTTCGCGACCCCAGGTGGGAGGCCTGGAAAGGCGGTTCAACTACCTTGCCGCCCTGAAGGACGCCGGCTGGCCGATCGCGGCGGTCGATCTGGGCGATATCGCGCAAAAGCAGGGGCCGGCGGGCCTCACCAATTTGCAGGGGCTCGTCAAGTACCGCTATTCGATGGAAGCGCTCAAGCTGATGAACTACGGAGCCGTATCGCTTGGGCAGACGGAAGCCAATTTGTCGCTTTTCAAAATCCTGGGCGAGTATGCGCTGAACAACCCCGAGCCTCGTGTCGTGCTCGCCAATCTGCGCAACAAGGAGTCGGAGTTTCCCGAACAGGTTTTCGACACCTCGGTATTCCAGCCCAAGGGCAGTTCGATCAGGGTGGGGGTCACCGCCGTGACCGGACCGACCGCGGCCGAGGCGATGAAAGATTCCAGTGCCAAGTTCGAACCTTCGCGGGAGGCGATTCCTCGCGCCCTGGCCGCCTTGCGCAAGGAAAAGGCCGAGTTGTTGGTGCTGCTTTATCAGGGGTCGATCGGCCGCGCCGCCAACGATCAGTCCGAGCCCATTGCCGCGGCCAAGGCCTTTCCCGATTTTCAGGTGATCCTTTGCGAATGCGACGAGGACGAACCTCCCGGCCAGCCCTTGGTGGTCAAGCATGCCGATGGGAGAACCACCCAGATCGTGCGCATGGGCCACAAAGCCAAATATGTCGGCACGATGGGCGTCTACAAGGCCGACGGGTCCTTCACCTTCACCTATCACCTTGAGGATTTGGGCGAACAGTGGTTGACCGCCGAAGGCAAAGAGAAAGAGCAGCCGGTGGTCGAGTTGATGGAGCGCTATGCCAGGGAGCTGGACCGCGGCCAGTTCCTGAGCAAGACGCCGCAGGCAACCCACTCTTTTTCCGCCGCGCAATCCGACTCCAAACCGCGGTTTGTCGGTTCGGAAAAATGCAAGCGCTGCCACGAGTCGGCGTATAAGGTCTGGCAAGAGTCGCCGCACAGTCATGCCTGGCAGACCCTGGCGGACGCCAAAAAGCCCGGTTTAAGGCACCGCGATCCGGAATGCATTGTCTGCCATACGGTCGGCTTCGGCTTTCAAAGCGGATTCGTGGATGAAACGAAAACCCCGTTTCTCAAGAATGTCGGCTGCGAAAGCTGCCATGGACCCTCCAGCGAACATCTGAACTCGCCGGACGACCCGGTCTGGCATCGCCTGATGAACCCCTGGAAAGCCAAACCGGGCGAATCGGCTGCCGAATCGAAGTCGCGAACGCAGCGTATGGACCAGTTTTGCCAGAAGTGCCATGACATGGACAACGATGTGACCTGGTCGAACCAGGGTTTCACGCGAAAATGGCCAAAAATTGCTCATCCCACGCCCAAAGAAAACCGATAACCCGCCCCCTGCTTCTTCACTGTAAACAAAGTAATTTGCCCTTTGTCGGTATTTCCCCGGAAAACCGGCAAGGTTGCCCTGGACGGCATGAGCGATTCAATCAGGAGGTCTAACTGGCTCCCACCAATCATTCCCTTTGGGGTCGTTGCGCAAGCCTTCCGATAACAGCACAGTTGCCGTATTTCGGTTCGTTTTGCGGAATGACCCATGATCCCTTGCAGCAAACTGCGCCATTGGTTTTTTGCTTTGGCATTATCCGTCATGACCTGGGGATCCACCCAGGCTCGCAACCCCGTCCGGCTTGAGCCGAGGGACATCCAGGCCAAGATGAGCCTGCTTGAGTTCACCTCGGATCACAATCTGATTCGCCGCGACGGGCCCGACCTCTTGACCTCCGGCGATCGCTATCCCGACATCGAATGGACCGCGAAGGACCCCGACTCGGCCACGCCGATGACCCACACCCAGGCCCGCCACATGGAGGCCCGGATCTTATTGAAGCTCAATCGCCTGCCCCAGGGAACGATCGTCAAGGTGCGCGGCGAATCGGAGAATCTGGCGTTTGCGTTCGACGGCGAAGGGAAGGTGGAACAGACAAGTCCCTTCAGCAGCACGGCGGTCGTCTACGTCAAGGCACGGGACCTATTGCCCGCGCAGTTGCGCCGCCTGCAAGCCACGATTGCCTGGAGTGCGACGATTCTGGTTCCCGGTGAAAACGCCCGCGAACTCGATCTGGCCACCAGCGGGCCCCATGTTTGTTACCTGACCCGGGGCACTCCCCATCGCGCCGACGAAAAAGGTTCGGAAGTGACCGCGCGGCGCATGCAGGTTTGCTACGAACGGATGGCCACCGCCCTGGAAAACGCGTCGGAAAACCCCTCGGCGGTGGGAATCGTCCATGCGCTGACCACCTATGTCGGCCAGTGGTACAACCCCAAGCAGCACTTTGAGCGGGAGAATGCCTGGTATGTGCCCAACACCTGGCGCCTCAAAACCCCCGGCGCGAGCTGCATTTCGATCTGCCAGTATTGCGCATTGATCCTCGATCAACTGGGCATGGAAGGCAAGTACAAGATCGTCGCCCTCTATGCCCGGCCCGACAATCCCGACCGCGCCCTGGAAGGCGGCGTCGAATCCGATTCGATGCTGCGTTCCGTCGGCCGCCAGCAGTGGGAGCTTTTCCTGGTCGACGATCGCAACAGCCGCTTGGGCCAGATCCTGGGCTGGGGCGGCATGAACTACTACGAAGCCTGCCTGTGCTATGAATGGCAGGGGAAGACCTACTACCTTCCCGGCGGAACCGACCGGATCTACGACAATAAGAACACGGTGCTGAAAATCTTCCGCACCCTGGCCTGGGCCCGCTGGGACTCCTGGCGCAAGGAATGGCAGGTGATGTCGATCGTCCGCACCTACACCTCTCCGGGGCGCGGCGCGCCGGCGAACTGCGAATATCCTTAATCGCCTGATCGTCGAATAGGCAAGCAGATCCAGAGAAAGCCGGGAGTGATCCCGGCTTTCTCTTTTTTCATGACCTTCAAAAGGAATTTCGCAGGCTTCAGGCTTCTCTTCTTCGCGGGGCTCCCTTCTTGAAAAAGCGCGCCAACCGATCTTGACGACGCATGTCGTCAGCGATTACAGTCGGCTACGACACTTGTCGTCAACCAGATCGTTTTGGCCCTTACGCGAAGGATTTGCGCCATGGCCGATGCGGAAGGGAGTTTGACTCCCGCCCAGCATGAAATCATGGAGACCGTCTGGAACGGTCCCGAGTCGGGGATGAGCGTCGCCGATATCTGGCAATCGGTTTGTCAGAATCGCGACATCTCCCGCACGACCATCCTCAATCAGGTCGACCGCCTCGAGAAACGGGGCTGGTTGAGCCGGCTGGCGGGCGATCCGCCGATTCGTTTTGCCGCCACGCTGCAGCGCGACGAAGCGAGCCGGCGGTTGGCGCGCGAGTTTGTCGACGGCTTTTTCGCCGGTTCGGCCAGTGCCCTGCTCATGACCTTACTCGATCCCAAAAAGGTCAAATCGGAAGATGTGCGCCGCCTGCGCAAGCTTCTCGATGAAAGTCCGGCGGAAGCCGAAGGGGATCGCTCATGAACGAACTCTTCCTCTCTTCACTGTTCCTCATTGCCGCCGGCACTGCGCTGATGGCGCTGGCTTTCACCACGCTGGGTTGGATCTCCGCGCTCCTCTTGAGAAGCGCGGGGGCGCCGCTACGGCACAATCTCCTGCTCGTGGCGATCCTCTTCACTCTGGCCAGTCCCCTGCTCGCCTCGCTCGCTTATCAGAATGGTTGGGGCGGAATCATCTGGAAGCGCCCTGCCCCTGCAATGGTCGCCACCACCCCTCTGCCCTTCGAAGCGCGCTGGGTCCCGGTGAGATTGCCTCATCCCGCCTTCACGGCCGATGCCGCGCCCGTCCTGGCCATGGATGAGCCTGTCGAACGCAACGCCAAGGTCGAGGCACTTTGCGTGTGGCTTGTTCGCGCGGCCTTCTTGAGCTGGGCCGCGGGGGCGCTGATCGGCCTGATTGCGCTCGGCCGCGACCTGATCCAAATCAGGCGGTTGCAGAAGAAGCTGAACGGTTGCCCCGTCGTTGACCTGACTTCAGGCGCCCTTCCCCCAAGCCAATGGACCCCGGCAGCCTCCCGTGCCGCGCGAATGTTGGGAAAACCGCACATCGTGACCACCCCGATGGCAGCCGTGCCGATGGTGATCGGCATTCACCGACCGGTGATTGCCCTGCCAGAGCAAGCCTGGGAGCAATGGACCCCCGGACAAAAGGAGGCCGTGCTTCTTCATGAGTCGGCCCATATCGAGCGCAACGACTCGCTCATCGCGCTATCGGTGCGATTGACGCGCATCCTGTTCTGGTGGTGCCTGCCCCTTCATGGAGCCGCCCTCTTGATGAATCGATTGCGCGAGCAGATCTGCGACGACCATGTTCTCTTTCATCAAGGCCACGGCAGAAACCTGGCCCAGGCGATGGTTCACCTGGTCGAACAGGTGTCGTTATCCGCAAACCGCTTGCGTCCTCAAGGATTGGGGATGTGGGACGGCTGTTCGAGTGATTTGGAAGTTCGGTTACGGAATCTTTTGAACTCAAGGAGGATGGCCATGACAAGAATGTCTCTCAAGGCGACCTGGGTGCTGATTGGGTTTGCGCTGGTGGCATTGCCCGCCGGAATGGCCCTGCAAATCGGAGCTCAGGAGCCGGCAGCACCGCGGCCAGACGGCGTGAAATCGCCGATGGATTTACCCAGCCCGCCTTTAGCCAATCCTCCGGCGAAAAGTGCCTCGCAACCGGGAAAAGCAGGCACAGGGGAGCTTTCTTCACTGACGCGCATGCAAAAGATCGGCGCCGCCTGCCGCGCTTACGCCGCGGCCCATCAGGGCCAATGGCCCCGAAACCTGACCGATCTCAAGCCGACTCTGGCCGACTGGAAAGAAGTCACAACGCATCCCGAGCAAAAGGCTTTCTGTGCCTTCCACTACATCGCTCCCGCCAAGCCCAACGAAAACCCCCATGCCACCGCGGTGCTGGTCGAAACGAGGAAAGGCCAACCCGACCCGACCGGATTCACGGCTTTCGTCGATGGCCATGTGGAATTCAACACCCCTCAAGTGGAGGTGATGGTCAAGCTTATGGAAGTGGCCAAGCCACTGCCCTTGAACCAAGAAGAACCGACAGAGACCGAGAAGCTCCGGCAGGAGAGTACGTCCAAGCAGCCTCCTGCGTTCATCCGCGCGGTCGGCTCGGAAGAACGGCTGCGACTCGCATTGACTCAGGCCCAATCGGACCGGACAACGAATCTCCTGACCACACCGCGGATCACGGTGCTGGAAAATCAGACCGCCTCAGTCCAGGTCGGCGACTTCATCCCGAAGGACCCCAAGAACCCGGGGAAAACCGCGGACCACCTTTCCTTCGCTGGTTTTCACCTCGAAGTGACGCCTCAACTTCAGCAAGACCAGATCCTGCTCACGGTGCATTCCGCATTGAGTACCCGCCAACTGCAAAAAGATGGGACGTCCAAGAAAGTGGAGGAGTTCGATCTGCGTTGGGTCGCGAAAGCGAAATCGGGTCAAACGGTTTACCTGCAAGTCGAGCCGCAAAAGGGGAAACCTCACGTGTACCTTTTCCTCACCCCAACGACGCAAAAGTTGATGCCGGCCCAGCACCAATAGGGCTCGTTAGTGTCAAACGACAGGCCGGCGGGCAGCCATCGGCTCCGGGAGTGCGCATCACTTCCTGGGTCTGTGGCTGACCGCCGGCCTTTTTTCTTTTTGCGCAAAAAACGATAGTAACGATCTTTATTGGAGATTTGAAAGCCCCGTTCAATGCACGCCGCATTTTCGAAAGTAGGCCATCGCCTTGCGCGCCGTCGCCACCGCATCGTGGCTGTGACGAGACAGCTCGACATTGACCGGACCCTGATACCCGAGCACCTTGAGTTGATCGAGAATATTCTGTAGATCGATTTCCCCCTCGCCAGGGAGGAGATGATCGTGAATGCCCGCCTTCATGTCCTCAAAGTGGACATTGATCAGATGCGGACTTGCATCGATCAGGCTTTGGGTAATCGGCTCGCGCATGCATTGCAGATGGCCGACATCAATCGTCAACTGAAACGCTTCATGGTCGACCCGCTTGACCAGTTCAAGCCCCTGCTCGGTCGTTTCGATGAGCATTCCCGGCTCGGGCTCGAAACCGATCTTCAGGTTCCGCTTCGCCGCCTCGTCGCTTAGCTGCTTGCACCCCTCGACCAATCGCGCAAGCAACTGCAGTCGATCACCATCTTCAAGATCAGGCGAGCCCGACCAAAAACTGACAAGTGGCGCGCCAAGGCGCACCGCCAAGTCCATGCACCGAACCAAATAATCGATGCGGATTTGACGCTGAGCTTGATCGGCCGTGAGAAGAGTCGGGCGGTGCTTGCGCCTGGGGTCCAGAACGAAACGGGCACCCGTTTCGATCACCCGGTGCAGCTTGAGGTCATCCAAAAATTTGGCGATCCGATCGGCCTCGGAAGGCCAACGCGGATCGCCCAGATCGAGATGATGAATGTCCGGAGTGATCGCCACCGCACGGTAGCCCAACTCGGCCAGGATGCGCAGGGCATCTTCCAGCCGATGATGGGCAAACCCGTTGGTGTTATAGCCAGGGATCAATGGTAAAACCGAAATCCCACAAAAGGGCCCAGGTTATAGCCGGGGATCAATGGTTGAATTGAAATCCCTTGGAGTTCAAAAGAGCCCAGGCCAGATCCTGCAACCCGGGAGCGCGAGGATCGGCCGGCACCAAAAAGGCATTCATCTCGTTGGCCAGACGCGCGTAATTCGGTTCGAGCGCCCGGTGGAACGCGGCGATTTCGTTCTTCTGGGCGTCGGTCCGTTTCGCCGGTTCCGTGGTGAGGATCTTGACGATCGCCTCGGGCGGACCGCGATAAAGCAGGGGCATGGGCGCCGAGGTTAAGCCAACGCGGAACCGGCCGATGGTGTGCATCGAGCCGTAGTTCTGCGTCATCGTCAAGGTCACGACCGCCGGCTTGTCCAGAACCAGAGGCTGGCCGAACTGGAACCAGGCAACATGGTCCTTGCCCGTTTCGGGGGCCACGGCCCAGCCGGTGCCTGGATTATTGTCGACGGCATGCTCGATCGGATAACTCCCTTGAGCAAAATCGGCCTCGGGGCGAGTCAGCGCCACGTTGACCGGGGGTTTGCCCTCAACCTTCGCCGCGGCCTTGAGCTCGTGCAAAACAAAATTACCGTTGCCGGCCCGGCCCGGGCCCTTGCCTCCGAGCGAGGGATGAGACAGCACCTCGAAGCGCATCCCGGTGTATTGACCGGCTGGCAGTTTCACGTCGATGGTGACTTCATCCTTGTCGGGGTTGGGGCCGCTGGCCAGCCACGAACCGTCGCCCTGGACCTTGAATTCAGCCTTGCCGGCCGAGGTGACCTTGGCGACTTCGGCGGTTTTCCACATGGCGGTGTTGCGTACCGATTTCTCCCAGTCACCCTGGCGGCCATCGACGGTCTTCTGGATCGCTTCGAAGGCGGCAACCTTGCGCGCCTTCTCCTGGACCATGGACTGGAAGTCGGGTTTGCCCTCTTCGATCGCCTTGAGCCCCGCGGCGATTTCTTTCTCCGAAGGCTTGCGGCACAAGATCGCAAGGTAGGCCTCTTCGATCACCTTGCGGTTGTCCTGCTGGCTGGCCAGCAGCTTGCTCAAGCGATTGTTGGGATCACGCACCGCGTCGCCGATCACCGGACCATTGACGAGATTGAGCACGGGCCCAAGCATCATGCCGGTGGAGCGTTCGCATTCGCAGGCCGATTCGCGCGGAGGCCGGCCGAACAGTTGGAAGAACCCGCCCCCCACATCCTGGGTGCTGTCCACCATTTCGGCCGCGCGGGCTCCGGGGGCCATGCCGGGCAACTGGCTGGAGGCGCCCATCACCCTGTGAATCGTGTCGAACAACACTTCGGCCGAGAGACGGCGAGCCAGGGCATGGCTGTAGTTGATTTCGTCGTCTTTGTTGGTGGCGTTGGTGTTGACCGATAGCTGGTAAGCCCGGCTCTTGCAGATCACCCGGAACATATGACGGGTGTTGAAACCCGAATCGATGAACTCTTCGGTCAGCTTGTCGAGCAAGGCCGGATTGGTCGGCGGGTTGCCGGCGCGGATGTCATCGATCGGTTCGATGATCCCCACACCAAGAAGATAAGCCCACAAGCGGTTCACATAGCTCTTGGCAAAGTAGGGGTTCTTGGCCGACACCAGCCAGCGGGAAAGCTGCTCGCGGCGGTTGGCCTTGGCCGAAGGCATCTCTTCGTGCTGGTAGGGGAACTGGGGAGGAGTGACCTGACCGGTGCGATCGTGCTTCACTTCGCCCGCGTTGGTGTCGACCACCAATTCGACGAGCGGCTTGGCCCCTTCGACATCGGTGCCGCCAACTTTTTGTCCCTTGTAGCGGGGATCTTCCTGGCGGTCGATCTGCGAGAAATAGGCGGCCAGGTGATAGTACTGGTCCTGGGTCCAGCGCTCAAACGGGTGGTCGTGGCACTTGTTGCAATTGAAGCGGATCGCCAGGAAGAGCTGGGTCGTATTCTCCATGGCGGCCGGAGGATCGCGCAAGATCTTGTAATAAGCGGCCGCGGGTTGATCGAGGGTCGATCCCTTGCCCGTCAAAATCGCATGGACAAAGCGGTCGTAAGGGATGTTGTCGGCCAGCGCGTCATGGATCCATTTGCGTAGCGACTTCGCGCCGTTGTCGCCCAGGAACTTGCGGTTGACCTGAAGCATGTCGGCCCACTTATTGGTCCAGTTTTCCAGGAACTCGGGGCTGCCGACCAGTTTGTCGATCAATGCATCGCGCTTTTCGCGCGAAGGCCGTGGATCGGCGAGGAAAGCCCGCAGATTCTCAGGTTGCGGAGGCAGACCGGTCAGGTCGAGGTAGATGCGGCGGACGAACTCCTCGTCGGTGCAAAGTTCGCTTGGCAGCACCTTGATCTTCTTGAGCTTGTCGTAGACCAGGCCGTCGATGAAGTTGTTGACCGGCTGATCTTTCCAGGCGAAGCCGCCGCGATCGCCCATGCAGATGAAGGAACTGGCGGCATAGGCGCCCTCGTAGCGCACGAGCACGGTCGCTTCCCCGCGGCGAAGCGAGGTGACCAGGCCCTGCTTGTCGATGGCCGCGGATTCGATGTTGCTGCTTTCCAGGAACGATTCGGCGGTCACATCGCGCTTGGAGCCATCGGTGTAGCTGGCGACGACGGAGAGTTGCTGGCGCATTCCGGGCAGGGGCGCGACGAACTGCTTGGGGAACACTTCGATCGAAGTGACGCGCGGCACATTGAGGTCAAGCTTCACGCCGTCGGCGATCCAGGCGCGCAAGATTTCGTAGTTGGGTTCACCCGGCTGGCACACGACCCCGCCGACATGGGGCACGGCGCCTGAGGTTTTCAAGAGCATCAGGCTCGTATCGGGCGCGGCACGGTTGAAGCGGCGGCCTTCGAGGTCGTCGGTCAGCGAGCGATGATCTTCCAAAAGATCGTAGCCGCGCAGAGAGAGTTTGAAGCCGTTCTTTCCGTCCTTGGCGCCATGGCAGGTGCCGGCGTTGCAACCGGTTTTGGAGATGACCGGCATGACATCGCGCACGAAGTTGATCGGCACCGGCTTGCTCAGGTCGCCGACCTTCACGGGGATGCGCACCGTTTGCCCTTCGAAGGTCGCGACGATGGCCCCTTCGCCGGCCGCGACGGGCCGCACCAGGCCATGGTCGTTCATTTTGACCTGGGCGGGCAGCACGAACTTCGCCATCCGGGTGGCATCGACCGTGTCGCCGGTGGAGAGCTTGGCGTTGATCAGCACCTGGGAATAGGAGAATTTGTTGGCCAGGTTGATGGGACCCGGCCAGGCTTCCAGCGCCGTGACCTTGGCGCCTGGAGGCAATTTCTCGGAGGACTGATTTTCCGGAACGGGCGCCGGCGCGGGAGAACTCCCCGACAACAAGAGCAAAGAAACCCAGGAGAGCGAAAACATAAGCTCGGCACCTCTATCGACAGGGGAGGGAGGCAAGGTCGGGGGGAGAGATAAAAGGTCTCTTGGCAGGCTACTCTATCTTAACGCCGGTTGGGTCCCAGTGCGAGGGTTTACCAGGTGCGGTTCCGTGGTATCTCGCGCAATTCTCATCAATGCCCCGCCCGCGTCGTGCTTAACGAGCGGCGACGGGGCTGGTGCTCATCGGCACACTCATGAACTGGCGAATCGGTTTGCCCGTAGCCGGATCGTAAATGCGCACCATGCCGTCGAACCCCGAGATCGCCATTTCCTTGCTGTCGGGCTTGAAGGCAATCGTGTAAATGCCGGACAGGCCGGCTTCGATCTTGGCGAGTTCTTTACCGTCTTCGGTTTGGAAGAGGCGAACTTCTCCCTTGCCGTCGAGGCTCGAACCGACGGCGAAGACGAGGCCGTCGGCGCGGAAGGCGATCGCGTAGATCCGGCCGGGCAGGGTGGCAAATTCGCGCACCTTGTTGGCATCGTCGCCAATGACGCGCTTGGTTTCGCGGTGCATCTTGTAAAGCTTCGGCTGGCCGTCGGCGCCGCCGATGACGATCTCTTCGTAAAGCTTTTCCTCGGTGCTGGAGACCGCGATCGACGAGGCCTTCACCTTCTTGTCTTTGCCCTTGGGGTAAGGCCTGACCGCAAGTGCTGTAAGACCTCCCTTGAGTACGCCGGGGGTGATGCTCGTCACATTGTCGATGAAGCGCTGCGTCGAGACTTCGGTCAATTTCATGGTGCGGTCGCGGCTGATCGACAAAAGGAACTTGCCATCGCGCCCAAACATCGTGCCGAGCACCCAGTCGCTATGGGCCCCCTGGAAAAGCACCTGTTTGCCGGTCTCGGCGTCCATGGCGCGCAGGTTGTTGTCGGCGCCGCCGAAGGCCACGAGCTTGCCATCAGGCGACCAACTGACTCCATAAAGGGTGTCGGCGGTGAAGGCGGCCGAGTTGCGCAGCTTCTTTTTGGCGACATCCCAGATCTGAATTTCCCCGAAACGGCCCGGAGAGCCGCCGGAGACGGCCAGGAACTTGCCATCGGGCGAAAACGCCAGCGATTGCACCCGCTCGGAGATCCCGACCAGGCGCGCCACAATTCCAGAACCATCGGACTTATGAAGCAGAACCTCGTGGTAGCCGCTGACGGCGATCAAGGCGCCATCAGGAGAATAGTCGACGGCGGTGACGACCGGAGGCAACCGGTACACGGGCGGGTTATCGGAGTTGATCGGATCTTTCGCGATGGAGGGAGAATCGTCCTTGGCGCCTTCGGCGATCCACCTCTTGATCAGGGCCTGATCGGCTGCCGGCAGCGGGTCGCGCTGCTTGGGCATCTCCGGCGCCTTGTCGCCATGGGGAATGATCAGGTTGTAAAGAAGGCTTTTGTCCGGCTGACCGGCGACCAAGCCCGGCAGCATTCGATCTCCGGATTTAAGAAGCTCGCCAAAACCAACAGTTTGATATCCTCCCATTGCCTTGGCCGGCTGATGGCATCCATTGCAATGCAGCTGGAGAATGGGGCGGACCTGCTTGTAGTAGCTAACCGGGCCGGTTGTGTCAGCGGGCTTGCCTGGCTGGGACCAAGCTCGTGGGGCCGCGAGCGCAAGAAAGGCGCAACCGAGGGCTCCCAGAGCCAACGGACTCTTCCGCAGGGTGTTCATCATGCCCAAAACCATGAAAGAGAGAGGGGGAGAAATTTCATCACCCCGGCGGGACCTGGAGCAGGCCACGGCTGGCGCCGGGTATTTCACCTATCAGCAAACTCGAATTGGCCTGACTTGGCAACAGGAATCCGGTCATTTTTCACATTGGGAGACTTAGGGAATTCGTTTGTAAGGTCCGTTCTTTCTCAAGTGTCGATGGGGAGCAGATGCCTTGGCCGAATGGAGGCCAGGATGCAGAAGGGTGCCTCCGCGCTCGAAGTTAACAGATTGCTGGCCCGACGTTAACGGTTCGCTCGTTTTTCACTTTTGACATAGACACTATCCGCCAAATAAGTCACCGGAGGCAAAACTCGGGATATCTTCCTGAGCATTTCGCTCGTGAAGAAAAAGGGCTTGTAGATGGTTTTCACCATGCCGATGTCGGAATACTGAAGACCGATGCCGAAAAAGCAATCGGTTTCGAACCTTGTTTTGCCGATATGATCGCCGAAATTCTTCCTTAGTTGATTGAGCGTCCAATACCTGACATCAAAATCTTTTGCTTCCTGGAACTTCTTTTTTGCTCGATGCAATAACCCTTTCAGTCCGATCTTCGTCGGCATTTGAATGTAGCAAAACCCGGAAGGTTTCAGTACCTTGGCGATTCCCAAAGAGACGTGTTCAGCATCTTGATAACTGAGGTGCTGAATCACTGAGTAGGAGAATACCACATCGACCGAGTTGTCCTTGATCGGTAAATACCTGCCATCGCCACAGATGAAATGCGCTTTGATGCCCATTTTCTTTGCGATTCTCTTGGCCGCCAAAAGCGCCCCGATCTGAGGATCTATCCCGACCGGTAAGAACCCCTCGCGCGCCGAGGAAACCAGCCACCGGCCCCAATTGCAGCCGATATCCAGAAGGATCCTTTGATTGCCGTTTTTCAACGGGAAAAAAGGGATCGGATAGGATTGGACCTTGCCGCGCAAGTTCTGGTAGGCATTGCCGCAAGTCGCCCCGACCATGAAGCTGGCCACCGGGTCGAGACCCTCTTCGGTGGCCTCCGCTATCGCCTTTCTGAGCCTTGATTTTTCCTCGCCTGTCAAACCGAGAGAATCGACCACATAGGGGTCGGTCTGAAAGATCTGCTTCCCATTGCGGCTATGGACAATGCTCTCCATCGTGTCGGGCTTGTTGGGCAACAGTATGGGGATGCCATCAACGACAACGAATCGGCCCCCTTTTTCACTGACCAGGGAGTCACCCGAGATTTTCAAAGACGATCCATCGTCTGGGCTTTTTAATAGACCAAGTAGCAATGGATCGATCATATTTCCATCACTCCACATTCGAGATTTTTTTCAACGCCAAATACAGGGCCTGAGTCCCTTTTCGGCCCATGCCGTGGGCCTTGACGGAGCGGTAAAGTTGCTCGGCCAGCGCCAAACCCGGCAGGCAAAGCCCCATCGCCCGCGATTCCTCAAGCACGATCGCCAGATCCTTGAGGAAATGCTCGACGAAAAACCCCGGCTCGAAATCTCCCTTGAGGATGCGCGGGCCCAGGTTGTTGAGCGACCAGCTTGCCGCCGCGCCACCGCCCACCGACTGCAGTACCGTTTCGAGATTCAATCCGGCCTTGAAGCCGTACAAGAGCGCTTCGCACACCCCGACCATGTTGCCGCCGATCAACACCTGGTTGACCATCTTCGTGTGCTGCCCCGATCCGGCCGGCCCCTGATAAACGATCGCCTTACCCATGGCCTCGAAGCAGGGAGTGACCGCCTCGAACGCCTCTTTCTCTCCGCCCACCATGATCGACAAGGCGGCATTCTTCGCGCCGACATCGCCTCCCGAAACAGGCGCATCAAGCGCCTCGCACTTCTTCTCTTTTGCCGCCGCGGCGATCTCGCGAGCGAGGCTAGGCTGGCTCGTCGTCATATCGACCAAGATCGTCCCCGGCTTGGCGCCCGCCAACGCCCCCTTGGGCCCAAGAAACACTTCGCGCACATCGGGTGGAAAACCGACAATGGCGAACACGATGTTCGACTGCGCCGCCAACTCGGCCGGATCGGCCACCCAGGTCGCCCCCTGCTCCAAGAGTGGCGCCGCCTTCTCCTTGGTGCGGGTAAAAACGGCTGCCTTGAACCCCTTTTTGATCAGGTGTTCGCACATCCAACGGCCCATGACCCCGGTCCCCATCCAGCCAATGGTGGTCTTGCCGGGAGTCGCTTTCGAGAGATGGACCATCGCTTTTATCCTCAATTTCAAGAACCGCGGGAGATCGCATGGCCAAGCCACGCGGATCTCCTCATTACCGATCCATTGAATCGCTTATTTACTGATTTTCTTAACTGACCTACTCGACCAGTTTCTTGTGCGCTTACGCGCCGTGCCAGTCGATTTCCCGCACTTGCAAGGCGTGCTTGTTGATGAAATCGCGCCGCGGTTCGACCTTCTCGCCCATGAGCGTGCGGAACAATTCGTCGGCCTTGGCCGCATCGTCGAGCCGCACGCGCATGAGCGTGCGCTTCTCCGGATCGAGTGTCGTTTCCCAGAGTTCCTCGGGGTCCATCTCTCCCAAGCCTTTGAAGCGGGTAATGATCATCCCCTTTTCGCCCAGCTTGCGGATGTCGACGGTCAACTCCCGCAGATCCTTGAGCCGGTTGGCATCGTCGTCGTGGCCAAGGGCCAGCCGCAAGGCAGGCTCGCGCCCCGCCACGCGCAATTGAGGCACCAGATCGATCGCATCCAGTTCGAACGGCTTGAGCGACCCGATCCCCTTGTTGATATCACGGACTTCGTGAAGCTCCTGCGCATGGAAGGTTTCGCCGGTCGTCTGGCCCGCGTTGGCCTCATCGACCACGACGATCTGCTTGCCTTGCGCGGCCAACTTCTCCTGAATCGCCAGGCGGTGGGCATCGACATCCTGCCGGGTGAAAAACCATTGTTCCGTGCCCGAAGCAATGACCCGGTGGCTGGGCAAGGGACCCGCCGCATGATTCGGGTCCTGGCGCGCCACCAGGTTGGCCAAGGGGATGCCGCGACGTTCCAGTGTACCGACCGAATCTTCCAGCCGCGCCAGAACCCCCATCAGTTCCTTCAACCGCTCGTCGGTGATCCGCTTCGGTTCCGGCAGCGCCGCCGCGGGGCCACTGCTCGCCACCTGGCGCGGGTAAACAAGGAGTTCGACCTCCTTGAGTCCGCGCTCCATCAGTTCCTTGATCATCGAATCGCCGGTGGCGACATAGCGGGTCTGTTTGCGCTGAACCACCTTGTACAGAGGCGGCCGGGCGACATAGATGTGGCCCATTTCCACCAGCAATCGCATCTGCCGGTAAAAGAAGGTGAGCAGGAGCGTGCGGATATGCTGGCCGTCGACATCGGCGTCGGTCATGATGATGACGCGGTTGTAGCGCAGCGTTTCCTTGACCTTCTCGTAGGGTGCCTCGTTGCCGATATCGACGCCGATCGCCGAAATGAGCGAGATGATTTCGTTGTTGGCGAGCAGGTTTTCCATGCGCGCCTTCTCGACATTGAGCGGCTTACCACGAAGTGGCAAGATTGCCTGGATCATCCGGTCGCGGCCCGCCTCGGCCGACCCGCCTGCCGAATCACCTTCCACCAGGAACAACTCCGACTCATCCCGCTTGCGCGTCGTGCAGTCGAACAATTTTCCTGGCAGCCCGCCGCCGCCCAAGAGACTTTTGCGATCTCTGACCGCCTTGCGCGCCTTGGCGGCCGCTTCGCGCGCTTCCGCGGAGCGGATGACCGCACCCATGATCGCCTTGGCGACCTTGGGATTTTCCTCAAGGAATCGGCCCAGGGTCTCGGACACCAGCGATGCCACCGCCGGTTCCACCTCGGCATTGAGCAGGCGAATCTTGTTTTGCGATTCGAATTGCGGCTCGGGGTGCTGCACCGACACGATGGCGGTAACGCCCGTGCGGTAGTCCTGGCCTTCGGGGCGGATCTTGGTGAAGTATCCCTGCTTTTCGCCGTAGGCGCCCAAGGCCCGGGTCAACGCGATGCGAAAGCCCGTAAGGTGGGTGCCGCCGACCGGGTTGTAGGCGTTGTTCGCGTAACAGCGCACCGTTTCTTGTTCGCCGGAGGTGTACTGAATCGCCACTTCGACCTTGATGTGATCGAGCTCGCGATCGATGTGGATCGGAGGGTGGATCGTGTCTTCGGAACGGTTGACCCAGGCCACATACTCGGCGACGCCGCCCTGGTAGTAGTAAACCTCCTGGCGGTTGACGCGGGCATCGTTCAAGTGGAAGTAAAGGCCCCGATTGAGGAAGGCCAGTTCGCGCAGGCGGTTTTCGAGCGTGTCGAAGTCGAAGGTGATCTTGCCGAAGATCTCCTGGTCGGGCATGAAGCTGACCCGCGTACCGGTGCCCTGGCCGGGGCCGATGTCCTTCACTTCCGAGACCGCCTTGCCTCGTTCGTACTGCTGGGTGTAAACGCGGTCGTTGCGGCGCACCTCGGCTTCGGTCCAGACGCTTAGCGCGGTGACCGCCTTGGCTCCCATGCCGTGCAAGCCGGCCGACACCTTGTAGGCCCCCTTGTCGAACTTGCCGCCAGCGCCGACCGTCGTCATGACGACTTCGAGGGTCGGCTTGTTGGCCTGCGGATGCATGTCGACCGGGATCCCGCGGCCGTCGTCGCGCACGGTGCAAGAGCCATCGACATCGATCTTCACATGAATGTGCTTGCAATGGCCGGCCAGGGCCTCGTCAACGCTGTTGTAGACGAGTTCGTAAACGAGGTGATGCAGACCATTCGTGCCGGTGTCGCCAATGTAAACACCCGGACGGCGGCGGATATGGTCGGCGTCTCTGAGGATTTGCACATTGGTGTTGTCGTATTCGCTGGCGGTATTGATCGTGTCTTCGCTGCTGCTCGGAAGTTCTGTCTCGCTCATCGCTCGCTCCATCCTTTTCGAATCGTGGCGTCCTGCCTTGAGAACTGTGGCACCGACTTCGTACTTGATTGCCGGCCCGTTTTTTTTTGCTGTCTGCGCTTAAGCCCCGGGGCTTAAGAAGAGCCTCGTTTGGGAGGTCCTGGTTTAAATTCCCCCGGCGAGATCCGAAATCGCAATTCCCCGATCTTTTCGGCAGGGATCAGTTCGCGCAATTTCGCCAGGAGCGGCCGCTTATGAAACTGGGTCAATTCATGCATCAACACCGAACCTTGCACATGGATCTCAAGCACCGTCTTTCGAAGCGCCCCGGGCCGGGTTGCCACCAGGGCCGCCGGGCCGACCACGGCGCCCGCCGCCTTGAACCAGGCCTCTTCCAGCGCCGCCCTTTTTCGTTTCTCTCCCCAACCACGCGCCACGAACAGGCGCGCCACCAGCTCGCCCAGCCTTTCCGGTCCCGGGTCAGGCTTGTCGTAGCGAACGCCCATCAGGTCAGCGGCATGACGAGGTAGATGTAAGAGCTCCCCGCGCGAAATAGCACGGGCCTGGCCGGATCGTTCAATTCCAGTTGCAACTCGGTTTCCGCCGGCATCGTCTTGAGCATGTCGATCAGAAACGCCGGGTTGAAACTCGTCGAAATCGACGGGCCGTCGTAGTCGACGGCCATCTCCACTTTCGATTTGCCGCCCAAGGCCGCCTGCGCTTGCAAAACGATCTTGCCCGGATCGAGATGAAAATTGAGTTTCTTCGTCTCGTCGTCGGTCATGATCGCCGCCTGGCGCACCCCGGCCATGAAGGCGCCCGCGGAAAGCAAAAGTTTGAGCGCCGCCGACTTGGGCAGGATCGCCTTGTAGTCGGGGAAGCGGCCTTCGATCAAGCGGCTGTAGATCGTCGAGCAGTCGGTTTTGAAAAACAGGTCGTTGGCCTGGATATGCACCTTGACGATCTCATCGTCATCGGCGAGGTTGCGTTCCAGAACCCCCATCGCCTTGGCCGGCACGACGGTCGACATGCCGGTCGTCGCATGGCCGCCCACCGGCTTGGCCAGGCCCTGAGTCATCGCCAGCCGGCGGCCATCGGTCGCAACCAGGCGCGCGTCGGTGCCATCGAGTTCCCAGAGCACGCCGGTCATCGAATAGCGCGCCGTTTCCGTGGCGCAGGCAAAGACCGTGCGCTTGATCATCTCGCGCAAATCGCCCGCGCGGATCTCGTGGCATTTCTCTTCATCGAAATCGGGGACATCGGGGAACAGAGCCGGATCCTCGACCGGCAGATCGAACTCGAGGTTCTTCCCCTTGATCGTGATCGCGTCGGCATCAGCCTGGATTTCCAGTTGATCGTCCCGGGCTTCGCGCAAGATGGCGATGATCTTCTGCGCCGGCAGCAAGGCGGTGCCCGGCTTCTTGACCTCCACCGACCCGACATCCATCTTGAGCCCGAGTTCCAGATCGGTCGCCATCAGGGTGCAACGATCCGGCGTTGCTTCGGCTTTGATGTTGCGAAGAACCGGTTTCACATCCTTGGACGGGACCGCAGTCGATGCAAGCTGGCATGCGGACAAAAATGCTTCTCGATGGCAGATGATCTTCATTCATCCGCTCCTTGTTTTTTCATTAGGCGTTAGGGCTATGCAAAAGCTCTGAACGGACCTTCCTTTCAAGGGAAACTCCGTTTCGTTGACCAGAAAGCCACGATTTCGTTGGGCCCTGGGTACCTCCTATTTTTTATGAAAAATTGGTGGTGGAAATAGGTTGAAAGCCCGCTTGCGCCGAAACCGTCCCGGGCCGCCTCAAACGACGATCCCTTCTGGATTTGGGAACGCCAAGAGGCTGGGGAAAACCTGTCTACGAACGGTCGATAGCGTGTCGACAACGGTTCAGAGCGGTCGATAGGTCCGTGAACGCCTGACCAGCTGTTCAGGCTATCGACCAGGTGTCGACCTGCTGTTGACCTGTTTTCCACAACACAGGTCGCAACACTATGTCAAATCAGATCTTGTATCGATTTCAATGCCCGGGAGAACTGGGTATCGCGCCGCTTGATCAGGGCCGCGCGCGCATAGCTATTGCGGATGGTGGTGTGGTCGCGGCCGCCCAGAATCGACCCGATGGAGGCCAGCGGCAGGCCGCGAATTTTGCGCAAGATCCACACCGCGGCGCAGCGGGCCTGGGCCAGCCGTTTCTCCCGGCTTTTTCCCTGGAGCTGTTTGACCGTCAGGCCAAATTCCTTGGCCACCTGTTCCACGACCTTCTCATGGTTGGCGACTTTTTCGTCTTCCTGGAAGTCGCCAAGCGCCAGGGGTGCGCCCTTGCGCTTTTGTTGGTGGATCCACTTTTGGCAGGAGGCCTCCATTTCTCCCGGAAGCGTGGGCATGCGCGCGGCCAGCCAGCGCGCCAGGCTGGGGCTCAAGGTCAGCTCGCCTTGCACCAGGAGCCTGCCCAGCCAGCGGCGCCGGCTCAGTTGCCCCCAGGGATCCAGGCTGATGCAAAGACCCCCCTTCAGGCGGCTGGCCAGCCGGGCGGTCGTCGTCAACGACTGCCAGGAACTGCGGGTCGTGATCAGCACCGCCCCCCCGCGTTTTTTTCGCTGATCGAGCAAGTTGGCGAGCCGGGTCTCGCGGTTTTCCGGCAGGGGGCCGAAGTTTTCGAGGATGAGCCAATCGACCTCGGCCAGTTCGCGCCCTTCATACCAGTCCGAATAGGGGGATTTCAGCGAGCGCTCGATGTCGGCCGGCTCCAGGATCCGGTAGCTGGCGCCGGGAACGGCAGACATCAATCTCGCAAGGCCTTCCTCGACAAGGCGCGATTTGCCGGCTCCCGCCGGCCCTTGCAAGACGACCAGGGGTGTGGGCCGCGACTTCTTGATCGCGACGACCTGACGCAGTAAGGCGCGCCGAGCCCCGCGGTTTTCGTCGACCGAGATCCAGCCTCCGGCGGCCATCAAACGGTTTCCGCGCGTAATGAATCGGCCCTGGAGGGACTTTCCGGCGTTCGCCCGCCTGTACGCAGGCGCTGGACCGTCCGGCTGATGCGCTGGACCGCCTCGGCCACCTGTTCGGCGCGCGTGCTCCAGCCGAGGCTCATCCTGATCGCGGAGCGAACCCTTTCTTCGGCCAGCCCCATGCTCAATAGCACCGGCGAGGGCAGCAGGCTGCCACTGGCACAGGCCGAGCCGGCGGAGACGGTGATACGCTCCAAGTCGAGCGCCATCAAAAGCGTGTCGCCGCGAAGGCCTGGAAACGACAGGTTCAGGATGTGGGGCAAGGCCAAGTCACCCGGTTCGGGGGAATTGACCAAAACGGGCGCGCATTGCGCTTGCAGCGTGGCCAGAAGCTCGGTCCTCATTGCGGCCGCCCTTTGCGTGAAATCGGCCATTTCGCGGCAAGATCCTTCGAGTGCCGCCACCAGCCCGGCGGCAAGCGCGGCCGACTCGGTGCCGGCTCGGCGTTCATCCTGCTGGCCGCCGCCTCTCAAAAGCGGGGTCAGGCGCTTGCCCCGCCGCACGAGCAAGAGCCCCACGCCGACGGGTCCTCCGAACTTGTGGGCGCTTACCGCCAGGCTGCCGACTTGCAAGCGGTGGAAGTTGATTCGGATTTTCCCCGCGGCCTGGGTGGCGTCGGTGTGGAGGTGCCATGTTGGTCGGTGTGAAGCCAGCCAGGCGCCCAGGGCTCCCACCGGCTGCAAGGCGCCGGTTTCTTGATTGGCCAGTTGCAAGGTCGCCAGGCCGGCGACTGGCAGATTCTTATCCTCAAACGCGCCTTGCAAGGCCTCCAGGGCCACCTGACCGCTTGCCAGGGGTGTGATCCAGACCAGCGGCCGGTCCAGGCCCTTGAGCGCCTCAAGCGGCTGGCGCACGCTGGGATGTTCGATCGGCGAGCTGAGCAGAGCGCCGCCCGCGGCTGGCACAAGGCCCGTAAGCGCCAGATTATTCGATTCGGTCGCGCCGCTCGTGAAGATCAGTTCATCGGGAAAGGCCCCAAGAAGCTCTGCCGCCTTTTCCCGCGCATCTTCCAACAGGCGCCTGAGGGCTCTGCCCGCGTGATGGGTGCTTGCCGGATTGCCCGGGCCCAAGTCCCAGGCCGCATTCATGGCGGCGCGGGCGCAGGGCCTTAGCTCGCTGCTACTGGCATGATCGAGATAGATCGACGGGGAAGGGCTCATGCTCATCAACCGAGTTCGAAACTGGTGATGCCATAGACGGTTTCGGGGCGAATCGAAACGGCGCCGTTCTTGTACATGCGCGCCGTTTCGAAAACGACCTCCATGCCGGCGTCCTTGGCCAGGCGCACGGCCAACCCGTTGGGCGCGGGGATATCCCAGATGACCGGATCGCCGGGAGCCAGGCCCTCCACAAGTTTCGCCAAAATCGCGCGGGCGATGGCCTGATTCTTGGCAAAAAGCGGCCCAATTTTATGGCCAAGAGGAGTGGAGCGGATCACGCCGTAGCCGACGAGCGTTTTGACGGGGTGACCTTGCAGGCACCCAATCGCCTGGTGGCCCTGGGCATGGATCCATTGGCGCAAGAAAGCGGCCCGGGGTCCGGGAAAATACAGCCCATCGAAGGCATTCAAGACGCCGGCGGGCAGTTTTCTCGCATCGACCAGCTCGGTGGCCGCCTCCAGGGGGGCGATGGGCCCGCTTTGCAGCGAGCCGGCCTTGCCGAGGTAGCGAAGCTGGCGGTGCGCCGTTTCAAAGCCATAGATGTGGTGGTAATGTTTCTCCTTGGCGAGCACCCCATCTTCGCCGATGATGCGCTCTCCCAAATGCCCGATGGCGGCCTGGGCCAGCTCAGGCCCGGCCCGGCCGCCGCGAAATTCGGGATGAACAATGAGCAGACCGATGAAACCGAATCGAGGCCCATACCGAACCGCGGCAATGCCGCCAATGAGCTGATCTTTGGCAAAGGCTCCAAAAAAGCCGTGAGGATCGGCTGCAAGAAAACAGGCCCCATCCTTGAGGCCTGGGGACCAGCCTTCTTCCCGTGCCCAGTCGATCAAGGTTTCGACTTGGGCGAGGTCGAGAGGTCGAATGGCCAGTCCTTCGGACATCAAGCGGTTCCTTGAGAGAGAGAGAGAATAATTGGGGCGATGGGCGATCGGAGAGGGGAAGTTTATTTGGCGGGTTCGGTACCCGGGGCGTCGGTCGAGGAGGTCGCGATCCGGTTTTCGCGCAAGCTGCGATTGGCCAGGTGCGCGGCATTGGCGGCGTCGACGCCAGCCTGCAAGGGGGCGGAAGGCTCCGTTCGGGAGCGCACGGCCTTGATCCAGTTGGCCAGATGGAGCATTTCTCCATCGGGCTGATCGTAAAAATCGGCGCCGCGGCGTCCCTGGCCCAGGATCAGTTCCTCGGCTTTGACGGTCTTTCCGGGATCGGGGATCAATTGCATCGCGCCGCGGTCGCAGTAGATCGACCCTTCGGTGCCCATGAACACAATCATGGCGCCATAGCGGGCATTGGAGAAGGTTCCCTCGAAATGGGCCGTGACTCCACCCGGGTAGGAGAGAATCGTCTGCACGCTGTCGGGTGTTTCCCAGATCCCTTCGGCATTCACGAAATTCCCCTGGGAGGCGGCGCGAATGGGCGCTTTCAGATCGAGTAGGCCATGGGCGACATCGATCCAGTGGACCATCAAGTCGGTGAAAATCCCCCCGCCAAAATCCCAGAACCAGCGCCAGTGAACCATCTTGTAGGGGTCATATTCCTGGGTTTTCACCGAGCCCAAAAAGCCTTTCCAGTCGACGCTCGCAAGCGCGATGTTGGGCGGCACTTTGGTGAAGCGCGGCGAGTTGCGGTTCCAGGTGAGGTGAACCTTGTGCACCTTGCCGATTTTTCCCTCGCGGATCAGTTCGCCGGCGCGGATGATGTGCGGCATGGAGCGCTGCTGCATCCCCACCTGGACGACGCTTTTCGAGGCCTTGCCTGCTTCCAAGAGGGCCTTGGCTTCGGCCGGGTCGTGCGTCAACGGCTTTTCGACATAGACATCTTTCCCCGCCTTGCAGGCGGCGATCGTCATCGGCACATGCTGGTGGTCGGGCGAGCCGATGAGCACGGCATCGATGTCGGATCGTTCCAAAAGCGCCCGGTAGTCGCGCGAAACGCGCAGGTCCTTGGTCAGCCCGGGAGCGATGTCGTCGAGGTGTTTTTTGGTGGCATCGATGGCATCTTGGCGGACATCGTCGAGGGCGACGATGCGGGTGCCGGGAATCTTTACAAGCGAACGCATCAGGTGGCGGGACCTGCCGCCGGAACCGAGGATGGCGATGCGCAGGGTATTCGAGGGAGCGTCGTTCTGAGAAGCGCTCAAGTGGGGGGAAAGGCCGCTGGCAGCGGTCAGGGCGGCCGCGCTGCCCAGCCAGTGTCTTCGGTCGATCGATGCGTCCGTCATGGAGAGGACTCCTGAGGCAAGGGGGAGGAAGAGGAGGGAAAGGGAGCAGGGAGGGGGGCATATTCCTGGCGGAAATCGTCCAGAACTTTGCGCATCAATTTCGGAATCTGGTACCCGGAAATGGGGAGTAACAGGGTTCCTTCCTGGTTGAGGGCGAAGGCGGGATGATACTCGGCAAATTCACGCAATTGGTCGGGGGTGGCCCAGTCGGGGGCTTTTTGCAGCCTTTGGGCGGTGATCGTCCCCATGGAACAGCCCAGAATGACAACCGGCTCGCCGCCGGCATGTTCCAGGAACGAGAAGCCGCAAAGCGAATAGCCCAAGGGCTCGATGATGGGGGCGAGTAACTGGCCATATTTCAGATCCCATAAGTAGACGGCTCCCTCGGTCGTGGTGGTCGCGGCCAGGTCGAGGGGACGATGCGACGTGGCCCCCTGGTGCCAGTAGAGCAGGCTGTCGATGGAGCTGTTATGCAAAATCGGCCCGCCGATCGCCTCGCCTGTTGCCGCATTCCAAAGCCTGAGGGTGTTGTCCTGGGCACCGGACAAAATGCGTCTGCCGCTCGAATCGAAGGCCACGATCCCCACGGCCGACGCGTGGTTGGGCGGCCCGTCATCCATTTCGGGCGTCTGGCTTTTCCAGGGACCCGGCGCCGCCGTTTCGGCATTCCAGAGGCGAATGCGCATATCCTCGCCGCCGGTTGCGACCCAGTTGCCGTCGGGGCTGAAGGCCAGGGAAACAATGCCCCCCTTGTGGGCGGGCTGGCCCGGTTCGATGAAGCGGTTGGACTTGGCCGGATCGCTCAGGGCGGTTTCGGAAATGACGAGCCGCCCTTTCCCCTCGCCGATGGCCAGCTTGCTGTCGTCCGGCGAAAAGGCCCAGCAGCGGACATGGGCCAGATTGGCGACGTTCACCTGCAAGCCGCCTGAGGTAAACAGGTCCAGCTTCTTGTGATGCCCCTTGGCGGGCGATTCGAGTATGAAGAACTTGCCCAGGGAAGAACCGGTGATTTTGTCGGCCGTTTGGCGCGCCTTGTCGGCAGGCAGCAGGGTTTTGGCGTGACTCCCATCGTCATTCCACAAGGAGACCGAGCCATCGGTTTCGAGGACGAGCAATCCCGCGCCAGGTGCGAGGGCGGTGTGCTTGGCTTTCACCGGCAAGGTGACGAGGCTTTGACGAAATTTTTTTTCGTCGAAGCGAATGTATCTCCCCGGTTCGTCGGCAAAGGCCCGCGCAAAGGCTTGCGGCGATCCGACGCGCACCTGATCGCCACTGCGTACGACCAGCAGATCGCGCGCATGGCCGCGACCCGTCAAAAACTGCTCCATCGACTCGGCCAAGCGTAGCGAGATTTTGTTCTTGGGCCGCAGATCCCAAAGGCAGCAGGTGTTGTCCGAAGAGGTGCCGAGGAAGATCGGCGCCCGCGGATGAGGATAGACCCCGGAAATCGTGGCGTTGTAAACAAGCTGGCTGGAGGCGGCCCTTCCCGATTCGGCGTGCCAGATGCGGATCGTGTTGTCCTCGGCGCCGGTGAACAACCAGGCCGGATCGGCGGAAAAGGCCAGGCATTTCACATCGCCTTCATGACTGACCTGGTACTTCAAATTGCCCGTATCCGCCTCGCGCACCGAAACATGCTGATCGATCGAGCCGCTGGCGAGCAGGCTGCCATCGGGACTGAAAGCCAGACAGATCACTTTTTCCTGATGACCGAAGCGACCAACCTTGGGTTTGAGCGAGTCACTATTCCAGATGCGAACATCTCCCTTGTCGTTGGCGGCGGCAATCGTCTTGCCGTTGGCGGTCACGGCCATGCACGTGATCGTCGCCTTCAAGTCCTCGAAAGAAACGACCGCACCTTTTTCATCCACTTTTTTGAGGGCTGCATCGAGACGCGCGACGATTCCTTGGCCGGGCGCGAGAAAGGCGAGTTCCTCGACCGGTCCCTTCAAGCTGACTCCCCGCGATTTGGCCCTGGCGATCGCGCCGGCATCGACTTCGGAGGCCTGGAATTTCACGAGAAGGCCTTCTTCTCCCAGGGCGATGGCCGCCAGACCTCGCACCGGGTCGACCCCCAAGGCCGTGACCCCGGTGGCCAGTGGAACCGGTTCCTCGCCATCGTGGCCCGACCAGGAGTAAAGCTCCTCCGATTCATCGAGGATCAAGATGAGTGAATCGGTCAGAAAGCGAACGGTTTGAATCCCGCCGTCGGGGTCGGTGCCGCTGCGTTTGAGCGAGGTCTTGGCGACGGTCGGGTACTGAAACCCCATCGGGTCATTGAGCTTGATGACCCGGTCGTCGCCAAAGGAGAGGTATTTGAGCCCCGAGGGGGACCAATCGGCCCCCACGACGGCCTGCTCGTGCACGACATAAGAGCGAATCCAGGGAAATCCGTCGTTCATGGCGCCGATGCGCAAGCGGGCCAGCGCCTGGCGATCGGGGCGCGTTTCTCTTTTCAAGGCGGCGGCAAACCAGATGGAGGCCTTGGTGATGTCGTTGGAGCGTACGCGCTCAAGGCCCAGGTTTTCCTGCAGGCCGACCAGGTTTTCATTTTGAATGCGGAATCTTTGCGAGGCGATGAAAGCCCCAAGTGAGAGCGCGGCGACCATACCGGCGATGATGAAACCAATGCTGGCGGCGAAAGCGGGATTGCGCACGCACCATTTCGCGGCGAGTTCCAAGGGCGAGGCGCGGCGGGCCCGGATGGGCCGGTGATCGAGGAAGGCGTCGAGGTCGTCCACCAGTTCCCGCGCGGTCGCATATCTTTTGACCGGGCTTTTCGACAGGCATTTCAGGCAGATGGTTTCCAAGTCGAACGGAATGCCTGAACGGACCTTGCTCGGAGTGACCGGGTCGATTTCCGAAACCATGCGGATGGTTTCGAGCGCCGATTCCCCCCGGTAGGGAGGGTTGCCGGCGAGGAGTTCATAGAGGATGGCGCCCAGGGCATGGATGTCGGTGGCGGGAGTCAGGGTGCGGTTGCAGCCCAAGGCCTGTTCGGGCGCCATGTAGCCGGGGGTGCCCATGACGGCGCCGGTCTGGGTCAAGCCGAGCGAGGCTTCGCCGTCGATTTCCTTGGCCAGTCCGAAATCGCCGAGTTTTATATGGATCTTTCCCAGCCGGGCCTTGCCGTTGTGATCGGCTTTGGGTGGGGGCTCGGAAAGCATGACATTGCCCGGCTTTAAATCCCGGTGCAAGATCCCCGCCGCATGGGCGGCTTCGAGCGCGAGCGCCATTTGCCGGACGATGATCGCGGCTTCGATCGGGTCGATGACGTGGCCGGCGATCGCCTGGCTTAAGGTGCCGCCGCGAACGAGTTCCATCACCAGATAGGGCCGGCCTTGCCAGACGCCGACATCGAAGATGCGGATGATGCCATCGTCGCGGATTCTTCCGAGGGCGCGCGCCTCCAGTTCGAAGCGCTGAATTTGCGATTCGAGTGAGGAAGCGAGCACCTTGATGGCCACGGGCCGGTTCAAATTGGTCTGCCGGGCCTCGTAAACGACCCCCATGGCGCCACGGCCAAGCTCGCCGACGACGTTGTAGCCCGGGATTTGCGGAATCGGTTCGGCGCCGCGGGGAAAGACCGTGGAGTTCAGGGTCGTTTCCGCGCCGGCCAGAGGCAGGGTCGGTTCCCCTTTGGGGGGGTGGGGATTCCCAATAGGGAGCGGATTCCCAATAGCCGGCGGATTCTCCTGGGGAACCGGATCGGTGCCGGGCTTCTCGGGTTCGTTGGGTTTTTCCATGCGGCGGCCGAAACCTCGAAGATCCCCGGGGAGCGGACCTTGTGTCGATTGTGCTTATCGATTGTTTTATCTGTTTTTGTAAGTGGGAAGGGCCCCAGGGGCGCCAATCATCGATCGAGCCAAGATTCCCAAGAAGAAAAAGGAAAAAGGTAAAAAGAAAAATCGAGAGAAAACAAAAAAACGAGGAGAAACCGGGACAGGATCGGGGTTTTGCCAAATGCCGCAGAACGGTTTTGGCAGAACTTTCCAATCGCGGCCCGGCTTCTCCTCGCGCGTTCCCGATGGGTGAGGTCCTCGAACCTGGGCAGGCGAGGCACGGGGAACGGGGCAAAGACACCCTGGACGAGCGGTGCCCGGTTTGGCTATTCGCCAAACCCTGAGCGGTGCGGCCTGGCAATCAGCCAAACCGTGGGCGGTAAGGAGGGAGAGGTTGGCAGGAGGAAACAAAGTCCCCTCCATCATCATTAACCCCGATCGAGCCGAAATTGGTTACAGAAAAATCAACAAAACGAAGAAAAAGCCGTGGCGGCAACAAACGCCTTCGCCCAACTCCTTCGGAAATTCTTAGGAAATGTTATTTTCCGCCGGGATTATGAAAACGGCGTGAAGAAGGGGAAAGTTTCGCGTCAAGGAGCCTGCCCATTCGTTCCGGAGACTGCAGCTGTCGAAAATCGTCGCTTCGCGGAGGTTTGCACGGCCGAGCCAGGTCCGTACCGCCATCCCTAATGCGGCGCCATTTCTTGAGAGGAAGGCGGAAGCGGCTCAACTGGAAAATTGAGAAGCTTGGGCAACATAGGTAGGCGCTATGGCCTCAAAGCCTCTCTCATTTTATTGACAGGTTGCGCCGCCACGCAATATCATGGGGGTCGAGGTAATGGATTCGGGAACCAATCCCTCCTTCTTCCCGACCAATTACCGTAGTTGGCTTCTTCCTAATCTGAAGATTCCCCCCTGCAGGAGTGATTTATGCTTCCCCGCCTAGTTGCCTCGCGGCGTAGTTTTCTTCAGGTTGGTTGGTGCGGTCTGCTCGGGTTGGGACTCGACGATTTCTTCAGAATGCAAGCCCGGGCTGTCGACACGATCGGCGGCCGTCCTTCGAAAGAAGGCAAGGCGAAGTCGATCATTCACATTTTCCTTCCCGGCGGCATGGCCCATCAGGACAGCTTCGATCCCAAGCCTTTAGCTCCGGTCGAATATCGCGGTGAAGTCGGTTCGATCAAGACCAAGGTCGAAGGCACCTTCCTGAGCGAGTATCTGCCCAATACGGCGCAAATCGCCGACAAAATCACGATTTGCCGGTCGATGACTCACGGCGAGGCCGCTCACGAGCGCGGAACCCACAACATGTTCACCGGCTACCGGCCCAATCCGGCGCTCGTGTTCCCAAGCTTCGGCTCGATCGTCAGCCACGAATTCGGTCCGCGCAACAATCTGCCCCCTTATGTGTGCATCCCTTCGATGCCGACGAACTTCGCCGGCTCGGGTTATCTTTCAAGCGCCTACGCGCCTTTCAGCCTGGGCAGCGATCCGGCCAACCCCGGTTTCACCGTGCAGGATCTGACCTTGCCCGGCGGCGTCGATCCGAAGCGGTTCACCACGCGCAAGACGATGCTCGGCGCGGTCAACGACCATTTCGCCAAGAAAGAGAAAGCCGACAATGTCGCGGCCATGGACACCTTTTACGATCGCGCTTATAGCTTGATCAGCTCCGACAAGGCGCGCGAGGCGTTCAACATCAAGGCCGAACCCGATGCGTTGCGCGACCGCTACGGCCGCACCGAAGCGGGCCAGCGCATGCTCATGGCCCGCCGTCTCGTGGGCGCCGGCGTGCGCTTCGTGTCGCTGACTTACGGCGGCTGGGATATGCACAGCTCGATCAAGCAGGGGATGGCCGGCCAGCTTCCCGTGTTCGACAAGGCATTTGCCGCGCTCATCAGCGACCTGGAATCCCAGGGGATGCTCGATTCGACCCTGGTCATGGTGTCGAGCGAATTTGGCCGCACCCCGAAGATCAACGGCACCGCGGGCCGCGACCACTGGCCCAAAGTGTTCTCGGTCGTTCTGGCCGGCGGCGGCATCAAGAAGGGATCAGTCTACGGCAGCTCCGATCCGACCGCGACGGAACCCGAAGACGATCCGTTGTCGGTGGAAGATTTGTCGATGACGGTTTACAACCAGCTTGGTATCGACGGCGTGAAGCGCCTGGTCGCACCGGGCAACCGCCCCATCGACATTGTCCGGGAAGGCAAGGTCCTTCCCGAGTTGTTGGCCTAAGTTTCGATCCCTCCCATGCCGGGCCTGCCCTGGATCGTGGAAAATTGAGGCGAGTGCCGGTGGCTGCCTAAACAGGCCTCCGGCATGTGCCCCGATTTCATTGGCTTTTTATTTGCTTAAGTTTTTTTGGCGCCGGTTTTTGGCGTCTGGTGACCTGGCAACCAGTCAGAGGTTTCCACGATGAGTTTACAACGCTTATTCGCCTTGGGGGCGTGCGCTCTTTTCGTCTTCGGCGCCGCTCCCGGCGTTCAGGCGAGTTCGCCCAGTTTGAGCGCCATCAATCCTCGCGGCCTGGAGCGGGGGAAAACCGGTGAATTGACTTTTACCGGCGGGCGGCTGTCCGACGCAAGATCCGTTCTTTTCTACACCCCCGGCCTTCGCCTCGTCTCGATCAAGGTCGTCAACGACGCGACCGTCAAGGCAATGGTGGAAGTTTCCCCTTCCTGCTCTTTTGGCGAACAGCCCGTTCGCCTCCTTTGCGCCTCCGGAATCTCCGAATTGCGCACCTTCTGGGTCGGGCCGTTTCCTTCCGTTGCCGAAAAGGAACCCAACAGCGATTTCGCCAAGCCCCAGGCGATCCAGCCGGGCGTGACGGTCGAAGGGGTCGTCGACAATGAAGATGTCGATTACTACTCCGTCACCCTCAAAAAAGGCCAGCGCCTCAGCGCCGAACTCGAGGGGATGCGGCTGGGCAACACCCTTTTCGATCCCTACATCGCCATCCTCAACTCGAAGCGATTTGAACTGGCCGCCAACGACGATTCGCCGCTTTTGGGTCAAGACTGCATGGTCTCGATCGTGGCACCCGAAGACGGCGTCTACATCGTGCAAGTGCGCGAGTCGGCCTATGGCGGCAACGGTTCTTGCCAGTACCGCCTCCATGTCGGGCATTACCCTCGGCCCACGGCGATCGTCCCTGCCGGAGGCAAGGCCGGCGAGGAAGTCGAGGTCACCTTCATTGGCGACCCCACCGGACCTTTCAAGCAAAAAATCAAGGTTCCCGCCCAGCCCGATCCCAATTTCCGCCTCCACGCGTTCGATGCTCAAGACACCGCCCCCTCGGGATTTCCCTTCCGCATCAGCACGACCCAGACGAGCGCCATCGAAGTCGAACCCAACGACACCCATGCCAATGCAACCCCGGTCAACCTGACCCAGGCTTACCACGGCGTGGTCGGCGCCGCGGGCGATAACGACTGCTTCAAATTCGCCGGCAAAAAAGGCCAGGTGATCGATGTGCACTGTTATGCGCGCCGGCTGGGCTCGCCGCTCGACAGCGTCATGTACCTGGCGATCGCGGGTGGCGGCGTGATCGCTTCGGCCGACGATGCCGTCGGCCCCGACAGCTACTTCCGCGCGACCTTGCCCGAAGACAAGGAGTATGTCGTCTCGGTGACCGATCACCTGAAAAAAGGTGGACCGAACTTCTTCTACCGGATTGAAATCACTCCGGTGGCGGCCAGTTCGCTCGCCGCGATTCCCAAAGTCGCGGCGAACAGTCAGGAACGCCAGACGATCAGCATTCCCAAGGGTGGCCGCTACGCGACCATCTTCAATGTCGCTCGCCGCGAATGGGGGGGAGATTTGACTCTCTTCGCCGAAAAACTGCCTCCAGGCGTGACCATGCTCGCCGAACCCATGCCGGGCAACCTCGACACGATTCCGGTCGTGTTCGAAGCGGCGGCGACCGCGCCGGTCGATGGCTTGCTTGCGGCGATTTCCGCCAAGCCGGTCGATGCGAAGGTGGCGGCCACGCCCCAGTTCCAGATCGGCGCCGATCTGGTGGTCGGTCAAAATCAGACCGTCTTCTGGAAGGTCGATCAGGATCGCGCCGCGATCAATGTCACCGACGAACTGCCCTTCAAGGTCACGATCGTCGAACCCAAGGCGCCGCTGGTGCAAAACGGCTCGATGAATCTGAAAATCGTCGCCGAGCGTAAGCCGGGCTTCACCGGGCCGATCACTTTCTATCCGATCTTCAATCCGCCGGGCGTCAGCACCGCCGGCTCGGCAACGATTGCCGAAAAACAAAACGAAACGACCATCCTTTTGAATGCCGCCCCCAACGCCCAGGTGCGCAAGTGGAAGATCCCGCTGCTCGCCACCGCGACGGTCGGCAACGGCCCGATCTGGACGAGCACTCAGGCGGCCACGGTCGAAGTGGCCGCCCCCTATCTGGCCATGACGATGGAGCGGGCAAGCTGCGAACAGGGGAAGGAAACCGACATCTTCTGCAAGCTGACGGCCCAGACGCCGTTCGAGGGCAAGGCGAAGATCTCGGTGGTTGGCCTTCCTCCCAAGGTGGAAGTGCCCGCACAGCTTGAGTTCACCAAGGATACCAAGGAACTGGGTTTCCATCTCAAGATCGACAAGACGGCCCCGGCCGGCACCCATCGCAATATTTTTTGCCAGGCAACGGTGATGGTGGCCGGCGAACCGGTGCTGCACAACATCGGCGGGACGGAACTGCGCATCGATGTGCCGCTACCCCCCAAGGTGGTGGCAGCCGCACCGGCTACGCCCGCGGCACCCATGCCAGCGGCGGCCAAGCCGCCCGAAAAACCACCTGAGAAGCGATTGACCCGGCTGGAAAAATTGCGGCTCGACCAGGCCGAGCGTGAAAAGCAGGAAGGGACCGGATCTCCGGTCAAGAAATGAGGACGATCCCCATGAAATACTCCATGATTTTCGCATCGGGCCTGCTCTTGGGCGCGTGGCTGGCACAGGGTGCCGCCGCGGCCGAGACCAATCCGGCCCCCAACGCCCCGGTTCCCCCCTCGGCGCTGCCCAACCCGGTCAAGCTCGAGATTTTCCCGCCAGAGATTAAATTAATCACCAAGCGCTCCGAACAGCGCTACACCGTGGTGGCCAGTTTTGCCGACGGCATCACCCGCGACGTGACCGCCGAGGCCAAGATTCGTCTGGCCAATGCCGCGATTGCCCGCATCGAAAACCATGTCGTATTGCCCCAGGGAGATGGGGGAACGGAACTGGTCGTCGAATACGGGGGTAGGGCCTCGATCGTGCCGGTTGTGGTGGAAAAAGCGGCCGAGGAGCGGTCGATCAGTTTCAAGCAAGATGTGATGCCGATCTTCTTGCGCACCGGTTGCAATACCGGCGGTTGCCATGGCTCGGCCCGTGGCAAGGATGGCTTCCGTCTTTCGCTTTTCGGCTTCGACATGGATGGCGACTATTTTCGCCTGACGCGCGAATTCAACGGCCGCAGGCTCAACCTTGCCGCGCCCGAAGAGTCGCTGCTTCTGGAAAAATCGATCGGCCGCGTCGCTCACACCGGTGGTCAAAGGTTCAATCAAAACGATCGCTACTGGAACACGATTGTCCGCTGGATCGAGGCGGGGGTGCCGACCGATCCGGCGACCATTCCGTTGCCCGTCAGCGCCGAAGTCTTCCCCAAGGGGGCGGTGCTCGATGGCAAGGGCGCGTCCCAGCAGATGATCGTCAAAGCCAAGTATTCCGACGGCAGCGAACGCGATGTGACTTCGCTCGCTCTGTTTTTGTCGAACAACGAGGCGAGCGCCAAGATCTCTCCCGAGGGAGTGGTCACCGCGGGCGACCGCGGCGAAGCGTTCATCATGGCGCGCTTCCACACCTTTACGATCGGTTCCCCCTTTGTCGTGTTGCCCAAGGGGTTGCAGTTCACCTTCCCCAAGGTTCCTGAAAACAACTACATCGACACGCTGATCAATGCGAAGCTCAAGAAGCTGCGCATCGCGCCTTCGGAACTTTGCACCGACGAAGAGTTCCTCAGGCGGGTCACCATCGACGTCACCGGCGTGCTGCCGACACTTGAGGAATACAACCGCTTCCTGGCCGACAAGTCGCCCAACAAGCGCGAAATCGTGGTCGATGGGCTGCTCAACCGCAAGGAATTCGCCGAGCTGTGGGTGCTCAAATGGGCCGAATTGTTGCAAATTCGCAGTTCGCAGCAAGTCAGTTACAAGGCCATGTTGCTCTATTACAACTGGCTACAAGACAAGATCGCGCGCAACGTGCCGGTCAACGAATGGGTGCAAGAACTGCTCGGCGCCTCCGGCGGCACCTTCAAGAGTCCCGCGACCAACTACTACCAGAACGAAACCGACATCGTCAAAGTGACCGAGAATGTCGCCCAGGTGTTCATGGGGATGCGCATTCAGTGCGCCCAGTGCCATAACCACCCGTTCGATCGCTGGACGATGGACGACTACTACGGCTTCGCGGCGTTCTTCAGTCAGATTGGCCGCAAGGGAACCGACGATCCCCGCGAAATCGTGGTGTTCAACTCGGGCGGCGGCGAAGTCAGCCACCCGGTGGGCGGCCGTCAAATGAAGCCGAAGTTCCTTGGCGGAGCGACGCCCGATGTGGCGGGTAAGGATCGCAGGGTGGTCATGGCCCAGTGGCTGGCTTCGCCGGAAAACCCCTACTTCGCCACGAACTTGGCCAACATCGTCTGGGGCCATTTCTTTGGGGCGGGGATCATCAACGAAGTCGACGATGTGCGCATCAGCAATCCGGCTTCCAACCAGGAACTGCTCAACGAACTGGGCAAAAGGTTCACCGAATACAAGTATGACTTCAAGAAACTGGTGCGCGACATCTGCTTGAGCCGCACCTACCAGCTTTCGACCACCCCCAATCCCAGCAATGAACTCGACACGCGCAACTTCGCCAAGTCGGGCGTGCGCCGCATCAAGGCGGAAACCTTGCTCGACTGCATCAGCCAGGTGACCGAGACGCAAAACAAGTTCCCCGGATTGCCCCTGGGCGCCCGGGCGGTGCAAATTGCCGACGGCAGCATTAGCACCTACTTCTTGACCACCTTCGGCCGCGCGACGCGCGAATCGGTCTGTTCGTGCGAAGTGCGCCTCGAGCCCAATCTCTCGCAGTCGCTGCACCTGCTCAATGGCGATGCCACGGGCCCGCGCATCAGTCAGGGGAACCTGATTGCAAGGCGCCTGGGCGAGAAGAAGTCGCCGCTTGAGATCATCGAAGAGATCTACCTGCGCGCGCTCTCGCGGCGCCCCACCCAGGCCGAGAAGGACAAGCTGGTGGCGCTGATTGCCGCCGAACAAAATCCCCAGCGTGCGCTTGAAGACGCGTTTTGGGCGGTATTGAATTCGCGAGAATTCATGTTTAACCACTAGTTCGCGAGAGTACCTGGCGAGCCCTCCGAGAAACGGTGGGAGGGTTCGACCTGGGGTTGCGAACGATGCGCTTGGTGACCAAAAAAGACCAGACCAGACAAGAAAAAAAGCGTGCTCTTTGCCAGGGATTCGGCACCGAAGAGCGGGGCAGATCAGAGAGAGAGTTCGGCGAGTTTTACCATGCTTTCCATGAAACGACACCTCTTGGCCGTGGCCTTGGTTTTCGGGTTCGGTAGCGGCCTCTTTGCCGCCGATCCCAAGGCCAAGAAGAAGCTGAATTTCGATGACGACATCGCCCCGATGTTGCGTGAGAAATGCGGTAACTGCCATAACCCCGACAAAAAATCGAGCGGGCTGGTTGTCACCAACTACCTGAAGCTCATGGAAGGCGGCGCGGGCGGTGTTGCCGTCAAGGCGGGCGACCCCGATGCCAGTTCGCTGTACCTGACAATCGCGCACAAGGCCGAACCGTTCATGCCGCCCAAGTCGGGCAAGCTGCCCGACGAATATGCGAACAAGATCCAGAAGTGGATTCAGGAAGGGGCCCTGGAAAACTCCGGCTCCAAGGCGCCGGTGATGAAACCCAAGGTCGATGTGTCCTTGGGCAAGGTCAGCCGCGGCCGTCCCGAGGGGCCGCCGCCGATGCCTGTCTTTGGCGCCAATGCCAAGTTCCAGCTCGAACCGGTCAAGAAGACCGTTCGGGCCAATGCGATCGTTTCTTTGGCGGCTTCCCCCTGGGCGCCCCTGGTGGCGATTGGTTCCAACAAGCAGATCATTTTGCAAAACAGCGACACCCGGGAACTGCTGGGCGTGCTTCCTTTTCCTGAGGGCACTCCCAATGTTCTGAAGTTTTCGCGCAACGGCAGCTTGCTCATCGCGGGCGGCGGGCGCGGCGCCTCGCTTGGCCGAGCGGTTGTCTGGAATGTCCAGACCGGCGAGCGGATCATTCAGGTGGGCGAGGAAACCGATGCGGTGTTGGCGGCGGATATCAGCCCCGATCAAACGACGATCGCCCTGGGCGGACCTTCCAAGATCGTGCGCCTCTATTCCACCAAGGACGGCAAGCTCTTAAACCAGATCAAAAAGCATACCGACTGGATTACGGCGCTTGAGTTCAGCCCCGATGGCGTGCTCCTGGGAACAGGCGATCGATCCGGCGGCCTGTTCGTTTGGGAGGCCTTCACGGCGCGCGAATATTTCTCGCTGCGAGGGCACACCGGCATGATCACCGACATTGCCTGGCGGCCCGACAGCAATGTCGTTGCCAGCGGTTCGGAAGACACGACGGTGCGCCTCTGGGAAATGGAGAATGGCGGCCAGATCAAGTCGTGGGGCGCTCATGGCGCCGGCACCTTGTCGGTGCGCTACGGCATGGATGGCAATCTGGTCTCGGCGGG